>Ga0308176_10000029_pt1 | contig 89737 bp, 87 predicted proteins | sample PhyCR2_3_FD_203890 | JGI IMG/M metagenome (GOLD analysis project Ga0308176, IMG submission 203890) | Soil microbial communities from UC Gill Tract Community Farm, Albany, California, United States - DLSLS.C.R2 | ecosystem: Environmental > Terrestrial > Soil > Agricultural land | place: USA...
TCGTCGGCGTGCAGCTGCACGAGCAGAACCACGGCTGGGGCAGCCACGTGATCGAGTTCTTCGCCGTCGGCACCGCGATCGTCCCCTACGGCGACGACCGGCGGATCCCCACGCCCACGCCGGTGCTCGACCTCTCCTGAAGCGACCCGAAAGACGCTTTTCATCGATTCATAAGGTTGTGTAAGGTCGGTTCGGATCGTCCGGACGCTCTGGGAGGGAGTCATGAGTCCGAACCGCATCGTCGCCGTGCTCACACCGCTCTTGTTCGCGCCGCTCGCGGGTGCGTGCGCGGCGTGGCTCTCGCAGCACTTCCCCGGCGTGGACGTCGACCAGAACGCGATCGAGGAGATCTTCATCGCGGGGGCGTTGATCGCGCTGGCGCCGGCCGCGCAGTGGCTGCACGGCTGGCAGAAGTACGAGGCGCGGCAGGGCGAGCTGCAGCACGACCTCGCGCTCGCCTCCACCGCCGCGGCAACGCCGACGGGCGCCGGCCGGGCCGACGCGTCCGCGGACGCGCTCGAAGCGGACGACGCGCTCGACGAGCTGGACGGGCTGGACGCGCTCGATCGGCTCGACGAGCCGCCGCTCGACGAGGAGGACGCTGCCGGGGCCTGGAGCTGACGATGCGCGCGTTCGGAGGACTCGACCGTGCCGCCGCGCCGCCGGCGGCGCAGGCCCGCAAGATGCTTCAGGCGATCGGCGGACGCTGGTGGAACGTCTACATCGGCGGTCCGCAGCGGGCCCCCGCCGGCGCCAGCTGGACGCCCGCGCTCGTCGCCGACTACGTGCGGCACGGCATCGACCGCTTCATGCTCACCTACGTCGGCCAGCAGCACGGCGGCACGCTCACCGCAGCGCAGGGCCGCCACGACGGCGCGGAGGCGCTCGCGATCGCCAGACGCTTCGGCTACCGCGGCGGCGTCCCGCTGTGCCTCGACGTCGAGATGGGGACGTTCACCGGCGCGCCCGCCGCCACCGTCCACTACGTGCGCGCGTGGTGCGAGACGGTCCGCGCCGCGGGCGCGCGCCCCGGCGTCTACGCGAACCCGGGGCCGCTGGAGGCGATGGCGAAGGGCGGCGTCCACGCCGACTTCGTGTGGGTCGCGAGCTGGGTCAGCAGCCATCACGGCGACCACGACCCGCACGCGATCACCGGCCTGCCGAACGAGCTGTGGTCGCAGCCCGGTCAGCGCGCCTGGCAGTACGCCGGCGCGCTCGGCAGATCGCCCTGCCGCGTACTCGGCCTCGACGTCGACATCAGCGTCGCGGACCTCGGCTGCCTCGCGCCGCCGCCCGGTGCCGCGGCGACCGCGGCGGCGGCGACACGGCTCGACACCGGCGCTCGCGGCGCGGCCGTCGTGCGGCTCACGCACCGGCTGTCGATCGTTCCCTCGCCGCAGACGGGGCGGCCCTACCTCGACGGACCGCGGCGTGGCTTCGACGCCGCGACGCACGACGCGCTGCGCGCGTTCCAGCGCGAGCATGGGCTGCAGCCGAGCGGGACGTACGAGCGCTCGACCGCGCGTGCGCTGCTGCGGGCCGCGAAGGTCGCGCGCCGGCACCACGCGCCCGCGACGCCGCACGCCGAGCCGGGACCTGCCGTGCCCGCGCAGACGCGGCTGCCGCAGTTGGCGAAGGAGTTCCAGCGGCTCGACGCCGCCGCCAACCACGCCTGGCAGCAGCTCGAGGCGTACGCGGGCGGGCGCCGTCGGCAGCTCGTTCGCGCCGTTGCGGAGAACGACGGGCTCGACGAGATCGCCGACAGCCTCGGGCGGATCGAGCACCAGCTCGCGCGGCTCGTCGAGCTGGAGGCGCGCGAGGTCGCGCTCGCCGAGCACGCTCCCGCGGCGTCGCAGGCGAGCGCGCAGGCGGCGATCGAGCAGCCGCAGGCGGCGCCCAGACGCGCGACCAGAAAGACGGCGACCGCTGCCGCGGCGACCGACGGCGCGAACGGCGCCGGTCCGCCCTCGCCGCCCGTCCCCCGCCGGCTCGCGGACCTGGACGACGCGGAGCTCGACGCGCGCATCGGGCAGCTCGACGAGCGGCTCGACCGCGCGCGCCGCGAGCGGATCGCCCGCTGGGCGCGCGTCGAGAAGCAGCTCGTGCGGCACGAGCGCGCGAGCGGCGCCGCGCATCCGAGAGCGAGCAGAGCCCACGCGACCGCCCGGCCGATGCCGCCGCGCGGGCATGAGCAGCCTTCGACCGATGGAGTCAGACGGCTCCAGCACAGTCTCAATCAGTTCAGCGAGCGCGCGCTCAAGAACGTCCTCCCGCTGGCCGTCGACGGCAAGCTGGGCCCGGAGACGAGCAGACGCATCGAGCTCGCGAAGTTCTACCTCGGCTACGGCGCCGCAGCGAGAACGCCGGTCGTCACCTCCGACTTCGTGCGGCGGCTGCGCCATCCGCGCTCGGCGCGCTACTCCGGTCCGCGGATGCTCGCGCGCGCGGCGCGGCGCCGGCGCAGACAGCAGCGGCAGGCCGCGCGGCTCGGCCACGGGCCGATCGAGGGCTCGCCCAAGCACGTCATCGACACGGTCGTGCTGCCGATCGCGGCGGCGTGCGGCATACACGTCTCGCCCGCGACGATCGCCGTCTGGAACGCGCGCCACGGTCCCACGAGCACCGGCCTGCGCTCCGACCACCAGGGCCCGCCCGAGGTGGCGTGGGCGGCCGACCTCAGCAACGGCAGCAGTCCGACGCCGCAGATGGACGAGCTCGCGCGGCGGCTCGCCCATCGACTCGACATCCCGTGGAGCGGGTCGGGCTGCGTGAACGCGACGCACGGCGGCTACCGCTTCCAGATGCTCTACCGCACGGCGGATCACTACAACCACGTGCACATCGGCATCAAGGTGGTCTAGGAAGGCGCCGGGCCGAACGTCAGGCCGAAGCGCTCGCACAGCGCCGGGATCGACGCGAAGTCGAGCTCGAGGCCGTAGCGCGCGGCGATCGGCGCGACCTGCTCGGGGCCGATCGGCCCGGCCGCGCCCGCGTCGACGAGCTCGTCGAAGTAGCGCTCGAAGCCGCCCGGGGCGATGATCTCGAGGATCCGGCAGGGCTCGTCGCCGGCGTTCCAGAACGTGTGCCACTGCTCGCGCGGCTTGTGCACGAGGTCGCCGGCCTCGGCGTAGACGACCTCGTCGCCGAGCAGCGCGCCCATTCTGCCTTCGAGCACATAGCTGTACTCGTCCTCGCGGCTGTGGCGGTGCAGCGGCGCGGCGAGCGCGCGCGGCGGCATCGGGTGCTCGACGAGCGAGAAGCCGCCGTCGTGCGTCTCCTCCGTGTCGATCATGAAGCGGACCCCGATCGAGCCGAGGCTGCCGGCCTTGCCGTCGCGCGGGCCGACGATCTTCGGGGCGGTCTGTGCGGCCATGTCGTTCCTGCCTTTCGATGAACGGTGTGTATAGCGATCGGCGAGTACAGTAACATCGCTGAACGCCATGTCAACCCAAAAGCGCAGATACGAGCTGAAGGCCCGCGCCGAGGCGCAGGCGGCGACGCGCGCCCGCATCGCCGCCGCGGCCAGCGAGCTGCATGAGGAGGTCGGCGTCGGCAGGACGACCATCGCCGACATCGCGCGCCGCGCAGGCGTCCAGCGGCTGACCGTCTACAACCACTTCCCGGACCTGGAAGCGCTGCTGCCGGCGTGCAGCGCGCACTGGCTGAGCGCCCACCCGCTGCCCGACCTCGCCCCCGCGTTCGCAGTGGAGGACCCGGCCGAGCGGCTGCGCGCGGCGTTGACCGCGTTCTACGGCTGGTACCGCGAGAACGCGGCGATGCAGCGGCGCGTCCACGGGGAGCGGGCGACGGTGCCCGAGCTCGACGCGTGGATGGCGCGCTCCACCGACCAGGCGCTCGCCGAGCTCGCCGCCGGCCTCTCGACCGGCTTCGAGCGCCCGGACGCCCGCGCGCTGACAGCGCTCGCACTCGACTTCTGGACGTGGGACCGCCTCAGTCGCGAGGGCCTCGACGACGACGCGGCCGCCGCGCTGATGGCCGGCGTCGCGAGCGGCACCGCGGTCGGTGCGGTCGCGGGCCGCTGACGATCAGGCCAGCAGCCCCAGCTCGCCCGCGCGGTGGCTCGCCTCGACGCGCGAGCGGCAGTCGAGCTTGCCGAGCAGGTTGCGCACGTGCATGTCGACGGTGCGCTGCGACAGGAACAGCTCCTGCGCGATCTCGCGGTTCGTGCGCCCGATCGAGACGTGGCGCAGCACCTCCAGCTCGCGGCGCGTGAGCTGCACGCCGTCGGCCTGCGCGGCCGCGCGGGCGCCGAGCCGCTGCGCGACCGACTCGCCGAGCGCCGCGACCTCCTGCGCCGCGGCCGCCGCCAACGGCCGCGCGCCGAGCTTCGTCGCCGTGCGGTAGGCGTCGCACAACCGCTCGAGCGCCTCGTCGCGCAACCCCGCCGCCGCCAGCACGACGCCGGCGCGCAGCTCGATCTGCGCGCGCTCGAACGGGATCGCGAGCGTGCGATGCAGCTCGACCGCGCGCGCGAGGTGCTCGGCCGCGCCGTCCGCGTCGCCGCCGAGCAGCGCCAGCTCGCCGATCGCCTGCGCGAGCGCCGCGAGCGCGTCCGCGTGCCCGGCGTCGGCGGCCATCGTGGCGAGCGCGTCCGCGCACGCGTGCGCGCCGCCGCGATCGCCTCGGGCCGCGAACCAGGCGGCCGCCCAGCGGATCCCCCACACGGCGTAGTGGTGGTCCTCGCTCTGCTCCCAGCGTGCGAGCAGCGCGCGGCAGTGCGCGGCCGCCTCGTCGTGGTGCCCCTCCGCCGCGGCGACGTACGCCAGCGCGGTGGTGGAGTCCATGTACATGTTGTAGTGGCCGACCGCGGAGGAGACCGCGCGCGAGGACGTCAGCATCCGCCGCGCCGCGCTCAGCTTGCCCTGGAACGCGTGGACCGCGCCGACGAGCCCCTCGGCGACCCATACCGCCGTGCCGGACTCGATCAGCTCCTGCCCCAGCGCGCAGGCCCGCGCCCACTCGCCGCGCTCGCGCAGCACGTAGACGAGGCAGGTGACGCACGCGACCTCGGTGCCGGCGTCGGCGTCGGCGCGACAGAGGCCGAGCGCGGTGTCGAGCGCCTCCTCCGCCTGGCGGTAGTCGGCCGCGTCGTAGAGCACGAGGCTGAGCCGCTGGTAGAGCTCGGCGGCGACCGGCGTGAGGTCGTGCTCGAGCGCGAGCGCGAGTCCGCGGCGGGCCGTTGCGAGCCCCGTCTCATAGTCGCCGCCCTTCGCCTGCACGACGCCGAGCAGGCCGAGCGCGCGTGCACCGAGATCGACGCGCTCCGCGCTCGCGGCATCGGTCTCGGCCGCCTGCGCCAGCTCGATCGCGTCCGCGTAGCGGGCGCCGCGACGGTGATGGTCGGCCATCGCGAGCCGCTCGATCGCGGCCTCGGCCGACTCGCCTGCCTGCGCAAACGCGTCGGCCGCCAGCCGGTGCGCGGCGAAGGCGGCGTCGCGCTCGCCGCCGAGCTCGCAGGCGCCGGCCAGCCGGCGTTGCGCGAGCGCCATGCCGAGACGGTCGCCCTGCGCGTCGCGGATCGCCGTCAACTCGCGCCACGCCTTCGCCGCCTCGCCCAGCTCGCCCGCCAGCTCGGCGCAGCGCGCATAGCTCGCGAGCAGCGTCGAGCGCAGCGCGTCGTCGTCGTCCGCGCACAGCTCGAGCGCCTCGCGACCGGAGCGCGTCGCGTCGCGGTAGGCATGCAGCGCCTCCGACTCCGCCACCGCACGCACGAGCGCGTCGCGGGCTCGCGCGCGGTCGGCGGCGCCGAGCCAGTGGGCCGCAATCTCCGCGCTCGCGGCGTCGTGGCGCGCGAGCGCCTCGGCGAGCTGGCGATGCAGCGACCGCCGGCGCATCCACGGCACCTCGGCGTAGAGCGCCTCGCGCGTGAGCGCATGACGGAACTCGGCACGACCGGCGTCGCGCCGCTCGACGAGCATCCCGCTCTCGAGCAGCTCTGCCAGGCCGACCTCGTCGGCGAGCAGCTCCGCGACGAGCGGCAACTCGAACGACTGCCCCGCGACGGCAGCCGCCTCAGCCGCCGCACGCGCCTGCGGGGACAGCTCGGAGGCGGCGATCACGACCGCCTCGCGGATCGTGTCCGGCAGCGGCACGTCGTCGCGGTCGGCCAGCTCGAGCCCGTGGCGGCCGCCGTGCAGCGCGCCCGTGACCCGCAGCGCGGCGACCAGCTCCTCGACGAAGAAGGGCGAACCGAGCGTGCGGTCGTAGATCGCGCGCACGAGCGCGGGCGAGGGCGGCTCGGGCAGCAGCGCGCCGAGCAGCACCGCCGTCTGCTCACGGTCGAGCGGCTCCAATGCGAGCTCGTCGAGCTGGCCGGCGCGCCGCAGCTCGTTGCGCAGCCAGCGCAGGCGGTGCTCGCGCGCCAGGCCGTCGGAGCGGTAGGTGCCGATCGCGAGGACCGGCATCGCGCGCAGCGGCGCGGCGAGCGCCGCGAGCAGCTCGATGCTGGCGTCGTCGGACCAGTGCAGGTCGTCGAGCACGACGACGGCCGGCGCGCCGTCGGCGAGCTGCGCGAAGGCGCAGCGCACGGCCTCGAACAGCGTCGCGCGGTCGCTCGCCGCGGGCGGCGCGCCGAGCTCGGGCAGCAGCAGCGCGAGATGCTCGCGCAGCGGTCCGCAGTGCTCGAGCGCGCGCGGCCGCTCGCGCAGGTGCGCGCGCAGCGCGGCGACGATCGGACCGTACGGTGCGGTCGAGCCGCTCGTCGCCGCACCGTGCAGCGCGGTCGCGCCGTCGGCGGCGAGCGCCTCGGCGGCGAGCCGGCTCTTGCCGACGCCCGCCTCGCCGCTCACCAGCAGCAGCCCGCCGTGTCCGTCGCGAGCGCGCTCGACCGCCTGCGCGAGCCGAGCGCGCTCGTCCTCCCGACCGACCAGCGGGGTCTTGGTGCCCATCGCGCGAGTCAGTCTAGGTGTGCCGGGTCAGCCGGCGGCCGCGACCGGATCGGGACGGACGACGACCGTGTCGGCGATCGGGATGATCTCGTCGCACGGCAGGTCCGCGTTCTGGGCGTGCTGGCGAATCGCCTCGGGGCTGTCCGCCTCGTAGACGCAGAACGTGCCGACCTCGCCGCTCTCCTCGGCGAGCACGTAGCTGCGGATCCAGCGCACGCCCGAGCCGGACTGATCGCCGACCTCGGCCGAGCGCGCGCCGGCGACCTGGAGGTCCTGCGGGGTGGCCCAGCCGTTGCGCCGGAGGATGCCGTAGAGCTGCATGGTGGTGCTCCTTTCACGGAGGTCGATGTGATGGAGCCACCGTACGCCCGGAATCCAGACCTCGCATGCGCGAAATTGCCGTATTTCGCGCTGCCGTGTTGCCGTGGCGGATAGAGTCGCGCGCATGAACCGGCGACTCTGCGCGCTGCTGGCGCTCGCGTCGACCGCGGCGCTCGCGGCCCCGGCCGCGGCGGAGCAGGCCTCCTCCGACGTCCGCGCGCTGCAGGCCGGCTGGCTCGACGCGGGCGCCAACCACACCTGCGCGGTCGTGAGCGGCGGGAACCTGCGCTGCTGGGGCGGCGGCTTCAACGGCGCGCTCGGCTACGGGAACGCGAACAACGTCGGCGACGGCGGCGGCCCGACGCCCACGATCGCGTCCGCCGGCTTCGTCCCGCTCGACGGTCATGCCGTCCGCGCGGTCGCGCTCGGCGCGGGACACACCTGCGCGATCCTCGACGACGGCTCGCTGCGCTGCTGGGGCAGCGGGTCGGCCGGCCAGCTCGGCTACGGGAACACCAACAACGTCGGCGACGGCAGAGGCCCGACGCCCACGATCGCGTCCGCCGGCCCCGTGCCGCTGGGCGGCCACACCGTCCGCGCGGTCTCGGCGGGCGGCTCCCACACGTGCGCGATCCTCGACGACGGCAGCGTCCGCTGCTGGGGCAGCGGCTTCGGCGGGCAGCTCGGCTACGGGAACGTCAACAGCGTCGGCACCGGCAGCGGCCCGACGCCCACGATCGCGTCCGCCGGCCCCGTGCCGCTCGGCGGCCACACCGCGCGCGCGATCGCCGCCGGCAGCGATCACACGTGCGCGATCCTCGAAGACGGCAGCGTCCGCTGCTGGGGGAACGGCGGCAACGGCAAGCTCGGCTACGGCAACACGAGCAACGTGGGCGACGGCGCCGGTCCCTCGATCGACGCGGCCGGACCCGTCCCGCTCGGCGCGGGGCGCACGGCGCGCGCGATCAGCGCCGGGCAGCACACGTGCGCGATCCTCGACGACTTCAGCGCGCGCTGCTGGGGCGCGGGCGTGATGGGACAGCTCGGCTACGGCACCGCGAGCAACGTCGGCGACGGGACCGGACCCACCCCCACGATCGCCTCGGCCGGACCGATCTTCTTCGGGCCGGGGCGCACGGCGCGCGCGATCAGCGCCGGCGACAACATCACGACGTGCGCGACGCTCGACGACGGCAGCGCGCGCTGCTGGGGCGGGAGCAGCGGCGGCCAGCTCGGCTACGGCAACACGAACACGATCGGCGACGGGACCGGACCCACCCCCACGATCGTCTCCGCGGGGCCGGTCCCGCTCGACGCGGGCCGTACCGCACGCGCGATCGTCGCCAGCACCTTCCACACGTGCGCCGCGCTCGACGACGGCTCGCTGCGCTGCTGGGGCAACGGCGGCAGCGGCCGGCTCGGCTACGGCAACACGAACGCGGTCGGCACCGGCGCGGGACCGACACCCACGATCGTCTCGGCCGGACCGGTGCCGCTCGGCGGGAAGCTCGACGCCGTCGCCGACCTCTCGCTGACGCTCGCCGCCACGCCGAACGCCCTCGCGGCCGGCGACCTGACGAGCTTGAGCCTCACGCTCCTCAACGACGGCCCGGATGCGGCGGAGGGGGTCGCCGTGACGGTGCAGACCCCGAGCTTCGCGGCCGCCAGCGGGACTCCGAGCCTCGGCGGGTTCGACGCCGGCAGCGGCGTATGGAGCGTCGGGACGATTCCGGCCGGCGACAGAGCGACGCTCGTCGTGTCGGCGAGAGCGCTCGCGACGGGCGCCGCGACGGCGGTCGCGCAGGTCGCCGCCTCGAGCGCGCTCGATCCGGACTTCGCGGCCGCGACCGCCGCCGCGCAGCTGCTCGTCGCCGCCGCGAAGGACACGCTGGCGCCGCACCTGACCTCCTTCGTGCCGCGGCGGATCGCGCTGGCGGCGCTGCGCAGACGCGGGCTCACGGTGTCCGTCACGCCGAACGAGCCGGCCGCGATCCGCTTCGAGCTGCTGCGGCGCGTGAGAAGAGGAGGCAGGGCGAGAGACGTGGTGCTCGCGAGCAGGCGCTTCGCCCTCGCCGGCGGGAGCCGCACGACGCGGCTCGTCCCGTCCCGGCGACGGCTCGGCAGACATGCCAGAGCCTTCCCGCTGCGCGTGCGGATCGCCGCGAGCGACGCGGCCGGCAACGCCGCGAGCGTCACGCGCAGCGTGAAGGTCACGCTCGGCAGACGGGCGCGCCGGCGCTAGCCGCGGCACGACCCCGCTTGACTTTGTGACAAGCGTGCAGTTAGCGTCACAATGAAACTCATTGGGAGGGGGACCCATGCGCAGGGAGAGGGCACGGCGTGTCGCGTTTGTCGCGGCGGCGCTCACGGCTACGGCGATCGCGGCGGCGCCCGCGGCCGCCCCGGCGGCATCGCCGGACGGCTTCACGACGGTCGAACGCTCGGTCGTGGCGGGTCCGCCGCTCGACGCGAGCAGGCCGAGATTCCTGACGGTCACGCAGGGCCCGGGCTGGGCGCGCGTCACGCGCGAACTGCTGCCCGGCCAGGCGCAGGCCGGCCGCGAAACGCGCCGCAGATCGCTCGCGTACTTCGCCCAGCTGACCGACTTCCAGCTCGCCGACGAGGAGTCGCCGGCGCGCGTGGAGGCGGCCGACTCGCTGGCCTCGGGCGCGTGGCGCCCGGAGGAGGCGCTCGGGCCGTTCAACATCGACACCGAGATCAGACAGATCAACAGGTTCACGAGCGCGAGCCCGGTCGCGCAGGCCGGCGGCGTGAGAGCGCCGATGGATCTCGCGATAACGACGGGCGACAACGCCGACAACAAGCAGTACAACGAGAACGTGTGGGTGCGGCAGCTGCTGGAGGGCGGCACGTCGCTCTCGCCCAACAGCGGCGTCAGGTCGAGCTACAGCGAATGCAGCTCGATATCGAGGATCGCGCTCCAGACGAGGGACCTGTTCGGCGCGCCGAACGAGCCCATATACACGGGCGTGCAGGACTTCGGCGACCAGACCGTCGACACGTCGACGTTCTACGACCCGAACCAGCCGAGAGGCACCTACGCCGAATGGCCGAGATGGACCGGCCTGATGAACCGCGCGCAGCTGTCGTTCACGCCGGTCGGCGTCAGGCGCGGCGCGACCGCCGTCCCGACCTACATCGGCAACGGCAACCACGACGGCCTCGTGCAGGGCAACCAGGCGGCGACGAGCGAAATCGAGGGGATCGCGCTCGGCTGCATAAAGCCGGTCGTGCCGAGCCTCGAATTCGGCTCGATCCTCGAATCGCTGACGTTCTTCGTGCGCCCGGACCAGAACCGCAGATTCGTCGACAAGGCGCAGCTGAAGAACGTCTACAGGGCCGGCACGCAGGCCGACGGGCACGGCTTCAACCTCGTCGAATCGGCGCAGAACACCGCCTCGAACGGCGCCGCCTCGTACTACGCGTGGGACCCGAAGCCGGGCGTGCGCTTCATCGTGCTCGACACGATCTCCGAGGGCGGCGTGATCGCGGCCTCCGCCGACGGCAACGTCGACGACCCGCAGTACAGGTGGCTGACGACCGAGCTCAGCAACGCCGAAGCGGCGAACAAGCTGGTCGTCGTCTTCGCCCACCACCCGATCCGCTCGCTGACCGCGAACGTCTCGGACGAGACGGCGCCGGCGTGCACGACGAACGACAGCCACGGGCACGACAGGAACCCGGGCTGCGACAAGGACCCGCGCATCTCGACGCCGATCCACCTCGGCGCCGAAGTGCAGTCGCTGTTCAACGCGCACAGGCACGTGATCGCCTACGTGACCGGCCACACGCACGAGAACAAGGTGTTCGCGTGCGGCGCCGCGGGCGGCTGCCCGGCGGGCGCGAACTGGTGGGAGGTCAACACCGCGTCCGAGATCGACTTCCCGCAGCAGAGCCGCCTGATCGAGCTCATGGAAAACGCTGACGGGACGCTGTCGATCTTCGGCACGCTGATCGACCACTCGGCGCCGTACGAAGTGCCGGCGGCCGGCAGCGCGAGCGGGTTCACGACCGACCAGCTCGGCGCGATCAGCCGCACGCTGTCGTTCAACGACCCGCAGGTGAACGCCGGCGCGACCGGCGAACCGAACGACCGCAACGTCGAGCTCGTGGTCGACGACCCGCGCTCGTAGACCGACCGCTCCTCCGCCCGCGCGACGGCGTTCGCGCGGGCGGGGCGCGTCGGATAGGGTCGCGTGCATGGACGAGCGCGTCGTCGTGCTGGGCGCCGGCTTCGGCGGTCTCGAGCTCAGCACGATCCTGTCGGAGCAGCTGGGCGAGCGCGCGAACGTGACGCTGATCGACAAGGGCGACGCGTTCACGTTCGGCTACGCGAAGCTCGACGTGCTGTTCGGCCGCACGACGCTCGACGCGGTGCGGCTGCCCTATCGCGACGTCGCCAAGCCGGGCGTGCACGTGCTGCGCGAGACGATCGCGGCGATCGATCCGGAGGCGAAGCGCGTCAGCACCGACGCCGGCGTGCACGAGGCCGACGTGCTCGTGATCGCGCTCGGCGCCGACTACGACTACGCCGCGACGCCGGGGCTCTCGCAGGAGAACGAGTTCTACTCGGTCGCCGGGGCGGCGCGGATGGCGCCGGCGGTGCGGTCCTTCTCCTCAGGCCATGCGCTGATCGGCGTCTGCGGCGCGCCGTTCAAGTGCCCGCCGGCGCCGAGCGAGTGCGCGCTGCTGCTGCACGAGGAGCTGACGCGGCGCGGCGTGCGCGAGGACTGCCGCATCTCCTTCTCGATCCCGCTCGGCTCGCCGGTGCCGCCCTCCCCGGAGACCTCGGCCGCGCTGCTCGACGCCTTCGCCGAGCGCGACATCGCGTTCCTCCCCGGCCGCCGCGTCACGGCGGTCGATCCCGCCCGCAAGGTCGCGCGGTACGACGACGGCAGCGAGCTGGCGTACGACCTCTTCCTCGGCGTGCCGAAGCACCGCGCGCCCGACGTCGTGCTCGCGAGCGGCATGGCCGAGGACGGCTACGTCCCGGTCGACTCGGCGACGCTCGCGACCCGTTTTCCGGGCGTCTACGCGCTCGGCGACGTCGCGACGGTCGGCGTCCCGAAGGCGGGCGTGTTCGCGGAGGGCGCCGCGAAGGTCGCCGCGCGCGGGATCCTCGCGCAGCTGCGCGGCGACGAGCCGCCCGCCCCCTACGACGGCATCGGCACCTGCTACATCGAGTTCGGCGGCGACCGCATCGGCGCGGTCACGGTGGACTTCCTGTCCGGCCCGCGACCGACCGGCGTCTTCGGCGCCCCCTCGCCCGAGCTGCGCGCCGAGAAGGAGCGCTTCGGCTCCGACCGGCGCGCGCGCTGGTTCGGACGCTAGCCGCGGGCCGCGCGTCGCTCACCGCAGCCGGATGTCCGCCGCCACCTCGTAGGTCTCGACCGACACGCGCTCGCCCATCGACACCGGCGGGTCCATCCGCTCGAGCGTCTCGTGACCCGTTCTCAGATCGTCCATCGTCTCGAACATGCCGATCGCGAGCACGCGGCCGGCGTCGGGGTCCGCGAGGAACGTGAAGCCGGTCGACGGAACGCCCTCCGGCGGCCCGCTCTGCGAGTCCTGCTGAATCCGCTGGATCGACTCGCGGATCGCCTCCGCCGAGCCGCCCTCCCACTTCACCACGCGTGCGTACGCCATCGTCGCCTCCTGGAATCGGGTGCGCCGAACCTACGCCGGGTGGGCGGCCCGGTCAATGACGCGGAGATTACGTCCGCGGCGCGTAGCGGTGATGCAGCATCAGGTCGTTGCCGTCGGGGTCGGTGAAGAACGCCATGTGGCACACGCCCGTGTCCATGACGTCGCCGAAGAACTCGACGCCCTCCGCCTCCAACTCTGTGCGCGCCGCAGCGACGTCGTCGACGTGCAGCGCGAGATGGCCGTTCTTCTGCGGGCTGAACGGCATGCCGAACTTCTCCGGCTCCCAGATGACCAGGCACGTCTCACCGGCCCAGAACTCGTACTGCGCTCTGGCGTCGGGTCTGAGGCCGAGCGTCTCGCCGTAGAACCTGCGCGAGCGCTCGCCGTCCTGGGAGGGGACGGAGACGAAATCGAGCTTGGAGATCGCGGGCACGGGATGCCTCCTCTGTTTGGGATCGAGAATGCGCGCCTATCGTGATACCCATCGCGGTCGGCCAAGCGGCCGCGACGCGAGCAGAGAGCGACGAACGGGAGACGCCATGGAGACGCGGAAGCTCGGGACGCAGGGGCTGGAGGTCTCGCAGCAGGGACTCGGCTGCATGGGGATGTCGGAGTTCTACGGCGAAGGCGACGACGCGGAGTCGACGCGCACGATCGAGCGCGCGCTGGAGCTCGGCGTGACGTTCCTCGACACGGCAGACATGTACGGACCGTTCACGAACGAGCAGCTCGTCGGCAAGGCGATCGCCGGAAAGCGCGAGCAGGTCGTGCTGGCGACGAAGTTCGGCAACGTGCGCGGCGAGAACGGCGAGCGGCTGGGGATCCGCGGCGACGCGGAGTACGTGCGCCAGGCGTGCGACGCGTCGCTGCGACGGCTCGGCGTCGAGCACATCGACCTCTACTACCAGCACCGCGTCGATCCGAACGTGCCGATCGAGGAGACGGTCGGGGCGATGGCGGAGCTGGTGGCGGCCGGCAAGGTGCGCTACCTCGGCCTCTCGGAGGCGTCGCCGGAGACGATCCGCCGTGCGCACGCGGTCCACCCGATCAGCGCGCTGCAGACCGAGTACTCGCTGTGGACGCGCGACGTCGAACGCAAGATCCTGCCGACGGTGCGCGAGCTCGGCATCGGCTTCGTGCCCTACTCGCCGTTGGGACGCGGCTTCCTGTCCGGCCGCTGGTCCTCGCCGGAGGAGCTCCCCGCGGGCGACTTCCGCAAGGGCAACCCGCGCTTTCAGGGCGAGAACTTCGCGCGCAACATGGCGATCGTCACGCGGGTGAGGGAGCTCGCCGACGCGAAGGGCGCGACGCCCGCGCAGCTCGCGCTCGCGTGGGTGATGGCGCGCGGCGACGACGTCGTGCCGATCCCGGGCACGAAGCGGGTCAGATATCTCGAGGAGAACGTCGCCGCGACGGAGATCGAGCTGACGGGCGAGGACATGCTCCAGCTCGAGGACGCCGCGCCCGTCGGCGCCGCCGCCGGCGAGCGCTACCCGGACATGTCGTCGATCGACGTGTGAGCGGGACCACTGCTCAGCGCGGCAGCGTCAGGCGCAGGGCGAGCGTGCGCGGTGGCGTGCCGGGGCCGCCGACGGCGGCGCTTGCGTGGACGCGCATACCACGGCCGCCCGGCAGGCGCAGGTCGGCGCCGCCGGCGCGGCCGCGCGCGACGCCGGGCGCGGAGCAGGCGCTGCTGCACGCGAGCGTGACGGGCAGGCCGCGGCGCGCCCGGGCGAGGGCGCGGCTGCGCAGCAGCAGGACGCCGCGTCTGACGACGACGGTCCTGCCTGCGCCCCGCGCGCGCAGCGCGAGCGTCAGCGTCGCGTGGACGGTCGAGCGCGCGGCGAGCGCGGCGGCGGCCGTTCCGCGGGGATGCAGGCGCAGCGCGAAGCGGCCGGCGCGGGTCCGTCGGACCTCGGCGCGGGCGAGCGTGCCGAGACCGCGCGCGTCCAGCTGCCCGCGTACGCGGCAGCGGTCCTCGCACGCCGCCGCCACCGGCAGGCCGCCGCGCAGCACCGGCCCGACCCCCGCCAGCCGTGGAGCCAATGCACGCACGAGCGAGACGACCGTCCAGCGGACCCGCGTCGGCGTCGCCTGCGGATTGCCGGCCGCGTCCCGCGCGCGCACGGCGAACGTGTGCCTACTGCCGACGCGCAGGTGGCGCATCACGACCGGCGAGGCGCACGGCCGCGACCTGCGCCCGTCGAGCGCGCACGTGTACGTGACGCTGGGCTCGGACGCGGCGAACGCGATCGGCTGCGTGTGCGCGCCGCTCACCGCGCCGGGCCCTTCGACGATCGCCGTCGTCGGCGCGACCGTGTCGATCGTGAAGACGACGTCCTCGCTGACGCCGGTCGTGCCCGGGTTGCCCGCCTGCGTCGCACGCGCGCTGTAGACGCCGTCGGGCAGCGGCGCCGCGGTCGCCGACCACGCCGTCCCGCCGACCGGCGCGTCGAGCGTCTGCGCCGGCGTGCTGCTCTCCGTCTCGCCGAAGCCCGGGAACAGCTGCAGCGCCACGCTCGGCGTCGTGTTGACGGTCGCCGCCGCGCGCCCGGCGAAGGTCGGAGTCGGCGTGCGCAGCGCGGCGCCCTGCGCGGGCGCGTCGATCGTCACGGCCGGCGGCAGCGCGGCGACCGGCGCGATCACAGGTCCACGGCCGGCGATCACGTCGTAGGCGGCGCGTCTGCGGCCGGCGGCGTCGTAGTCGGGCGGCTGGCCGTTCAGCGGCGCCGGCGAGACGAGCCCGCGATCCTGCACCGCGCAGCCGGCCGGCGTCGCGCAGCGGTTGGAGTAGTTGTAGTAGTAGATCGCGTCGATGCGGGGGTCGAGCGTCGCGAGGCCGAGCAGCAGACCGGCCGCGTCGCGCTGCGAGGCGTCGCCCCAGATCAGCCCGCTCGCGTCGCGCCAGCGCGCGCCGACCTCGTCGATCCAGATCCTCGCGGCCGCCCACGGCCCCTGCAGCTTCGAGAGGTAGTAGCGCGTCACCGGCGCGTCGCTCGCGCCGACGACCTGGAAGCGGTTGACGTCGGTGTAGGCGTGGAACGCCCACACGTCCGGCAGCGCACCGTTCGCCGCCAGCTCCGCCTGGTAGGCGTCGACGTACGCGTCGTCGCCGGGGATCCCCGCGAACTCGCCCGCGACGAGCGTGCAGGCGCTCGGGCAGACCTGCTGCGCGCGCAGCCAGTAGTCGGCGGCGAGCTGCGGCTCACCGCCGAGCGCGTAGTTGGAGGTGTCGCGGTTGTTCGGCTCGTTCCACGGCGCGATCGTCGTCACCTGCGGGTAGCTGGCGCGGAAGGCGGCGAAGGCGGCGGCGAACTCGTCGGCGCTCGGCGCGAGCGGGTCGTCCGTCGCGGGGGCACGCGTGTCCTGGCTCGGCGCAAAGGCGACGAGCGGCGTCACGCCCGCTCTCGCCGCCTCGTCCAGGTAGGCCTCGAAGTCGGCGCGGCGCTGCGCGCCGGCCGTGCCGCTCGTGGTCGCGACGTCGTAGGGGACGACGATCCGCACGCGGGCGATGCCGAGCCCGCTCCAACCCGGCTCGGCGAGCGTCGTGGCGTCGGAGTCCGAGATGCCGAGGTCGAGCGCGTGCGCCGCCGGTGCGGCGCTCACAAACAGCGCGGCGATCAGGCAGGCGAGCGACAGCAGCGCGCGATGCGGCGACGTACCCACGCAGACCTCCAACACGCCCGCCGCGGGAAGTTGCGCCGCGCTCAGACCTCGACGCCGCGATCAGCCAGCCACGCGAGCACGGCCGCGGGCGGATCGCCTCTCCACTCCGCGCGCGCGGCGAGGCGCAGCACATCCTCGTCGTCGCCGTCGAGCATGTCGCGGCGGTGCGCCAGGTAGAGCGCCGTCGCGATCGCCATCGAGACGAGCGGGTCCTCGATCTCCGGGTCGGTGTCGCTCGCCGCATCCGCCAGCAGCGACTCGAGATCGCCGACGGCGGTGACCGGCTGGTCGGCGTCCTCGAAGCGCAGCAGCAGGTCGCCCAGCACGGCGTCCTCACCGGATGGGTCGCACGCGTCGACGGCGCGACGCACGACCTCGGCGAGCGAGACGGGTTGGGGCTCGGTCGGCATTGTCGTCGGCGATACCCGGAGCGCCCGAGCGCACACGCGGAGGTGTCAGACGTTGCGCGTGCGCCATATTTCGGCCCCGGTCCCGCTCGGCGCGGTACGCTCGCTGTTCGGGGGTGTGCCGCTGCGGAGAGCACAGGACTCATGGCCCGCCAGGTGCCGCCGTGTGGCCCGCTCACGCTTAAGGCAGAGGAGGTGAGCGAACGACCGCTGTGCACAGGGTCAGTCCTCCGCGCCGATTTCACTCGGCGCCCTTACGAAAGGCGCTTCACCATGCGCATCTCGACGAAGCCGTACCTGACGGCCTTGGCGGCGGCGCTGCCGCTCGCCCTCGGGGTCGGCGCCGCGTCGGCCAGGACCCTCTCGATGAGCTCACAAACATTCAGAGTGACGTGGAGCAGGCTCGAATTTCAGAATGCCACGTTCGGAGTGACTGTCAGGTGCCCCGTCACCCTCGAAGGCTCCTTCCACTCCAGGACGCTCGCGAAGACGTTGGGAAGCCTAATCGGTGCAATCACCGCGGCGAGGGCGAAGGAAGAATCGTGCACGGGCGGAAGGGTGCACCTGAAGAATCTCCCGTGGCACGTAACCTACGAGGGCTTCACCGGCACGCTACCCAACATAAGCGGCGTCGTGTTCTTAGTGAGCAGATTTCGATTTGAAGTGATAGAGCCGGGCATATGTACCGGCGATTACGGGACGACAGAAGACAACATCAAGGCAAGGGGCGATCGCGATGCAAGTGGCGCCATCACCAGGATCGAATACCCGGCGGGTACGAACGTCGCGAATCTCGTGACCTCGCTCGGCATGTGCGCACCGACGATAAGTATCGTCGGTTCGGAAGGCCTGATGACGGCGCTAAATTCGTCCGCAAGGATCACCGTCACCCTAATATGATTCGCCGACATGGGCCGCAGCAGCGGAGCGGCCCATGTCAGACGTCATCCACCCGCCGCGCGAGCGCGCGCGTCGGCACGAGGCTGAGCAGGATCAGCGCGCCGCAGACGAGCCACATCGCGGCGTAGCCCTCGGTGGAGGCGAACGGACCGCCGAGCAGCTCGATCGCCAGCCCCGCGAGCAGCGGGCCGAGCGCGGCGCCGACGCCGCGGCTGACGCTGTAGAAGCCGGTCAGCGCGCCGTGGCGATCCTCCGGCATCAACGGCTGCAGGATCGCGTACGGCAGCGTCATCACGAGCCCGCCGGCGAGGCCGACGACGAGCATCGTCGGGACCATCGCCGGCACCGCCTGCGTGAAGGCCGGCACGAGCAGGCCGAGCCCGTAGAACGGCAGCACGAGCAGCATCATGCGCAGCCGCCCGATGCGGTCGCCGATCGCGCCGCTCACCGGCGCGCCGGCCAGCGCGATGAGCGCGACGCCGCCGATGACGCCCGCGGCCTCCGTCTTGCGCAGCCCCACGCCCACGACGACAAACAGGAAGACGAACGTCTTGAGCGCCGACAGCGATGCCTCCCACAGGCCGTTCGCCAGCAGGTACTGGCGCAGCTCCGGCTGCTCGCGCAGCAGCGCCAGCAGCTCGCGCGGGCTGGTGCTCCCGTCCGGCGCGGGCGCGTCGTCGCCCTCGCGCTCGACCCGCTCCCGGCGACGCCGCCGCGCAACCTGCACGAACACCGCCATCGTGACCGCCGTCACCGCCGCCGCGACGAGGAATGGCGCCGCGTTGCCGAGCGCGATCAGCACGCCGCCGCCGACGAGCGCGAGTCCGGTCCCCGCGCCGCGGAAGATCGCCTGCGAGGACTGCGCGCGGCCGGCGACATCGTCGTCGATCAAGTCCGGGTACAGCGCCCGGTAGGGCTCGTACGCGACGAAGTAGGCGAAGAAGAACAGCGCCGCGCAGAGCGCGAGCACGACCGGCTTGGCGGCGAGCCCGATCAGCACGAGCGCCGCGACGACCAGTGGCGTCGCCGCGACCAGGAATGGCAGCCGCCCGCCGAGCGGCGTGCGCAGCCGGTCCGACCAGGCGCCGACGACGAGCGGCACCCACAGCGCCATCACGCCCTCCAGGCCGATCAGCCCGCCGATCACCGTCGTCGAGCCGAGCTGGTCGCGCACGACGACCGGCAGGTACGTCGTGACGATCGTGATCGCGAGCGCCAGCGCGGCCGTCGGCAGGCCGAGCAGCGCGAGCGTGCGCTTCTCGTCCGCCCGCAGCGCGCGCCGGCTCACGCCGCGCGGCGCGTCAGCTCGTCGCAGCCCGCGCGCGGCCACGCGCGGCCGATCTGCCGCGACGCGCGGACCCGTTCGCTCTGCGCCGCGCCGGCCGCTCCGGCTCGGCCGCCGCTCTCAGCTCGTCGGGCTCGACCTCCGCGGCCGGCAGCTCGGCGCCCGTGACGGCGGCGGTCAATCGCGGCAGCTGCGCGCGCAGCGTCTCCAGCATCTGCTCCTCGTCGGCGCGCAGCTCGGCCGCCAGCCTCGCGGTGTCGGCGTCGCCGACTTGGCGCGCCAGCGCCTCGAGCGCGTCGTAGGTCGCGATCTCAAGCGCCTCGGTGGCGCACTCGTCCTTCGCGTTCTTGAGCAGCCGCTCCTCGCCGCCGCTACCGCGGACCATGTCGAGCGGCGCCTTCGCGAGCGACAATGCCTGGCCGACGAGCCGCTGTCCGAGTCCGTACGCAGTCTCGGCGATGCCGGGCGAGCGGCCGAGCTCGCGCAGCCGCCGCGCGACGGCATCGGCGTGACGCTGCGTGTCGCGGCGATGTCGCTCCAACGCGCTGCGGTACTCGCCCGCGGGCGTCATCGCGCTGTGCGCCTGGAGCGTCCGCACGAGCGCGAGCTCCATCGCGTGCGCCTCGTGCAGGTACTGGGCGATCTTGTCTTGGCCGGTCGTCATAGAGCCCTCCTGGAGGTGGGTGCAGCCCTCCAGGGTTCCCAAGGGCCGCGCGGGCAAACACGACGACAGGCGGCTGCTGCATCATCCCGTCATCTCCTCAGTCGCGATCACGGATCTTCCCCGCCGCCCGCGACTGCGGGAGCCTGCCTTGCTGGCGCTCGTCGCGATCGCCTACTTCGCGGTCGCAAAGCTCGGCCTGTCGTTCTCGGAGGGGCACGCGATCGTCTCCGCCGTGTGGCCGCCGAGCGGCGTCGGGCTCGCGGCCGCGATCGTGTTCGGGCCGCGCGTGGCGCCGGCGATCTTCCTCGCCGCGGTGGCGTCGAACGCGACCGGCGACAGCTCGCTGCCGAGCGCGGTCGGGATCGCGGCCGGCAACGCGCTCGCGGCCGTGACCGGCGCGCTGCTGCTCGCGCGCGCGGGCTTCGTCCCGTCGCTGCGGCGCATGCGCGACGTGATCGCGCTGGCGATCCTCGGCGCGGCGCTCAGCACCGCGATCAACGCGACGATCGGCACCGCGACGCTGCTGGCGGCGAACGTCGCCGATCCGCACAACCTGTGGGCCTTCTGGCGCGTGTGGTGGCTCGGCGACCTCACCGGCGTGCTGCTGGTCGCGCCGCCGCTGCTGCTGCTCGCCGCGCGCGAGGACGGCAACGCCTGGGGCGTCGGCCGCCTGCGCGACGGCGCGCGCATCGCCGAGGCGAGCCTGCTGGCGGCCGCGCTCGTCTCGGTGATGCTGGTGGTGCTGCACGAGGGCGTCACGCTCGCCTTCCCGATCTTCCCGCTGATCGTGCTGGCGGCGATGCGCTTCGGCCAGGCGGGCGCCGTCACCGCCGCGCTCGTCGTCTCGACGATCGCGGTCGCCTACACCGCCAACGGCAAGGGCCCCTTCACCGGCGGCGCGCCCGACATGGATCTGCTGAGCGCGCAGGTGTTCGTCGGACTCGCCGCGCTGACCGGCCTGCTCGTCGCCTCGATGCGCAGCGAGTGGGAACGCGCCGAGGACGCGCTCGCGCGCCTGGAGGAGAGCGAGAGCGCGCTCGCCGAAGCGCAGCGGCTGGCGGGGATCGGCAGCTGGGACTGGGACGTCGTCGCCGACCAGGTCGTCTGGTCCGACGAGCTGTACCGGATCGTCGGCGTCGAGCGCGGCCGCTTCGAGCTCGGCTTCGACAGCTACCTCGCGCTGGCGCACCCGGACGACCGCGAGCTGCTGCGGCGCGAGGTCGAGACGGCGCTGCGCACGACCGCGCCGCTGCACTTCGAGCACCGCGTGGTCCGCCCGAGCGGCGAGGTCCGCACGATCGACACGCGCGGCCGCGTCGAGCTCGACGCCGACAACCGCGTCGTGCGGATGACGGGCACCGGGCAGGACGTGACCGAGCGGCGCGCCGCCGAGCGGCTGCTCGAGCACCAGGCGCTGCACGACCCGCTCACCGGCCTGCCGAACCGCGCGCTGTTCCTCGACCGACTGCAACACGCGCTCGCGCGCGCAAGACGGCCGGGCACGAGCCTCGCCGTCTACTTCTGCGACGTCGACGACTTCAAGGACGTCAACGACAGCCTCGGCCACGACGCCGGCGACGGGCTGCTGATCGCGCTGCCGCCGCGGCTGCGCGAGGGGCTGCGCGCCGGCGACACGGTCGCGCGCTTCGGCGGCGACGAGTTCGTGATCCTCTGCGAGGAGCTCGGCTCCGAGGGCGAGGCGATCCGCATCGCCGAGCGGATCGGGGAGGCGTTCGCGCTGCCGTTCGAGCTCGACGGACGCCCGCACCATCTCAGCGTGAGCGTCGGCGTCGTGTTCGCGAGAGGCGGCGAGGCGACCGCGGCCGAGGTGCTGCGCGACGCGGACGCGGCGATGTACCGCGCGAAGGGCCGCGGCAAGGGCCGCTTCGAGCTGTTCGACGCGCAGATGCGCGCCTCGCTCGTCGCACGGCTGCAGACGGAGTCCGACCTGCGGCGGGCGCTCGAGCAGCGCGAGCTGCTGCTGCACTGGCAGCCGGTGGCGGCGCTCGGTGCGCAGGCCGATGACGACGCGTTCGTGGGCGCGGAAGCGCTCGTGCGCTGGCAGCACCCCCAGCGCGGGCTGCTCGCCCCGGCGGCGTTCATCGCGGTCGCCGAGGACAGCGGCCTGATCGCGCCGCTCGGCGCGTGGGTGCTGGAGGAGGCCTGCCGCCAGGCGCTCGCGTGGGAAGGGCGGCGGATCGCGTCGGTGAACCTCTCGCCGCGCCAGCTGTCGCATTCGGACGTGCCCGCGCTGCTCGAACGCGCGCTGGAGGAGACCGGCGTGGACCCGGGCCTGCTGGAGCTGGAGATCACCGAGAACGTGCTGATGGAGCAGAGCGCGGGCGCGCTCTCGACGCTGCGCCGCTTGAAGGCGATGGGCGCGCGGCTCGTGCTCGACGACTTCGGCACCGGCTGGTCCTCGCTCGCCTACCTCAAGCGCTTCCCGCTCGACGGCCTGAAGATCGACCGCGAGTTCGTCGCGGGGCTCGGCAGCTCGGCCGAGGACACGGCGATCGTCGCGGCCGTGCTGTCGATGGCGCAGGAGCTCGAGCTGACGGTGACCGCCGAGGGCGTCGAGACCGACGCCCAGCTGGCGTGGCTGCGCGCGCGCGGCTGCGGCTGCGCGCAGGGCTACCTGCTCGGGCGGCCGGCGCCGGCCGAACAGCTCGCGGAGCTGCGCGGCTGGATGCCGGCGGCCTGAGTCGCCGGCACCGGCTCGCGCTCGGCCGGGCGGCATCGCCGCCGACCTGTTAGTCGCTTTCGTCCAAGCCCTATTGCACCTAAATTTGGTGCTATGGCCATACAGACGCCGCCTGCGCACCGGCGTACGAGAGAGTCGGCTGTCGAGCTGCAGCGTTCCCTGCGGCTGCTCGGCTGGCCGATCAGAGTCGACGGCGTGATCGGGCCGCAGACGACCGCGGCGCTGCGCGACTTCCAGAGGGGCTACGCCTTCTCGACGCTCGTCTCGGGCGGCGGCGTCGGCCCGCGCACGGTCGACGCGCTACGCACGGCGATCCGTCGCGGCGGGCGCTGCTCGCAGCACTTCACCTTCCGCAGCTTCCGCTCGCCGGGAAACGGGTGGATCAAGCTCGACCGCGCGCTCGCGAGAGGGCTCGAGGCGTACTGCGACGCGGTCGGGGGGCCGGTTCAGATCCTCAGCGGCTACCGCGACGCCGCCTGCAACGCCGCGCACAGAGGCCTGCCCGACTCGCAGCACCTCGACGGCACGGCCGCCGACGTCGAGCCGGCGCTGCCGCTGGAAGACGTGCACGCGCTGCGCGTCTTCTCGGGGATCGGCTACGACCCCGACAGCGGCCTCGTGCACCACGTCGACGTCCGCCACTGCGGTCCCCGCGCCGGCGGTGCGACGGTCGCGCATCCGCACGTGTTCGCCGCTCCGCCCTGCTGAGGCGGCGGCGTCAGGTCCGCTCCACGACGCGCAGCTGCGAGCGCAGCACGACGCCGATGAAGGGCGACAGCGGACGCCAGTAGCGCAGGAAGCCGCGGCGCGCGGCCGGGTCGGTCGCCTGCGTGCGGCACTCGTAGCTCACGAGCGTGCGCGCGCCGCCGTAGGGCCGCAGCGAGAAGTCGCAGGCGATGCGCGCGAAGCCGGGCCGATCGAAGGTCGCGAACCGTGCGGCCTCGATCTGCTCCCATGCCGTCTCGCCGGACCAGAAGCGGCCGATCGCGCCGAACGCGATCTCGTGCGGCGGGTCCTCGCCGAGCAGCACCCACTCGCCGTGGGCCGGCAGGTCGACCAGCCGCATCGACTCGGGCGGCGGCGGCTCGACCGGGCGGGCGTGGCCCGCCGCGGTCGCGACGATCCGCTCGCCGAAGCCGCGTGCGGCGAAGAGGGCCCGCACGGCGGGCGACTCGCGCCACGCGCGCATGAAGTCGGCGCGGCGGACGCGCTCGTAGACGGCGTCGATCGCGCCGTCGACGAGCAGGTGCTCTGCCCGCACCGCGTCGGGGCGCGGGAGCAGCCGCTCGGTCAGCAGCGGTGCTCCGCCAGGTCCCGCCGCGCCGGCGATGGGGGCCGCGCGATCGCCGCTTGCGAGAGTCATCACGTCGAGCACGCTACGGGCGCGCCGGGGTTCCGCCATCCGTCCACCTCCACGGCGCCGTCGCGGGGAACTGCGGATCGCGCTCGTTTGTCCGTCCTGCGCACCGGATAGAAGCCGTGCGGCCGATGCGTCGCCGACTCGCCTTCCTCGTCCTCCTGCTCGCGGCATCGGCGCCGGCCGCCGCCGCGCATGCCGCGGTCACGCTCGAATCGGTCGGCCCGACGTTCAGCGGGCCGGTCTACGTCACCGGCGCCCCCGGCGACGACCAGCGGCTCTACGTCGTCGAGCAGCGCGGCACGATCGAGGTCGTCCAAGGTGGCAGAGCGACGACGTTCGTCGACGTGCGCGACGCCGTCGAGGGCCCGGGCGACAGCGGCTCCGGCGGCGAGCAGGGCCTGCTCGGCCTCGCGTTCGCGCCCGACTTCCAGACGAGCCGGCTCCTGTACGTCTACTTCACGGACACGAACGGCGACAACCGCGTCGAGGAGCTGCGCGCGCCGACCGGCGACGCGGCCGATCCCGCCTCGCGGCGGCTCGTGCTGACGATCCCGCATCCGGGCGCGCAGAACCACAACGGCGGCACGCTGCGCTTCGGGCCCGACGGCCTGCTCTACCTCGCGCCCGGCGACGGCGGCACCGGCGGCGCGCCCGCGCACGACCTCGACGACCTGCGCGGCAAGGTCCTGCGGATCGATCCGCGCGGCGGCGCGCCAGGCCAGTACGCGATCCCGCTCGACAACCCGTTCGCCGGCCAGGCGGGCAAGCGCGGCGAGATCTGGGCGTACGGCCTGCGCAACCCGTTCCGCTTCGCCTTCGACCGCCTCACCGGCGACCTCGCGATCGGGGACGTCGGCGAGAACACGACGGAGGAGGTCGACTGGCTGCCGGCGGTCGGTACGAGCGGCGCCGGAAGAGGCGCCGACCTCGGCTGGAACACCTGCGAGGGCAGCTTCGCGACCGGCAGCACGTCGACGCCGTGCCCGCTCGCCGGCGCGATCGCGCCCGTGGCCGACCAGTTCCACACGGACGGCTACCGCTCCGTCATCGCCGGCCCGGTCGTGCGCGATGCGACGCTGCCGTCGCTCTACGGCCGCCTCCTCTACGGCGACTACTTCGTCAGCGGGCTGCGGTCGCTGCTGCCGGGATCCGGCAGAGCGAGCGACGCGGCGGTCGGCGCGCAGGCATCCGTGCCGCAGCTGACGTCGCTCGGCGAGGACGCGGCCGGCTGCGTCTACGCGACCTCCGGCGCCGGGCACGTGTACCGCCTCGTCGAGCAGGACGCGCAGATCCCGTGCGCGCTGCCGCCGGGGCCGCCGGCGAGCGGCGGGACGCCGCCCGGAGCCGGCGGAGCGGGCGGCGGCAGCCAGTCGACCGCGCCGCTCGTGCGCAGCGTGCGGGCGAAGCCTCGTCAGCGGGTGCTGGCGAACGGCGGCGTGATCGCGCGCGTGCGCTGCGGAAGCGCCTGCCGCCTGGCCGCCGGCGCGACGCTGCGGATCGGCAGACGCGCGTACCGCCTGCGCCGGAGCAGCGCGAGTGCCGGCGTCGGCGCGCTCGCGCGCGTGAAGCCGCGCCTCACGCGGCGCGCCCGCCGTGCGCTGCGCTTGGCCCTCGCGGCCGGCCGCGAGCCGCTGGTGACGGTGCGGATCCGCGCCCGCGACGCGGACGGCCGCGCCGCGCCGCTCGTGCGCCGCCGCGTGCGCGCGATCGTCTGACACGCGCCGCTCCGATTGCGCCTCCAGCGCGTTTACTCTCGGCATGCGCAGACGGATCGTGCAGCCGCGGCTCGCCCTGCTCGCGGCGATCGTCCTCCTGCTCGCCGGCGCGCCGGCGCGCGCCGCCCCCTGGGTCGACGCCACGCCGCCCGGGAACGCGGCCAACGGCCCGAGCGGGGCGGTCGTCGCGCTCGATCCCGCCGGCGACGCGGTCGCCGCGTGGACGGGCGACGACGGCGCCGGCACGCAGTCGCTGCTGGCCGCGTGGCGACCCGCCGGTGGCGCGTGGGGCGCGCCGCAGCCGCTCGCCAGCCGCAGAGCCGTCGACGCACCGGCGGTCACGCTCGACGCGGCCGGCAACGCGACCGTCGTGTGGATCGACAGCGACGACGGCGCCACGTATGCGGCCCACGCCGCGCGGCGCGATGCGGCGAGCGGCAGCTGGAGCGCGCCGCACGACTTCGCCCCGATCGGAGCCGCCGACCCGCAGACGCAGGTGCGCGCCGACGCGCACGGCGACGTCATCGCCGCTTGGCTGGAGCACGACGCGTCCACGAGCGTGGCGTTCGTGCAAGCGGCGGTATGGAGCGGCGGGACGTGGAGCGCGCCGCAGACGCTGTCGGACCCGACCGACGCATGGGTCGCCGACGGGCCGCCGCAGGTCGCGCCCGACGCGAGCGGCGGTGCGCTCGTGGCGTGGACCGCGCAGCGGCTCGCGGACCCGTTCGGCTACACGATCCAGACGGCGACGCATCTCGGCGGCGGCGCTTGGAGCGCACCCGGCACGCTGCTGCCCGACGCCGGCGAGAGGGTCTCGCCGCTGCGGCTCGTCGACGTGGGCGGCGGCGACGTCGCCGCGTCGTGGTTCCAAGGCTCGTCGCTCACGGGCGGCTACCGGCAGAACGGCGCCTGGAGCGTCGATCCGCTGAGCGGCGACGTCGCGCCGGCGTGCGTCCCGCTGCAGGCGCTCGGCGCCGACGGCGACGGCGGCGCGACGGTCGTGTGGAAGACCGCTTCGACGTCGGGACTCGACGCGATGCGGTTGACGGCCGGCGGACCCGTGGCCGACGGGTCGCCGTTCGCCGCGGCGACCGAGACCGCCGAGGACGCGGCGGTCGACCGCGGCACCGTCGTGCTCACCGCGCACGACGCCGCGAGCGGGACCGACAGCGTGCTCGCGACGCAGCGCACGGGCAGCGGCTGGAGCGCGCCGGCATTGCTGCAGAGCGGCGGCGCGGGCTCGCTGCTCGTCGATCCGCAGCTGGTCGGCAACGCCGCCGGCGATCGGCTCGCGAGCTGGATCGCGATCGATCCGCTCGGCGCCAGGACGGTCGCCGCCGCGTTCCAGGCGCGAACGCCGCCAGCGGACGGGGGCGGCATCGCGCCCGCTGCCGCGCCCCCGGCCTCGCCCCCGCCGCCGCCGGCCGCGGGTGGCAGGGCAGCGCTGCTGCGGCCGGTCGTCGGCGCGCGCAACGGCGTGCTCGTGCTCGCACGCGCGACGCGCGCGCTGAAGCTCGCGCTGCGCAACCCGAACGCCGCCGCGCTGCGCGGGCTCGCGGCGCTCACCCGCCCCCGCGCCGGCAGACGTCCGGCGCTCGCGCTCGCGACCCGCCGCAGGCTCGTGCTGGCCGCGAGACGCCGCACGACCGTGACGCTGCGCCTGACCACCCAGGCGCTGCGGGCGCTCAAGCATGCGCCCGGCCATCGCCTGCCCGTGACGCTGACGCTGCGCCTGCGCGCCGCCGACGGACGGCGCGTCAGCGCCAGGGCGGTGCTCACGCTCGACGCCGCGCCGCACTTCGGCACGCGCAGCGCCACGCCGAGCGCGCGCACCGCCTGCTGAGTCCGCCGGACCCGACCGACCTCCCTATCCTCATCCGGTGTCCGCGACACCGAAGCAGGCGGACCTGCGCGCGGAGCTGCGTGCGCTGCGCGAGCGCCTGAACGACCTCACGATCTCTGACGCGCACCGGCTCGGCCGCCGGCTCGAGCGGCTGCGCGGTGCGCGCAGCGCGCGGCCGCTGGAGCGCTTCGCCGAGGAGCTGGCCGGCGCGGAGGAGCGGATCGCGGCGCGGCACGCGGCCGTGCCGGCCCGGATCGACTACCCGGCCGAGCTGCCCGTCACGGCGCGGCGCGAGGACCTGAAGGCGGCGATCCGCGACCACCAGGTGGTCGTCGACGCCGGCGAGACCGGCTCCGGCAAGTCGACGCAGCTGCCGAAGCTCTGCCTCGAGCTCGGGCGCGGCGTGCGGGGAGCCATCGCGCACACGCAGCCGCGCCGGCTCGCCGCGCGCACGATCGCCGAGCGCGTCGCGGAGGAGCTGCGCGTGCCGCTCGGCGGCCCGGTCGGCTACGCGGTCCGCTTCGCCGACAGATCGAGCGACGAGACGCTCGTGCGCTTGATGACGGACGGGCTGCTGCTGGCCGAGATCCAGCACGACCGGCTGCTGCGCCGCTACGACACGATCGTCGTCGACGAGGCGCACGAGCGCTCGCTCAACGTCGACTTCCTGCTCGGCGTGCTGAAGCGGATCCTGCCGCAGCGGCCGGAGCTGAAGCTGATCGTCACGAGCGCGACGATCGATCCGGAGCGCCTGAGCAGGCACTTCGACGACGCGCCCGTCGTGGAGGTGAGCGGACGCACGTATCCGGTCGAGGTGCGCTACCGGCCGGTGCCCGACGCCGAGCACGAGCGGCTCGACGCGATCCCCGACGCCGTGAGGGAGCTGCTGCGCGACGGGCCCGGCGACGTGCTCGTGTTCCTCTCCGGCGAGCGCGAGATCCGCGACACGGCGGAATTGCTGGGCGGGCGGCTGCGCGACGACGTCGAGATCCTGCCGCTGTACGCGCGCCTCTCCCACGCCGAGCAGCAGAAGGTCTTCCAGACGCACAGCCGCCGGCGCGTCGTGCTCGCCACCAACGTCGCCGAGACGTCGCTGACGGTGCCGGGGATCGGCGCCGTCGTCGACCCGGGGACCGCGCGCATCAGCCGCTACTCCGCGCGGCTGAAGGTGCAGCGGCTGCCGATCGAGGCGATCTCGCAGGCCAGCGCGCAGCAGCGCACCGGCCGCTGCGGGCGCACCTCCGACGGCATCTGCATCCGCCTCTACGACGAGGACGACTTCGCCGCCCGTCCGCGCTTCACCGACCCCGAGATCCTGCGCACGTCGCTGGCCTCCGTGATCCTGCAGATGGCGGCGCTGGAGCTCGGCGACGTGGAGGAGTTCCCGTTCCTCGACCCGCCCGACGCGCGCCAGGTGCGCGACGGCGTCGCGCTGCTGCGCGAGCTGGGGGCGCTGGAGCCGGTGTCGGCGGCCGACGGCGCCAGAAACCGCCTCACGCCGCTCGGCCGCAGACTCGCCCAGCTGCCGGTCGACCCGCGCTTCGGGCGGATGGTGCTGGAGGCGGATCGGCTGGGCTGCGCGGAGGAGGCGATCGTGATCGCCGCCGGCCTGTCGATCCAGGACCCGCGCGAGTCGCCCGCCGAGGCGCGCCAGGCCGCCGTCGAGCAGCACGCGCGCTTTCGCACCGACCCGCCGTCGGACTTCCTCGCGTTCCTGGAGCTGTGGCGCTATGTGCGGGCGCAGCAGAGAGCATTGAGCGGGTCGCAGTTCCGCAAGCGCTGCAAGGCCGAGTTCCTGCACTACCTGCGGATCCGCGAGTGGCAGGACCTCGTCGGTCAGCTGCGTCAGGCGGCGAAGGCGATCGGCGTGCGCACGAACCAAGCGCCGGCCGAGCCGGAGCAGATCCACCGTGCGCTGCTGGCGGGGCTGCTGTCGCACGTCGGCGTGCGCGACGCGGCGCCGGCCGAGGCGCGTCCCGGGATGCGCGGCCGGCGGCCGCTGACCGAGTACACGGGCGCGCGCGGGGCGCGCTTCGCGCTCTCGCCCGGCAGCGGTCTGGCCAGGAAGCCGCCGGACTGGGCGATGGTCGCCGAGCTGGTCGAGACGAACCGGCTGTGGGGTCACACGGCCGCGCGCATCGACCCGACGTGGATCGAGCCGGTCGCACCGCCGCACCTGCTGCGCCACGCCTACGGCGAGCCGCGCTGGGATCCCCGCGGCGGCGCGGCCGTCGTCGACGAGCGCGTGACGCTCTACGGCCTGCCGATCGTGCCGGCGCGGGCGGTTCCCTACGCGCGCGTGAACCCGGCCGGCGCGCGCGAGCTGTTCCTGCGCCGCGCGCTGGTCGCCGGCGAGTGGGACGCGCGCCACGAGTTCCTGGAGGAGAACGCCCGCCGCATCGCCGAGGTCGAGGCGCTGGAGGAGCGCGCGCGCCGTCGCGACCTGCTCGCCTCCGAGGAGGCGCGCTACGCGTTCTTCGAGAACCGCGTGCCGGCCGACGTCGTCTCGGCGGTCGCGTTCGAGCGCTGGTGGAGAGGCGCGCGCGTGCGCGAGCCGGAGCTGCTGACGCTGCCGCGCGAGCTGCTGCGCGCCGGTGAGGCCGAGGTGGAGGCGGCCCCGACCGAGTGGCGCGACGGCGCGCTCAGCCTGCCGCTGTCCTACAGGTTCGCGCCGGGCGCGGCCGACGACGGCGTGACCGTGCACGTGCCGCTCGAGCGGGTCGGCGAGCTGCGCGCCGACGAGTTCACCTGGCTTGTGCCGGCGCTGCGCGAGGAGCTCGTGACGGCGTTGATCCGCTCGCTGCCGAAGGAGCTGCGGCGCTCGCTCGTGCCGGTCCCGGAGGTGGCGGCGGCGCTGCTCGCGCGCCTGCGGCCCGGGCGCGAGCCGCTGCTCGACGCGCTCTCGCGCGAGCTGGAAGCGCGGGGCGTGCCCGTCCCACGCGAGGCATGGGACCTCGACCGATTGCCGGCGCACCTGCGGATGCGCTTCCGCGTCGAGGACCGCGGCGGCGAGCTCGTGGCCGAGGGCGAGGACCTCGACGCGCTGCGCGAGGCGGTCAAGCCGCGCCTGCGCGAGCAGCTGGCGGCGGCGACGCCGGCGATTGCGCGCACGGGCGCGCGCAGCTGGGAGTTCGGCGAGATCCCGCGTGAATTGGCGCCCGCGGCCGCCGGCGGCCTGCGCGCGTTCCCCGCGCTGGTCGACGAGGGCGAGACGGTCGGCGTGCGGTTGTTCGAGACGCCCGCCGAGCAGGCGTCCGCGATGCACGCCGGCACGCGCCGGCTGCTGCGGCTGACGGTGCGCTCGCCGATCCCGTGGATCGTCGACCGGCTGGGCACCGCCGACAAGCTGGCGCTGATGACCGCGCCGCACGGCAACGTCGGCGCGGCGCTCGACGACGCGCTGAGCGCGGCGCTCGACGCGCTGATCGACGGCGGCGGCGGCCCCGCGTGGGACACGGCAGCGTGGGAGCGCCTGCGCGCGCACGTCGCCGGGTCGCTTGCCGAGGAGGCGCTTGCCGCGACGCGCGAGCTGGTGCGCGTGCTGGAGGCGCGGCGCGAGGTCGAGCGGCGGCTCGACGCGCTTCCGGCGGCCGCGCCGCTGCAGGAGATCCGCCTCGACGTCGCGCGCCAGCTCGGGCGGCTCGTGCACCCCGGCTGCGCGACGGCCGCGGGCGCGCGCCGGCTGGCGGACGTCGTGCGCTACCTGCAGGCCGCCGCCGCGCGCCTCGACCGCCTGCCCGACGGCGCCGGCGGCGATCGCAACGCGATGCGGACGATCCACGAGCTGGAGGCGGCGTACGAGCGGCGGCTCGCCGAGTGGCCGACCGGCACGCCGAAGCCGCCCGGCCTCTACGCGGTGCGCTGGCTGCTGGAGGAGCTGCGCGTCGGGCAGTTCGCGCCCGCGCTCGGCGCGCGCGTCACGGCCAAGCAGGTCCGCAGAGCGATCGCGCAGCCAGGCTGAGGCGCGTGGATGACCCGCTCCATGGGTATGTCGTCGCCATGAAGCACAGGACCCGTGCCGCGCTTGCGCTCCTGCGCACCGGGCCCGTGGCGAAGCCCGCCTCGGCGACCGGCGTCCAGGCGCGCGGCGCGACGGCGATGGGCGCGCTCGCCGTCGGCGCCTGCGCGGTCGGCGCGCTCACGATCGGCCGCCTCGGGATCCGCCGCGCCGCGATCGAGCAGCTCGCGGCCAAGTCGGTCAGACTCGGCCGCGTCGAGATCGACGAGCTCGTGGTGCGCAGACTCCACGTGATCGACGACGACAGCCCGCGCCGCGAGCCGCCGCCAGCCTAAGCCGCCGACGCCGCCGACGCGTCGGCGGGAGCGTCCATTTCGCTGACCGTCTCGCCGTCGAGCACGACGCGGTCGCGACCGCCCGCCTTCGCGGCGTACAGCGCGCGATCGGCAAGCGACAGCAGCTCGTCGGGGCTCGCGCCCTCGTCGATCGCGACGAGGCCGACGCTGAGCGTGACCGGCCCGTGCTGCTCGCCGACGACGGACGCGAGGCGCTGAGCGGCGACGGCCTGCAGGTCGCGCGCGACCTCGCGCGCGGCCGGCAGCTCGACGCGCCGCAGGATCGCCGCGAACTCGTCGCCGCCCAGGCGCGCGATCACGTCGGCCGAGCGCAGGCGGTTGCGCAGCGCGTCGCCGAGGCGCGCGATGACGGCGTCGCCGGTCGCGTGGCCGAGCGTGTCGTTGATCGCCTTGAAGCGATCGACGTCGAGCAGCAGCAGGACGCTGTGCCGTGGACGACTCGCGGACAGGTCGAGCTCGCGCTGCAGCTCCGCCTCGAAGCGGCGGCGGTTGAAGACGCCGCTCAGCGGATCGTGGTCGGCGAGGAAGCGCAGCCGCTCTTCGGCCGTCTTGCGCTCGCTCACGTCGAGCGCCTGCAGGAGCCGATAGAGCGGTCTGCCCTCGGCGTCGCGCACCAGCGAGGCGGTCATGTCGAGCCAGATGTGCACCCCGTCGGGACGGATGACGCGGTACTCGCCATGGTGAACCGAGTCGGTGCCGCGCGTCAGCGCTTCCATCCCGCGCGCGAGCGCGGACGCGTGCTGGGGATCGATCATCGCGCTCAGCGCGCGCGTGCCGACGAGCTCGTCGCGCGCACAGCCGAAGATCTTGCCGAGGCTCTCGTTCGCGTCGAGCAGCACGTCGCGCTGCGTGCCGTCGACGCCGACGACCGCCATCCCGGTGGCGGAGTCGTCGAACGCGCGGCGGAAGCGCTCCTCCGCCTCGCGCTGCTTGGCCTCGGCGGCGAGCTGCTCCGTCACGTCGCGCGCGGCGGCGTGGATCAGCTGCCGTTCGGCGTCGATCCACGAGCGCCACTCGATCCAGCGGTAGCTGCCGTCCTTCGCGCGGTAGCGGTTGGTGAAGCGCACGCTGCCTTCGCCGTCGAAGGCGCGTGCGGCCTCCTGCTCGGTGCGCGCACGATCGTCGGGATGGACGAAGGCGATGAACGGCTCGGCCATCAGCTCCTCGCGCGTCCAGCCGAGGCAGCGCTCCCAGGCGCCGTTGAGATGGACGAAGCAGCCGTCGAAGGTTGCGGTCGCGAGCAGGTCGCCGGCCAGCTCGAAGTGGCGCGCGCTCGCCTGTGCCTCGCTCGCGGCGGCGCGCATGCGATCCGCCAGATGACCCGCGACCGCTCCGATCAGCAGCGAGACGAGTGCGCGCGTGGCGTACGCAGACGGCGCCAGCGCGACCGCCGCGTTCGGCGCCCACACCACATACAGGCCGAACGCGACGACCCCGGCGGCGATGCCGGCCCAGCGGCCGAGCTCGACGCCGACGAGCACCACGGGCAGCAGGTAGAGGATCGACAGCCCGCTGCCGGCGTTCTTGTCGACTTCCAGCGCGACGAACACGGCTGCGAACAGCGCAATCGCTGCGAGCAGCACGCGCCCCTGCCGGCGCCGGCGTGCCTGCGACCCACTCACGGACGGATCATCGACGGCTGTGTCGCTTTCAATCACACCTGCAGCCTTTTGTGCAGGAAAGGGGAAGAAAGCGACATCAGCGAGCTGCCGAGTGAACCACCCAGTTCGGTCGGGTGTACGCCTCCCGGAAACCGGCGCGCAGGATGTTGCGATAGCTCGCGCTCGGCCGCTCCTCGGTGCGGACGCCTGTCTCGACGAACAGCGTGCGAGCGCCGGCGGCGGCCGCGTCGCGAATGCGCCGGTGCAGCAGCGCCGTCTGACAGCCGCGTCCGCGCGCGGCCTCGAGCGTCGCCGCCGCGCCGCACTCGGCGACCGTGCCGTCGACCAGCAGCGTGGCGGCCGCGACCGGCTCGCCGTCGAGCAGCGCCGCATAGCAGCGCCAGCCCTCCGCTCCGCAGACGCCCTCGAACAACGCGCCCATCCACGGCGGCAGGCCGAAGCCGGCGCTGACGATGCGGCCGAGCAGCGCGCCGTCGGACGCCTCCAGAGCGATTACCTCGACGCCGTCGGGGTCCGGCCGCTCCGGCGGCGCGACGCCGCGGACGAACTTCATCCACGCGTAGTCGGGCGCGTAGCCGCGCGCACGCAGCAGTTGCTCCGCCGCGCCGCTGCCGGACAGGCCGGGCGTGAGCGCGACGTAGAACGCGACGCCCGCCGCCTCCGCCCAGTCGAGCGCGGTACCCAGCTGCGCCGCCTCGGCCTCCGCCGCGCCGAGCACCAGATTCATCGCCCGCACCGCGGCGAGGTCGCGCACGATCGTCGCCTGCACCGTCCCGAACGACGCGAGCTCGATCCCGTGCGCAGCCGCGAGCGCCGTCGGCGCGGCGCGCCACAGGTCAGCCCAGAAGCGCTTCTCCGTCGCGTCGAGCGCGAGCGGGTCGTACGCGGTCACGCGGCCCGCTCCGGATGGCGCACGCGCTGGCGCGCCTCGCCGTAGATCGTCGCCTCGTAGGCGATCAGCGCGGCCAGCGCGGCCGCGAGGAACGTCAGCGGCCAGATCGCGGCCACGCCGTCGAGCAGCGGCACGAGCGCGAGCAGCACGAGCGCCAGGCCGAGCCGGCGTCTGTTGAGCGTGCGCACGTTGCGCAGGCGGAAGGCGACGTGCGCGAACAGGTAGAGCGCGGCGCCGCCGAACAGCGCGAACATCGGCACGAGGTGCAGCGGATCCTCGACGTGCCCGAGCACCTTCTTCAGGCCGAGCGCGGTGAGCACGATCCCGGCGACCATCGGCAGGTGCAGGAAGGAGAACGAGTCGCGCGCCATGCGGTTGCGCACCGCACCCTCCTCGGCGGCGACCAGGCGGCGCGTCGAGACGGGCGCGACGACGTCGAAGTAGAGCCACCACAGCTCGGCCGCGACGGCGACGCCGAGCACCGCGGCGATGACGACGCCCGCGGTGATGTGCAAGCCGGCCCCGGCGCCGATCGCGACGATCGACTCGCCGAGCGCGATGATCACGATCAGCCCGTGGCGCTCGGCGAAGTGACCGGGCACGAGCCGCCAGCCGGCCGGGTCGATCAGCAGCGGCCCGGCCATGTCAAGCGTCAGCGCGAGCGCCCACAGGCCGCCCTGCAGCGCGCCGTCGGCGGCGGCCGCGAGCAGCAGCAGGCCGACGCCGATCGCGGTGCTGACCGCCAGCCCGATCGTCGCTCTGCGCAGGCCGGCGTCGTCGCGGCTCGCGAGCAGGAACAGCAGGATGTGCATCACGCGCACGACGCCGTACGCGGCCGCGAACAGGAACGCCTCGGAGCCGAACGCCTCCGGCACGCACAGCGCGGCGACGAGGAAGGCGGCCATCGCGCCGAACATCACCAGCCGGACGGCGCCCTCCTCCGGGTCGACGACGCTCGTCAGCCACGCATAGCCGACCCACGACCACCACAGCACGCCGAGCACGAGCAGGCCTTGCGCCAGCCCCGACCATGTCGGCGTGGCGGCCATCAGCGCCGTGCACTGCGTCAGCGCGAGCACGAACACGAGGTCGAAGAACAGCTCAAGCGGCGTCACCCGCTCGCCCTCGCGCAGCACGGCGGAGATGCGGGGGCCGCGGCGCTCCGACGCGGTGCTCATCGAGCGGATCTTCTCACTCTGCGTCGCGCCGCTGCTCGAACAGCTCGAACAGCTGCGCGAGCGGGGCGGGGATCGCACGCACGATCCGCACGAGCGTGACGAACGTGGGGTCGACTTCCCCCCGTTCGATCGCGGCGAGGTGGCTGCGCTTGAGCTGGGCTCTGTCGGCGACCTCGGCCTGCGAGAGGCCGTGCAGCTCGCGCAGCTCCGCCACCGCGGCGCCGAGTTGACGGTGCTCCGGCGAACGCGCGCCGTGGGGAGCCTCGTGAGGTGGCAAGGAGGGATCCTTCGTGTCGGGGTGGGGCCGGGCTCCCTGCGCCGCCGCGGCCTCTTGTCAGGAATCTGGATCATCCCAGGCCGGTCGAGCTTCAGCGGAGCGAGGAGACGCCAGGATGGTCGGCGCGTTCAGCGCCGCTACGCTGCGGGCGATGCAACGCCCGCTCCCCACCTGGCCGCTCGCCGCCGGCTCGCTGCTGCTCGGCTTCGCCGTCGCGGACGTGACGGGCACGCGGGCGCTCGGCGGCGTCGTGCTGTTCCTCGGCGGGCTCGCGTGCGGCCTGCGCTGGCGCGTGCTGCTGGGCCTGCCGCGGGCTGTCGCGCTGGTGGTCGTGTTCCTCGCGGGGTTCGTGCTCGCGCACCCGCTCGGGCACGCGATCGGCGCGTGGCCGGCGGTGCTGCTCGTCGCGCTCGTCGTCGGCGCGGTCGCCTGGCGCGCGGCCGACGCGCCGCAGGCCGCGCCGGTCCGAACCTCTTAGCCACGCGGCGCACCAACCTTGGACACGCGTGCAACGACACGCGGCCGCTCCGTTGCGACACTCGCCTGCATGACCACGGGACGCCCACCGCAGATCGTCGCCTTCGGGGGCGGCGGCTTCTCGATGGAGGCGGGGAACCCGCTGCTCGACGACTACGTGCTGTCGCTCGCGCGGCGCGAGCGGCCGAGGGTCTGCTTCGTGCCGACCGCCTCCGGCGACGCGGACCACTACGTCGTGCGCTTCTACCGCACGTTCTCGACGCGCTGCGAGACCTCGCACGTGTCGCTGTTCCGGCGCGACCGCGGCGACGGCGCGGTCGAGGGCGACCTCGAGGCGCATCTGCTCAGACAGGACGTCATCTACGTCGGCGGCGGCAGCGTCGTCTCGCTGCTGGGCGCGTGGCGCGCGCACGGGCTCGACCGCGTGCTGCGCAACGCGTGGCGGCGCGGCGTCGTGCTGTGCGGGCTCTCGGCCGGATCGCTGTGTTGGTTCCAGGAGGCCGTGACCGCCTTCCACGGTGCGCCGACCGTCGTGCGCGGCCTCGGGCTGCTGCCGCACTCCAACTGCGTGCACTACGACGGCGAGCCGGAGCGGCGCGAGGAGTACCGCCGCTTCGTCGGCGACGGCGTGACCCCGGGCTACGCGGCCGACGATGGCGCGGCACTGCACTTCGTCGGCCGTGACTTGCACCGCGTCGTCAGCTCGCGTCCGCGCGCGCGGGCGTTCCGGGTGGAGCCGCGCGACGGCGACGTCGTCGAGGAGCCGCTGGCGGTCAGCTACCTCGGTGCCGCACCGTCGGAATTGGCGGTCGCGTGACCGTCCGCGAGCAGCTGCGGGGCGAGCCGCAGATCCTCGCGATGGGCGGCGGCGGCTTCACGATGGAGCCGGACAACCCGGCGCTCGACGACTTCGTGCTGTCGCTCGTGCGCGTGCCCGAGCCGCGGATCCTGTTCCTTCCGACGGCGTCCGGCGACCCGACCGCGCAGATCACCGGCTTCTACGCCCGCTTCGCCCGCGTCGCGTCGGCGGCGCACCTGTCGCTGTTCCGCCGCCACGGCTCGGCGCGCTCGCTCGCCGACATCGTGCTCGAACAGGACGTGATCTACGTCGGCGGCGGGTCGATGCGCAACCTGCTCGCGATCTGGCGCGCGCACGAGCTCGACGCGCTGCTCGTCGAGGCGTGGCGGCGCGGGATCGTCCTGGCGGGACTGAGCGCCGGTGCGATGTGCTGGTTCGCCGGCGGGGTGACGCGCTCCGCCGGCCCCTTGGAGGTGATCGAGGGGCTCGGGCTGCTGCCCGGGTCGTTCAGCGTCCACGCCGACGGCGAGCCGGAGCGGCTGCCGGTGTGGCTCGCCGCCGTGCGGAGCGGCGAGCTGCCCGGCGGCTGGGCGGCGGACGACGGCGTCGGACTGCTGTTCGCCGGCACGCGCATGACGCGCGTGGTGTCGTCGCGACCCGGCACGGCTGCGCTGCGGGTCGATGCGGTCGGTGAGGAGCTCGTGCGCCACCGGATCGAACCGGAGCTGCTCGGCGCCGGCTCCGGCGGACCGGCGTCGCTCCCGGTTCCGGACGACGTCCGCGAGCTGCGCGAGCTGCGCCAGGCGATGCGGCGGCCGTAAGCTGGCCGCGTGGAGATCGCACGACGGGACGCGCTGCCGGCCTACACCACGCGGGACGGGTCGGAGATCCGCGAGTGGGTCGCGCCGGGAGCGCCGGGACGGCGGCAGTCGCTGGCCGAGGCGACCGTGCCGGCCGGCGGCTCGACGCTCGCGCACCTCCACCGCGAGAGCGAGGAGATCTACCTCGTGACGAGCGGGTCGGGGCGTCTGCTGCTGGGCGACGAGGAGCAGCCGATCTCAGCGGGCGACTGCGTCGTGATCCCGCCCGGCACGGTGCACCGGCTGTGGGCCGATCCCGACGCTCCGCTCGTCGTCGTCTGCTCGTGCGTGCCGCCCTACTCGCACGAGGACACGGTGCTCGTCTGAAGCAGCTGGCGGATGGCGGCCGCCACCTCCGCCGGCCTGCCGACGAGGTCGCCGTGCATGAAGCGCAGGACGACGTAGCCGGCGGCTTGGAGCTTGTTCGTCTTGTGGCGGTCCTGCGCGGCTGCTTGCCGCTCCTTGTGGTCGGCCCAGCCGTCGAGCTCGACTGCCACGCGCTGCTCGCGCCACAGGGCGTCGACCTCGAAGTCGGCGGCTGGGGCGTTCAGCCGGGGCCGCGGGAGGCCGGCGTCGAGGACGAGGCCGAGGAAGCGCTCCTCCAGCTCGGAGCGGGTCAGGGTGATGCCATGCCGCCGGTGGGCATCGAGGGCGGCGAGCAGGCGGCTGTGGCCCTGGCCGTGACGGCCCTTGGTGCGGCGCAGCGCCCGCTGCACCGCCGCCGTGTCGAGGAGGCCTTTCCGGTCCGCCTCGCCGAGCGTGCTCTGCAGCTGCGCGGCGGTGAGCATCGGCGCGAGATCCGCGAGCGTGCGCGCCGGGGAGGTGACCGGGATGCCCTTCACGACGGCGCGGTCTTCGTCTGTCAGCGCGCGCCGGGCCTTCACCCACAGCGCCGGCGTCGCTCGTACGTCCTTGCTCGTCGACACCGTCACCTTCCGCGACTCCGGCAGCTTCCGCATGCCGTGCAGCGCCGCCGCGTCGCGGTGGCTCAGCGCCGCCCCTTCCCCCACGGCCAGCACCGCCGCAAGCCATCTCCCTTCGATGCGCAGGTGCCGGTGCCCGACTGCATAGACGCCGCGGTGGAGCGGGATGAGCAGACCGCGAGAGAGACGCCGGTCGATCGCGTTCCGATCTACGCCCAGGTCGAGCAGCTGCCGCCGGGACACCACCCCGTACTGCCGCTCCGCCAACGCCGCCACCGGATCACTGCGGGTTTCGCCTCGCATATCGAGGCAAGAGCCGCAGTGGTCGCCGAATTCGCCCCCTACCCGTCGTCCTGGCGGAACGCCCAGCGGACCTCGTCGACGCTGAGGCCCGACGCGACGCAGGCGAGCAGCTTCATGCGCGCGGCCTGCGGCGAGAGGAAGCCGGCGGGGATGATCCGCGTTCCGCGCAGATCCTGCTCGGAGCCGGCGTAGCCGTACGTGCCCTGCAGCACGACGCCGCGCTCCGGCCGGCAATACGCGACGACGGGGATCTTCTCCGCTGCGGCCGCCCACAGCTCCAGCAGCGCCGGAGCCAGGTGGCCGGCGCCCAATGTGCCGATCACGACGCCGTCGGGCTCGGTCGACAGCGCCGCCCGCGCCAGCGTCCCGTCGTCACCCGAGTTGGTCGGGATCACGAGCACGCGGCGGTTGAGCTCCGGCGGATCGAGCGGAGGGTTGCGGGGCAGCCGGGACCAGATCGTCGGATGCCCCTCCGTCACCCGGCCGAGCGGTCCGGTCTGGGGCGAACTGAACGCCACCAGCGACGTGGTGTCCGTCTTGCGCGTGCAGCGCGCGTGGTGGATCTCGCCGCCGAAGACGACGAGGACGCCCATCCCGGCGGCCTCGTCGGAGCGAGCAACGGAGACCGCGTCGAGCAGGTTCGCGGGACCGTCCGCGCCGGCCGCCGTCGCCGGGCGGATCGCGCCGGTGAAGACGATCGGCGCTTCCGCGTCGTGGATCACGTCGCACAGCATCGCCGTCTCCTCGAGCGCGTCGGTGCCGTGCGTGACGACCACCCCGATGCCCCGCCGAGCGGCGTCGCGGGCTTCGCGGCAGATCGTCAGCTGGTCCTCCAGCGTGAGATGCGCCGAAGGCTTGTTCACCACGTCGCGCGCCTCCAGGCCGTCGCGGCCGGCCAACCCGGGGATGGCGGCGATCAGCGTCTCGGCGTCGAGCTGGGGCGTCGCGCCGGACGGACCGCCCATCGCGATCGTGCCGCCGGCGCCGAGGATGCGGACGCGGCGGGCCGACTGGTCGGGGCTGGGCACGCTGGAACCCTAGCGAGCCCAGCCCGGACGACCGCGACGCCTACTTCAGCTCGGCGCTCGACTTGCCGAGCAGCTGGCGGGCGATGATCAGCAGCTGGATCTGCTGGGTGCCCTCGAACAGGTCGAGGATCTTCGCGTCGCGCGCCCACTTCTCCAGCAGCAGCTCCTCGCCGTAGCCCAGGGACCCGCACAGCCGCACGCAGCGCAGCGCGACGTCGACGCAGGTGCGCCCCGCCTTCGCCTTCGCCATCGAGGCCTGCAGCGAGTTGGGCTTCGAGTTGTCGGCCATCCACGCGGCCTCGAGCGTGAGCAGACGGGCGGCCTCGTAGTCGGCCTCCATCGCCAGGTACTCCGCCGCCGCCGCGGACTGCGACGCCGCCGGCTTGTCGTAGTCGACCTCGACGCCAGCCTCGCGCAGCAGTCTCTCCGTCAGCTCCAGGCAGGCGCGGGTCAACCCCACCGCCATGCCCGCGACCAGGGGCCGCGTGTTGTCGAACGTCTGCATGACGCCCGCGAAGCCCTTTCTCGTGTCGACCTCCGGCGAGCCGAGCAGGTTCTCTCTCGGCACCCGGCAGTCGTCGAGGATGAAGGCGGCCGTATCGGAGGCGCGGATGCCCAGCTTGTGCTCCAGGCGGTCGAGCTTCAGTCCCGGATTGCTGCGCTCGACGACGAACGACTTGATCGCCGCACGCCCGACGCTGCGGTCCAGCGTCGCCCACACGACGACGAGATCCGCGCGCTCGCCCGAGGTCACGTAGATCTTCTCGCCGTTGAGCACGTATTCGCCGGTCGCCTCGTCGTACTCGGCGGTCGTGCGGATCGCGGCCGAGTCCGAGCCGGCCTCCGGCTCGGTGATCGCCATCGCGGCCCACTTGCCTCTGAAGCGCTCCAGCTGCTCGTCGTTCGCGACCGAGGCGATCGCGCTGTTGCCGAGGCCCTGACGCGGCATCGACAGCAAGAGGCCGACGTCGCCCCAGCACAGCTCGATGATGCCGAGCACGGTCGACATGTTGGAGCCGTTGCGGACCCCCCCGTCGCCGTTGTCGGTACGGCGCACGCCGGCCGCGCCGGCGCCGCTGCCGGAACCCTCGTTCATGCCGTCGATGAGCGCGGCGAGCATGTCGAGCTCCTTCGGGTACTCGTGCTCGCCCGCGTCGTACTTGCGCGAGATCGGACGGAAGACCTCCTCCGCCACCTGGTGCGCCTGCCCGACGAGCGGGACGAACTTCTTGGGGATCTCGAGATTGATCATCTGAGTCGTTCCTCTCGCTAGACGAGCAGGGCGCCCTCGCAGACGCCCACCGCTCGCAGGTCGCGGTACCAGCGCTCGACAGGGTGCTCCTTCACGTAGCCGTGGCCGCCGAGCAGCTGCACGCCGTTGGAGCCGATCCACGCGCCCTTCTCGCTGCACAGCGCGCGCGCGATCGCGACCTCCCTCGCGGCGTCCTTGCCCGCGTCGAGGCGGGCGGCCGCGCGCAGGGTCGCCAACCGCATGCCCTCCAGCTCGAGCGCGATGTCGGAGACGGTGAACGCGACCGACTGGCGGTTCGAGATCGGCTCGCCGAACGCGACGCGCTCGTTGACGTGCGGGATCACGTAGTCCAGGACCGCCCGCGAGGTGCCGCACGCGAGCGCGCACCACGCCACGCGCGCGCGCCGCACGGCCGCGGCGTAGACGGCCGGGTCGCCGTCGCCGAGCAGCGCGCGTGCCGGCAGGCGCACGCCCTCCAGCAGCACGTCGCCGGTGGCGGCGGCGCGCACGCCCATGCCCGGCGCCGCCTTCACGAGCAGCCCGCTCGTCGAGGACTCGACGAGGAACAGCACGGGGCCGTGGCCCTCCAGTCTCGCCGCGACGATCAGCAGCTCGGCGGTCGCGGCGAGCGGAACGAGCGACTTGACGCCGTCGAGCACGAAGTCGTCGCGCTCGCGGCGCGCGACCGTCTGCAGCGCGAACGGGTCGAACAGCGCGCGCGGCTCCTGCATCGCGATCGACGCCGCGGCCGGCGTCTCCGCCTCCACGAACGCCGGCAGGTAGGTCGCCTGCTGGTCGCCGTCGCCCCACAGCGCGAGCGCGCTCGCCACGCCGGCCGGCGCGAGCAGCGCGACGGCGAGGCCCATGTCGCCGTGCGCGAGCGCCTCGGCGGCGAGCACCGCGGTCACGGACGAGCGCTCGTCGACGGCGCCGCCGAGCTCGGACGGCACGCCGAGCATCGTGAGGCCGAGCTCGCCGCCGCCCTTGAGGATCTCCTCGGGCGCCTGCGCGGCCGTGTCCGCTCTCAGCGCGTTCGGTCGCAGCTGCTCGTCGCCGAACGCTCTGAACGACTCCTGGAGCATCTGCTGCTCATCGGTCGGGGTGAGGTCGAACAGCCCCGTGCCAGTCGTCGAGGGCAGGCGCTTGGCCTTGCCGCCGCCGTTGACGGACTTGAACGTGCGTCCCGCCGCGCCGGCTGCCTTGAAGCCGTCGCGCGTGGCGCGGTAGAGGACTCTCTCGGCGGGCTTGCGCACGCCGAGGCGGTCGACGACGTCGGAGCCGGCGAGGCGCCCGAGGGCACGCAGGCCGAGTCCCATGCTGCGCTCCGCCATGCTCATGGCGTCACCGTCCCTTCGAGGTGGATGATCTCGGGCCGCTTGGCGCTGCGCACCTCGAAGCGGCCCTGGTCTGCCGCGAACGTCACGCGGCCCGGAAGAAAGATCGGCTTCTTGAAGCTGACGTCCACGGTGTACGCGTCGGGCAAGGGCTCGAGCGCCGCCAGGCACCGCGCCTTCGTCCACATGCCGTGCGCGATCGGCTGCTTGAAGCCGAACGCGCGCGCCGTCAGCGCGTGGATGTGAATCGGATTGCGGTCGCCCGACACCGAGCCGTACCTGCGCCCCAAATCCCCCGGCAACGACCATGTCACCGGAGCACCGCGAGTTTGACCCGCCCCCACCGGGTCAGATTCGCGGTCCTCAGCCGACGCACCGGGCCCGCCCCCCTCGCGGCCGCCGTTCCGGGGATCGGCGCCGCCGCCGCGACGGAGCATCGTCGACCGCTCCTCCCATACGAGCTCGCCGTCGACGCGCGCCTCGCTCACGAGCGCGAACGTCTTGCCCTTCGCGTGCGGCTCGATCGGGGTCGTCCGCACGACGATGTCGAAGGTCTCCGACACGCGCACCGGCCGGTGGACCGTGATCCGGTTCTCCAGGTGCACCAGCCCGACCGCCGGGAACGGGAACCTCCCGTCGGTCATCAGCTGCATGTGCAGCGGGAACGCCGGCATGTGCAGGTAGGTCGCCGGCAGCGTGTCGCGCAGCGTGAAGCCGCAGACTCTCGCGTAGTCGGCGAGGTGGGCGGGATCCACGCGCACGCCGGACAGCGAGCGCTCCAGCGCGGGCATCTCCTTGCCGCGCCCGGCCACGAACGGCAGCAGCGACGCGCCCGGCACGAGCGGGAGCGCGGCGCGGGCGTAGGTAGTCAGCGTCGACATCACGCCCCCAGCAGGCTCTGCCCGCAGACGCGCACGACGTTGCCGTTGACGCCGCCGCTCGCGGGCGAGGCGAACCAGGCGATCGCCTCGGCCACGTCGACCGGCAGGCCGCCCTGCGAGAGCGAGCTCATGCGCCGGCCGGCCTCGCGGATCGCCAGCGGCACCTTCGCCGTCATCTGCGTCTCGATGAAGCCGGGCGCGACCGCGTTGATCGTCGCGCCGCGCTTGGCGACCTCCGGCGCGTAGGCGTTCACGACGCCGATCACACCGGCCTTCGAGGTCGCGTAGTTCGTCTGTCCGGCGTTGCCGGCGATGCCGGAGATGGAGGACACGCAGACGATCCGCCCGCCCTCGTTCAGGACCGCCTTCCTGCCGCCCTCGATCAGCGCGTCGGTGATCCGCTCGATCGAGGAGAGGTTCACCGCGATCACCGCGTTCCAGCGGTCGGCGTCCATGCGGCCGAGCGTGCGGTCGCGCGTGATGCCGGCGTTGTGGACGACGACGTCGACGCCTCTGTGCTCCTTCTTGAGGTAGGAGGCGATCGCCTGCGGCGCGTCCTCGGCGGTGATGTCGAGCGCGAGCGCCGAGCCGCCGATGCCGGCGGCGACCGCCTTGAGGTCGTCCTCCAGCGCCGGCACGTCGAGCCCGACGACGTGCGCGCCGTCGCGCGCGAGCGTCGCGGCAATCGCGGCGCCGATGCCGCGCGAGGCGCCGGTCACCAAGGCGACCTTGCCGGCGAGCGGCTGCTCCCAGTCGATCGAGAAGCCGTCCGGGTTCTCGCCGATCCGCACGACCTGGCCGGAGACGAACGCCGATCTCGGCGACAGGAAGAAGCGCAGCGTCCCGGCGATCTCCGCCTCGGCGCCGGGCGCGACGTAGACGAGCTGCACGGTCGCGCCGCGGCCGACCTCCTTGCCCATCGCGCGCGTGAAGCCCTCGAGCGCGCGCTGGGCGACGCGCTCAGCCGGCTTCTTCGCGGACTCGGGCGGCGTGCCGAGCACGATCGCGCGCCCACACGTCTTGACCTGGCGGATCGTCGGACTGAAGAAGCCGTGCAGCTCCTCCAGCTGCGCCGACTCCTCGATGCCGGTCGCGTCGAACACGAGCGCGGCGTAGCGGTGGTCGACCGAGGCCTTCGGCGTCCACGGCGAGGCGTCGAGGCCGGCCTCGGCGGCTGCGGCGCGCAGATCGGGGCGCAGCGGCGTGGCGACGTCGGCGCCCGCGTCGGCGAGCACCTGCGCGATCGGCTTCGCGAGCCGCCCGCCGGGTGCGCCGCCGACGAGCACCTTGCCGTCGACGAGCGGGGCGCCGGGCACCCACCGCTTGAGCGGCACCGGCTTCGGCAGGCCGACCTGCTTGGCGACCGTCTTGCCTATGGGGGTGTTGACGAGCTGCGTGTAGCGGTCCATTGCTATGCCTCCAAGATCGCGACGACGCCCTGGCCGCCGGCCGCGCAGATCGAGATCAGGCCGCGGCCGCCGCCGCGCTCGTGCAGCGCCTTGGCGAGCGCGGCGACGATGCGCCCGCCGGTGGCGGCGAACGGGTGGCCGGCGGCGAGCGAGCTGCCGTTGACGTTGAGCTTGCTGCGGTCGATCGCGCCGAGCGGCTCCTTGCGACCGAGCCGCTGCGTGCAGAAGACCGGGTCCTCCCACGCGGCCAGCGTCGAGAGCACCTGCGAGGCGAACGCCTCGTGGATCTCGTACAGGTCGAAGTCCTGCAGGCTGAGCCCGTTGCGCTCCAGCAGCCGCGGGACCGCGTAGGCCGGCGCCATCAGCAGGCCCTCGCGGCCGTTGACGTAGTCGACCGCAGCCGTCTCGGCGTCGACGAACGTGGCGAGCGGGGTGTGGCCGTGCGCCTTCGCCCACTCCTCGGAGGCGAGCAGCGCGACGGCGGCGCCGTCGGAGAGGGGCGTCGAGTTGGCCGCGGTCATCGTGCCGTCCGGCCCGCCGAAGACGGGCTTCAGCTTGGCGAGCTTCTCGATGCTGGAATCGGGCCGCAGGTTCTGGTCGCGCTCGAGGCCGAGATATGGAGTTACGAGGTCGTCTTGGAACCCGCGCTCGTAGGCGGCGGCGAGGTTCAAGTGCGAGCGCAGCGCCAGCTCGTCCTGCGCCTCCCGCGTGACGCCCCATTCGGCTGCTGTGCGCGCTTGATGCTCGCCCATCGACAGGCCGGTCCGGGGCTCCTCGTTGCGCGGGATCGCCGGCGCGATGTGCTGCGGGCGCACGCGCAGCAGCTGCTTGAGGCGGCCCTGGGTCGACTTCTCGCGGTTGGCGTCGAGCAGGATCGAGCGCAAATCCTCGTTGATCGCCAGCGGCGCGTCGGAGGTCGTGTCGACGCCGCCGGCGACGCCGACCTCGATCTGGCCGAGGGCGATCTTGTTGGCGACGAGGATCGCGGCCTCGAGGCCGGTGCCGCAGGCCTGCTGGATGTCGTAGGCGGGCGTCTCGGGCGCGAGGCGGCTGCCGAGCACGCACTCGCGCGTGAGGTTGAAGTCGCGGCTGTGCTTGAGGACCGCGCCGGCGACGACGTCGCCGAGCCGCTCGCCGGCGAGGTCGAAGCGCCCGACGAGGCCGTCGAGCGCGGCCGTGAGCATGTCCTGGTTGGACGCCTTCTTGTAGGCGCTGTCGCTGCGGGCGAACGGGATGCGATTGCCGCCGAGCACGACGGCTCGGCGGGGGGCGGCGGGGGTCATCTTGCTCCTTCGGATTCAGGTGAGGTGCGGGCGGGGCCGCGCCGATCGGCATGGGCGCGGGCGCGAAGCCCCGGCTCGGCGGTGGCGATCAAGAGGTCGGCGGCGTCGGCCGCGGGCATCGCGCCGGTGCGCAGCCACCAGCGCGCCAGCGCCTCGGCGGCGCCGAGCAGCGCGACGGAGGTCGCCTCGACCTCCGTCTTCGCGGCGGCGCGGTGCTGCGAGGGGAGGCGCGCGAGGTTCGTCTGCGCGACGAGCGCGAGCAGCCGCTCGCGGTACTCCGCCGCGCGCTCGGCGACCTCGCCGCCGGCCGGCAGCGTCTCGTCGAACAGGACGCGCCAGGCGTCGCGATCCTCGTCGACGAACGCGAAGAAGGCGTGCAAGCCGCGGCGCAGCGCGTCGGCCGGGCTGGTGGCGTCGGAGACGGCGGCGCCGACGGTCGCGAACATCGCCTCGCCGGCGCGCTCCATGCATGCGAGGTAGAGCCGCTCCTTGTTGCCGAAGTAGGCGTACAGGAGCGGCTTCGTGACGCCGGCGTCGGCGGCGACGTCATCCATGGTGACGGCGGCGAACCCATGCGCCGCAAAGCGCGCGTGCGCCACGTCGAGAACCTGCCGCTCGCGCTCGACGCGCGGGAGACGGGTCCGCTGGGGGCTTGTCGGAGAGGCATGCGTCGCCATTCGATGACAAGGTTACCCAGATATAAATTTATATGCCAGTCAGATGAACGGCTGCGGACCTGCGGCGTGCGCCGCGCTCGCGCCGATCGGCCCTCCGCGAGCGGGATCGCCGATCGAGCCGTCCGCCTCGCCGGCCTCGGGTCGCGGATCGGCCGGCTCGCCGCGGCGGATGCGCTCGCCGCCCCGATGCGAGTCGCTGGGGCCCATCCGCGCCGGCCGCTTTTCGACTCGCGGCCGGAAAGAGAGTGCCGGCGCCAGACGCGCTTGCGCCATAACAATATTAATGATGCTTAACTTCGATGTGGTAGTGCCGTCAATAGGAGGTCGTTAAATGGCAGGGGCGAGCGACTGTGCCGAACTCTGGGCACAGTTGCCTATAGCCGCCAATCTCAATTCAGCCAGCCATCTTCAACCGAAGCTTGGCGCGCGGACACGCTCGACCTAGGCGGGAACCACCACCCTCCCGATGGCGTTCCCTACCTCAATGCCCGTCCTGATGGCAAATTCTCCCTCGCCGTACAACGTATCAGCTCCCGGTGTGCTTGTGGGCGAATCCTCAGCTTTCGTTTTCGCCGTCATCTTGCACCAACTTGCGTTTCGCCGCAAAACTGATTACAACAAATTGCATGCGCTTGTTTGGGGAAGCGCAGCGCCGCGCGGACCACGGTCGCGATGGGGTTGCTGCAGGCATGTCGGTCACATTTCATCCACCCAGAGACATGGCGACTCAGTTGATGCGCGTTGAGTCACGTTTGCGCGCTGTCGCCACCACACACAACGCACGGCTCACCGAACTCACGCTGCACGGTCTCGAGGCCGGCGGCAAACGCCTCCGTCCCGCGCTCGTCGTCAGTTCGGCGATCGCCGTCGGCGGTCACGAGGCGGTGAGCGAGCGCGTGATCGATGCGGCGACGGCAGTCGAGCTGCTGCATCTCGCTTCGCTCTACCACGACGACGTGCTCGACTCCGCGGCGACGCGCCGCGGACGCCCGAGCGCCAACGCGCTGTGGGGCAACCACGCCGCGATCCTCGGAGGCGACGTGCTGCTCGCGCACGCCTACCGCGTCGCGGCGGAGCTCGGCGCATGCGAGCTGCGGCGCTTCGCGCACACGCTCGCCGCGCTCTGCTCCGGTCAGATCGCCGAGTGCGCGACGCATTTCGACGTGAGTCGCGAACTCGCTCAATACGACGAATCGATCCGCGGCAAGACCGCCGCCCTGCTCGCGACGTCGTGCTGGCTGGGCGCGTCGACCGCCGGCGCGACGCCTGCCGCCGCCGAGGCGATCGCCGGCTTCGGGATGGAGCTCGGCGTCACGTTCCAGATCGTCGACGACGTGCTCGACCTGTACGGCTGCGGCCTGCAGATCGGCAAGCCCTCGGGCAGCGACCTGCGCGCAGGCGTCTTCACGCTGCCGGTGCTGCTGACCTTGCGGGACGACCCCAGCCTGGTCGAGCTGCTGGTCGAGGGAATCGACGAGCGCGGCGTCGCCGAGGTCGCCGCGCGCGTGCACGCGGCGGGCGCCGACCAGCGCGCGCTCGGCCTCGCGCTCGACCATCTGCAGATCGCGTTCGCCAACCTCGGCGATCCCTCGCTGCTGCCGGAAGGCGTGGCGATGCTGCTGGCGATCGGGGAGCTCGTGCTCGAGCCGCTCGAGCGGCTCGGACTCGAGATCCGCAGCCGACCGGCGCACGCGCCGGCACACCAAGACAATCGAATCCAGCCGGAGGTGCAAGCCGCATGACCGCCACTGCGAGCCGGCCGACGACGCGTCGCGCGAGCGCGATCCCCGGCCCCGACGGCGATCCCCTGCTCGGCATGGCACGGGCGCTGCGCCGTGACCTGCTCGGCACCCTGCAGGCGGGCTTCGACCGCTACGGCGACGTCGTCGCCTATCGCGTGGGGCCGGCCCGCGGACCGCGGCGCCTGGTCGTAGCCGTCCACCACCCCGACGACGTGCGGCGGGTGCTCACCGACGCAGACACGTTCACCCGCGACACGCGCTCCTACCGCGCCCTGCGCGAGCTGTTCGGCGTGAATCTGGCGACCGCCGGCGGCGACGACTGGCAGCGGCAGAAGCGGCTGCTCCAGCCGCTCTTCACGCGCGCCACCGCACACCACTATGCGACGCCGATCGAACAGGAGGCGCGCGCGGTCGCCGAGCACTGCCTGGGTGCCCCCATCGTCGACGCCTGGCGGACGGCCGAGGAGTACACGCTGCGGGTGCTCGGCCGCACGCTCTTCAGCGATCGGCGCGGAATCGACGACGACACGATCGCGGCGCTCGACCGGCTGGTGCCGATCGTCGCGCGGCAGCTCACCGAGCGCTCGCGGCAGCCGCTGCGGATGCCGCTCCGCTGGCCGACGCCGAAGAACCGACGCTTCGCCGAGACGCGCGAAGCGCTCCGCGCGACGATCGAACGCGTGCTCGCGCGCCACGCAGAGCGGGCCGGGGACGCAGCCGATCTCGTCACCAAACTGCGTGACGCACGCGATCCGCTGGGCGCGCACCCGCTGTCTGAGCAGGAGATCCGCGATCAGGCGCTGCTGTTCCTGATCGCCGGGCACAGCACGACGTCCAACTCGCTCTGCTCCTCGCTCTATCTGCTCGGGCGCCATCCGGAGATCCAACGGAGGATCGCCGCCGGCGGCGATGAGCTGGCGCGCGCGGCGGTGCAAGAGGCGCTGCGCCTGCGTCCACCCGCGTACGCGCTCGGCCGGAAGGTCGGGGCGGCGGGCGCCGACGTCGGCGGCTACGAACTGCCCGCCGGGACCGACGTGATCGTCTCGCCCTGGGTCACCCATCGCCACCCGGGCTACTGGAGCGATCCGGAGCGCTTCGACCCCTGGCGCTTCGTCGGGACGAGGCCGTCGCACGCGTGGCTGCCCTTCAGCGTCGGCGCGCGCGGCTGCATCGGCAAGCACTTCGCGCTGCTGGAGTCGGCGATCTTCGTCCGCACGCTGCTGTCGCGCTGCCGGATCGAGTCGCTCGCCGCCGACTATCCGACCTCGCAGCTGACCACGATGCGTCCCTCTCGACCGGTGCGGATCGCATGCCGTCCGCGATGACCGAGGTCGTCGAGCTGGAGCCCTTCCACTGCCCGTTCGCGGCGACGATCCATCCTGACGCGGAGGCGATCGAGCGCCGCTGCATCGAGTGGATCGACCGCTTCGAGCTCTACGGCAGCGCGCGACAGCGTCAACGGCTCATCTGCACGCGCGCGGCCGAGGTCTACGCACGGGCGCTGCCCACCGCCGACGCCGAGCGCGTGGCCGACGTCGCGAAGTGGCTCTACTGGGGCTTCGCGACCGACGACCTCTACTACGACAACGGGCCCACGAGCAGGCGAGCGGCCGACTTCCTCGCGCTCGGCGCGCCGCTCGTGCGCCTCAGCGAGGAGCCGCGCGCCGCCTTCGCGTGGGAACTGCCGTACAACGCGGCGCTGCGCGACCTCACGCGAGCGATCCTGCGCCATGCCACGCCGGCACAGCGGATCGAGTGGGTCCACACGGCGCGCGTGTGGTTCTTCGGGATGGCGTGGGACGTCGCGAACGCCGAGCGGGGCGTGCCGCCGTCGCTCAACGACTACCTCGCGATGCGCATGCACACGGGCGGCTTCTTCAGCTGGATGACGACGCTCAACATCGCGAACGGGATCGAGTTGCGGCCGGCGCAGGCGGCGGCCGGGCGGGTGCGCGCGCTGGTCGAGGCGTGGTCGACGTTCTGCCTGCTGCTGAACGACCTGATGTCGTTCGCGAAAGAGGCGCGCAACGGCGACAGCAGCAGCAACGTCGTGTCCGTCATCGCGCACGAGCGCGGCTGCGCACGGCGCGCGGCGGTCCGCGCGGCGCAGCAGCTGACCGACCGCATCGCGACATTGTTCCTCGCGCTGTATCGGCCGCTGCTGGCCGACGCGCAGACGCGCGGCGACACGACGATGGTGCGGTTCCTCGCGAGCCTCGGCCACACCTGGCGCGGCATCCTCGAGTGGGGCTTCGGCACGCCGCGCTATACGACCGGCGGCGATCCGGACGCGCCGTCGCTGCAGACGTTTCCCGGCTGGGCCGAGGAGCTGGCCGACACCAGCCTCGCGCCGCTTCCGTATCCGTCGATCGCCTGGTGGTGGGAGGAGCTCACGTGATTCGCACGACTGACCTCGCGAGCCGGCTGCGCGACAGCCGACCGGCCGAGCCGCCGTCGGCCGAGCTGAGACCGCGCCGCCCCTATCCCGACGGCTGGTTCGCCGTCGCGTTCACGGAGGAGCTTTCGCCGGGCCGCATGCTGCGCCGGCGCTTCATGGGCGAGGAGCTCGTCGTGTACCGCACGCGCAGGGGTCTCGTGCGGGCCGTCGAGCCGTACTGCCCGCACCTCGGCGCGCACCTCGGCCACGGCGGCTGGGTCGACGGAGAGGACATCGTCTGTCCGTTCCACCATTTCGCGTTCGACACCGACGGGATGTGCGTGCGCACCGGCTACGGCACGAGACCGCCAGCCGCTCGGCTCGTGCGGCGCGAGGTGCGCGAGGTCAACGGCGCGGTCCTCGTCTGGCACCACGCTGGCGGGGTGCCGCCGACATGGGAGGTCGCGCCACAGGACGCGGCGGCCTTCCCCGCCCCGTTCCGCCAGCTGTCGGTGCTCGTCGATCATCCGCAGGACGTCGTCGAGAACGCGGTCGACCTCGGCCACATCGGTCCGGTCCACGGCTATCGCAACGTGCGCCTGCGCCGGCGTTTCACGCCGCACGGGCCGTCCTTCGCGATCGCCGCCGCGGGCGAGCGGCAGCTGCCGTTCGGCGGCCGGCTGGGCATCGAGTTCGACATCGTGGTGCACGGCCTCGGGCACCTCTGGGTCGACGCGGCGATCCCGCGGCTGAGCGCGGCCGCGAAATTCCAGGCGATGGCCACGCCGATCGACCCGTGCCGCGTCGAGCTGCGCTACAGCGTCGCGCTGCGCGTCGGCGAGGGCGCGGCACATGCGCACACATGGGCGTTGGCGTCCCGTCTGCTCACCGGCGCCCTCGGCCCGCTGTTCAGGCGAGACATGGAGCGCGACTTCCCGATCTGGGAGCACAAGGTCTACGTGGAGCGTCCACGCCTGGCGAAGGGCGACGGCCCGCTGCCGGAGTTCCGGCGGTGGGCGCGGCAGTTCTACTCGGCGCCGGCGACGACCGACGCGAGCGCCGCGCGGCGTCCTGAGCTCAGCGTCGTTCGGTGACGAAGCGCTGCTCGACGCCGTCGAGCACGACTTGGAGGCCGGTCTCGAAGCCCTCGTCGACGAGACGCGCTTCCCCGAATCTGCGCAGCGCCGTCAATTCGGGCGTGTCCGCATCCTCCGCCTCGCTCAGGTAGGCGACGAGGTCTCTGGCCGCGGGACTCGTCGCGACACGCAACGCGTTGCCGACGACGTAGTCGTTGACGATCCCGAGCATCCTCCACATCTCCTCGGGCGCGAGTCTCAGGCTCTCGACGGCGCTCGCGGACTGCTTGGCCTGCCGGGCGACGTTGGGCCCAGGGCGCGGACGCCGGGTGAACAGCGCGAGCAGCCACGGGTGCGAGACGAACGTCCGGAACATCTTGCGAGACGTGAGCGTAAGCGCCTCCCGCCAGTCCTCGGGCAGCGCCTCCTCGACGATCAAGGTGCCGACGAGCTCATCCGCCATCAGCGCGAACAGCTCGTCCTTGCTGACGATGTGCGTGTAGAGGCTCATCGGCCGGACCTCGAGGATCGCCGCGACGCGACGGATCGAGACTGCGTCGAGGCCGTCGACGTCGGCGATGGCGATGGCCGTGTCGACGATCGCCTGCGTGCTCAGCCGCCCGCGCGAGGAGCGCGACTCGGCGTCGTCGTCGTCGCTTGACGAGGCGCCGAGGCGATCCCACGGCAGGCCGGTGGCGCGGTTGGGCATGACTCTCAGGATATCCGCCGGCCGGGGATCCAACGCGAGCGCATTTGTTCGCATGCGCACGCCGGCCGTCTGTTTACAGACCATCTTTCGGTAGATGACTGTACGAATCGGCCTATGGACGGCGATGCGGCTACGCCGGATCGGTTCCCCCGACCCCTCTGGGCGCGTGCCAGGCGCCCCCGTCGTCGATCAGGCGATCCGCCTCCGCCGGTCCCCAGCTGCTCGGCTGGTAGCGGTGCAGCGGCACGACGTCGCCGAGGATCGGCTCGACGACCCGCCATGCCGCCTCGACGCCGTCCTCGCGCGCGAACAGCGTCGGATCGCCGCGCATCGCGTCGCCGAGCAGACGCTCGTACGGCGGCATCTCGCCCGGATGATGATGCTGCGCGAGCAGCTCGACCTCCTCGCCGACCATCTCCTCGCCGGGCGACTTGGCGCGCGCCCGCAACGCGAGCTGAACCGCCGGACCGAGCAGAAAGCGGAACGAGTTGGGCACGCTGTCGTCGGGCGTGTCGAAGACGGTCTGGGGCGGGTGGTGCAGCTCGACGAGGACCTCGGTCGCGGTCGTCGGCAGGCGCTTGCCGGCGCGGATCAGGAACGGCACGTTCGCCCAGCGCCAGCTGTCGACGTGCAGCCGCACCGCCGCGAACGTCTCGACCGTCGAGTCGGGCGCGACGCCGGCCTCGTCGCGGTACCCGTCGAACTGCCCGCGCACGACATCGCTCGGCGCCAGCGGCGCGATCGACTTCAACAGACGCGCCTTCTCGTCGCGCAGCGCCTCCGGCGAGCGCTCGGCCGGCGCGTCCATCGTCAGCAGCGCGAGCACCTGCAGCATGTGGTTCTGGATCACGTCGCGGATCGCGCCCGCCTCGTCGTAGAACTTCCCGCGCCCCGCGACCCCGAACGCCTCCGCCATCGTGATCTGCACGCGCTTGACGTGCTGGCGGTTCCAGATCGGCTCGAGGAACGAGTTGGCGAAGCGGAAGTAGATGAGGTTCTCGACCGCCTCCTTGCCGAGGTAGTGGTCGATGCGGAAGATCGCCTGCTCGGGGAACACGGACGAGAGCGTCGCGTTGAGCTCGCGGGCGGAGGCGAGGTCGCGCCCGAACGGCTTCTCGACGACGACGCGGGCGCCGTCGGCCGAGCCGGAGCGGCCGAGCTGCTCGACGACCGTCGCGAACAAGCTCGGCGGGATCGCGAGGTAGTGGAGCGGATGTCTCGCGTCGCCGAGCTCGCTGCGCAGCCGGTCGAACGTCGCCGGGTCGCCGTAGTCGCCGTCGATGTAGCGCAGCTGTCTGACGAGCCGCGCGAACGCGTCCTCGTCGACGCCGCCATGCTCCTCCAGCGATCTGCGCGCCCGCGCGTGCAGGTCCTCCAGTCGCCAGCCGGACTTGGCGACGCCGACGACCGGGACGTCGAGCTTGCCGTGCCCGATCAGCGACTGCAGCGCCGGGAAGATCTGCTTGTAGGCGAGGTCGCCGGTCGCGCCGAAGAAGACGAGCGCGTCGGAGGTCATCCGGCCTTCTCCGCGTGCCCCCCGAACTGCGCCCGCATCGCCGACATCAGCTTGTTGGCGAACTGGTCGGCGCCCTGCGACTCGAAGCGCTCGAACAGCGCGCCCGTGAGGATCGGCGCGGGCACGCCCACCTCGATCGCCGAGAGGGCGGTCCAGCGACCCTCGCCGGAGTCGGACACGCGCCCGGAGAACTCTTCGAGCTGCGGCGAGGCGGCGAGCGCCGCAGCGGTCAGGTCGAGCAGCCACGAGGCGACCACGCTGCCGCGCCGCCACACCTCCGCGACGGCGGGGATGTCGAGCTCGTACATGTACGCCTCGGGGTCGCCGAGCGGCGCCGTCTCGGCGTCGGCCTCGCGCGCCACGGCACCGGCGTTGGCGTGCTTGAGGATGTTCAACCCCTCGGCGTAGGCGGCCATCATCCCGTACTCGATCCCGTTGTGGACCATCTTCACGAAGTGGCCCGCGCCGGGCGGGCCGCAGTGCAGCCACCCCTCCTCGCCCGCCTGCAAATCGCCCTCGCGACCGGGCGTCCGCGCAGCCGCCTCGACGCCGGGAGCGAGCGATCTGAAGATCGGCGCGAGCCGCTGCACGGCCGCCTCGTCGCCGCCGATCATCTGCGCGTAGCCGCGCTCGAGGCCCCACACGCCGCCGCTCGTGCCGCAGTCGACGTAGTGGACGCCCTGGGCCGACGCCCGCTTGGCACGGCGGATGTCGTCGCGGTAGTTGGAGTTGCCGCCGTCGATCACGACGTCGTCGGCTTCGAGCAGCGGCAGCAGTCTGTCGAGCGTCTGGTCGACGACGGCAGCGGGGACCATCAGCCAGACGGCACGCGGCTTCGAGAGCTTCGCGACGAAGTCCTCCAGCGAGTCGCCGCCGGTCGCGCCCTCGCCGACGAGCTGTGCAACCGCATCGCGGCTCATGTCGAAGACGACCGCGTCGTGGCCGTGGCGCATCAGCCGACGCACCATGTTGGCGCCCATCCGACCGAGGCCGATCATCCCGAGTTGCATCGCCGCTCCTTCGTCGCCGCCGTTGCGCCACCAGTCTGCCCACCGGTGCGGCGCTACGATGCCTCCACCATTCGATCCGCCCTCGGGGAGGGGGCGGGAAAGGGGGAGCGAATGTCCTTGCGCAAGCTCTGCTGCGCCTTCATCGCCGCGCTGGCATTGGCCGGCGCCGCACTGCCGGCGACCGCGTTCGCGCGCGATCCGATCCTGTTCGTGCACGGCTGGTCGGGCAACGGCTCGAACTGGAGCTACTTCGGCGGTCGATTCCTGCTCGACGGCTACAGCAGCTCGCTACTCGACCTATGGTCCTATGACTGGACGAAGTCGAACAGACTGATCGCCCAGGACGTCGCGAACGAGGTCGCGGCGCTCAGGGCGCGGACCGGCGCCGCGAGGGTCGACATCGTCAGCCACTCGATGGGCGGCCTCAATACGCGCTGGTACCTGAAGTTCCTGGGCGGCACGTCGAACGTCGACGACTGGGTCTCGATCGGCGGCCCGAACCACGGCACGAACCTCGCCTACATCTGCTCGCCGTTCACGACCTCCTGCTACGACATGCAGTACGAATCGGCGTTCCTGAGGACGTTGAACGAAGGCGACGAGACGCCGGGCAGCGTCAGCTACGGCACCTTCTGGTCGCCGTGCGACGAGGTCATCAACCCCGACACGAGCACGATCCTGTCGGGCGCGAGCAACACGCAGGTCGAATGCCTCGGGCACATATCGCTGCTCGGCAGCGAGGGCGTCTACAGGCGCGTGCGCGAATTCGTCAGGTGAGCTGCCGGCGGCGTGGCGTCGGCTGACGCCGCGCCGCCGCACGCGCGATCATGCGCGCACCGTGATCGACCTCCACTGCCACCTGCTGCCGGGGATCGACGACGGCCCCGCGGACCTCGGGGAGACGCTCGCGATGGCGCAGCGACACGTGCAGGCCGGTGTCGAGGTCGTCGCCGCCACGCCGCATGTGGCGTGGGACATGCCGAACGAGGCCGAGACGATCGAGCTGCGACTCGCCGACGTGCATGCGGCGCTCGCCGCGGCCGGGCTCCCGCTGCGGGTCGTGCGCGGCGCCGAGATCGACGTGCATCAGGCGGTGAAGCTGGCGGACGAGCAGCTGCGCGCGCTCGCGCTCGGCGGCGGGCCGTGGCTGCTGCTGGAGGCGCCGCTGACCCCGGGCGTCGGCTTCGCCCCAGTCGCATACGCGCTGCTCGAGCGCGGCCATCGCGTGCTGATCGCGCACCCCGAGCGCTCGCCGCTGCTGCAACGCGACCTCGACACGTTGCGCGAGCTCGTACACGCCGGCGCCGCAACGCAGGTGACGGCATCGTCGTTCGCCGGCAGCTTCGGCCGCACCGTGCGCGAGTACGCCGAGCAGATGCTGGACGCGGGGCTCGTCCACAGCGTCGCCTCCGACGCGCACGACACGTTCCGGCGCCCGCCCGGGATGGCCGAGCCGCTGCGCGCCGCCGGACTCGCCGAGCTGATCCCGCAGCTCGCGCAGGAAGCGCCGGCCGCGATCCTCGCCGGCGAGCCGCTGCCGCCGGCGCCGCGGCGGAGACGGCGCCGCGGCGGGCTGCGCAGATTCCTCGGGCGCTAGGGCAGGTCCGCGACGACGTCCGCGAGCGGCTTGCGGATGCCCGTGTAGAACGGCAGCTCCTCGCGCGTGTGACGGCGCGCCTCGGCGCCGCGCAGGTGGCGCATCAGGTCGACGATGCGCGTCAGCTCGTCGCTCTCGAACGCGAGCAGCCACTCGTAGTCGCCCAGCGCGAACGCGCTGACCGTGTTGGCGCGCACGTCGGCGAAGTCGCGCGCCATCATGCCGTGCTCGCGCAGCATGTCCGAGCGCTCCTGCGGCGGCAGCAGGTACCACTCGTAGGAGCGCACGAAGGGATAGACGCAGAGGTACTTCCGCGGCTCCTCGCCCTGCAGGAACGCCGGCACGTGCGCCTTGTTGAACTCGGCGTCGCGGTGCACGCCGATGTTCGTCCAGACGGCGTCGAGCCGGCGGCCGAGCTCGGTGCGGCGAAAGGCGACGACCGCGTCCTGGAGCGCGTCCGCGCTCGGCCCCACGAGCCACACCAGCAGGTCGGCGTCGGCCCGAAAACCGGACAGTGAATACGCGCCGCGCAGCGTCACGCCGCCGCCCGTCAGCGCCGCCTCCGCGGCCGCTGCATCGGCATCGACGCCGCTCCCGGGCTCGCGCACGGCGAACGCGCCGTAGAAGGTGTAAGGCGTGTCGAACTCGGTCACGCTGCGGCAGACTATCGGCATGGATACGAACTTGACGGACCAGGTCGTCGCGATCACGGGCGCCTCCTCCGGCATCGGCGAGGCGACCGCGATCGCGTGCGCGCAGGCCGGCGCACACGTCGCACTGGCGGCACGCCGCAGCGACCGCATCGAGGCGCTCGCGCAGCGGATCGAGCGCGATCACGACGTCCGCGCGCTCGCGCTCACGACCGACGTCGCCGACGAGGCGCAGGCGCGCGCGTTCGTCGAGCGCACGCACGCCGAGCTGGGCCGCCTCGACGCGCTCGTCAACAACGCCGGCGTGATGCTGCTCGGCCCGATCGACGGCGCGCCGACGGAGGAGTGGCGCCGGATGATCCACGTCAACCTGTTCGGCGTCCTCTACTGCACGCACGCCGCGCTGCCGCTGATGCGCGCGCAGAGAGCGGGCCACGTCGTCAACGTCAGCTCGGTCGCGGGGCGCGTGGCGCGCGCCGGCTCGGGCGTCTACAACCTCACGAAGTGGGGCGTGAACGCGTTCTCCGAGGCGCTGCGGCAGGAGTGCGCCGGCGCCGGGATCCGCGTGACGATCGTCGAGCCGGGCGCCGTGGAGACCGAGCTGCCGAGCCACAACCGCCCGGAGATCCAGGAGCAGCTGCGCAAGCGCTTCGGCGACATCGAGCGGCTGACCTCGGAGGACATCGCGAACGCGATCGTGTTCGCGCTCGGCCAGCCGCCGCATGTGAGCGTCAACGAGCTGCTGGTGCGCCCCTCGGGGCAGTCCGGCTGACCCACTCGGCCGCGCTTCACCGGATCTTCATCCGACGCACAGGTTCCGGCCGTAGCGTCACGGCCATGCCCGTACGCACCATCGAGGACGGTCTCCTCCTCCGCGGTCAGACCGAGGAGCTGGAGGCGCTCGAGCGCACCGGCGCCGTCGCCGCTGCGGGGGCGCTCGGACTCGCACCCGGTCGTTGGCTGCTCGTCGACGAGGGCGGGGAGCCGCGCGCCGTCCGGCTCAGCCGGCAGGTCACGCACCTGGGGCGCGGCTTCGCCGCGACGCTGCAGCTGGAGGATCCAGGCGTCTCGCGTCGGCACGCGCTCGTCGTGCAGCGCGCCGGCGCGGTGCTGATCCTCGACGACCGCAGCGCGAACGGCACGTGGGTCAACGGCGTGCGCGTCCAGCAGGCGGAGCTGCATGACGGCGACGCGATCGCGCTCGGTCGCGCGGTGCTCGTCTACCGCGAGCAGCCGCACCCGAGCGCTCAGGCGGCGTAGCTGGCGAGCGTCAGCAGCCGTCCGACCGGGACGCCGCGGCCGGCGAGGATGCACGTGCGCCCCGCGCGGCGCCATGTGACGACCGCCGTCGCGCCGCGCGAGAGCACCCGCAGCCGAGCACCGCGGCGGATCACGAGCTCGCCGCCGGCGACCGGCAGCTGCACGTCGGCGATCGCGTAGCCGATGCGCCGCCCGGCGCCGTCCGCGTAGAAGACGGTCTTGACCGCATGACCTCGGATCGTGTCGCTGCGTGCGCCGACCGCGCGCCAGCCGGCGCGCGTCCACGTCGGGAACGCGATCGGTCCGGCCCTTGCAGCGAGCAGCTCGCCGCCGGCGAGCGCCGCGGGCGCGGGCGCGGTCGGCGCGCGCAGCGCAACCGGCGCCACCGCGCGCACGTTCGGCGCGGCGCCGTCGTCCGTGAGGATGCTGCTCGCGAACAGGCCCAGCACGACGAGCACGACCGCGACCGCTCCGGCCAGCGCGCCGCCGAGCCGCAACCGCCGTTCGCGGCCGTGCGCACGCCCGGCGTGCGCCACGCGCTCGGCGACGGCGAGCCGCAAGCGGTCAGGCGCGGCCACGTCGTCGAGCGCGCGCAGCGCGTCGGGCGGGTCGATCGGTCGGATGTCGTCCTCGGGGGTCATCTGCTCAGCGTGGTCGTCCATCATCTGAGACTCCGCGCGGGCATGCTGGCTTCCCCGTCGGCTTCGTTCCGTCTGCCTCCGGACCCGAGCGCCGCGACGACCCGCTCGCGCCCGCGATAGACGCGCGATGCGATCGTCGCCTCGCGCGTGCCGAGCAGCTCGGCCGCCTCACGGTACGACAGGCCCGCCACGTCGACGGCCACGAGCGCGTGGCGGAAGTCCTCCGGCAGGCCGGCGATCGCCGCGAACAGCTCGCGCGCCTCGAGCGCCGCCTCCGGCAGGCCCGTGCCGCGCCGCTCCGCCGGCTCGATCTGGTCGAGCGTCGCGACCTCCTGCGGGCGCCGGGATCTCGTCCGCCGCGAGAGCAGGAAGGTGTTGCGCAGCGCGCGCACGAGGTACGCGAGCTCGTCCTGTCTCTGCAGGCGGCGCGGCTTCGCGAGCACGCGCGCGACCGTCTCCTGCACGAGATCCTCCGCATCCTCGCGCGAGCCGCACAGCGCCCACGCCACGCGGTAGAGGCGGTCGAGGTGGGTCACGAGCGCCTGTGGGTCGAGGCGCGCCATCCGTTCGCACGGTACCGCTCCGGTTCGCCCGAAGGCGCCGGCGCCTACCATCGCGGCATGAGCACCACCGCGATCGACCAGCTGACGCACCTGACCCGGCCGGCCTCCGGCGCGCCGCAGGGCGCGCTCGTGCTGCTGCACGGCAGAGGCACGGACGAGCGCGACCTGCTGCCGCTCGCCGACGCGCTCGACCCCGAGCGGCGGCTCGTCGCGGTCACGCCGCGCGGGCCGTGGACGTTCCCCGGCCAGCCCGGTGCCCACTGGTACCGCGTGCGCCGGGTCGGCTTCCCCGACGAGGAGACGTTCTCGGCCGCCTACCCGCGGCTCGCCGCGTGGCTCGACGCGCTGCCGCGGGCGCTCGGCGTGCCGTGGGAGCGCACCGTGCTCGGCGGCTTCTCGCAGGGGACGGCGATGTCGTTCGCGCTCGGCCTGGGACCGCAGCGGCCGACACCGGCGGGGATCCTCGCGCTGAGCGGCTTCATCCCGTCCGTGCCCGGCTTCGAGCCGGTGCTCCACGGCCGCGACGGCTTTCAGGTGGCGCTCGCCCACGGCGCCGCCGACCCGGTGATCCCCGTCGACTTCGCGCGCCAGGCGCGCGAGCGGCTGCTCGACGCCGGCGCGGAGGTGCTGTACCGCGAGACGCCCGGCATGGGCCACACGATCGACCCGGCGTTCATCCCCGAGCTGCGCGACTGGCTCGCCGCGCGCACGCCGGCGCGCGGCTGACCGCTACGCGACGCCCGGGCCGCTCAGCTGGCCCGCGCGGATTCTCGCGGCGAGGTCCTTCGACTCCTCGCGCAGCGTCGTGCCGTCCTCGAACTCGATCACCGGCAGCTTGCGCTGTCCGCTCTTGGCCTCCAGCTCCGTGCGGCGGCTTCTCGGGAACGGCGGATGCTTGACGACCTCGTACTCGACGCCTGCGTCGTCGAGCGCCTTCTGCACTCTCCAGCAGGGGTGCGGGCCTTTCGCCCACATGACGGAACAGCGGTGCAGCGTGACGGCCATCGCGCCTCCTCTTGGGTCGATCGCGGCCCGCCGAGCCTACCGGCATGATGGGCGGCAATGGACGATCCGCTCACGATCGCCCCGGGCCTCGCGCTGCCGCTCGACGAGGTCGTCCTGCGCGCAAGCCGCTCGTCCGGCCCCGGCGGGCAGCATGCGAACGTGACCGCCTCACGCGTCGAGGCGGTCTTCGACGTCGCCGCCTCGAGCACCCTGAGCGCCGCCCAGAAAGCGCGCGTGATCGAGCGCGCCGGGCCGCGCGTGACGGCGGTCGCGCAGGACGCGCGCAGCCAAGCGCGCAACCGCGAGCTCGCGCTGGAGCGGTTGGCGCAGCGGCTCGCCGCGGCGCTCGCGCGACCGAGACCGCGGCGCGCGACGCGTCCGACCGTCGCCTCCAGAAGACGCCGGGCGGCGGCGAAGCAGCGGCAGGCGCAGCGCAAGCAAGCGCGACGCCCGCCGAGCGGCGACGAATAGGCTGCGGCGCATGAGCCGCGCCCGCCTGTTCGGTCCGTTCTTCGTCTTCGCCGGAATCATGCACTTCGTCGTCCCGCGTACGTATGAGGCGATCGTGCCGGACTGGCTGCCGCGCAGACGCGCGCTCGTGCAGGCAAGCGGCGTCGCGGAGATCGTGGGCGGCCTCGCCGTCCTGCACCCGCGCACGCGCCGCTTCGGCAGTCGCTTCAGCATCGCGACGCTGCTGGCCGTGTTCCCGGCGAACGTGCACATGGCACTGCACCCGGAGCGCTACCGCGTGCCAGGCGGACGCCGGTCCCTGTACGCCCGGCTGCCGGTCCAGTTGCTGTTCATCGCGTGGGCGCGTGCGGCGGGCCGCACGTAAATCCACACAAAGCACTCAAAATAAGTTACGGTATTCCTGTCAATTACGGCAGGGGGACCGTCATGCATCACTCGCGCTCGATCGCGCTCGCGGTCGGCTGTGCGCTGCTCGCGCTGCTGCTGGCTGCAGCGGCCGCCACAGCGGACAACTACGTCGCGCTCGGCGACTCGTACTCGTCGGGCGTCGGCACCAAGTCGTTCTACGAAACGACGTGCCAGCGCAGCGAATACGCCTATCCGAGACTGATCGCCAGGGATCGGGCCGGCACGAGCCTGACGTTCAGAGCCTGCTCCGGCGCGACCACCGGCAGCGTCACGAGCGAACAGCTCGGCTCGCTCAGCTCGACGACGAACATAGTCACCGTCACCGTCGGCGGCAACGACGCCGGGTTCGGGCCGATCGTCAGCTCGTGCGCGCTACCGTGGCCGTGGTCGTGCGAAGGCGAACTGACCGAAGCGGAAAGGTTCGTCACGACGACGCTGCCGGGCCGGCTCGGCACGCTCTACGCGGCGATCAGGTCGAGGGCGCCGAACGCGAGGGTGATCGTGCTCGACTACCCGCGTCTCTTCATGGGCGTCGACTGCAACGCGGGCACGTTCTTCAGCACGACCGAGATGAGCCGCATGAACCACATCGCCGACCTGATCAAGACCGTCACGCAGGAACGCGCGACCGCCGCCGGCGCGATCTTCAAGGACGCGATCCCGGGATTCGTCGGGCACGCGATCTGCTCCTCGTCGGAGTGGCTGAACGGGCTCTCGAATCCGGTCGAAGAAAGCTTCCACCCGAACAGAACGGGCCACAGCGCCGGCTACGAGCCGCTCGTGCGCTCCGTCATCGGCTGACCAAGCTCTCTGCCAAGGGGTGTCGGGGCCGGCCGCATGGCCGGCCTCGGCGCGTCCTGAACGGCGGCGACGTCAGCTCAGCGCCGCCAGCTGCGCGACGAGCGCCGCGCCGCTGACGCCGTTGCCCACGCGCACGCGCGGCAGCGTGTAGCGATCGGCGTCGTCGGGCTGCGCGAGGCCCGGCTCGGTCGTCGTCGCGGCGAGGTAGCCCGCGGCCCGCACCGCCGCGATCGCGGCGTCGTCGTATCTGCCCGCCGGGTAGCAGAAGAAGTCGACCGGAGCCCCGAAGCGGCGCTTGAGCTCGGTGCGCGAGTCGGCAACCTCGTGCCGCAGCGCGGTCGCGTCGAGCGTCGTCAGGTCGGGGTGGTCGATCGTGTGCGAGTCGAGCTCCCAGCCCGCGTCGATCAGCGCTCTCACCTGCGGCGCGGTGAGCCCGTAGTCGGAGCGGATGTTCCTGAGCTCGAGGTTCAGCACCCCCGGCCAGCCGAGCGCGCGCAGGACGGGGAGCGCGTTGGCGAGGTCGGAGTGGTAGCCGTCGTCGAAGCTGACGACCGCCGGCTTCGCCGGCAGCGGACCGTGCGCATGCCACGAGTCCCACCACTGCCGGAGCGTCACGGCGGTGTAGCCGGCGTGGTCCAGCGCATGCATCTGATCTGCGAACTCGGCCTTCGGGACGTACAGATCGGGGTAGGGCGAGCCGGGCAGCGGATCGCTGATCACGTGGTACATGAGGATCGGGACGGGGCGCGGCGGCCCGGGCCTGCCGGGAAGGCGAGCCGGCCCGCGGCCGACGTGCGCGACGACGCCCACGCGATAGCGAGCGTGCGTCGTGCCGCCGCCGAGCGCGGCGACGACCGCGGCCAGCAGGGCGAGCGCCGCCGCGATCAGACCGCCGAGCGCGAGCATCCGCCGGCGCCGGTCCGAAGGCGTGGGGGAGTCCGCCATCGGGGGCATGCTGGCAGGAGATGCAGCGCATTGCACACCTTGTCGGTGAGTTGCGGGGCGCGATCGGCGACGAGCGCGTGCTCGACGCGATCCGGACGGTCCCGCGGGAGGCGTTCCTGCCGCCGGAGCTGCGCTCGCGCGCGTACGAGAACGTCGCGCTGCCGATCGGCGAGCAGCAGACGATCTCTCAGCCGCTCGTCGTCGCGCGCATGACGGAGCTGCTGCGTCTGCGGCCGAGCGACCGCGTGCTCGACGTCGGCACCGGCTCCGGCTACCACGCGGCCGTGCTCGCGCAGCTGGCCGAGCACGTCTGGAGCGTCGAGCGCCATCGCAGCCTGAGCGAGCAGGCGGCCGCGAACCTGCGGCGCGCCGGCGTCGAGAACGTGACGCCGATCGTCGGCGACGGCTCGCGCGGCCTGCCGGCCGAGGCACCGTTCGACGCGATCAACGTCGCGGCCGCGGCCTGGCCGGAGATCCCGCCGGCGCTCGAGCGCCAGCTCGCGCCCGGCGGGCGGCTCGTCGCCCCAGTCGGTGCGAGCGGCCAGCAGCTGGTGCTGGTGGAGCGCTCCGAAGCCGGTGAGCTGACCCGGAGGATGCTCGATCCGGTGCGGTTCGTGCCGCTGGTCGAGGGTGAGCCGTAAGCGGGCGCACGAGCATCTCCGCATTCCGTCCGACGCAAACGTCAGCGTTCATACAACCGGGTTGCTGTGTATTGCGTGTCGTTTGCTACAAGCTGTCCGGGGGATAGGAGAGGCCATGGAGCCGCTGTTCGAGCACCGCATGGAGTTCGCGGGCTACGAGACGCGCGTCTTGGAGCTCGAGGGTCGGGGCGATCCGATCGTGCTGCTGCACGGCTGGTCGGACAGCGCCGACACGTGGCGCTGCGTACTCGACCGGCTCGGCCGCGCGGAGCGCCGCGCGATCGCCGTCGACCTCCCCGGCTTCGGCACCGCCGCCAGACTCGACGACGGCCCGATGCTGCCGCAGCTCGACGCGTTTGCCGCGGCCGCGCTCGCGTACGCGGGCGCGGGAGCGAAGCGAGGCGGTCGCCGGCGCAGAGCGGCCGGCGGCGTCGTCGTCGGCAACTCGCTCGGCGGCTGCGTCGCACTGCGCCTCGCGGAGCGCGCTCCCAAGCAGGTCGCGCGCGTCGTCGCACTCGCGCCGGCCGGCCTCGACATGGCCCGCTGGCTCGCGCTGATCGAGCACGACCACGTGCTGCGCGTGCTCGTGCACGCGCCGGTTCCGTTCCCCTCGCGCGTCGTACAGAGCGCCGTCTCGCGCGCATACCGCTCGCTCGCGTTCGCCGACCCCGGCGCCGTCGAGCCGGGCATCGTCCGCAACTTCGCCAAGCACCACCCCGACCGCGCCGCGCTCATGCGCATGCTCGCATCCGGGCGCCGGATGCTGCCGGAGCTGCGCGATCCGTTCGACTTCGATGCGATCCGCTGCGACGTTCAGCTCGTGTGGGGCGACTGCGACCGGCTCGTCTTCCACCGCGGCGCGCAGCGCCTGCTGGCGGCCGTCCCCGGTGCGACGCTCGAGCTGATCCAGCGCTGCGGGCACTCGCCGCACATCGAGCACCCGGAGCGCGTCGTCGCGCTGCTGCTGGACGACGGCGCCCCGCTCGCGCAGGCTGCCTGAAGGGGTGGCGGAGCCGGCCCGACGGGTGCCGGAGGTGGCTCCCCCATGTGGGCTCGCCGGCTGGCCGACCAGCCGGCCGCGCCCGCTCGTGGCGGTTTGTCACAATCCCCCTCCCCATGGACCTCGTCCCGACCCCCGAGCAGTTCGGCGCCGCGGCCGCGAACGTGGTCGACCGCATCATGCGGGGCGGCCTCGCCGACCTGCGTCCGCTGCCGACCGCGATCGTCGACGAGGGCCCGCAGCGCACCGTGCGCCGCTTCCTGCGGCCCGGCGAGGGCGCCGGATCGCCGGCGCCCGGGGCCGTTTCGCACGCCGGCGATCGCGAGCGACCGCCTGCGCGCGACGTCGCGACGCCTCCGGTGCTGCTGGTCCCACCGCTCGCCGCGCCCGCCACCTGCTTCGACCTGCGGCGCGGCTGCAGCCTCGCCGAGCACCTGCTCGCGAGCGGGCGCCAGCCATACGTCGTCGATTACGGCCCGATCGCCTACGGCGACCGCAACCTCGGCCTGGAGCACTGGGTCGACGACGTGATCCCGCGCGCGATCGAGGCGGTATCGGCGGATGCCGGTACCGACGACGGCGAGGTGCAGCTGGTGGGCTGGTGCCTCGGCGGGATCATGTCGCTGCTCGTGACCGCGGGCGGGAGACAGCCGGTCCGCTCGGTCGCCGTCGTCGCCAGCCCGTTCGACGTGACCGCCGTGCCGATGATCGCGCCCTTCCGGCCGCTCGTGAACCTCGCCGGCGGCGGCGTCGGAACGCTCGCCTACAAGCTGCTCGGGGGCGCCCCCGCGCCGCTGGTGAAGCGCATGTACAGACTCGCCGGCTTCGACAAGTACGTGATGAAGCCGATCGCGCTGGCGAGCAACCTCGACGACCGCGACTTCCTCGCGCAGGTCGAGGCGGTCGACGCGTTCATGGCGAACATGCTCGCCTACCCGGGCCGCACGTTCGGCCAGATCTACCACCGCTTCCTGCGCCGCAACGACCTCGCCGACGGACGGATCGAGCTCGGCGGGCGCATGATCGACCTCGCCGACGTGCGCGTGCCGGTGCTGTCGATCGCCGGCGAGGGCGACGGGATCGCGCCGCAGGCGGCGGTCCATCACGTCGCCGAGCTGCTGCCGCACGCGCCGCAGGTGCGGATCGCGAGCGCACCCGGCGGCCACCTCGGCGTGCTGACCGGCCGCGCCGCCCGCCGCACGACGTGGCGGCTGCTCGACGACTTCCTCGCCGCGACGGCCGAGACGCCGGAGCAGCGCAGAGCGCGCCGGCACCTGAGAGCGGTCGCCTGACGGCGACCGGGCTTTCGCCCGTCGGTCACCGCAAGCGGCGACCTGCGGGCGCCGTCACAGGCCGACGGGGTGCCGCTCGGCGAAGCCGGCGGTCGAGCGCGTGCTCGCCTGCCAGCGCGAGCCCGTCGCGCCGAGGCCGCCGGTGTCGAAGCGCAAGCCGGCGACGAACATGAACGTGTGGCCGCCGTTGGCGAAGATCGTGATCCACTTGCCGGGGCCCGGCGCGCCCCACTGCGCGAGCTGTCCGGAGACCATCGGGGCGGTGATCAGCCCGGCGGCCGCGAACGCGAAGCTGATCGAAGCGGAGCAGTCGTAGGCGGTGTCGACCCACGTCGCGTGGCCGCCGCCGTAGCGGTAGGGCAGCCGCGCGATCTGGTTGCCCGCCTGGATGACCGCCTGCACGGTCGGCGGCGCGTCGAGCGGCGCGACGGCGAGGCCGTTGCGCGTGAGCGTCGCGGTCGCGCCGGAGGGGATCCCGCTGGCGGCCAGCTCGCGGCGGATCTCGGCGTCGGTCTGCGGGCGCGGCAGCGATGCGCTCTCGCGTGCGAGCACCCCGCTGCGGCCCGCCGGAATGCCCGCGGAGGGGTCGATCGCCCGCGGATGCGGCTTCAGGCGGTCGACGGCCTGCGGCGCGCTCGCCCGCGACGCGGCCGCACCGGCCGATGCAGCATCGCTGCCGCAACCTGACGTTCCGAGCGCACCTGCGGCGGCAAGCGCGAGCAGCAGCGGAGCGAGGCGGCGCATCCTCAGCAGTATTGCGCGCGTCTTGAGAGACGTTTGAGGTTCATCCGCCATGCTGACGAGCCGTTACCATCGGCCGCAAGCGCCGGGGGGCGCACACCGCCGGCGACGGGGGTCGCTGGAGCACCGACACGGAGAGTGAGGCAACGCGCGATGGAGAGTTCGGGTCAGACACGATCGGAGCGACGCGCCGCAGCGCGCGCGGAGCGCGATCGCGCCGCTGCCGCCAGAGCACGCCAGCGGCAGCGCCTGTGGATCCTCGGCGGCGTCCTCGTGCTCGCGGCGGCGATCGTCGTCGTCATCGCGCTGGCCACGGGCGGCAACAGCGGAAACGACACGCCGGCGAAGAGGGCCGGCGAGACGCTGCCCGGGCAGGTCGAGTCGAACGCGCGCTTCGCCGGCATCCCGCAGAACGGCATCACGCTCGGCAACCCGAAGGCGCCCGTCACGATGGTCGAGTTCGCCGACCTGCAGTGCCCGTACTGCAGGCAGTACACCGAAAGCGTGATGCCGACGCTCGTCGCGGACTACGTGAAGAGCGGCAAGGTCAAGATGACGTTCCGCAACGTCACGATAATCGACCAGGACTCTCATCTCGCCGCGGAGATGGCTGCCGCCGCCGGCCTCCAGAACAAGCTGTGGCAGTACATCGACATCTTCTACGCCAACCAGGGCGAGGAGCACAGCGGCTACATCACCGACGCCTTCCTGACGAGAATCGGCAAGGCCGTCAGAGGCCTCGACGTCGACAGAGCGCTGGCCGACCGCAAGCTGCCGAAGATCCAGAACCAGCTCGCCCAGGCGCAGGCGGAGATGTCGCTGAACGGCTTCCAGGGCACCCCGGCCTTCCTCGTCGGGCCGACCGGCGGCAGACTCGAGGCGGTCCAGTTCAATTCGTTCACGCCCGGTCCCTTCAAGCAGGCGCTCGACAACGCGCTCCAGAGCAGCGGATCGTGAGATGGGCGGTCGCGCCCTCCACCGCGCACTCCTGGTCCTGGCGCTCGCCGGGATCGGGATCGCGGCGTATCTGACGTACGTCCACTACCGCGGCCTCTCCCCGATCTGCGCGATCGACGCGGGCTGCGAGAAGGTTCAGTCGTCGAGATACGCGAAGGTGGGGGGCGTGCCCGTGCCGCTGATCGGGTTGATCGGGTACGTCGCGATCTTCGCCTCGCTGCTCGTGCGGGGCGAGGCTGCGCGCCTGGCGACGGCGGGCATGGCGCTCGGCGGCTTCGCCTTCAGCGTGTACCTCACCGGACTCGAGCTGTTCGAGATCCATGCGATCTGTCAGTGGTGCGTCGGCAGCGCGATCGCGATGACGTCGATCGCGCTGCTCGCCACGCTGCGGGCGCTGCGGGCGCCGGAGGACCCGCTTGTCGAGGACGAGCTCCGCATCGGACTGCTCGCGCCGGAGGGCGAAGCTGCCTGAGCTGCGCGCGAGGACCGCGGTCGCGGCGCTACTGGCGGTGGCATCCATCGCGCTCGGCGGCTGCGGCGCATCCGGCGGCAGCGCGACCACCGCGGCCGGCGGCGGCCGCTTCGCGGTCGCCGAGCCGCTGCCGCCCGGCCTCGCCGGCAGAGCGGCGCCGCGGATTCGCCTCGCGGACGCGCGCGGCGGCACGTTCGACACGCGCTCGCTCGCCGGCCAGCCGTACCTCGTGACCTTCCTGTACGCCAACTGCCCCGACGTCTGCCCGCTGATCGGAGCCCAGCTGCGCGACACGCTCGCGCAGCTCGGCGATGACGGGCGGCGCGTCGGCGTCGTGGCGGTCAGCGTCGATCCCCGGGGCGACACGCCGGCGAGCGTGCGCTCATGGCTCGCGCGCCAGCGCGAGCCGCGGCGATTCCACTACCTGCTCGGTACGCAGCGCGAGCTCGCACCGGTGTGGAGAGCGTGGTACGCCGCGCCGCAGATTCCCGGCGATCCCGAGAGCGCCCATACGGCGATCGTGTGGATCGTGGACGCCAAGGGGCGTCTGACGGCGAAGGTCCCGGCCGGTCGGCCGTTCGACGTCCGCGGGCTCGCCCGCGACATGCGTACGCTGCTTAGCTCGGCCAAAGCCTGATCCGCGACGCTGGTTAACATCGAAGTCTCCCCTTCCCCTCGACTGCCGCCGGAGGTCATTCCGATGCTCGAGTTGCTGCTGCCCCGCCTGAAGCGCGACATCGACGCGCGCATCGCCGAGCTGCGGCCGCTCGTGGAGGAAGCCGAACGCCTCGAAGCGGCCAAGGATGCTCTGCTCGCGGAAGCCGCCGCGATCGACCGCGCGGCCCGCCGCGCGACCAGCGCGTCCCGCCTCTCCAACGGCTTCCGCGACGAACTGCGCAGCGGCGCCGCCTCCACGCCGCTGGCCGGCGCACGCGGCGGCACGTACCGCAACGGCGGTCGGCAGCACGAGGACGGCGACGAGCGCGCGCCGCGCGGCGCCAACCAGTCCGCGATCCTCGCGATCGTCGAGGAGCGCCCGGGCGTCTCCGTGGCCGAGATCGCCTCGGTCACCAAGATCGCCAAGCCGACCGTCGCCAGCACCGTCTCGAAGCTCAAGCGCGACGGCGTGCTGGCAGACGAGGCCGGCGGCGTGAAGCTCGCCTCGCGGCAGCCGCTCACGCTCTCGCAGGTCGCGGCCTCGCCGGCCCGCAAGGACGCCGTCAGCGACGAGGAGTGGGAGGCGGCGCGGCGCGACCCCGCGGCCGCGTAGCTCAGAAGACCCGGCCGAGCGCGCGCCCGAGCGCGATCGCCGCCAGGCCGAGCAGCAGGCTGCCGACGACGTTCGCCGCCAGCGCTCGGCCGCTGCGATGCTCGGCGAGTCGATCGCTGTCGAGCATCCAGGTCGAGAAGGTCGTGTAGGAGCCGATCAGACCGCCGCCGGCGAGCGTGAAGGCGTCGCCGTGCAGCGCGAGCCCGGCCAGCAGGCCGAGCAGCGCGGTGCCCGACAGGTTGACGGCGAGGGTGCCCCACGGGAACCAGCCCTCGCCGCGCCGCGCGACCGCCGTGCTGACGACATAGCGCGCGACCGCGCCGAGTCCGCCGAGCAGCGCGACGCCGAGCCACAGCAGGACGCTCACGCCGGCCGCCCCGTCTCGCGCCGCCGACCGCTCGCGCCGAGCGCGAGCCCCAGCCGCACGCACACCAGCCCACCGGCGAGCGAAGCGGCCGCGTACAGCAGCGCACGCGGCAGCTCGCCGGCGTCGAGCATCCGCAGCAGCTCGAGCTGAAGCGTCGCGAACGTCGTCAGCGCGCCGCACACGCCGATGCCGACGAACGGGCGCCCGTAGCCTGCGGGCGGCAGCCGCACGACCGCCCACCCCAGCACCAGCGCACCAAGCAGATTGACCGCAAACGTCGGCCACGGCCATGCCGCCGCCGCGTGCGGAAACGCCTGCGCCAGACCGACGCGGCCGAGCGATCCGAGCAGCCCGCCGAGGAAGACCGCCGTCAGCTCGCGGACGTCCGTCTGGGGGAGGTGACCGCGCATCGCGACAGAATCCTGTCGCACGGCGCACCTTTCCGGCTCGCCGGGCGTTTCCTCGAAGCAGCGCAAACGGGTTCACGGGAGGCGGACGGCAGGTGCAGCGGCGGATCGATCGGCGGACGTTCCTGCGCGTGGCCGGCGCCGGCGCGGTCGCGAGCACGAGCTGGCGGCCGGGAGCGGCAGCGCTCGCGGCCCGCACGCGCGCCGCGCAGCACGCCCCGAACGTGCTCGTGCTGGTGATCGACTCGCTGCGTCACGACTTCGTCGGCGCCTACGGCAACACGTGGATCCACACGCCGAACCTCGACGCGCTCGCGCGCGAGAGCCTGCGCTTCACGCGCGCGTTCCCGGAGGCGATGCCGACCGTGCCCGCGCGCCGCTCGCTGATGATGGGGCGGCGCGTCTACCCCTGGCACGACTGGAAGCCGACGCGCAACCTGCCCGGCTCGCCGGGCTGGACCGGGCTCGGCGCCGACACGACCACGTGGCTGAGGACGCTGCGCCGCCACGGCTACTGGACCGGGTACGTGACCGACAATCCGTTCCTCGGCTTCGCGCCCGAGTGGGCCGGCTTCCGCACGACGCTCGACCGCTTCCTGGGACTGAAGGGCCAGGTCGGCGCGCTGCACGCCGCGAGCACGATCCCGGAGCGCGACGTGCTGCACTGGCTGCCGAGCGGGATGCGGACCGACCGCTACCTGCGCGGGATGCGCCAGTACCTCGCGAACGTCGGCGACGCACGCGACGAGCGCGATTCGTGCGCCGCCCGCGTCTACGGCTCGGCGATCCACGAGCTGGAGCGGGCGAGCAGCCAGCGGCGCCCGTTCGCGCTCGTCGTCGACTGCTTCGATCCGCACGAGCCGTGGGCGCCGCCGCAGCAGTATCTCGACCTGTACGACGGCGGCGACCGCGGCGGCAGCTGGCCCGGGAACGTGCGCTACCAGCACGACGACTACCTGACGCCGGGCGCGATCAGACGGCTGCCGATCGTCTACGGCGCCTCGGTGACGCTCGTCGACACGTGGCTCGGCCGCTTCCTCGACCGCTTCTACGCGAGCGGGCTGCCGCGCGAGACGGTCGTCGTGCTGCTGAGCGATCACGGGATCCTGCTGGGCGATCGCGGCTGGACCGGCAAGCCCGCCCTCGAGCTGCATCCGGAGCTGATCCAGGTGCCGTTCATGCTGCGCGATCCCGCTGGGCGGATGGCCGGGCAGACGACGCCCTACTTCGTCTCGCCGCACGACGTCGGCCCCACCCTCCTGCGCATGACCGGCGTTCCCACGCCGGACGTGATGAACGGCGTCGACGTCTCGCCGCTGCTCGCCGGCGGCAGACCGCGTCTGTCCCGCCACTTCTGCTTCGGCGGCTACGCGAACCACTGGTACTACCGCGACGACCGCTGGGCGATGATCGCCGACGGCAACGACAGCGGACGCGAGCTGTTCGACCTGCACGCCGACCCCGGCGAGATGAGAAGCGTCGCGAGAGACCACCCGCAGGTGATGCGCGACATCTACCGCCGCGTGCTGCACTCGGCCGGCGCCAGACGCCTGCCGTACTTCGGCGGGCACGGCTGACAGACGGACGGCTCAGTGCACGTGGCCGTGCGCGGCCGCGGCCTCGAGCTGGTCGCGCGGCAGCCGCAGCGCCAGCAGCGCCGCGAGCGCGGTCGTCGCCGGCACCGCGACGACCAGTCCGATCGAGCCGACGAGCGTCGCGACGACCTGCTCGGAGACGAGCTCGAGGTTCACCGCCTGCCCGAGCGGCAGCGCGCCCGAGGCGAAGATCAGCAGGACGGGCAGTGACGAGCCGGCGTAGGCGAGCACGAGCGTGTTGACGGTCGCGCTGACGTGGTCGCGGCCGACGTGCATCGCGCGCCGCACCAGCTCGCGGTAGCCGAGCTCGGGATTCACGGCGCGCAGCCCGAGCACGATCGAGGACTGGCTCACCGTCACGTCGTCGAGCACGCCGAGCGAGGCGATGATCATGCCGGCGATCAGCAGCCCCTGCAGCGACACGCTCGGGTCGGCCAGGCGCAGCGCGAACGCCTCGTCGCCGGCGAGCCCGGTCAGGCGCGAGAGGTGCGTGAAGAAGGCGGCGAGCCCAGCCGTCAGCAGCAGCGTCGCGGTCGTGCCGAGCAGCGCGGCGATCGACTTCGGCCCCGCGCCGTGCGCGAGCAGGACCGTCACGAACATCACCGCCAGCGAGCCGACGATCGCCACCGTCACCGGCGGCTTGCCGTTCAGCACGCCCGGCACGATGAACAGCATGATCACCGCCAAGCTCGCCCCGAGCCCGACGAGCGAGAGCAAGCCGCGCCAGCGCGAGAGCACGATCACGAGCAGCCCGAAGACGAGGAACAGCGCGATCAGCGCGCCGCCGCGCTGGTAGTCGACGAGCGTGTAGAAGGCCACGTTCTCCTGGTCGTAGCCGGGCACCGGCGGCGCCGAGACGACGCGGATCTTGTCGCCGAGGTGCACCGGCGGGTCGGTGCCGTTCGCGTTCCACTGGATGATCCCCGCGGTGCCCCGGTCGTCGCCGCTGTCGAGGTGGATTCTCACCCGCTTGCAGTCCTCGGAGACGGTCGCTCCGCAGGGGCGGTCGATGATGCCGATCACGGTTGCGCGGTCGCTCGGCGTCACGACCGACTGGAAGCGGCGCGGCGCGGCGCCCGGCCACATCAGCGCGAGCGCGACGAGCGTCGCGATCCCGATCGCCACGACGAGCAGGCGGAACACGGTGGGCAGCGGGGGCGCGCGGATCGTGCCATTGAAACACGCGCCGCGCACGCGCGCCCGCGTGACGTCACCATGCCCTCGCGCGTGTCACCATGCCCGCAACTCCCGTAGGCGCGTCGTGTTGGCAGGGCCGGTAGGGTCCACAGCCCCCGCGGCGCCCCTGGGCGCCGACATCCCCACGACCGACGCGCCGTGTAAGAAGGAGCACGATGGCCCGAGGACCCCGCTTGACACGACGGCGTGCGCTGCAGACGGGCGCGGCTGGCGCGGCGGCGCTGGGCTTGAGCGCCTGCGGCGAGGAGTACGCCACGACGATCGGCAAGGCGAAGGACGCGCCGAACGTCCTGCTGATCGTGACCGACTCCACGCGCGCGGACTACGTCGGGGCCTACAACCCGAACACGCGCGCGAGAACGGCGAACCTCGACGCGCTCGCCAAGAGCGGCACGCTGTTCGAGTACTCCGTCTCCGGCGCGATGCCGACCGGCCTCACGCGCCGCGAGATCCTCACCGGCATGCGCGGCTTCCCCTGCCGCGACTGGGTCCTCTCGCCGCCGCTGCCGGCGGAGGTCGGCTGGACGAGCATCCTGCCCCACCAGCCGCTGTTGACCGAGGTGCTCGGCCAGGCCGGCGTCACGACCGCCTACGTGACCGACAACCCGTTCCTGATCGGGCCCCGCTACATCGACTTCCGCCGCACGCTCGACATCGCCAGACCGGACTTCTCGCAGGGCGCCTACCGCGCGCTCAACACGCCGTTCAGACGGCCCGCGCCGCGCAGCGCGATCGAGAAGTACCTGCTGCCGGCGCTCTCGAACACGCTCGAGGTCGACCGCCTGGAGAGCCACGTCGGCTGGGCCAGCCTCTACCGCGTGGGCGAGAGAAACTACTCGGCCGCACGCGTCATGCGCGGCGGGATGGACGCGCTCGACGAGTTGAAGAACAAGCAGCCGTTCTTCCTCGGCGTCGACTCGTTCGACCCGCACGAGCCGTTCGACGCGCCGCCGGTGTACGTGAACGTCGAGGAGGGCGGCAGAAAGCTCGGCATCCAGCGGACGAGAGGGATCCTGCCGATCCAGCCGTTCCTGACGCCGGCCTCGACGCTCAGAAGCGTCGACATCGACCCCGAGACGCTCGAGCTCGTGCGCGACCTCTACGCCGCCGAGCTGAGCTACTCGGACGCGTGGATCGGGAAGCTGCTGAACAAGCTCGACGACCTCGGCCTCGCCGACAACACGGTCGTCTACTACCTGTCCGACCACGGCGTGACGCTCGGCGAGCACGGCATCATCGGCAAGTCGACGCCGCGGCCCTACCCCGAGATCCACCACGTGCCGTACATGATCCGCGACCCCTCCGGTCGCCTGTCGGGCACGCGCAACGAGTACTTCGCCTCCTCCTACGACGTCGCGCGCACGATCCTGTCCTACTTCGGCGTGCGCGCGCCCGGCCTGATGAGCGGCGAGGACCTCACCCAGCTGTTCGACGGCAAGCAGCCGACCGCGCGCCCGTACTACACGGCCTGCTACCAGGAGACCTGGATCGCCGGCGACCGCAACTACGTGATGATCTCGAACACCGAGGGGACCAGACGCGAGCTGTACGACCTCCGTACGGACCCTGGGGCGAACGACGACATCTCGGCGGGCAACACGGACATCACCGACAAGCTGTGGGCGGTGCTGAACGACGAGGCGGGCGGCACCCTGCCGGAGTTCAAGAAGCACATCGGGGTGGTCGGCGGATGAGCCGTCGCCTCACGCGTCGCGACCTGCTCGGCGCCGGCGGCAGCGCGGCGGGCGCCGCCGCGCTCGGCGGTCTGGGCGGACTCGTCGGCACCGCCGCGGCGGCGGGCGGCAGAGACTCCCGCGAGCGGCCGAACGTCGTGCTGATCGTCGCCGACCGCCTGCGCGCCGACGCGCTCAAGGCCTACGACGACGTGTTCGACAACTCCGCGCACACGCCGAGCCTCGACGCGCTCGCCGACGACAGCCTGCGCTTCAGATACTTCGTGCCCGACGGCCTGCCGGCGATCCCGGCGCGCCGCGCGCTGCTCACGGGCATGCGCTCCTACCCGTTCCGCGACTGGAGAGCGACCGCGGGCGTGCCGGCGATCCCCGGCTGGCACAAGGTCTGGGACTACCAGCCGCTGATGCCGGAGCTGACGAAGGCGAACGGCGTCGAGACGGTGTGGGTGACGGACAACCCGCTGCTGGTGGGCCCGCGGTTCGATTTTGTGCGGCGTACCAGCACGCGGACGCTGCCGCGCTCGTCCAGCTTCACCTCGACCGAGCGCAGCTACTTCAAGCGACTGCGCGATGCGCCCGAGCGGCGCGAGCCGACGACGGCCGTCCTGGCCGAGGGCATGAAGCTGATCGACGAGCTGAGAGGCAAGCAGCCGTTCTTCCTCGCACTCGACGCGTTCGACCCCGTCGACGCGTTCGAGATGCCGCGCCAGTACGTGCTCGGCGACGGCCCCGTCAACGAGCTGTCGTCGCTGCTGCCGGCCTACCACAGCTACCAGCAGACGGTGCACGTCGGAAACGCCGGCGACGGCCTCGTCGACGACGTGCGCGAGCGCTACGCCGACGAGGTGCGAAGCGTGGACGACGCCGTCGGCCGCTTCCTGCACAAGCTCGACGGCGCGGGGCTCGGCGACAACACCGTCGTCATCTTCGTCAGCGAGGGCGGCATCGCGCTCGGCGAACAGGGCGTCTTCGCGCACCCGGCCGGCATGTGGCACCGGCGCGCGTACCAGGCGCCGCTGCTCGTGCGCGACCCGGCGCGGCGGTGGGCCGGCGACACGAGCTCGTGGTACGCCTCCACGCACGACATCCCGACGACGATCCTCTCCTACCTCGACGTCGTCGCCCCGGGCAAGATGGCGGGCGAGGACCTCACGACGCTGTTCGACGACGACGACCTGCCGGGTCGCGCCTACTTCACGAGCGGGATCGACACGCACGTGATGGCCGGCGACAGAGAGTGGCTGCTGATCGGCCGCACCGACGAGGACCGCTGGCGGCTCTACCACCTCGACGACGAGGACAAGCCCGACGACATCGAAAACAAGACGGTCGACGCGCCGACCGTCCTGCAGAGCCTCAAGGAGTACGCGATCTGGACCGCCGGCGGCACGCTGCCGCAGTTCGGCACGACGTCCGCGGTGCGCCCGAACAAGCCGGACGAGAAGACGACGGTCGCCGGCGACGGCACGCTCAACCAGGACGAGCAGGACGCGCAGCGGCTCGGCGTCGCGCAGGGAGGATGACGATGAGCGTCGACGCCCCCACCCCGCCGGTCCGGCGCCCGCGCAAGCCGCCGAAGGAGCGCAGAAACCCGCCGACCGAGTGGCTCTACGCGCACCGCAACAGAATCTTCGGCGTGATGATGATCGGCTGGTTCATGTCCTTGATGGACGTGTCGATCGTCAACATCTCGATCCCGGAGCTGGAGCACGACTTCGAGACGAGCCTGACGACCGTCTCGTGGGTCGCCAACGCCTACAACATCGCGTTCGCCGTGCTGCTGATCACCGCCGGGCGGCTCGCCGACCAGTTCGGCCGCAAGAAGTTCTTCGTGATGGGCCTGACGATCTTCACGCTCGGCTCCGCGCTGTGCGCGGCCTCGTGGGACATCGGCTGGCTGATCGGCTTCCGCGCGCTGCAGGGCGTCGGCGCCGGGCTGATGGCGCCGCTCGGCTTCGCGATCACCGCGCTCGTGTTCCCGCCGGCGATGCGCGGGCGCGGGCTCGCGCTGATCGCCGTGATCGCGCTCGCCGCCTCCGGGCTCGGGCCCGTGATCGGCGGCGTGCTGGTGGAGACGCTCAGCTGGGAGTGGATCTTCATCATCAACGTCCCGCTCGGGATCGTCGGCGTGATCCTCGCGCTGCGCTGGTGGCCGGAGACCTACGACCTCACCGCCACGCGCCGCGTCGACTGGCTCGGGACGCTGCTGCTGACGGCCTCCGTCGGCCTCTTCATCTACGGCCTGATCGAGGCGAACACGCGCGGCTGGGGCGACGCGGCGGTGCTGTTCTACCTGCAGATCTCGATCCTGCTGGCGATCGGCTTCGTGCTGTGGCAGCGCTACGCCAGCGTCGCGATGATCCCGCGCGCGCTGCAGAGAAACGCCCAGTTCCTGAGCGCGAACATGGCGATGTTCCTGCTCGGCGCGGGCGCGCTCGGCGCGCTCTTCCTGCTGTCGATCACGCTCGTGAACCTGTGGGGCTACTCGCAGCTGGAGGCCGCGCTCGCGCTCACGCCGATCGGCGCCTGCGGGATGATCATGTGGCCGGTCGTCGGCAAGGGCGCCGACCGCCTCGCGCCCTACCGCCTCGCGATGCCGGCGCTGCTGTCGATGGCGCTCGGGATGCTGTGGTTCTCGTTCCTGCCGTCGACGTACGAGGGGCAGCTCGACTACCTCGTCGTGCTGCCCGGCATCATCCTCTTCGGCCTCGGCGTCGGGACCGCCTTCCCGGCGATCAACGTCGGCGGCATGGGCGCCGCGATCGGGCCGGAGCTGGGCGTCGCCTCGGGCGTCATCAACACCTCGCGGCAGATCGGCGCCGCGTTCGGCATCGCGGTGCTGATCGCGGTCTTCACCACGACGGCCGGCTGGTACGTCGACGCGCGCACCGACCCGATCGAGGACAAGGCGTACGTGTGGGCGATCCCCAACCCGCTCGCGGTCGGGCTCGTCGGCAAGAACCTGGCCGAGTTCGCCGGCGCGATCCCGCGCGAGGAGCATGCGCCCGTCGGCTTCGACCGCTGGCTGCGGCGCGAGAGCGCCGGCATCGCGCGCGACAGCCTCGGCTGGGCGTTCCGCGGCGCCGCGCTGCTGATGCTGCTGGCGATGCCGTTCGCGCGCAGACTGACGCGCACGCCCGAGGAGGTGCGCGCGATCGCGATGAGAGCGATGGCGGCCGCAAGAGCCGCCGCCGCGGCTGCCGCGGCCGGCGGCAGCGCGCCCGAGCCGGCGATGGCGGGCGCCGTGCCGCCCGCGCCCGCGCACGCGCCGCCGGACCTGCCGCCCGGAGCGGGCACGTCGCCGAAGATCGGGGCCCTCCCGGGAACGGGCTCGGTGTCCGTCGCGACCCGCATCGCCGAGCTCGAGGATCAGCTGCGCGCGCTGCGCGAGCAGGTCGGCGGCAACGGCCGCCAGGCCCGCGACGACGGGCGGGGCGCCGAGTGAGGCGCTCGGGGGCGCCCGCCCCTGGGCGCCCCGGCGCGTCTCAGGCTTCGTGCGCGGCGGGCTTCAGCAGCGCCTCGAGGTCGGCCGCGTGACCGTGGGCGTCGAACGCGCCGAACTTCGAGAACAGCCGGTGCTCGGGCCCGTGGTAGTCGGACGAGCCGGTCTTCAACAGCCCCAGCTCGTCGCAGCGCTGCGCCAGCAGCTCGGTCTGCTCGGCGTTGTGCGTGACGTAGAAGCACTCGACGCCGTCGAGCCCGTGCTCGCGGAACAGGTCGATCGCCTCGAGCACCTCGGCGTCGCTGTCGAGGTCCCAATAGGGATGCGCCCAGATCGCGACGCCCCCCGCGTCGTGGATCCACTGGATCGCCTCGATCACCGTCGGATGCGTGCGCGCGAGGTAGGCCGGCTTGCCGGGGATGAGGAAGTCGGGCAGGAACGAGGAGACGTCGTCGTAGCCCTCCGCCGCGAGTCTCTCCGCGTTCGCCGGATGCTGGAGCACCGCCTGCGTGAGGTGCGGGCGGCCGATCGGCTTGCCGGCCGCGCGCCGCTTCTCCAGCACCGAGTCGTCGACCCGCCAGCCGAGCTCCTCCAGCTTCGCGCCCATCCGCTCGGCGCGCAGCTCGCGGTCGGCGCGCGCGGCGAGCAGCCGCTCGGCGAGCACCGGGTCGCGGTGGTCGATGCCGTACCCGAGGACGTGCAGGTCCTCGTAGCGGCCGAAGACCGCGGAGATCTCGGTCGCGGGCACGATCGTGACGCCATGCCGGGCGCCGGCGGCGACCGCCTCGTCGACGCCGTCGACGGTGTCGTGGTCGGAAAGCGCCAGCACGTCGATGCCGGCGGCCGCTGCGTTCGCGACGACCTCCGCGGGCGGCAGCGCCCCGTCGGAGTGCAGCGAATGGGATTGAAGCTCGTAGGTCGGGAGGCTCATGGCGCGCGAGGATATCGGGCGCCTCGACGCTTCTGCCCCGCCGCATCGTCTGAATCTGGGACGATTTGCGCGTGACGACGAGCGCCAACGTGACCTGGCACGCGGGGGTCGTCGAGCGTGCGCAGCGGTGGGAGTCGATCGGACAGCGCGGGGCCACGGTGTGGTTCACCGGCCTGCCGGCGTCCGGCAAGTCGACCGTCGCCGCGGCGGTCGAGGCCGAGCTGATCCGCGTCAGCCGCGCCGCCTACCGGCTCGACGGCGACAACCTGCGCCACGGCGTGTGCGGCGATCTCGGCTTCACCGCCGAGGACCGCGACCGCAACGTGCGCCGCACGGCCGAGGTCGCGCGGCTGTTCGCCGACGCCGGCGTGATCGCGCTCGTCTCGGTCGTCTCGCCGTATGCGGCGGCGCGCGCGTTCGCGCGCGAGCTGCACGAGCGCGACGGGCTCCGCTTCATAGAGGTGTTCGTCAACACGCCGATCGAAGTGTGCGAGGAGCGCGATCCGAAGGGGCTCTACGCGCGTGCGAAGGCGGGCGAGCTGACCGGCTTCACCGGCGTCGACGACCCCTATGAGCCGCCCGTCGCGCCCGACGTCGAGCTGCGCTGCCTCGACATCGAGCTCGCCGTCGAGAGAGTGCTCGAAGCGCTCGACGGCACGGCAGAGCCGCCCGCCGGCGCATAGCCGTCGCGCCCGCGCGCCATCCCGCGCGCGCGCCTGACATGGTTCCGCCATGGCGGACGGCCATCTCGTCCTCGTCGCAGGCGCGCTGCTGACCGCGGGTCTGGCCGCCTCGCTGCTGGCCGGCCGCCTGCGCCTCCCCTCGCTCGTGCTGTTCCTCGGCGTCGGGATGGCGGTCGGCAGCGACGGCCTCGGCTGGGTCCGCTTCGACGACTACGAGCTCGCGCGCGACGTCGGGATCGTGGCGCTCGCGCTGATCCTGTTCGAGGGCGGCCTGAACGCCGGCTTCGGCGAGATCCGGCCGGTGCTGAGGCCGGTCGTCAGCCTCGCGCTGCTCGGCACGCTGATCACCGCCGCGATCTGCGGCCTCGCCGCCACCTGGCTGTTCGACTTCACGCTGCTGGAGGGGCTGCTGCTCGGCGCGATCGTCTCCTCGACCGACGGCGCGGCGATCTTCGCGATGCTGCGCGGCTCGGCGCTCAAGCGCCGCCTCGCGCGCACGCTCGAGGGCGAGGCCGGCATGAACGATCCGGTCGCGGTGCTGCTCGTGGTCGGCTTCATCGACTGGATCCAGCAGCCCGGCTACGGGCTCGCCGACATGCTGTGGCTGTTCGCGCGCGAGGTCGGGATCGGCACCGTCGTCGGCTTCGCGATCGGCAACGGCGCGGTGATCGCGTTCAAGCGCGTGCAGCTGGCGACGCCCGGCCTGTACCCGGTCGCCTCGATCGCGACCGCCGCGCTCGCGTTCGGCGCCGCCGACACGCTGCACGGCTCGGGCTTCCTCGCGGTGTACCTGGCGGGGCTCGTGCTCGGCAGCGCGACGATCCCCGCGCGGCACACCGTCACGACGTTCCACCAGGGGATGGCCTGGATCGCGCAGCTGAGCATGTTCCTCGTGCTCGGGCTGCTGGTCTTCCCCAGCCAGCTCGACGACGTCGCGCTCGAGGGCACCGTGCTGGCGCTCGTGCTCGTGCTGCTCGCGCGGCCGCTGGCGGCGTTCGTCGCGAGCTGGGGGCCGTTCAGCGCCGCCGACCGGATCGTGCTCGGGTGGGCCGGCTTGCGCGGCGCGGTGCCGGTCGTGCTCGCGACCTTCCCGGTGATCGCCGGCGTCGAGCACAGCACCGAGTTCTTCGACATCGTCTTCTTCGCCGTGCTGCTCTCGACGGTCGTGCAGGGGGCGACGTTCGAACCGCTCGCGCGAGCGCTCGGCGCGACCGCGACGAGCAGCCCGCTGGCGACGAGCGCGCTGACCGAGACCGGCACGATCCGCCAGCTCGGCGCCGACGCGATCGAGGTCGCCGCCGCGCCCGGCGACGCGCTCGTCGGGCACCGCATCCGCGACCTCGGGCTGCCGCGCGCCGCGATCGTCAACGTGATCGTGCGCGACGGACAGGCGATCCCGCCGCGCGGGTCGACGCGGATCGAGGCCGGGGACCGCCTGCACGTGCTGATCCGCCGCGAGGAGATGGGCGCGATGCAGCGGCTGCTGGAGCGCTGGCGCGACGGTCCGGTCGGCCCCGCCCCGCGCCCGCCGCGGATCCCCGAGGGGCACGCGCCCGTCTTCAGCGTGCGCCGCTGGGACGACGCCGACGGCGATCCGGGTCATCCGCGACACGTCGCCGGCCGCGACGTCGTCGACCGGCTGCGCACGCGCCGCGATCAGGCAGGCGCGCTCGTGCTGCTCGACGACGGCTACCTGGCGGTGACGGGCCCGCTGCTTGCGCTGGGCCGCGAGCAGCTGCTGAGCGACTGGGTGCGCCGCAAGGCGCGCACGGCCGGAAGCGAGGCCGAGCGGGCGTGGTGGGAGGAGGTGCTGGGCGCGCTGGCGTTGTGAGCCGGCGTCCGTCCTGCAACATGCCGCCCCGCGCCGGCATGCTCGGCGCGCAATACTCAAGCGTTGTGACCCCCGCCCGACCCACGGCGGGCACCTCGGATGCCCGCCTCGCCGATGCGCTGGTCCCACTGCGAGCCGATCCGCGCCGCAGCGCCGTCCTGCTCGACGTCGACGGCACGCTCGCGCCGATCGTGCGCTATGCCGAGGAGGCGCACGTGCCGGAGGGCACGCGCGGGCTGCTGATCGAGCTCGCGCGCCGCTATGCGCTCGTCGCGTGCGTGAGCGGCCGGCGCGCATCCGACGCGCGTCGCATCGTCTCGATCGGGACGATCTCCTACCTCGGCAGCCACGGCACCGAGCTGCTGCGCGCCGGCTGGACGGAGCCGACGCTCGACCCGGCGGTGCGCGACTGGAGCCGGCGCATCCAGGAGTTCGGGCGCGAGGCCGACTCGGCCGAGCTGCGGCGCCTGCGCGTGCGCATCGAGGACAAGGGCTCGATCGTCGCGTTCCACTGGCGCGGCGCGCCCGACGAGGAGGCAGCGCGGGCCGCGATCGACACGATCGCCGTCCGCGCCGAGCAGTGCGGCCTGCGCACGCACTGGGGTCGCAAGGTCTTGGAGGTGCGGCCGCCGGTCCGCATGGACAAGGGCGCGGGGATCGTCTCGCTGCTCGCCGACGTCGACTTGGACGCCGCCGTCTACGTGGGCGACGACGCGACCGACCTCGACGCCTTCCACGGCCTCGGCGAGCTGCATGCCGAAGGGCGCCTCAGGCACATGCTGCGCGTGTGCGTCCGCTCCGACGAGGGACCGTCCGAGCTCGCCGAGGAGGCCGACCTCGTCGTCGACGGACCCGCGGGCGTGCGCGCGCTGCTCGAGGGCCTGCTCGCGGACGACTAGCGCATGCGCTTCACCGACTTTCTCAAGGCGACGGTGATGACGAGCGCCGCCGCCGCGACGCTGCTGGCGGCGATCACGGTCGCGACCGGCTCGCGCGACGACCAGCTGCTCGTGACCTTCTCGGCCGCGTGGTGGCTGATCGCCGCGCTGATCGGCGCGACGCTCGGCCGGCGCGCGGAGACGTCGCCGCCGATCGCGCGTCTGCTCGCGGCCGCCAGATCGACGAAGGCGCTGCCCGAGGTCCATCCGACGCGCATCCTCTTCAACCGCCTGTGGCCGTTGCTGCTGTGCACGATCGCGGCCGCCGGCCTCGCGTTCGTGTTTCCGCAGATCGCGGCGATCGCGGCCGGCTTCGCGATCATCTGGGCGCTCTCGTGGCGCCGGCAGGACGCGGCCGTCACGGCCATCGAGGAACGCGACGGCGTCCGCTACTACGTCGAGCGCACCTCGCCGCTGAAGCCGATCCAGCTGCTGCGCACACCCGGCTTCAAGGCGAACGTGTGGCAGTTCGAAGACGCCGTCGAGCCGACGCCGGCGCCGCGTACGTGACCGAACCGCGGCAGGACGCTCGCCCTCGCCTCGACGTGCTCGTCGTCGCGCTGGCGACGACGGCCGGCTGGCGTGGCGCGGTGCCCGCGCTGGCACAGGCGATCGAGCGCACGGGCGCACGCGTCGCGGTCGCCGCGGCGGGGCCGAGGCGGCCGGTGCGCACCTTCATGCTCACCGACCTCGCGCAGGCGCGCGCGGCGCGCGCCGCCGCACAGGCCGGAATCGCGGCGCACCGCCCCCGCGCCCTGATCTACGCCTCGAGCACGGCGGCGCTGCTCGGGCCGCAGCCGGGCGCGATCTGGTTCGACTCGCCGGCGGCCGAGAACCGGCCCGGCCGGCACGGCATCTGGCAGCGGCCGTTGGAGCGGCGACGCGTCGCGGCGGCGCCGCTGCTGCTGCCGATGAGCGCGGGCGGCCTGCGCGCGCTCGACCTCCGGTCTGTCACGCCGGCGGTCGTGCTGCCGGTGCCGGTCGAGCCGTCCTCCGCCGGACCGTCGGTGCCAGACGAGCGCGACGTCGCCGCACTCGCCTACGCCGCCGACGCGCAGAAGAAGGGGCTCGACCGCATCCTCGCCGCCTGGGCGGCCGCGCGGCGCGACGGCGAGACGCTGCTGGTCGCCGGCCAGCCGGCAGGGCCGCTCGGCGACGGCGCGCGCGGCACGGGGCTGCTGCCGCCCGCGGAGTACCGCGCGCTGCTGCGCCGCGCGCGCATCTTCGTCGCGGCTCCGCGACACGAGGACTACGGCATCGCGCAGCTCGAGGCGCTCGCCGACGGCTGCCGCCTCGTCACGACGCCCGGCGCCGGCCCCTACCCGGCCCGCGAGCTCGCGCGCGCGCTCGACCCCGCGCTCGTGAGCGACGACCTCGCCGGCGCGATCCGCACCGCGCTCGACGCACCCGCCGGCGACTACGCCGAACGGGCGGCGGAGCTGCTCGCGCCCTATCGTCTCGCCGCCTTCGAGACGACGGTGCGCGAGCAGGTCCTGCCGGCGCTCCTTTCCTGAAGCGCCTACGCCATCGCCGGCCCGCCCGGAGCGACCGGCCGCGCGTCGTCCGACAGCTCGCCGTGCTTCAGCGCCGAGGCCGCGACGATCGCGCCGAAGCCGTAGAAGAGGAAGTCGATCCCGACGAGCAGGCCGATCGCCCAGTCCGAGGACTCCGGCAGGTTGGCCCCGATCAGGATCCCGAGCAGCAGCGTGATCACGCCGTTCGCGCCCATCCAGCCGGCGCCCGGCGTGCCGCGCTCGGCGACCGCCACCGCGATCCGCATCACGCCGGTGACGGCGAACCACAGCACGAGCAGCACCGTCAGCGTGTACGTGCCGTGCAGCGGGGCCAGCAGCAGCGCGAGGCCTGCCGCGCCGGCCGCGAGCGCGAGCAGCAGCCGCAGCACCATCCGGCCGACGTCCCGCACCGCGAACGCGTCGACGAGCAGGAAGACCGCGCCGAACAGCAGCATCCAGCCGATGAAGATCGCCACCGTCACGGACGCGACCGCCGGCACCAGGATCGCGATCGTCCCGGCGATCACGGCCAGCCAGCCCGAGATCAGCAGCCATTTGCGGCCCTGCCGCAGGCTGTCGTTGAGCGCCTCTTGCATCAGACACCTCCGGTCGAGGCGGCCCGCGCCCGGTGGCGGACCGCAGGTCTACCGTCCGTGTGCCCTTTTGCGGAGCGCGGCGAACTCGGCCCAAGGACGCGTGTTGGCGACCTGCTCCGCCGTCAGCCATGCGCGCCGCGCGGTCGCGATGCCGTAGGGCCGCGTGCTCGACAGCGTGGCGACGCGGTGCGAGTCGGTCGTCACGATGATCCACACGCCGGCCTCGGCGGCGGCTCTGGCATGCACGTCGTTGAGGTCGCGGCGATTCGTGCTGCCGTTGATCTCCAGCATCGTGCCGGTGCGCGCGCACGCCTCGATCACGCGCTCGACGTCGACGGCGTACGGCGGACGCGACTCGATCTTGCGCCCGGTGAGATGCCCGATCGCGTCGATGAAGGGGTGCTCGACGGCGGCGGCGATCCGGTCCGTCATCGCTCGCTCGTCCAGCGCAAACGAGGTGTGGACGCTCGCGATCGCCCAGTCGAGCTGCGCGAGCAGCTCGTCGCTGTAGTCGGGCGACCCGTCGGGCAGGATGTTCACCTCGCTGCCGGCCAGCAGCTCGATCCCCTCGATCGCGAGGTTCGCGGCGTGGATGCGCTCGACCTGCTCCTCCAGCCGCTCGGGCGAGACCTCGTTGCCGAAGCCGTGCGTCGCCGAGTGGTCGGTGATCGCGAGGTACTCGTAGCCGAGCTCGAGCGCGGCGTACGCCATGTCCTCGATCTCGTCCTTGCCGTCGGAGGCGGTCGTGTGGCAGTGCAGCTCGCCCTTGAGGTCCTCCAGCGTCACCAGTCTCGGCAGCGCGGGCCCGCCTCTGCGGCCGAGCGCGGCGACGGCCAGCTCGCCGCGGCCCTCGCGCAGCTCCGGCTCGATGTAGGCGTAGCCGAGCGCCGCGTAGACCTCCTCCTCGGTCGCGCAGCGCAGCGTCTCGCCGGTCGCGTCGTCGAGGATCCCGTACTCGGACACGTGCAGGCCTCTCTTCACGGCCGCCTCGCGCAGCGCGACGTTGTGCTGCTTGTTGCCGGTGAAGTGCTGCAGCAGGCTGCCGAACTGATCGGGCGCGACGACCTTCAGGTCGACGCTCATGCCGCTGTGCGTGCGGGCGCGCGCGCCGGCCTCGCCGCTGGAGCCGACGGCCTCGATCTGGTCGAGCGCCTTGAACGCCGCGATCAGCGCCTCGGGGTCCTCCGAGGCGGCGACGACGTCGAGGTCCTTCACGGAGTCCGCCCAGCGGCGTGCCGAGCCGGCCAGCTCGACGCGGGCCGCGGCCGGATGGTCGCGCAGCGCCGCGACGATCTGCTCGCCGATTCCGCGCGCGCGATCGAGCACGACCCGACCGCTGCCGACGCCCGCGCCGCCCTCGTCGTCGGCGACCGCCCGCTCGACGGCCTCGAGCAGCTTCGCCTCGGCTCTGGCGCCGAAGCCTCTGAGGTCCTGGATGCGCCCCTGTCTCGCCGCGGTCGCGAGCGTCTCGAGCGAGTCGACGCCGAGCTCCTCGTAGAGACGGCGTGCGCGCTTGGGGCCGAGCCCCGGCAGCCGTGTCATCTCCAGCAAGCCGGCGGGGAACTTCTCGCGCAGCGCGGCCGCCTGCGGGATGTCGCCCTGCTCCAACAGCGCCTGCAGCTTCGTCTCCAGCGTCGCGCCGATCCCCGACAGCTCGGTCACGCGGCCGGCGCGCGTCAGCGCCGCCACCGAGGTGGAGGCGTCGCGCACCGCCTTCGCCGCGTTGCGGTAGGCGACGACGCGGTGGACGATCGCGCCGTCGAGCTCGTAGAGGTCGCCGAGCTCCTCGAATCTGGCGGCGATCTCGCTGTTGGTGGGGTCTGCCACAGGTGTCCAGAAGACTAGGTCGCGGCGCGGCCGGTCTGTCATCGTGCTGCGCATGCAGGTGAACGACCTCGCGCTCGTCCGCGGCATGGGTCCCACGCGCGCGACGCTCGCGCGCTGGAACCTCACGCCGGGCCCGGTGCTGCGCGCGTGGTCGCTCGGCAGCCTGCTGGTCGCCTGCCTGCTGCTGCTGGCGGTGTGGCTCGTCGCGCTTGCGATGCCGGCCGATCCGACGCCGCTGCCGGTGCTCGGCATCACCGCGTCGCCGAGCCTCGACGACGTCGGCCAGATCCTGCACCGCAACGCGCTCGTGCTGGCGCTGCATGCGTTCGCGTGCGTCGCCGGCTACATCGCCGGCAGCTCGCTGCCGCGCGAGGCGGCGCGCCGGCACGGCGTGTGGCGCAGGATCCACGACGCCGCCGGGCCGCTCGCGATCGCGTTCGTGTCGGCCGCGACGCTGTTCTCGCTGATGACGCAGGCGTTCGTGATCGGCTCGACCGCGTCGACCGTCTCCGCGCAGCTGGGGCTCGCCCCCGGCCTGCTGCTCGTGGCGCTGCTGCCGCACGCGCTGCTGGAGCTGTGGGCGCTGTTCCTGCCGCTCGCGGCCTGGCTGCTGGCCAGCCGCGGCGCCCGCTGGGAGGAGCTGCTCGCCGCGACCGTCGTCACGGTCGCGGTCGCGATCCCCGCGCTCGTGCTCGCCAGCCTCGTCGAGGTCTACGTCTCTCCCCACCTGCTCGTCGCGCTGCTGCGCTGAGCGCCCCGCGGGTAGGACGGCCTCAGGCGCCGCAGGCCGCGGCGGCTACTATACTTTGTGAAGTAAAGACGCCGAATCCGTCCAAGGAGCCCTCATGGCAGGCACCATCCAAGAGGTCAACGACAACAACTTCCAGGCCGAGGTGATCGAGTCCGACACCCCCGTGCTCGTCGACTTCTGGGCGCCCTGGTGCGGGCCGTGCCGGATGGTCGCCCCCGTGCTCGAGGAGATCGCGCAGGAGAAGGGCGACGCGCTGAAGATCGTCAAGCTCAACACGGACGAGAACCAGCGGACGGCGGTCGCCTACGAGGTCCTCTCGATCCCGACGCTGATCCTCTTCAAGAACGGCCAGATCGCGAAGAAGGTCATCGGCGCCTACCCGAAGCGCAAGCTCGAGGCCGAGCTCGAGCCCGCCCTCGCCTGAGGCGGCTGGGGCGCCGATGCGCGTAGGCGTCATCGGCAGTGGAGCGGTCGGCCGCGCGCTCGCGGCCGGCTTCGCCGCGCGCGGACACGAAGTCACGATCGGCACACGCCAGCCGGAGGAGAACGACGAGCTCCAGGCATGGGCCGCACGACAGGAGAACGTCGCGATCGGGCACTTCGCGGCGGCCGCCGAGGCGGGCGAGGTCGTGGTGCTCGCGACACGCGGCACCGCGGTCGAGCGGGCGATCCAGACTGCCGGCCCGCAGCACTTCGCCGGCAAGCTCGTGATCGACGCGACGAACCCGCTCGCGCCCGACCCCGCCACCGGCGGTCCCGGGCTCGCCGTCGGCCACACCGACTCCGGCGGGGAGGCGGTGCAGCGCGCACTTCCCGCCGCCCGCGTCGTGAAGTGCTTCAACACGGTCAACAACGCGCTGATGGTCGACCCGGGCTTCGACCCGCGGCGACCGATGTTCATCGCCGGCGACGACGCCGACGCCAAGCACACCGTCGCCAACATCCTCGACGACTTCGGCTGGGACGCCCTCGACGTCGGGGGGATCGAGCAGTCACGCCAGCTCGAGTCGCTCGTGCTGCTGTGGGTCGCGGTGGGCAGAGCGCGCGGCGCGTGGGATCACGCCCCGGCGTTCGTCACCCCGTGAAGGCCCGCGCCTGATCCGTCACGTCGACGGGCGGCCACGCGAGCGACGGCGCGTCGGGCGCGGCAGACGAAAGCTCCGCGGCATACAGGTCGCCGGCGGACGCCGCGGGAAGAGCGGCTGCCGGCAGCTCGATTCGGCGCGTCGGCCCGCGGTGGTGGAAGACGAGGCAGCCGTCGAGGACGTAGGGCCACGGCAGCACGACTGCCGTGAGGCGCCCGTCGCCGATCGTCTCGACGGCGAGGCACACGAGCGCGTCGCGGTCGAGCGCGGCCGCCAGTTGCGGTTCGCCCACCGGGGGCCGCCACGGCCGATGCTCGATGCCCCGATACATGGTGAGGCACGTTGCGCGGTCGCCGACGCACCGTCAACGTCCGCTGTGCTGCTCCGAACGTCCGGTGTGCGGATGCGAACACTCGCGCCGCGCCGCCGACCCGGTGCCGCTGGATCAGGCTCGCGCGACGGCGATGCGCAGCGGCAGCCCGTCGATCTCGACGGCGTGCGCCTCGCCGTTCATGGCCGCGCCGTCATACGAGATCGCCGTCGTGAGCGTCTCGCCCGTCACGTAGGGCTCGTGCTCGCGCGCGGCGGCAAGCAGCTCGTCGGAGCCGGTGAGCGTCAACGCGATCCTGTCGCTGACGTCCAGCCCGGCCGCTTTTCGCGCCGCCTGCACCGCGTGCACGACCTCGCGCGCGAGCCCCTCGCGGCGCAGCTCGTCGTCGAGCGCCAGCTCCAGCGCGACCGCGTGCGAGCCTTCGCGCTCGAGCTGGTAGCCCTCGAGCGGCTGCATCG
>Ga0308176_10000030_pt1 | contig 87576 bp, 86 predicted proteins | sample PhyCR2_3_FD_203890 | JGI IMG/M metagenome (GOLD analysis project Ga0308176, IMG submission 203890) | Soil microbial communities from UC Gill Tract Community Farm, Albany, California, United States - DLSLS.C.R2 | ecosystem: Environmental > Terrestrial > Soil > Agricultural land | place: USA...
GTCTTCTCCGTCCATCTGACGCCTGACGTGCACAGCTCGATCTGGGTCGTGCACACCGACGGCACCGGCCTGCACCAGATCAACGTCCAGCCAGCTTCGGCGTGCGGGGGCGCGAACGCCGACCCCACCGCCCAAGGCTGCAACCATCCAGTGTGGTCGCCCGACGGGACGAAGATCGCCTTCGTGAGGTCATTCAACAACGACACCGACGGCGAGGCCTACACCGTGAACCTCGACGGCACGGGCTTGTTCCAGGTCACGCATTCCCCTGGGGTGGACAACGTCGACTGGGGCACGCAGCCGATCGGATAGGAGGCATCGCGAGGAGAGCGCGGCGGTTACCAAGCCGCCCGCTCTCTTCACGCCGAGCGTCTTGCACACGCTCGTCTGGGCGAGCGTCCTTAACGCCTGAGCGCTAGCGGGTCAGCGACTCTTCGTCTTCGGCGATCGTCTCGCGGATCTTCTCCAGCGAGCGCCGGATCAGCCGGGAGACGTGCATCTGGGAGATCCCAACCTGCTGCGCGATCTGGGACTGCGTCAGCCCCTCGAAGAAGCGGAGCTGGAGGATCTTCCGCTCACGATCGTCGAGGGCCTTGAACCCGGGCGCGAGGACGGCTCGGTCCTCCGAGACCTCGTACTGGTGCTCCTCCGTGCCTAGCGACTCGAGGGGGTCGAGGTCGTCGTCGTCCCCTCCCCCGCCGCCGCCGACCGACAGTGACAGCGACGTGTACGCGCGGCCGGACTCGAGCGCCTCGAGCACCTGCTCCTCCTCGACTCCCGCGGCCTTCGCGAGCTCCGGGATCGTCGGTGAGCGTGCGAGCTGCACGGTGAGCTGCTCGACGAGCCGGGAGAGCTGGACGTTGAGCTCCTGCAAACCGCGCGGCACGCGCACCGACCAGCCCTTGTCGCGGAAGTGCCGCTTGATCTCGCCGATGATGTTCGGCGTCGCGTACGTCGTCAGCTCGACGCCGCGCTCGAGGTCGAAACGGTCGATCGCCTTGATCAGCCCGATCGCGCCGATCTGGACGAGATCCTCGAGCTGCTCGCCGCGGTACGAGTAGCGCCGCGCGAGCGAGCGCACGAGCGACATGTACTGCTCGATCAGCTGCTCGCGCGCCCGGAGGTCGCCGTCCTCGTGATAGCGGCGAAGCAGGATCTTGTCGTCGATCCGCGTCATCCACGCGCCTCCGCAGTCGCCACGCGCTTCGACAACTCGACCCAGGCGCCGCCGTCGCGCTCCTCGACCTCGTGTGTGTCGCAGACGGTCTCGAGGACGCGCCGCAGGTCGAGACCGCCGTCCGACTCCCCGGCGAGCACCTTCTCCGGCGGGAACGGCCCGAGCGACGCGTGCAGGACGCCGTCGTCGGCGAAGAGCGAGACGACGAGCTCGTCCATGTCGTCGCGGAGCGCCAACAGGGCCTCGATCCCGACCTGGAGGTCGTCGAGGTCGTCGTACGTCACGTCGAGCCGCGCGGCGAGGCCGCCGGTCACGAGGTGCGCGATCGGGCGGAAGTCCTCCTCCGCCGGGATGACGAGCCTGACCTCTTCCCTCGTCACGCGCCAACCTTGTCGAGCTGCCCATTCACGCGGTCCACATCGCCTCCGACCTAGCCAATCGCCCGGAGGACGGAATCCTCCGTTCCCGGGATGAACGCGGAAACGCACGGCGCGGTTCCGGCCACCTTCCTGCGATGTTACTGAGCCCGAGTGATCAGCCCATACCCGACGACGGCGTCCCCGTCGTAGAGCACCGCCGCCTGGCCGGGTGCAACACCGTACGCCGGCTCGTCGAGCTCCAGCCGGAAGCCGCGGGACGCCTGCTCGACTCGCGCCGGAGCCGCCGGAGAGCGGTAGCGGAGCTTCGCCTCGACCCGCTCCGCGCCGGCGTAAAGGCGTCCACGAGCGGTGACACGCGTGCGCGCGAGCGACTCGCGCGGGCCGACGACGACCGCGTTGGCGGACGGACGCGTGCCGAGAACGTAGAGCGGCTCCCGCGCGGCGAGCCCGAGACCGCGGCGCTGGCCGGCGGTGAACCGCCAGTAGCCGTCGTGCCGGCCGAGCTCGGTGCCGTCCTCGCCGACGATCGCGCCCTCCCGCGGGTCGAGCCCCTCCCGGACGAGGAACGCGCGGTAGTCGTCACCGGCGAGGAAGCACGCCTCCTGGCTCTCGGGACGCCTGGCCGCGGAGAGGCCCGCCCGCTCCGCCTCGGCGCGCGTCGCGGCCTTGTCCTGCTCTCCGAGCGGGAAGGAGACGCGCGCGAGCCGGCGTGGGTCGAGCGAGGCGAGCATGTAGCTCTGGTCCTTCGTGGGATCGTCGCCGCGGGCGAGCAGCAGCCTGCCGTCGCGCTCGACAATACGCGCGTAGTGGCCGGTCGCCAGGCGCTCGGCTCCGGCCCGCCGCGTGAAAGCCAGCAGCTCCGCGAAGCGGAAGCCGCCGTTGCAGCGCGTGCACGGGTTCGGCGTCTCCCCGCGCTCGTAGCCGCGCACGAACGGAGCGACCACGGCGCGCCGGAAGTCCTCGCGGAGGTCGAGCGTCACGTGCGGGACTCCGAGCCGGTGACAGGTCTCGCGCGCCGCGATCACGCTCTCCGGCGAGCAGCAGGCGCGCTCCGAGTCCGGGCCGGCAGGATCGAGCCAGAGCCGCAGCGTCACGCCGACGGCGTTCGGCAGCGAGCGGAGGAGGGCGACAGCGCTGTCCACGCCACCGCTCATGGCCACGGCGACGCGTCCCGGCGAGGGCGCCGCACGGAAGACCGGGCCGAGCGCGTTCGCGAGTGCGTCGACCGCGAGTGTCTCTCCTCCGACGGCCGCCGCCTCGAGGAACGTCAGGCCCGCAACGTCGCGTTCGAGCCCGGGCGCGTCCGCCTCGACGATGCGGTCGCCGTCGACGCGCAGGCGGGCGGCCGCCCACTCGCCGTTGCGACTCGAGTCTCCGAAGACCTCCGGCATGCGGTCACGGTAGACGAGCGCCCGGCCCCGGCGGTCGAACCGAGCTATGTGATCCTGGTCTCCCAGGTGGGTGCCGTGCCCGCTTTCGGCAATGCCTAGGTCGGGACGCCGGCTCCCTTGTCACGTAGCGTTGGATCTACATGTACGCCCGATTCGGCGCGCGGGGCCGAGCACGGGGACTGTAGCGGCGGCGCCTACGTCTGGGCCGGCGGCTCGAGCAGGCGGACACCGAGTTCCCGCAGCGCGCTGTCCGGATACGGCGTCGGCGCCCCGGTGAGCGGATCCGCCCCGCTCGCGATCTTCGGAAACGCGGTCACCTGCCGGATGTCGGGCTCCCGCGCGAGCAGGGCGATGAAGCGGTCGATGCCCATCGCGAAGCCGCCGTGCGGCGGCGCTCCCATCTGCAGCGCTTCGAGAAGGAAGCCGAACTTGTCGCGCTGCTCCTCCTCGTCGATTCCCATCACCCGGAACACGGCCTGCTGGACCTCCGCCTCGTGGATCCGGATCGAGCCCGAGCCGAGCTCCCAGCCGTTCCAGATCAGGTCGTAGTGCTGGCCCCGAGCATGCTCGGGGGCCGATTCGACCTGCGCTTCCTCTCCCGCCACCGGGGCGGTGAACGGATGGTGCATGAACGTCCAGCCGCCGAACTCCTCGCTGCGCTCGAAGAGCGGGAAGTCGAGGATCCAGTGGAACACGTCGAGGCCCGCGTCGATCAGGTCGAGCTCTCGCGCGAGGTGTAGCCTGAGCAGCCCCAGCACACGCGCCGCGACGGCCTCCTCGTCGGCGACGAAGAGGGCCGTCGAGCCTTCCTCGACCCCGAACGCCTGCAGCTCCCGCTCGCTGAGGAACTTCGAGATCTGCGTGAGGTTCGCGAGGCCCTTGGCCCCCCATTCCTTCGCGAGCTCCTCCAGCCGTGCCTGCTCGCTCCTGGAGAACGTCCTCGGCACGACCACGTAGCGGACGCAGGAGGCGCTCTTGAAGACGCCGAACTCCGACTCCCGCGTGACCTCCGTCGCCTCCTGGATCTCCATGCCGAAGCGGAGGTCCGGCTTGTCGGAGCCATAACGCAGCATCGCGTCGGCATACGAGAGCTGCGGGAACGGCCGCTGCGGGGGCTCGACGCCGGCGGCCTCGAACGCTCCCACGACGCACGCCTCCATGACGTCGAGCACGTCCTCGCGCTCGACGAACGCCATCTCGAAGTCGAGCTGGCGAAACTCGAACTGGCGGTCGGCCCGCAGATCCTCGTCCCGCCAGCAGGTGGCGATCTGGTAGTAGCGGTCGATCCCGCCCACCATGCAGAGCTGCTTGAACAGCTGCGGCGACTGGGCGAGCGCGAAGAACTTCCCGGGCTGCAGGCGCACCGGCGTGAGGAAGTCGCGCGCTCCCTCCGGCGTGCCGCGCGTCATGCTCGGCGTCCAGACGTCGACGAAGCCACGTTCGTCCATGACCCGGCGGATCGCCGCGATCGCGGTGTGGTTGAGGCGCAGGTTCCGCTGCATGCGGTCGGTGCGCATGTCGAGCCAGCGATAGCGGAGGCGAAGCGTCTCGTCGACGTTCTCCTCGTCCAGCTGGAACGGCAGGGGCGTCGAGCGCGAGAGGATGCGCAACTCGTCGACGAGTACCTCGATCTGGCCCGTCGGCAGGTTCGGGTTGACGAGCTCGGGCGCTCGCGCCACGACCTCGCCGGTCGCCTGGAGGACGAACTCGTTCCGGATCTCGTGCGCAATCGCCGCCGCGGTCGCTGAGTGCTCCGGGTTGATGACGAGCTGGACCTTGCCGGTGTGGTCGCGGAGGTCGACGAAGACGAGCCCGCCGTGGTCGCGGCGCGTGTCGGCCCAGCCGGCGACCGTGACGCGGCGGCCGGCATCGTGGGCTCGCAGCTCGCCGCACATCTCGTCGCGCCAGCTCACGGCTGCAGCTCCTGCAGGAGGCTCGCCTCATCCACCTCGACGTCGGGCTCTCCCCTGCGGCGCAGTGTCATGCCGCCGTCCGTGACGACGAGGGTCGAGCGAGCGCGCTTCTGGCCGTAGCCGATCTGGCCCTTCATCGAGCGGCCAGCGTAGTCGGCGTCGGCCGAGATCCCCGCCGTTCGGAGACGACCCACGAGCGCGCCGACGGACTGGTCCGGCTCGGCGGCGACGAACACGTCGAGTAGCTCCTCCTCGGCGGATATCCCCTCGAGCTCGAGCGAGAGGAGGAGCCGCTCGATTCCCGCGCCGAATCCAACGCCTGGGGTCGAGGGCCCGCCGATCTGCTCGATCAGGTAGTCGTAGCGCCCGCCGCCCGAGATGGACGAGGCCTGTGTCGACTCGTGGGGCCCGAGGAACTCCCACGTGGTACGCGAGTAGTAGTCGAGACCGCGCACGAGCGTCGGGTCGAGGACGTAGCGGACGCCGGCGGCGTCGAGCGCCTCGCGGACGGCGGCGAAGTGCTGCTGGCACGCCGGACAGAGCGACTCGCCGATCTTCGGTGCGTCTTCGAGCGCGGCGAGCACCGCCGGGCTCTTGACGTCGAACACGCGCAGCGGGCTGGTCGTGCGCTTCTGCCGCGCGTCGTCGTCCAGCAGGTCGGGGTGCTCGTCGAGCCATGCGTTGAGGCGGTCGAGATACGCGGGGCGGCACTCGCGGTCGCCGATCGAGTTCAGATGGAGCTCGTAGCGCGTGATCCCGAGGTTGTGGAGCAGCGTGTCGTAAAGCCCGATGACCTCGGCGTCCACGGCGGGATCGGCCGAGCCGATGCACTCCACCGAGAGCTGGCTGTGCTCGCGGTAACGGCCCCGCTGCGGCTTGTCGTACCGGTAGTACGTCGCGAGCGTGTAGAGCTTCACCGGCTGCGGCTCCTGCTGCATCCCGTGCTCGATGTACGCCCTGCAGATCGGCGCCGTTGCCTCCGGACGGAGAGCAAGCGTCCGGCCGCCACGATCGTCGAAGACGTACATCTCCTTCTGCACGATGTCCGAGCCCTCGCCGGCAGTTCGCTGGAAGAGCGCGACGTCCTCGAAGACCGGCGTCTGGATTCGCCGGTAGCCGTAGAGCGCGCAAAGCCGCTCCATCTCCGCCGTCACCTTCCGCCAGAGCGGCTGCTCGGACGGGAGGATGTCGTGCGTCCCCCGCGGCCGCTCGATCTTCACGACGTCGGCGCGCGGAGCTCTGCGAGGAAGGGGTTGCGGGCGAGCTCGACGCCGAGCGTCGTCTCGTGGCCGTGGCCGGGATGGATGACTGTCTCCGGCGGGAGCCGCTCGGAGAGCATCCGCACCGAGGCGAGAAGCGTGTCCCAGTCGGCGCCGGGCAGGTCGACACGGCCCACCGAGCCCGCGAAGAGGAGGTCGCCGCTGAAGAGCTCTCCCTCGGCGTGGAAGGCGATGTGCGCGGGAGAGTGGCCGGGCACGGCGAGGCACTCGAACGAGACGCCCGCGACCTCGACGGTCTCGCCCCCACTGAGCAGGTGCTCTGGCGCGTGCGGTCGTCCGGGAACGCCCACCGGAGCGAACTCCGGGTACCGCTCGAGCCGCTCCCGCTCTCCCTCCGGCATCCAGACCTCGGCGCCGGTTCCCTCGGCGAGATCGGCGACGCCGCCGAGATGGTCGAAGTGGCCGTGTGTCACGAGGATCGCGGCGCAGGCGGTACCGAGCCGCGCCAGCTCGAGCCGCAGGCCCGCGGCGTCGCCGCCGGGGTCGATGACCGCGCACTCCGGCGCGCCGCGCGCGTGCCGCACGACGTAGCAGTTCGTCTGGAGCGGACCGAGCTCGTATCTGTCGACGGCAAGCGGCATCGCGGCGAGTCTAGTGGACCCTGGTTAGCCTGCCTCCGGGTGCGGGAAAGGGCCGTCCATGCGCCACTGGCGGCTGCGCGAGGTCGAGACACCACAGGGCGCCCGGTCGCCTGTGGTCCTCCATTCGAGGGACGGCGCCGGGCGCGCCGTGCTCATCGAGTTACGAGCCGGCGAGGCGCTCGGTGACCACGGCGTGAAGGAGTCCGCGCTTCTCGTCATCATCGACGGCACGGTGCGCGTCGAGGCCGCGGACGAGTCGGTCGACGCCGAGGCCGGGACGCTCTTCCACTTCGCGCCGGACGAGCGGCACTCCGTGACGAGCGCTTCCGGCGCCCGGCTCCTGCTGCTGCTCGCCCCGTGGCCGGGCGAGGGCCACTACCGCGGTGACGCGGCGCGAGAGTCCGGCGTCAGCGCTTCCTAGCCTGCCGCTGCTGTCCCTGCTGGTCGGCGCGCCGCTGCCAGCGGTTGTGCGAGAAGCGGTCGATGGCGTAGGTGAACGGGATGAAGAGGAGGGTGTACACGCCGGCGAGCGCCAGCGCGGTGCCGAGGCTGTGGCCGCCGTTCTTCGAGCCGAGGATGTAGAAGAGCGCGAAGATCGCACCGCCGAGGATGAGCGAGCGCTTCGCAGCACGCTCCCACGACGGAGGCGGGGGGACGCGGATCGATCTGCCGGAGCCGCCGCGCTGCGGTGATCCCTTGGCCTTCGGCTTCGAGCTGGCCGCCTCGCTCTTCCGGGGCGCGGTGACGAGCTCCTCCGGCGGTTCGTCGAGCTCGTTCCCCTCCTCGTCGACCCAGACGGTCTCGTATTCGTGCCGGCGCTCCTTCTGCATCCGGCGCCGTTGCTTCTTCGTCGGCATGGACGGCTAGCGTAGCTCGCCTCCCGCGACCACCCCGGCGACGACGCGACCGCCGAGGTGGTACGCGAGATAGCGCCAGTCGGGCGCGTCGAGAAGCGTGATGTCGGCCCGGTAGCCGGGTGCGAGACGGCCGATCCGGTCCGCGCGACCGAGGACGTGGGCCGCGTTCACGGTGCAGGCGGCGAGCGCCTCCGCCGGCGAGAGGTGGACCTGCGTCGCGGCGAGCGAGCAGACGAGCGGCAGGCTTTGGCAGAAGGCGCTGCCCGGGTTGAAGTCGGTCGCGAGCGCGACGGCCGCGCCGGCATCGACGAGCGCGCGGGCGGGCGGCATCGGCCGGTCGAGGAAGAGCGCGCTCGCAGGCAGGAGCACGCCGACGACGTCGCTCGAGGCGAGCGTCCGGATCCCATCCTCCCTGGTTGCCTCGAGGTGATCGACCGAGCGGGCGGACAGCTCGACCGCGAGCGGGATCGCTCCGCTCTCCGTGAACTGGTCGCCGTGGAGGCGTAGCGCGAGGCCGGCGTCTCGGCACGCCTCGAGGTACCGCCTAGCCTGCGTGGCATCGAAGGCTCCCCGCTCGAGGAAGACGTCGGCCGCCTCCGCGAGCGTTGCAGCCTCCGGCAGGACATCGGCGAGAGCGAAGTCGAGGTACGTGTCGGCGTCGGCGAACTCCGGTGGCACCGCGTGGGCGCCGAGCCACGTCGGGATGCCGCCGGCCTCGCGGATCGCCCGGAGGGACGAGAGCTCGATGTCGCGGTCGAGCCCGTAGCCGGACTTCGCCTCGAACGTCGTCGTCCCCGCGCGGAGCATCCACGAGCGATGCCGCTCGACCGCCGCCCGCAGGCCGTCGTCGCCCGCCTCACGCGTCGCACGGACGGTGGAGAGGATGCCGCCGCCCGCCGCGTGCAGCTCCTCGTAGCTCGCGCCGCCGGCGCGCAGCGAGAACTCATCGACACGATTCCCGCCGAACGCCGCATGCGTGTGGCAGTCCACGAGGCCCGGGACCGCGCACATCCCCGATCCGTCGACCTCGTGGACGTCGCCGTCGAGCGCCGGAAGGTCGCGCATCCGCCCGACCGCCGCGATGGCCGCGCCCTCGCAGAGGACGAATGCATCCTCGATCACCTCGACCTCGCCGAGCGCCGAGCCGCGCAGCGGAGCATCGATCCCGGCGGGCGTCGCGAGCTGGGTGAGGTCGCGGAGGAGCAGCACTACCGGGGAATCTGCAGGCCGCCGGCCTCGGCGGCCTCAATCGCCTCCGGGTACCCCGCGTCGACGTGCCGCATCACGCCCGTGCCCGGGTCGGTCGTCAGCACGCGCTCGAGCCGTTCCGCTTGCGCGTCACTGCCGTCCGCCATGACGACCATGCCCGCGTGGATCGCGTTGCCGATCCCCACGCCGCCGCCGTGGTGCACGCTCACCCACGTCGCTCCCGCGGCGACGTTGACGAGCGCGTTCAGGATCGGCCAGTCGGCAATCGCATCCGACCCGTCGCGCATCGACTCGGTCTCGCGATAGGGGGAGGCGACGGAGCCTGCGTCGAGGTGATCCCGCCCGATCACGACAGGCGCCTTGACCTCGCCGCTCCGGACGAGCTCGTTGATCGCGAGCCCCGCCTTCGCGCGGTCGCCATACCCGAGCCAGCAGATCCGGGCGGGTAGCCCCTGGAACGCCACCCGATCGGGCGCCAGCTCGAGCCATCGCTGCAGCAGCGGGTCGTCCGAGAACAGGTGGCGCAGCCGGTCGTCGATTGCGGCGATGTCGGCCGGGTCGCCGGACAGCACTGCCCATCGGAACGGACCGACTCCGCGGCAGAAGAGCGGCCGGATATAGGCCGGGACGAAGCCCGGGTATGTGAACGCTTCCTCTACGCCACCTTCACGCGCCTCACCTCGCAGGTTGTTGCCATAATCGAAAACATACGCGCCGCGTCGGACGTACTCGAGCAGCGCCTCGACGTGGCGGACGATCGACTCGCGGGCAAGGCGCAGGTACTCGTCCGGATCGGACGTGCGCAGGGCGGCCGCTTCGTCGACCGAGTAGCCGCGCGGCACGTATCCGTTCAGCGGGTCGTGCGCAGCGGTCTGGTCGGTGATGAGGTCGAACTCCTCGCCGCGGGCGACGAGCTCCGGCACGACGTCGGCGGCGTTTCCCAAGAGGCCCACCGAGAGCGGCCGGCGCTCGGCAGCCGCCGCCCGGATCCGCTCGAGCGCGTCGTCGATCGACTCCGCCGCTTCGTCGAGATAGTGCGTCTCGAGCCGGCGCTCGATCCGGTGCGGATCCACCTCGATGCAGAGGATTGCCGCGCCCGACATCGTGCCGGCCAGCGGCTGGGCGCCGCCCATGCCGCCGAGCCCCGCCGTGAGGATCGTCCGCCCGCGCAGATCGGGCGAGCCGAAGTGCTTCTCGCCTGCCGCCGCGAAGGTCTGGTACGTCCCCTGCAGGATCCCCTGGCTGCCGATGTAGATCCACGAGCCGGCGGTCATCTGGCCGAACATCGTCAGCCCCTCGGCTTCGAGCCGCCGGAACTCGTCCCAGGTGGCCCACTTCGGGACGAGCAGCGAGTTCGCGATGAGCACGCGCGGCGCCCCCTCGTGCGTCGTGAAGACGCCGACGGGCTTACCGCTCTGCACGAGAAGCGTCTCGTCGGGACCGAGCTCGAGCAACGCGGCGACGATCGCCCGCAGCGCGTCGTGGTTCCGCGCGGCCTTCCCCGAGCCGCCGTAGACGACGAGGTCCTCGGGCCGCTCGGCAACCTCGGCGTCGAGGTTGTTAAGCAGCATCCGCAGCGGCGCCTCCGTCGACCACTGGCGCGCGTTGAGCTCCGTTCCTCGAGGCGCGCGGATCGACGTGAGGTCGCCGACGAGCGACTCGACGCGTCCCGCGAGGCTCGCCGTCGCGCTCACTGGAGCTCGCCTGACTCGGCCCCGACCGCAGCGAGGAAGGAGCCGTCGCGAATCGACGTGGCGACAGCCTCGATGTCGTTCGCGAGCGGCCGGTCGTCACGCAGCCTCGGAGACAGCTCCCGAACGGCCGCCCGGGCTGCCTTGCCCCCCACTCCCGGCTCGAGCGGCGCATGAAACTCGACCGCCTGCGCGCCCGCGAGCAGCTCGATCGCGACCGCCCGCTCGGAGTTCGCCAGCACCTGCCAGGCTTTGAGGCCGGCCGCGTTCCCCATCGAGACGTGATCCTCCTGCCCCGCACTCGTCGGGATCGAGTCGACGGACGCCGGATGGCAGAGCACCTTGTTCTCCGAGACGAGCGACGCAGCCACGTACTGCGGGATCATGAAGCCGCTGTTGAGGCCGCCGTCGGTGGTGAGGAACGCCGGAAGCCCGTCCGAGAGGTTGGGGTTGACGAGGCGCTCGACTCGGCGCTCGGAGATGCTGGCGAGCTCCGCGACGGCCATCGCGAGCGCATCGAGCGCGAACGCGAGCGGCTGGCCGTGGAAGTTGCCGTTCGACACCAGCTCCTCTTCGTCCACGAGCACCAGCGGATTGTCGGTGGCGGCGTTCAGCTCGACGCTCACGGTGTACTCGGCGTACTCGAGGAGGTCGCGGCACGCGCCGTGGACCTGGGGCGCGCACCGGAGCGAGTACGCGTCCTGAACCTTGTCGCACCAGCGGTGCGCCTCGATGATGGCGGAGCCGTCGAGCAGACGGAGGATGTTCGCCGCCGCGGCGGTCTGGCCGCGCAGCGGACGAAGCGCGTGGATCTGCGGCAGGAACGAGGTACGCGACCCCTGGAGCGCCTCGACGGAGAGCGCGCAGGCAACGTCCGCGGCCTGCGCCAGCCGTCGCGCTCGCACGAAGCCGAGGGCGAGCGCGGCCGCCATGAACTGCGTCCCGTTGACGAGCGAGAGTCCCTCCTTCGCTGCGAGCTCGACCGGCTCCAGACCGGCCCGCGCGAGTGCGGCCGCACCCGCGAGCCGCTCGCCGTCGATCCACGCCTCGCCCTCGCCCACGAGCGGCAGGGCGAGATGCGCGAGCGGCGCGAGATCGCCCGACGCTCCGACGGAGCCGCGGCTCGGAACCACGGGAAGGACGCCTCGGTCGAGGAGCGCTAGCAGGAGCTCCACGGTCTCGACGCGTGCCCCCGAGTTGCCCTTGGCCAGGGCGTTTGCTCGCAGGAGCATCGCCGCCCGGATGATCTCCGGGGGGTACGGCTCCCCGACGCCGCAGGCATGTGAGCGGAGCAGCCTGAGCTGGAGCTCGGCCGTCTGTTCCGCAGGAATCGCGACGGCGACGAAGCGGCCGAAGCCGGTGTTGACGCCGTACGTGTGCTCGCGGCTGCCGTGCGCGGCGCGCTCCACGAGCTCGCGGGCACGGTGTACCCGCTCGCGCGCGCTGTCGGAGAGCGCGGCGCCGACTCCCTCGACGGCGACGGCCCAGACGTCGTCCACGGTGAGGTCGTCGCCGGTGAGGCCGATGGCCGTCCGCTGCGCCACAGCGCGAGTCTAGGACGCAGCTCCCTCCGCACGTTGGCCTACATGCCCCCGGGGGGTGTCGCAACCCCCTGCGGACACCGTAGCCCGGTACGGATCACGCGTCTGTCGCGGGTTTGCGCCGGCTTTCTACGCGGGCTACTCGTCGAGGAGCCGCAGCTCCAGGACGTGCGAGGAGTCGAGACCGGCCACGCGCAGGAGGGAGCCGGCCGCCGCCACCGCGGCCCCCGCGGGAAGGAGGCCGACGAGCTCCGCTCCGAGGACCTCGAGGCCTCTCGCCCCGGCTTCCCGCTCCACTGCGGCGACGACCTCGTGCAGCGGCGACGCGCGCCAATCCTCGACGTTGAGGCTCACCTGGACGTGGCCGGCCCGCGGGAGGCGGAGTCCGAGCGCCCGCACGCCGGGGAAGCCGCCGTCGCGCTCGCGCACGGCGCGCGCGAGCTCGCGCACCCCTTCGAGGTCGTCGCCGGCGACGTTGACGTTGAAGGCGATCAGCGGCGACCGAGAGCCGACGATCACCCCGCCGGCGCGCTCGTCGAGGCGTGCCGGGCCGAAGTCCGGCGCGAGCTCGCCGAGCTCGATCCTCCGCTGCAGCTCGGCGGGGCCGCCTTGCCGAAAGAAGGCCGGCCCGCGGCCCGGCGCAAGGTCCGCGTAGAGGAAGACCGGCAGCGCGAGCTCCTCCCCGACGCGCCGTGCGAGCTCGAGTGCCGCGGCGCGGGCGCGTTCCGCGTCGGTGTCGCGGATCGGCACGAGCGGGACGACGTCGGCCGCGCCGATGCGGGGATGCGCCCCCTCGTGGCTGCGGAGGTCGATCAGCTCGCGGGCGCAGCCGATTCCGGCGAGTAGGGCGTCGACGAGTTCCTCGTCATTCCCGACGAGCGTGTACACCGACCGGTTGTGGTCCGGATCGCTGTGAACGTCGAGCAGACGGGCGTGCCCGGCGAGCGCATCCCCGATCGCCGCGATCGTGGCGCCGTCGCGGCCCTCAGAGAAGTTCGGCACGGCCTCCAGCGGCAACATCGGCGCTGAGCCTACGCTCCGGCGCGATGACGGTTCGGAAGTCGTCCTACCGCTCGCTCGCCTCCCTCCAGCGCGACCTCTCGCGCTGCCGCGCCTGCTTGGAGGCCGGCTACCCACTGGAATCGCTCCCGGTGCGGGTGCCGGGTTCGGGCCAGCGCGCGTACCTCTTCGGCCAGGCTCCGGGAGTGGTCGAGGGGGAGGAGCGACTCCCCTGGCGCGGGCGCGCCGGCCGCACGCTCCGAAGCTGGCTCGAGCTCGAGGAGGACGTGTTCTACGCGACGTTCTACTGCGCGTCGGTGACGCGTTGCTATCCGGGCCGTGCGCCGTCGGGTCGCGGCGACCGGACGCCGACGCCGCGCGAGCAGGAGCTCTGCTTCTTCTGGCGCGAGTGGGAGCTCGAGCTGCTGCGGCCGCGCCTCATCGTGACCGTCGGTGGCCTCGCGCTGCGGCGGCTGCTCGGTCTTCCGTCCCTCACCACCTGCGTCGGTGAGCGGTACGAGCTGGACGGAACGCCGGTCGTGCCGCTCCCCCACCCGTCCGGCGCGAGCGGATGGCTCAACGACCCGGCGAACCGCGAGCGGCTCGCCGCTGGGACAGACCTCGTCAAGCGGGAGCTCGCGCGACTGCGCTGACACGCAGGTGCATAGGACTCCGGCGGTACGCTCAAAGCCGATGAGCGCCGTTCCGTATCGCCGTACGTTCACCCGGCTGCTCTCGTTCCTGCGGCCGTACAAGCGCGGGGTCGCGATCTCCACCGTGCTCGCCGTCGGCTCCCAGGCCGCGCAGATCGCGCTCATCTGGGTGACAGGCCGCGACGTCATCGACCACGCGCTCGTCGACCACGACGCACACCGTCTCTGGCTCTACGTCTGGCTGATCGCCGGGCTCGGCTTCGTCTCGGCGGCGTTCATGCTCGGCCGGCGGCTCATCTCGGGGAAGCAGGCGCTCGACGTCGAGATGGACATGCGGCAAGGCCTCTACGCCCACCTCGTGCGGCTCTCGTTCGGCTTCTACGACCGCCATCAGACCGGCCAGCTCATGTCGCGCGCGACGGTCGATCTCCAGGGCGTCCGCTTCTTCCTCGGCTACGGGCTGATCTTCTTCTTCCAGAACGCGCTCACTGTCGCCTCGGTGACCGTGGTGCTCTTCTTCTTCGAGTGGCGCCTCGCGTTCGTCGTGCTCGCCGTCACACCGTTCCTCGTCGCCCTGGCCTACCGGTACAGCCACGTCGCGCATCCGACACTGCGCGACGTGCAGCAGAAGCTCGCGGACGTCGCGACGGTGGCAGAGGAGAACATCGTCGGCGTCCACGTCGTGAAGGCGTTCGCGCAGGAGCCGGCGGAGGAGGAGAAGTTCGCGCGCCGCAACGACGCGCTCTTCGCGCAGACGATCCACGCGAACCGGCAGCGCGCGACGTACGTGCCGCTCCTCTCCTTCTTGCCGTTGCTCGCGCAGGCGGCCGTCCTCCTCGTCGGCGCGCGGATGGTTGCGCATCACTCCCTCTCGGTCGGCTCCTTCGTCGCCTTCAACCTCTACCTCGGGTTGCTCGTCACGCCGCTGCGGTCGCTTGGCATGTGGGTCGGTCAGGCACAGCGGGCGACCGCGTCCGGGGAGCGGATCTTCCAGGTCCTCGACGAGCCGGAGGACGTCGTGGACCGGCCCGGCGCGCCCGACCTGCCGCCCGGCGACGGCGCGATCCGCTTCGATGACGTCTCGTTCTCCTACCTGCGTGACCGCCCGGTGCTCGAGCACCTCGAGCTCGCGCTCGACGCCGGCACGACGCTCGCGCTGATCGGGCACACCGGCTCGGGCAAGACGACGCTCGCCTCGCTCGTGCCGCGGTTCTACGACATCGACACGGGGCGCGTCCTCGTGGACGGAGTCGACGTGCGGGACGTGACGCTCGCGTCGCTTCGGCGCGAGATCGGGGTCATCCCCCAGGATCCATTCCTCTTCTCGACCACGGTGCGCGAGAACATCGCCTTCGGGCGCGCCGATCTGAGCGACGAGGAGGTCGAGCGCGTGGCGCGGCTCGCGCAGGCGCACGAGTTCGTCGAGCGGCTGCCGCAGGGGTACGACACGGTCATCGGCGAGCGCGGCATCACGCTCTCGGGCGGACAGCGGCAGCGGATCGCGATCGCGCGGGCGCTCGCGCTCGACCCGCGGATCCTCATCCTCGACGACGCGACCGCGTCGGTCGACGCGACGACGGAGGCGCAGATCCGCGCCGGCCTGCGCGAGGTGATGCGCGGCCGGACGACGCTGATCATCGCGCACCGGCTGTCGACGATCGCCCTCGCCGACGAGATCGTCGTGCTCGACAGCGGACGCATCGCGGCGCGCGGCACGCACGAGGAGCTCCTCGAGACGAGCGCCGTCTACCGCGAGATCTACGAGCACGGTCTCCTCGAGCGGCAGTTCGCGGACGCCGTGGAAGCCCGCGGCGACGTGGAGGAAGTGGCGTGACCCACCGCGTGAGCCACGTCCTCGCCGGACACGTCCGGTACCTGGTACCGGACGGTGGCCCGCGGGGACATGGCTCTCGGCCGGAGGCCGGACGGTTCCGCGAAGCGGATGGCTCGAACGGACATGGCCGGAACCTGGTTCCGGACGTGTTTGAAGGAGGCGTGTCGTGAGGGTTCACCAGCCCGGCGGGCATCTCATGCGCGAGCGCGGCGCAGAGGTCGACGACTGGTCGTGGAGCACGACGCGCCGCCGGCTCGCCGTGCTTTGGCGGCTCGCGAGGCGCTACCGCGCGCGGACGTTCTTCTCTCTCTTCTCACTCCTCACGGCGACGGGGGCGGCGCTCGCTCCGCCGCTCCTCGCGAAGGCAGCGCTCGACGACGCGGTCAAGCACAAGACCGGCACCGTGCTCGTCGTCGTCATCGTGATCTTCGTCGCCGCGGGCCTCGCGAACTGGGGCATGACGTACGTGGAGACGTACATGACCGGCTGGGTCGGGGAGCGGATCCTCGCCGACCTGCGCACGCAGCTCTTCGGCCACCTGCAGCGGCTCTCGCTCGGCTTCTACGAGCGGAACCGCGCCGGCGTGCTCATCAGCCGGATGACGAACGACGTCGAGGCGATCGACCAGCTCGTCACCGACGGCGTCACGACGCTCGCCCAGAGCACGCTCCTGCTCGGCGGCACGGCCGTCCTCCTGCTCGTCCTCGACTGGCGGCTCGCCCTCGCCACGCTCGCGGTGATCCCGTTCATGAGCATCGCCAGCCTGCTCTTCCGCTCTCGCTCGGCGCGCGCGTACGGCGAGGTGCGCGAGCGGCTCGGCCTCGTGACGGCGACGCTCGCCGAGGACATCGCCGGGATGCGGATGGTGCAGGCGTTCACCCGCGAGCAGCTGGCGACGGAGAACTTCCGCGTCGTCGCGCGCCGCTACCGCGACGCGAACATGCAGACGGTCGTCCTCAACGCCCTCTACTTCCCGTTCGTCAGCTTCCTCGCGACCCTCGCGCTCGCCGTCGTCCTCGGCTACGGCGGCCACCTCTACTTCCGCCACGAGATCGCGATCGGGACGCTCTTCGCCTTCATGCTCTACGTCAACAACTTCTTCGACCCGATCCAGCAGCTCTCGCAGCTCTACAGCACGTTCCTCTCGGCGACGGCCGCGCTGGACAAGATCATCGGCGTGCTCGACGAGCAGCCGGAGGTCGTCGACCGGCCGGCTGCACAGCCGCTCGCGCACATCGAGGGACGCGTCCATTTCGAGCAGGTCCGCTTCGCGTACGGCCTCCGCGGCGGCGAGAAGGGCGAGGAGGTGCTGCACGGGATCGACCTCGACGTCCCGGCCGGCACGACGGTCGCACTCGTCGGCCACACCGGCGCCGGCAAGTCGACGATCGCGAAGCTCCTCGCCCGCTTCTACGAGCCGACGAGCGGCCGGATCACGATCGACGGCGTCGACCTGAACGACGTCACGCAGGACTCGCTCCGCCGCCAGCTCGGCATCGTCCCGCAGGAGGGCTTCCTCTTCGCCGGCACGGTCGCGGAGAACATCGCCTTCGGCCGTCCGGACGCGCGCCCGGAGGAGATCGTCCGCGCGGCACAGACGGTCGGCGCGCACGACTTCATCCTCCGGCTCGAGGACGGCTACGAGACGCAGCTCGGCGAGCGCGGCTCACGGCTCTCGCTCGGCCAGCGCCAGCTCGTCGCCTTTGCGCGGGCGCTGCTCGCCGACCCGCGGATCCTCGTCCTCGACGAGGCGACGTCCTCGGTCGACATCGGCACCGAGCGGACGATCGAGCAGGCCTTGCGAACGCTCCTCGCCGACCGGACGTCGTTCGTCATCGCGCACCGGCTCTCGACGATCCGCGACGCCGACCTCATCGTCGTCCTCGAACACGGCCGCGTGATCGAGCAGGGCTCGCACGAGGAGCTCCTCGCGAAGCGCGGGCTCTACACGAGCCTCTACGGCGACTGGGCGGCGGCCTAGCCGGCGCTCAGCGCAGCGGGTAGGCGCGCACCGGCACGACGACGTCGTTCGCGGCCTTGTCGTGCCAGCACTGCTTCTCCTTGTCCCAGAGCATCCAGAGGTAGCCGAGCAGGATCACGATGGCCGAGACGATGCTCACGAGCCAGCGGAGGAAGGCGCGCCCGTAGCCGATCGAGGCCCCGTTGTCGAGGCCGAGCACGCGGATGCCGAGCGCCATCTGCCCGAGAGTCTGGCCCCGCTCGGCGCCGACGAACGCGGTGAAATAGACGACCGAGACGACGATCCCGAGAGCGGAGCCGGCGCCGGTCCCGAGGATCGCCCGGAGGAGCCCGCTGGCGATCCCGACGAAGACCCCGTCGATGAAGGCTGCCGCGAAGCGGCGCCAGAATCCCGCGCGGGCGCCGCCGTACACGCTCGTCCCTCCGTGCGCACCCGCCTCCATGCGTCAACGATGACCGCGCCGTCGGACGTAGGCCGCGTAGTAGTCCGTCATCTCGATCCGCTGCAGCAGCGTCGGGTGGTTCTCGAGGAAGACGTAGTCCCACCAGGGCGGGCTCGGGTCGTCGAGCGTCTCCGACGCGAATAGGCTGAACAGCTGCCGCCCCGCCACGGGGTCGCGCGTCGCGCGGAGGGCGGACCAGTCCGCCTCGGCCTCGAGGTGGCGCGTCACGAGGCTCTGCACGGGCAGCGCCACGAGCTGCAGCACGACGTAGGCGAAGATCGCGAGCGGAACCGCCGCAGCGACGCCCATGCCGCCGCGCCGCCTCGCGGCCAACGAGAGTAGATAGGCCAGCGGGAAGGCGACAAGCGCGTACCAGCCGATCGACTTCCAGATGTGGTTGTGTGCGAGATGGCCGAGCTCGTGCGCCAGCACGAAGCGGTCCATGCGCGGCGTGAACGGCGGCTGGACGATCGGTTTCCAGAGGAAGACGCGGCGGCTGGCACCGAGCCCGGTCGCGAACGCGTTCGGCTCGCTGAAGCCGCTCAGCACCCGCACGGGGACGTGGACGTGCTCCGCCCGCTGGAGCGCCGCGACGTAGGGCGCCCTGAAGGAGCTGCCGCCGAGCAGCCACGGCGTCACGAACGCGAGCAGCGTCTGCAAGCCGACGAAGACCGGCGCGGCCGGGAGCCACCAGCGATCGCCGACCCACCGCACCCGGGCGAGCCCCATGACGATCGCGAGCGCGGCGCAGAGCAGGACGAAACGCGCGCCGAGGGCGAACCAGTTCCCGACCGTCGCCTGCACGTAGCTCCCGGAAAGGCCGTAATGGTGACGCCACCAGACGTTCAGCACCGAGAACGGGAGCTCCGCCGCCCAGACGAGCGCGAAGCCGATCATCCCCAGCAGCATCCCGGTGCCGATCGGGCCCGCCGCAGACTCGCGCGTCCAGCGCACGCCGTAGCGGGCGAAGAGACCGAGCACCACGAGCTGCGTCACCGTCGCTCCGACCCAGAAAAGGCGCTCCACGCCGCTGTAGTGCTGCGCCCGGTCCAGCACGCTCGCGGCGAAGAGGGCGTGCTCGTCGAGGTGCGGCAGGTGATACGCCGGCAGCGACGAGCGCCAGAGCAGCCAGGCCGCGACCGCCCAGACGCCGACGAAGACGAGAAGGAGCGCCCCCCGGCGGTGTGTCACGCCATGGCGGCTTCGGCGAACTCGTGCTGCGGCTCAGGCGCCCCTTCGAGCGGGCTCGCGTGGGGGTACGCGTCGGTCAGCAGCGCGAGGTACGCGTTCGCCTGCGCCTGGTAGCGAAGCGAGTACGCGGAGTAGTTACGCAGACCCCACGGCGCCGCACCGCGGATGAGCGCGACGAACCACGTGAGGAGGGCAGCGACGCCGAGCCCGTACCCGAGCGCCGTACCGACGAGGAGCGCGGGAATCGCGAGGAAGAGGCGAAAGCCCGTCTTCCACCGGCTCTGCCTCTCGGGTCCCGGGAGAACGAGATCGATGGGGTAGCGCCCGGCGGCGCCGTCGAAGCCGGGGAACGGATTGCCCACGAGGTAGAGGAAGGCGTACACGTGAAGCTGGTAGCGCACGAAGCGGGCGAGGAAGGCGTGGAGGCGGCGCGCCGGCGTCCCGCGGAACAGCGTGACGAACCAGTTCGCGATGGCGGCAAAGAATGCAGCGACTCCCCACAGGAGGAGCCAGATGAGATGCGGGACCGCGAGCGGCAGACGGAAGAAGACGGTCAGGCGCGAGAAGCGGAGGTCGTCGGCGTCGCCGACGAGCCGGACCACGTGCTCGGGCGGACGATCGAGCGCGTCGAGCATCGCCCGCGGGTCGGCATCGGGATAGCGGTCGGTGATGAGCAGCACGTACGCCGCCGTCTGGGCGCCGTATCCGATCCCGTAGGCGGAGGCGTCGCGCAACCCCTTCGGCATTCGTCCCCGCGCGATGCTCGCGAACCAGCCGAGCACCGCACACGTCAACGAGAGCGCCCCACGGCCTCCGGCCGCCGAGTACGCCGAATTCCCGCTGCGCGAGAAGCTCGTGGAGCTGAACCCGCCGCCAAGCGCAGACGCGAGCAGCAGCCCCGGGATCGCGAGGAAGATCCGGAACAGCGTCTTCCACCTTCGCTGGCGCTCGACTCCCGGCAGGCGCAGGTCGATCGGATATTCGCCCTCCTCCCCCATGAAGCCGGGGTACGGGTTGCCGACGAGATACAGGTAGGCGTTGAGGTGCGTTCCGTAGCGCACATACGAGCACGTCCACCCGTGAAGCCTCTTTGCCGGGCGGCCCGTCGCCAGCGTCACGAACCAGTTGACGAAGACGACGAGAACGATCCAGATCGTCCAGATCGCGATCCAGATGAGATGCGGGATCGCGAGGATCAGCCGCAGGAAGACGGTGAGGCGATTTCGCTCGAGGTCGTCCTCCACCACCAGGCGCACCGGATGCGGCTCGTGCACGTACCCATTCATACGCCATCCGTCAGACTGCGCCCAGGCATGGACGACGCGGAACTCGACCCGGAGACCGCCGACCGCATCGAGCAGCCGGTCGACGCGGAGGCCGAGCACGAGACCCGGCTCACGCCCGCCGAGGCGGCCGAGCGGATGCGAATCAACGTCCCGGTTCGCGGCAACCGCACGCTCCGCACGCTGATCGAGCGCGTCAACGCCGACGGCCAGCTCAAGGGCTGGTGGCACGTCTCGAACGTGAACGCGGTCTCACGGATGGCTATCAACGACCACTCCTGGGTGCACATCCAGATCGTCACGAACATCGCGCTAAAGCTCCTGCGCCAGCTCACGAAGCACGGCGTGGAGCCCGGCCTCGTGCGCGACTTCGGGCTCGAGCAGGACGACGCGGAGATCGTCGTGGTGCTCGCCGCGCTCCTCCACTGCGTCGGGATGTCGATCCACCGGCACGGCCACGAGGACTTCTCGCTCTTCCTCGCCGCACCGAAGATACGGCAGCTGCTCGACGGCCTCTACGAGGAGCCGAACCTGACGGTGATCGTGTCCGAGGTGTTGCAGGCGATCATCAGCCACCGCGCCGACGGGGAGCCGCTCACCGTGGACGCCGGCATCGTCCGCGTTGCCGATGCGCTCGACATGGCGAAGGGCCGCTCGCGGATCCCGTTCGAGAAGGGCAGCGTCTCGATGCACTCGCTCTCGGCCGCGGCGATCGAGGACGTCACGATCTCGGACGGCGAGGAGCGCCCGATCAAGATCGAGATCCGGATGAACAACAGCTCCGGCATCTTCCAGGTGGACGGGCTCCTGAAGGCGAAGCTACGGGGCAGCGGCCTCGAGCCGTACGTCGAGGTCGTCGCACACATCGACACCGAGACCGAGCAGCGCCTCGTGCCGATGTACCGCCTCGAGATCTAGTCGGGCTGCGCCGACGGGGCTCGACCGTCACCCCGACGGTGACCTCACGCGGTCGTAGCGTCCTAGTCGACGTGGATGCGGGCGACGTACCGCCCGCCGTAGATCGGCACCCAGATGTCGCCGAACGCGAACGCGGCCGGGAACGGGCTCTTGCCGACCGGGATCGTGTCGACGACCTGGTTCGTCGCCGGATCGATCCGTGAGACCGTGCCTGCGGTGACGCTCGGGACGAACACCGATCCGTCTCCGGCGGTCGCGGCGTTCTCGGGCTGCGTCCCGACCGGGATCGTCGCGACGACCCTGAGCGTCGCCGGATCGATCCGCGAGACCGTGCCGTCGATCGAGTTCGAGACCCAGACGGCCGTCGGCGAGACGGCGATCGAGCGCGGGCCCTGTCCGACACGCACCGAGCTCACGCGGTTGGTGCGCACGTCGATGCGGAAGACGCGGTCTCCGTACTGCTGCCCGACCCAGACGGCTCCCGCGCCGTAGCGCAGGTTCCTCGGGTGCGTGCCACGCAGCCGGAAGCGACGTTGCACTCGGTTCGTCCTCGCGCTGATCCGGACGACGTAACCGAGGCTCGACTCCGTCGCCCAGACGGAGCCCGCACCGAAGGTGACGTCCCAGATCTGGTCGGGCAAGGCGATCCGCTTCACGACCTTCATCCGCCTGGGATCGACGCGGACGACCGACGCAGACGTGTAGCCGTCGACCCAGACACTCCCGGCGCCGATCGCGACGCCGCACGGGCCCGCCCCGACGCGCACCGTTCCCGTGACCTTGTTCTTGCCCGGATCGATCCGGGCGAGCGTCCCGCTGCCGTTGTTGCCGACCCAGACCGCGCCGAAGCCGCCCGCTTCGGAGCAGGGCCTGCTCCCGGTCTGGATGCGGGCCACGACATGAGGTGTCCCGGTCGCCGCCGCCGCGGTGGCGGCAGCGACGAGGACGACGACCGCGCCGAGAAGGAGGGTGCGCAGGGTCACGAGGTCAAAGCTAGAGGCTCGGCGGACCGGTGTTAAGGTCCACTTCAGGGCCGATTTGGTGGACCAGTCGACGAGGAGAAGCCGGGCGCCGGAGGTGCTCGTCGAGCTCGACCGGAGCGCAGACGAGCCCCTGTCGCTCCAGCTCGAGCGAGCGCTGCGCGACGGTGTCCGGAGCGGAGCCCTCCGGCCGGGCACGCGTCTGCCCTCGACGCGAGCGCTTGCGGCCGAGCTCGGAGTCTCGCGCGGGCTCGTCGTCGCCGCCTACTCCCAGCTCGGCGCCGAGGGTTATCTCAGGCTCGGTCGCAATGCCCCGCCGATCGTCGCGCAGGGCATCGGCGTGGCGGCGGAGGCCAGGACCCTCGCTGCCGACCCCGAGTGGCCGCACAACCTGCGGCCCGATCTACCCGACTACGGCGCGTTTCCCCGCGCCGAGTGGCTGAAGTCGTACCGCGCCGCGCTCCGGAGGGCTCCGAACGCCGCGCTCGCCTACGGCGACGTCCGCGGGTCGGCAGAACTTCGTGAAGCGCTCGCCGCCTACCTCGGCCGGGTGCGAGGCGTGGTGGGCGAGCCCGAGCACACCTTCGTCTGCTCGGGCTTCGCACAGGCGCTCAGCCTGATCGGCGGCGTCCTCGTGCGCTCCGGGCGGAGACGGATCGCGGTCGAGGATCCCAGCCACGTCGTGATTCGCGCGGTAGCGGCGAGGACCGGCCTCGAGACGATCGCGATTCCGGTGGACAGCGACGGGATCGACGTGGAGGCGCTCGCCGCCGCGTCTCCGGACGCCGCGCTCGTGACGCCGGCGCACCAGTTCCCCACCGGCGTCGTACTTGCGCCCGAGCGTCGCGCCCGGCTCCTTGCCTGGGCGGAGAAGACGGGCGCCGTCGTGGTCGAGGACGACTTCGACTCCGAGTACCGCTACGACCGTCCTCCCGTCGGCTCGCTTCAGGGCTTGATGCCGGAACGGGTCGTCTACTGCGGGACGGCGAGCAAGACGCTCGCGCCGACGCTGCGGCTCGGCTGGATCGTCGCGCCGGGAGAGCTCGTCCGGCCGCTCGTCGACGAGGTCCTGTACACCGTCATCTCCCCGCCGCGGCTCGAGCAGCTTGCGTTCGCGGATTTCCTGCTCCGCGGCGAGCTCGACCGCCACCTGCGCCGGATGCGCCTTCGCTACCGGCGGCGGCGCGACGCCCTCGTGCGGGAGCTGGCGCGGCAGCTCCCCGAGCTCGAGGTGCGCGGGCTCGCGGCGGGGCTCTACCTGGAGGCCGTGCTGCCTCACATGCTGAACGAGGAACGCGTCCTCGCCGAAGCCCGAGCTCGAGGCGTCGGGCTTGCGGGGATGAGCGAACACTGCGCCGAAGCCGTGCGCGATCCGGCGCTTCTCCTCGGCTATGCGGTGGCCCCGGAGCCGTCGCTGCGGCGAGCGGTCGCGGTGCTGGCGGACGCCGTGCGTGCGGCAGGCTGACCTCGTCCGACACCCGGCTACACTGGGCGCCGGCCCGTTGCGGGGTCGTCTAATGGTAGGACGCCTGACTCTGGATCAGGAAGTTGGGGTTCGAATCCCTGCCCCGCAGCTAGTAGCGAACGCCTCCCGCTTGTAGGCTCCCGACTCCTTCGACAAGGAGGCGGCCATGACCGTCGCGTTCATCCAGGAATTCCCCATCGAGGATCGCAGCACCACGAACTACGACGCCATCAGCGAGGCTCTCGGCCTCGCGAACGACTGGCCGGACGGCGCCATCTTCCACAGCGCCGGCTTCGACGACGACGCGGGCGTCTTCCGCATCTTCGAGGTGTGGGAGACGCAGGAGCAGAGCGAGCGGTTCATGCGGGAGCGGATCGAACCTCTGGTCGAGCAGATGGCCGGAGACGCGCCGCCGCCCGCCCGGCAGTCCGTCTACGAGCTCCACGGATTCGCCGGCCGCTAGCGGGGATCCTCGCGGCTTGCGGTTACTCGAGGCCCAGAGCGGGTTGCGCCGAAAGGTCGTAGCGAGGTCTGACTGGAGGCACGGTGGAGATGATCTCGCTGGCGCAACCCGCCCGTATACCTATGTAGACCAGAGCCCGGCTACTGGCTAGTGAGGCGGACGAAGTTGGGCGCTCGACTTTCGCAGCGCTCTCCGGCCCGTTGACTCGTCCGGCCGGGCGCGAATAATCAGTGTGTGCGGAAGCGTGCTCTCGTGGTCGCGGCGGTGCTGGCACTCGCTGCCGCGGGCGGCGCGAGCGCCTATGCGCTCCACACGATCTTCCTCCGGCCGGGGCACTGCACGAAGGTGCACGGGACGAAGGTCTGCGCCCGCGCCGTCAAGCCCCGCACCACCACGCGCACGGTCATGGTCACGGTCGCGCCGTCCCCGGTCGGCCAGACGTTCAGCGGCAACGGCGACGAGACCCTCGCCCCGATGACGCTCTCCCACGGCGTCACGGTGACGTGGACGTCGCAGCCGGACTCCGACGGCTTCAACGACTTCTCGGTCTCCTCGACCCCGAACGACGAGAATTTCATCGAGTTCGACAACGGCGACAGCACGACGAGCGGCACGAGCTTCATCCCGCCGGGCACCTACACCTTCGAGGTGTCGGCGAGCGCCGCCTGGACGCTCTCGTTCTGACCTGACGGACGGGCTTAGGCGCTGTTGACGCGCTGGTCGTAGAGGTACAGCGTCACGAGGCTCAGCGCGTCGCGGTTCGCCAGGTCCGGCTCGGCCACGACCCCCTCGGACACGATCGCGTCGAAGCGCTCGGGCTCCTCCTGCTGAAGTCGCTCCGCCTCGCGGAACGACGACTTCATGACCATCCAGGGCATGCGCGTTCAGTACCCGAAGACGCGCACTCTCACGCCTGACTCACCACTTTGGTGGAACCGCCTCGGTACGAACTACTCCCCTCCGAACCGCAGAACCCCGGAAGCCTGGTGCCCCGAACCCACCGAAAACGAGACAGATACCCCTGCGCCTAACCCAAGGAGAAAGCTCAATGCGGTTCTTTTCGCCCCTGCGGATCGTCCTCGTGGCCGTCGTCGCGGCCGTCGTGGCCGGCGGTGCGTGCGCCTTCACCGCCGCGAACACGGTCCCGGCCACGAACGCCGGCTCCGGCAGCGGCACCGTGTCCGGCTACACGGTCTCAACGCCTGCCACGGCCCGGGAGCAACGTATGCGGCGCCGTCCACGGCCTCGGTGTTGCTTGCGGCGCTCCACCCGTCCCAGACGGGGACGCTGCCGCGCAGCGTGACCAACACCGTGGCTGTCGGACGATCGCAGTTCACCGGTGCGGCACTCGAGATCCTGGGCGCGATGCTCATCCTCGGAGGGGCATGGGCTGTGGGCACCGGCCAATTCCGCCGTCGGCGGCAGATCTGGTCGACGGAACGGCGGATCGCCCACCGCTACGGGCGCGACATGTTCGACGTCTCCGACCTTCCCGCTCCGCCGAACACCGCCGTCACGCCGGTCCCGGATCTCGAGAGCCTCACCGGGATCGCGCGCCAGGCCGAGCGCCCGATCCTGCGCCACGTGAACGAGAACGTCACCGTCTTCGTCGTCGACGACCCGCCGCGCCTCTACCGCTTCGAGCTGACGAAGCTCCCGGAGCCCGCCGAGCCGGCCCGTCCAGCCGTACCGGCTCCGCGCCGGGGAACCCGGCTCCGCCTTCCCCCGCCCCCGCCGCTCCCTCGCCGGGTCCCGACCGTGGTCGGCTTCGTGGTCGCGCTCACCCTCGTCGTCGCCGTCTCGGCGGCGACGTTCACGGCCGGCAACGTCGTGCCTGCCTCGTATGCGGGACGATCCTCGTTCGCCAGAACGCTCACGCAGATCGCCCCGGCGCTCTGCGCCGGCGTCAATCCGGCCAACCTCGTCGTCGCGACGACCTCCTCGAACTCCGGCACCTCGCAGAACGATCTGATTCTCGGGCGCAGCGCGGCAGGGTCGCAACCCCTCAGCGGCGGCAACGGGAACGACTGCATCGTCGCCGGCGGCGGCGCGGGAACGACGAACACGCTGCAGGGCGGCGCCGGCTCCGGCGACGTCTGCATCGGCTCCCCCGGAGCCGTGAACGCGTACAGCGGGTGCGAAGCGACGGGCACGGCGTCATGAGAGTCCAGACGTGGTTCCGCAGGGCCGCGTCGAGGACACGACTCGGTGTCGCTGCCCTCGCGGCCGTCGTTGTCTTCGCCGCGATTCAGGGCTTTGCGGCGTCGCTCGGCACCGCCTCCGCAGGTCTCGGAGCCGGCAGCGAGCTGGTCACGGCCTGCGGCACCGGAATGTCCATGAGCTACTCGACAAGCTTCTACGGAGCCGTCTCCGGTTACGCGATCGACGGCATCGACCTGTCGGACATCCCCTCGGCCTGCCTGGGCAAGAACATCTCCGTGACGTTCGTCGACCGCGCCGACGACGCGGTCGGCTCGCCGGTCACCGGGACGCTGCCCGCAGCCGGAACCACCGACCGCATCGTGATCGCCCCGGGGGCGAACACCGTCGCTCTCGACGAGGTCGGCGGAGTCTCGGTCGTCGTCTGGTAGCCCGGACTTCGGATCCGTAGCGGTCGCGGCGGGTTCCGTAGTTCGTGCGGATGCGGCCCGCCGGACGTGCCGTGACGATCCGGCCATGACCTGCACGGACCATCGCGACGAGAAGCTGCCGGTCCCGTTCGAGACGGCCACGGTCGGAGACGCGATGAGCCGTGGCGTCATCAGCTGCCCGCCGGAGACGCCGCTCCGGACCGTCGCGAGGATGATGGCGACGTTCAGCGTCCACGCGGTCTTCGTCTTCGACCGCGCCGAGGACGAGTGTGAGACTCCCCATCTCTGGGCGGTCGTCTCAGACCTCGACCTCGTCGCCGCGACACCGCTCGACCTCGACACACTCACGGCCGGCGCGACTGCGGTCACCCCGCTCGTCAGCGTCCCGGCGGATCGTCCGATCGCCGAGGCCGGCGGCTTGATGGGCGCCTACGGGATCGCGCATCTCGCGGTCACCGATCCCGACTCCGGCGAGCCGATCGGCGTGATCTCCACGCTCGACATCGCACGGTCGGTGGCGGCCGGTCACGGCCCTCGCGAGACGTTCGCGTCCGCCTGAGCGTCGGCTCAGGGGCCGAGCAACCTACGCGTCTCGGCGGCGATCACGAGCTCCTCGCGCGCGGCGACGACCTCGACGCGGAACGCGCCGAGGAAGCCGACGCGCTCGACGACCCGCGCTCGTACGTCGTCGGCGTGCTCGCCGATCCCCCCGGTGAACGCGAGCACGTCGATGCCGCCGCAGGCCGTCGCCATCGCGGCCACTGCGGCCGCGACGCGGTGGACGAACACGTCGAGCCCGAGCGGCGAGGCCTCCCGCACGTCCCCGGAGCCGCCGCCCGAAAGCCCTGCGAGCCCCGACTCGTGCTCGAGTGCGTGCTCGATCTCCTCCTCCGTGAGGAGCCCCGCCCGCAGCAGGTAGAGGACCGCACCCGGGTCGAGCGAGCCGGACCGTGTCGCCATCGGGACGCCCTCGAGCGGCGAGAATCCCATCGTCGTGTCGACGGATCGTCCGTCCCGAACTGCAGTCACCGAGCAGCCGCCGCCCAGGTGGCAGACGACGAGTCGCCGGGCCTCGACCTGCGAGGCAACCCACTGCACGGAAATGCCATGGAATCCGTAGCGATGCACGTCCCAGTCCTCGCGCCATCGCGCCGGGATCGCATACGTGGACGCCGCCGGAGGCATCGTGCGGTGAAACGCGGTGTCGAACACCGCGACCTGCGGCACGTCCGGCAACGCCTGCCGCGCACGGCGGATCTCCTCCAGCGCACGGCGGTTGTGGAGCGGAGCCAGCCCCGAGAGCTCCTCGATCGCCCGCTCGACCGCATCGTCGATCAGCGCCGGCCGGTCGAAGCGGCGTCCGCCGTGGACGACGCGGTGGCCCACGGCGTCGGCCGGGACGAAGCCCTCGACCGATCGCGATTCGTCACCGTGTACGAGGTGAAGCTTGAGGCTCGTGGAGCCCGCGTTGACGACCAGGATGTCGATGGAAGGAGATTCTCGTGACCGATGACGAGCTACGCGAGCTCGACGCGTACTGGCGGGCTGCGAACTACCTCTCGGTCGGGCAGATCTACCTGCTCGACAACCCCCTGCTCCGCGAGCCGCTGCGGCCGGAGCACGTGAAGCCGAGGCTGCTCGGACACTGGGGAACGACTCCGGGCCTGAACTTCCTCTACACCCATCTCAACCGCGCCATTCGCGAGCGCGACCTCGATGCGATCTTCGTGTGTGGCCCCGGACACGGCGGACCGGCGGTCGTCGCGCACTCGTACCTCGAGGGGACGTACACCGAGCTCTATCCGCACATCACGGGTGACGAGAGCGGACTGCAGGCGCTCTTCCGACAATTCTCGTTCCCCGGCGGGATCCCGAGCCACGCCGCACCCGAGACTCCGGGCTCGATCCACGAGGGCGGCGAGCTCGGCTACGCCCTCTCTCACGCGTACGGTGCGGCCTTCGACGATCCCGGCCTGACGGTCGCCTGCGTCGTCGGAGACGGCGAAGCGGAGACGGGCCCGCTCGCAACGAGCTGGCACTCGAACAAGTTCGCGGACCGCGAACGGGACGGCCGCGTCCTCCCCATCCTCCACCTCAACGGCTACAAGATCGCGAACCCAACCGTGCTCGCACGCATCCCCGAAGACGAGCTCGCCTCCCTTCTACGCGGCTATGGGTACGAACCGCTCTTCTTCGACACGGGCGACGACCATCTCGACACGCACCGCCGGTTCGCGGAGCTCCTCGACCTGGGGCTCGACGATCGGCGGGCGATGATCGTCTTCCGCTCTCCCAAGGGCTGGACCGGCCCGCGGGAGGTGGACGGACTGCCGGTCGAAGGGACGTGGCGCGCGCATCAGGTTCCTCTCGCCCAGGTGCGGACGAACGCAGAGCACCTCCGTCAGCTCGAAGAGTGGATGCGCAGCTACCGGCCGGAGGAGCTCTTCGATGCAGACGGCGCGCTGAAGGAGACGCTCGCCGGCCTCGCGCCGGGGGGCGAGCGCCGCATGAGCGGAAACCCGAAGACGAACGGCGGCCTCGTGCTGCGCGACCTCGAGCTACCGGACTTTCGCCGCTTCGCCGTTCCGGTCGACGAGCCTGGAACCGTGACCGCGGAGGCGACACGCGTCCTCGCGCAGTGGCTGACGCAGGTGGTGCGCTCGAACCCCGAGAACTTCCGTATCTTCGGCCCCGACGAGACCGCGTCGAACCGGCTCGACGCCGTCTACGAGGTGACGGACAAGCAGTGGGACGCCCGCATCGAACCCGTCGACGAGCACCTCGCAACGACCGGCCGGGTCGTCGAGATGCTGTCGGAGCACCAGTGCCAGGGCTGGCTCGAGGGTTACCTCCTCACCGGCCGCCACGGGCTCTTCAACTGCTACGAGGCATTCATCCACATCGTCGACTCGATGTTCAACCAGCACGCGAAGTGGTTGAAGGTCACCCGCGGGATCCCGTGGCGGCGCCCGCTCGCCTCGCTCAACTATCTCCTCAGCTCGCACGTCTGGCGGCAGGACCACAACGGCTTCTCGCATCAGGATCCCGGCTTCATCGACCACGTCGTGAACAAGAAGGCCGAGATCATCCGCGTCTACCTCCCGCCCGACGCAAACTGCCTCCTCTCCGTCGCCGACCACTGCCTACGCAGCCGCCACTACGTGAACGTGATCGTCGCGGGCAAGCAACCCGCGCTGCAGTTCCTGCCGATGGACGCGGCGATCCTGCACTGCACGCGTGGGATCGGGATCTGGGATTGGGCCTCGAACGACACAAGCGGCGAGCCCGACGTCGTGCTCGCCTGCTGCGGGGACGTGCCGACGCTCGAGACGCTCGCCGCGGCGGCGATTCTCCGCGGGCGGCTGCCCGAGCTCAAGGTCCGGGTCGTGAACGTGGTCGACCTGATGCGGCTGCAACCGGAGCTCGAGCATCCGCACGGGCTCCCCGATCACGAGTTCAACTCTCTGTTCACGTCCAGCCGGCCCGTCGTCTTCGCCTACCACGGCTACCCATGGCTCATCCATCGCCTCACCTACCGGCGCACGAACCACGCGAACCTTCACGTCCGCGGCTACAAGGAGGAGGGCACGACCACGACCCCGTTCGACATGGTCATGCTCAACGATCTCGACCGCTATCACCTGGTCATCGACGTGATTGACCGCGTGCCGGGACTCGTCGACCGCGCCGGCCACCTGCGCCAGGAAATGGAGGACGCACGGCTGCAGGCGCGCGCGTACGCCCGCGAGCACGGTGAAGACGCGCCCGAGGTGTCGGAATGGCGCTGGCCGCCCGAGGCGGTCGTGGCTCCGTGACGAGCGGTGCTGCCCAGACCTGCCGAGAGTCAGGTGCGGGTTCGTACTGAAGGTCACGGCGGTGTCTTGCGGTATGCGGCTCGGCTTTCGACGACGAGCGTGCGACACATGCGGTTGCGGCCTCGGACCTCTGCGCGTACCCCGCACCTGGTTGCGGGCGTGCTTCGGAGCTGCCGCTGTGATCGTCGCTGGAATCGTACCTCGCGGGCGGGCTCGCGCTGGCCGTCGCGCTGATTTGGCTCGGCAGCCGCCCCCGACACTCGCGTTGGGGCGGGCCGCATGCTGTTCGTCGACGCGGCACCGGTGTTCCTCGCCGCCGGCTGAACCCGCGCCCAAACCATCAGGGATTTCCCGCAACGGAGGCCGGGGAAGTCCGCCACTCGAGTTCAGAAGCCGCCCGGATGGCGCTGCGACGGCATCGCCCGACACTGAGCGCAATGCACCACCACAGTTCTGAAAGGAGTCGGGACATGCGCAAGCTATTCGAGATCGGAGGGCTCGTCGCGGCAGCCGTCCTCATCGCGTTCGGCGTCGTTGCCGTCACGATGGGCTTCTCCGGCCGGGATACGGTCAACAAGAGCCTGGCGAACGAGTTCATCGTCGGCTCGGGCGACATGACGCCGACGGCCATCAGGGCCGAGGCGCAGAAGGCAGGCATCGCGTCGGCGGTCAAGGAATGGCCGACCAAGAGCGTCGCCAACCAGAAGATCGACACGGGCGACAGGGCGCGTCTGATGGCGCAGTACATGCACATCCACGCGCTGGAGTCCACCCACGGCTTCACGTACGCGCAGATGGGCATCTGGACGGCCAAGCCCGGAACGCCGAAGGCAGAGCTGATGCCGGGCGGCGGCACGGACAACGCGGCCTTTGCTGCAATCGACCCGACCACCAAGCAGCCGGTGTCGAACGGCGCCCGCCAGGTCTGGGTCACCGAGACCGCGCTCACGACCGCCCTCAACACGAGCTACATGGCAAGCCAGCTCGGGCTGTTCGGGGTCGTGGTCGGGATCGCTCTCCTGCTCTCGGGATTCGGATTCGGGATCCTCGCGATCGGCGGAGCCCTCCGCAATCCTCAGACCGCCCTCTCGTTCCTCCGGCGGTCGAGCATCAAGACTCCTGCGGTGCCGGTGGCATAAGCGCCCGACTCCACCGCTGGACAGTGAGGGCCGCCGAGAGGCGGCCCTCACGCTTTGCCGGCGCTACGGGGAATTCCGCAGCCAGGATCCGTGACCGGCACGACGCGCGTCCGCCCGCACGCGGCGAGGATGACTGTCATGGTCACGCACGCGGAACCACCCCGGCTCTGCTCCCTCGAAGCAGCGGTCGGCGAGCCGACGGCCTGCCCCGAGGACGTGTGCCCGTTCTGGGAAGCCGGCGGTGCAGTGCTCGAAGGGCGTTGCGCGTTCGAGCAGGTGGACGTCACAAGGGACGTTCCACTCGCGGCCTGGCTGCTCGAGATCCGCGAACGGCTGGAGGCGGCCGGCTCGGCCGCGGATCCGGACGCGCTGCGCAGGCTCTACAACCAGCTGCTCAACGACGCGTCCGAATAGGCCGACTCAGTCGGCCTCGAGGACGCCTCGCTCGAGCGCGTACGCGACGAGGTCGGCCCGGGTCTGCAGCCGAAGCTTCTGCATGATGTGCGCCCGGTGCGTCTCAGCCGTGCGCACCGAGATGTACAGCTGTTTCGCGATCTCCTGGTTCGTATGGCCGAGGGCGAGGAGCCGCAGCACCTCCCGCTCCCGGTCCGAGAGCGGGTCCTGCTCCGCGCGCTTGGCCGCCTCGGCGTCGGCGGCGACGAGGCGCGCGCCGAGTTCGGGATTCACGTAGCGACCGCCGCCTGCGACCTCCCGCACCGCGGCCACCACCTCGGTGTCGGCTGCCTCCTTGAGGACGTATCCGCTCGCACCCGCCGCGAACGCCTCGCGGACGTAGCGCGGCTCGTCCTGCATCGAGAGGATGAGCACGTTGACCTCCGGGTTCTCGTGCTTGAGCTGCGGCAGCACCTCGAGACCGGTCTGGTCGGGCATGACCACGTCGAGGAGGATCACGTCCGGCGTCAGGGCACGGGCCTGGAACACGGCATCGCGACCGTTGCCCGCCTCGCCTACCGGCTCTATGTCGTCCTCCGCGTCGAGGAGAAGCCTCAGGCCGCTGCGGACGACGGCATGGTCGTCGACGACGAGAACGCGGATGCTCATGGGAGTGGCACCTCCGCCACGATCGTCGTTCCGGCGCCTGGCCGCGACTCGATCTCCAGCCTGCCGTCGAGCAATGCCAGCCGCTCGCGCATGCCGAGAAAGCCGAACCCGTCCTCGCGCACGCCCCTCGGATCGAATCCCGCTCCGTCGTCCTCGATCACCGCGACGACGGCGGAGTCCCTACGCGAGATCGAGACGCTCACGTTCTGCGCCTGCGCGTGCTTGACGATGTTTGTGAGGGACTCCTGCACGACCCGGTAAAGAGTGGATTCGACGTCGGTCGGCAGTCTCGCCGCTCCGAGCGCCGAATGGAAGTCCACGCGAATCTCGGCCTGTTCGGCGAACGAGTCGGCCAGACGCTCCAGGGCCGGCACGAGACCGAAGTCGTCGAGCACTGCAGGACGGAGCTCGACGGCGAGCCGCCGGACATCCTGGAGGGCGTTCACGACGTGCTCCCGCAACTCAATGAGGCTTGCGCGGGCCGGGTGATCCGCCAGCGCCTCCTCCAGCGGCTTCAGTCCGAGCAGGATCGACGTCAGGGCCTGCCCGGTCTCGTCGTGGAGCTCGCGCGCGAGCCGCCGGCGCTCGAGCTCCTGCGCCTCGACCACGCGGCGAACGACGTCGCGCACTACGCGCTGGGACAGCTCGACTGCGACCGCGGCGCGGGCGGCGAAGGTCTCGGCCAGGCGGAGGTCGTCGTCCGTGAAGCGGGCGTCGGCGCCTTCCTTGTCGTGGATCTCGAGGACGCCGATCACCCGGTCGCGCACGATGAGCGGCACCCACATGCCGGTGCGCGCGGCGAGCCGTCTCGTTACCTCCTGATGCACCTCGGGGTCGTCGATCACGGAGTCGATCCGCTCGCTGCGCCGCCGCGCGAGGACGCGGCCGCTCTTCGAGTCCAGGCTCGGGATCGTCTCGCCGAGCAGGTCCCGAGCCTCGTCTCCCGCCACCGCGGCGAACCGGAGGTGGTCCTCGCCGCTCGGCAGCGCGAGCGCGACGACCCGGGCGCCGAGCAGCTCGCGGAGCCGCCGGACGACGAGGTCCAGGAGGCGCTCGAGATCCGTCTCGGTGGCGAGCGCGTTCCCGACCTCCTCGAGCGACTGCAACTGGCGCGACCAGCGGGTCGAGGCCTCGTAGAGGCGGGCGTTCTCGATCGCCACCGCGGCCTGGCCGGCGAGCAGCGTGACGAGCTCCTCGTCCTCCTCGGTGAAGTTCTCGCCGCCCTGCTTCTCGGTCAGGTAGAGGTTCCCGTACGCCACGCCGCGCAGCAGGATCGGGACGCCGAGGAAGCTGTGCATGGGCGGATGCCCCGGGGGAAAGCCGACCGAGCGCGGATCCTCGGACAGGTCGTGCAGCCGCAGCGGCGTCGTCTCGCGGATCAGCACGCCGAGGATGCCGCGGCCGCGCGGCAGCGAGCCGATCTCGGCGTGGACCTCTGCATCCATGCCGTGCGTGACGAACTGCTCGAGCTCCGCGCCGCCCGCGTCGATCACGCCGAGGGCCGCGTAGCGAGCGCCCGTGAGCTCCGCAGCGGTCTGCACCAGCCGGTGGAGGAGGGCCTCCAGCGACAGCTCCGAAGTGACTGCGAGGCCCGCTGCGAACAGCGCGCGCAGCCGCCCTTCGCTGACGGACAGCGCGTCCATACGCGCTCACCCTAACCTCTGGCGACTGTCGGGAAAAGCCCGCACCTCGACTCCGGGAGAGCGCCGATGCCGCAGGCGCAACAGGCGATGAGACTGGGACGGAAAGGAGGCGCAATATGAAAGCGCTCGTGTATCACGGGCCGGGCCAGCGAGCCTGGGAGGACGTTCCCGACCCGACCATTCAGGCGCCGACGGACGCCATCGTCAAGATCGATTCGTCCACGATCTGCGGCACCGACCTCCACATCCTCAAGGGTGACGTCCCGGAGGTCCAGCCGGGCACGATCCTCGGTCACGAGGCGGTCGGCACCGTGGTCGAGACCGGAAATGCCGTCACGACGCTCGAACCGGGGGACCGCGTCCTGGTCTCCTGCATCACCTCGTGCGGTCGCTGTCGCTTCTGCAAGGAGGGGCACTACGGGCTCTGCACCGGAGGAGGGGGCTGGATCTTCGGCCACCTCATCGACGGGCTCCAGGCCGAGTACGCACGCGTGCCGTTCGCCGACACCTCGGTCTACAAGGTGCCGGAGGTGCTTTCGGACGAGCAGGTGCTCTTCCTGGCCGACATCCTCCCGACCGCGTACGAGGTCGGCGTCCTCAACGGCGGCGTCGAGCCGGGCGACACGGTTGCGGTGGTCGGCGCAGGACCAATCGGGCTCGCGGTGATCATGACCGCACAGCTCCACTCGCCGGGCCGTATCGTGGCGATCGACCTCGACGCGTCGAGACTCGAGAAGGCGCTCGAGTTCGGCGCCGACGTCGTGATCGACAACGGCCGGGAGGATGCCATCACGAAGGTGATGGAGCTCACGGACGGTCTCGGAGCGGACGTCGCCATCGAGGCGGTCGGCGTGCCGGAGACGTTCGAGCTCTGCACCGAGCTGATCCGCCCGGGCGGCCGCGTCGCGAACGTCGGCGTGCACGGCCACTCCGCGACGCTCCACCTCGAGAAGCTGTGGATCCGCGACGTCCTGATCACGACGGGCCTCGTCGACACGACGACGACGCCGAAGCTCCTCAAGCTGATCGAGACGGGACGCCTCGACCCGACGCCGTTCGCCACGCATCGCTTCGCCCTCGGCGACGCGGAGCAGGCGTACGACGTCTTCGGGGCAGCAGCCGAGACCGGCGCACTCAAGGTCGTGCTCGAGGCCGAGAAGGTCGGGCACGAGCTACTCGAGCAGCACGCGGTACCCGTCACCGCCTAGCAGCACGAAAGAGGGCGGCGCCTACCGAAGGGTGCCGCCCTCTCCTACTGCGTGCTACGCGGTCGTCAGCTTTGCGGGCTGCTCGACCCGGCTTGCCGGCGGCACGACGAGAACCGGCCGCTGCGCCGTGTGGCAGAGCGAGCGGGCCACGCTGCCCATGAGGGCGGCGGCAACTCCGCCGCGGCCGTGCGTGCCGACCACGATCAGTTCGGCCTCATAGTCCTGCGCGGCCCCTTCCACGAGCGTCGCGGCGTCCTGACTGCCCGTGCGGATCTCCAGGCTCGCGTCGAACCCGTCGTTGCGAAGCTCGCCCAGCTGGCTCTCGAGCTTCTCCCGGATGTCGGGCTCGTCCGCGAGCAGCGACGCGCCGCCGAACCGGCCCTGCAGCAGCTCGTTGGCGTGCACGGCGACGATGCGGGACCCGTGAACCTCGGCGAGCCTGCGAACGTGCTCGAGCGCGCCGTCGGCGAGATCCGAGCCGTCGGTTGCCCACACGATCGTCTCGAACATGGTCTCTGTCCTTTCCTTCGACAGGGAAATCGTCGTTTTCCGCCACGCCTCCGGCATCGGAAGGCGCACCGAAGCCGGATCCGTGGTTTCCCGCAGCACGCCTCGGCCTCGCCCGGATGCAGCCGCATTCGCCTGCACGAACACTGTTTCCATGATCCTCGAGAAGGAGTCCTGAGATGAACGACACGAGACCGATCTTGTTTGCGACCGACGGCTCGCCCTCCGCGGCGGGGGCCCAGCGCGAAGCGTTCCAGCTAGCGCAGCACCTCGAGGCTCCGCTTCTCGTCCTCTCCGTCGCGCACGCCGTGCTCCCCACTCTCGGCTACGCCGCCTACGGGTACTCCGACATCGTCGCCGAGCTGACCCAAGCGGAACGGCACCGCGTGGAGAAGGTCCTGGCCACGATCGCGGCCACCGCGTGCGCTGCCGGCCTGAGGTGCACCACCATCGCCGCTGACGGACTTGCAGTCGACGAGATCTGCCGCATCGCAGGTGAGCGTGACGCGCAGCTGATCGTCGTCGGCTCCCACGGCTGGGGCGCCGCACGTCGGCTCCTCTCCGGGAGCGTCTCGACAGGGCTCGTGCACTCTGCTCCGTGCCCGGTACTCGTCGTCCGCTCGAAGGAGCAGACAGCCGACCACGCAGCGGCCGCGTGAGCGCCACCGCGACGGACGCCTCCGCGACGACGGACGTCATCCTCCGCGACGGGTCGACGCTTCGGCTCAGGCCCCCCGCCGCGGAGGATGCCGCCGCGCTCGTCGAGTTCTTCTCCGCCCTCTCCGATCAGAGCCGCTACCTCCGCTTCCACGGCTTCCCCGCGCTCGTGCCGAAGCTCGTGGAGACGGTGCTCGATCCCGACTGGGACGAGCGCGGCGCGCTGCTCGGATCGCTCGACGGCCGCATCGTCGCGCTCGCGAACTGGGTCAAGCTCCGCGACCCCCACGCCGCCGAGGTCGCGTTCGCCGTCGGCGACGACTTCCAGCGGCGGGGCATCGGCACGCGCCTGCTAGAGCGCCTCGCGGCGCGGGCGGCGGAGGCCGGGATCGAGGAGTTCGTTGCGGAGGTGCTGCACGAGAACGCCGCGATGCACGGGGTCTTCCGCGACGCCGGCTTCGCCGTGACCCGCGCGGCCGAAGGCGGGGAGCTCGAAATCCGGTTCCCGATCGCTCCGACGCACGGCTACCGGGAGCACGTCGCAAGCCGCGACCACGTCGCGGTGCGCGCTTCGCTCGAGCCGTTCTTCCTGCCGCGCTCGGTCGCGGTGATCGGGGCCTCCCGGCGCCGCGGCTCGATCGGCGGGGAGCTCTTCCGCAACATCCTCACCGGCGACTTCGCGGGGTCCGTCTACCCGGTGAACCGGAAGGGAGATCCCGTCGCCGGGGTCCACGGCTACCGGTCCGTGACCGACGTCGAGGAGACCATCGACCTCGCGGTCATCTGCGTCCCCGGCGAGCAGGTGCTCGCAGCGGCAGAAGACGCGCTCGCCGCCGGGGTCCGGGCGCTCGTCGTCATCTCCGCGGGGTTCGCCGAGACGGGCAACGACGGAACGGAGCGGCAGGAGCAGCTCCTCGGGCTCGTCCGCGACCGCGGGGCGCGCCTCCTCGGCCCGAACTGCCTCGGCATCGCCTCCTCCCCGGTCCATCTCAACGCGACGTTCGCGCCGCGGAGCTTTCCCGCCGGAAAGATCGGCTTCTCGTCCCAGAGCGGCGCACTCGGCCTCGCGCTGCTCGAGCGGGCGGAGTCGACCGGCCTCGGCGTCACCTCCTTCGTGTCGATCGGCAACAAGGCCGACGTCTCGTCGAACGACCTGCTCGAGTGGTGGGAGGACGACGACGAGACCGAGATGGTCGTCCAGTACCTCGAGTCGTTCGGTAATCCGCGCGCCTTCTCGCGTATCGCCCGGCGGGTCGCGCGCCGCAAGCCGATCCTCGCCCTGAAGGGCGGGAGCACCGGAGCCGGCAGCCGCGCCGCGGGCTCTCACACGGCCGCCCTCGCCGGCTCGGACGTCGCCGTCGACGCGCTCTTCCGCCAGGCGGGAGTCATCCGGGCGCGAACGCTCGAGGAGCTGATCGACGTGGCGACGCTGCTCTCCGCGCAGCCCGTCCCCCGCGGCCGTCGGGTCGCACTCGTCACGAACGCGGGCGGTCTTGGAATCCTCGCCGCAGACGCCTGCGAGGCGGCCGGTCTCGGGGTGGCTCCGCCCGGCGCGAAGACCCGCACGGCGCTCGCAGAGGTGATGCCTGCCGAGGGAAGCAGTGCGAACCCGATCGACCTGCTCGGCGGCGCGACCGCCGAGAGCTTCGCCTCAGCGTTGCCGCCGATCCTTGCGGATCCGGCGTTCGACGCCGCGATCGTCCTCTTCGTCCCCACGGTCGGGAGCAACGAGCAGGCCGTCGGAGCGGCGATCAGCGAGGCCGCAGCAGGCGTGGACAAGCCCGTCCTTTGCGTCTTCGTCAGCGCGAAGGGAGCGCCGCCGAGCCTCCGGGGCTCCGCCAACGTCCCGGGCTTCGGCTATCCCGAAGCAGCGGCGCGCGCCCTCGGCCGCGCGGCCGAGCGTGGAGAGTGGCTCCGAAGGCCGGCAGGCACGGTGCCGGAGCTCGAGTGCGACCGCACAGAGGGCCAGGCGGTCGTGCGTGAGGCTCTCGAAGCGGGCAGCGACTGGCTCGACGCGGCTCAGACGCGCCGCCTGTTCGACGCGTACGGCGTGCCGCTCGTGCCGGAGCGTCTCGCGGCGACGACGGGCGCGGCGGTCGAGGCGGCGGAGGAGCTCGGCTTCCCGGTCGTCCTCAAGACGGCCGCGCCCGGCGCGCACAAGACCGAGCAGGGCGGCATCGCTCTCGATCTCGGAGACGAAGGAGCCGTCCTGGACGCGGCGGAGCGCATCGGCGCGCCGCTGCTCGTGCAGCCGTTCCTCCGCGGCGGGACGGAGCTGCTCGCCGGCGCCGTGCAGGATCCGGTCTTCGGCCCGCTCGTCGCCTTCGGGCCGGGCGGCGTGCTCGCCGAGCTGATCGGCGAGGCCCAGTTCAGGCTCGCCCCGCTCACGGATCTCGACGCGCTGGAACTCGTCCGGGGGGGCAAGGCAGGCCGGCTCGTCGCCGGCTTCCGAGGCGCCCCACCCGCCGACGAGGCGGCGCTCGTCGACCTCCTCCTGCGCCTCTCCCTCCTCGCCGACGACCTGCCGGAGATCGCCGAGCTCGACCTGAACCCGGTGCTCGCGATGAGCGACGGCTGCGTGGCGGTCGACGCACGGGTGCGGGTGGCGGAGCGGTCGCGGCCGCACCGCGCGAAGAGCTGGTAACGGGCGAAAGTCCGCTCCGGCGCATGTCACGTGCGGCTTTCGCGCACGCGGGTCAGGGACTTCGCCGATGCCCGCCGGCAGCGGCGCGCCTACGTTCACTCTGAACGATTCGGAAACGGAGGAAATCATGGCTGTTCAGGTCGCCATCAACGGCTTCGGGCGCACCGGCCGGGCCGCCTTTCGGGCTGCCTACGAGCGCGAGGCCGACATCGAGTGGGTAGCGATCAATGACGTTGCAGAACCGGCGATGCTCGCGCAGTTGCTCAAGCACGACACCGTCTACGGACGGTTTCCAGGCAGCGTCGAAGCAGGAGACGGCGCGATCGTGGTCGACGGAAAGCCGATCGTCGTACCGGGCGAGACCGATCCGAGCCGGCTGCCGTGGCGCGACCTCGGCGCCGAGGTCGTGATCGAGTCGACCGGCCGGTTCCGTGCGCGCGCAGACGCGGAGCAACACCTCCATGCCGGCGCAGCGAAGGTGATCGTCTCCGCGCCGGCGAAGGAGCCCGACGTCACGGTGGCGCTCGGCGTCAACTTCGACGACGCGTACGACCCGGCGAAGCACCGCATCATCTCGAATGCGTCCTGCACGACAAACTGTCTCGCCCCGGTGGCGAAGCTCCTGCACGAGCGCTTCGGCATCCGGCACGGGCTGATGACGACCGTCCACGCCTACACCGGCGATCAGCAGCTGCTCGACGCGCCGCACAAGGATCATCGCCGCGCCCGCGCTGCTGCGTGCAACCTCGTTCCCACCACGACCGGCGCCGCCAAGGCTCTCGGCCTGGTCGTCCCGGAGCTGGAGGGAAAGCTGCACGGCTACGCGGTGCGCGTTCCCGTCCCGACGGGCTCGCTCGTCGATCTGACCGTCGAGGTCGAGCACCCGACGAGCGTCGCGGAGGTCAACGAGCTGTTCGCCGCCGAAGCCGACGCCGGCGCGCTCGAGGGCATCCTCGCCTACAGCGAGGAGCCGCTCGTCTCGTCGGACATCGTCAAGTCGTCGTACTCCGCGATCTTCGACGCAGGCCTGACCGCCGTGATCGACGGGACACAGGTGAAGGTGATCGCCTGGTATGACAACGAGTGGGGCTACTCGAACCGGCTCGGCGAACTCGCGCAGCGGGTGCTCGTCTCGGCGGCCGTCGCTGTCTGACGCCGCACGAGATCTACGGAGAACTACCGACGGCAGTATCGGTTCGCCCGGATTCCGGCGGCGACCCGGAGGCCGATCATGCGGCCAATGCCACCGATTACCGGAGGAGCAACGATGAAGCTCTCACTGATCGCACTCGCAGCCGCCGCGACCATCTGCGCCGGCGCCTTCGGCACCGGCCGGGCCCTCGCCACGACGACGAGCCAGGCCTCCACGAAGACGCTGACGATCGCCATGCACGATCCCGGCTGCCACTGGTTCCTGGTGAAGGGGAAGTACACGAAGACCGCCACCGTCACGGGCAGCGTCCGGCTCAGGAATCTCGACGAGGACACCCTGAAGGTCGCCTCGAGTCACGGCACGCAGCGCATCCCGGTCGGCAAGTCGATCCTGGTCCGCCGCGGGCACTACGTGATCACGATGGTCCGCCAGGAGTCCGACGACAACCACCTGCAGCTCACCGTACGCTGACCTGAACCCGCACGAGCTTGTTCCCGGAGGGCGGCGAAAGCCGCCTTCCGCCGTTCTGACCAGGGCCGCGGTGGCCGAACGCCGCCAGGCAAGCGGCATTCCGGTCGATTTCCCCAATTCGTGGACAGGTTCGGCACACTGCGTCGATGCGGCGTGGGGTCTGGCTCCTCGTTCTCGTTGTGCTCGCTGCGGCGGCCGCGGCGTCGTCCGCCCGGGCTGACGGAACGGACACGACGACGACCGCCGGCACGACCACGACGACGGCTGCGCCGCCGTACGCGCCACTGCGCGCGTCGTACCTGCCGCGGACCTGCATCGGCGCAGGCGCCGCCGCGATCGCGCCCCCTGACGGCAAGGTGCTCACGCTCGGGACGCCGGCCTCGGGACTCGGCCCTTCCGCCTATCCGTCGACGTCGCCGATCGTCGCGTTCAGCTCCTCCTCGGTGGGCGGCTCGACGTGCGAGACCGCGTCGGTCACCCTCGAGTCGGTCTCGCTGTTCGGTGGCTTCGTCCAGGCGAGCAGCGTGACGGCGACGCACGGCCACGGCTCGGTCAGCGGTCTCGTGATCGACGGCTCGCCCGTGTCGGTGGCGCCCGGCGACTCGGCGCTCCTCGGCTACTGGGGACAGCTCACGCTGGGCCGGACGGTCGGGCGCCTCAGGGCACCCCTCGTCGTGCTCCTTCTCAAACGGCACTGGGCGCTGCCGGCCGGGACAATGGTCCTCGTCGGCTTCACCGCCGCCCCGGAGCCGGTCGCCCGCCCACAGACGACGCACCACTCCTCGTCGTCCACGAGCACGCAACCGGGCGACACGACGGCGGCGTCAGGCTCGAAGACGCACGCCCAACCCGCGACCACGAAGAAGCACAAGCACAAGAAGCGGATGCGGAAGCCGCTCACGACGACGCCGCCGCTCGGCTTCCGGCCGTCCCACTACGTCTTCCCGGTCAACGGCGGCGCCGACTACGGAGACACGTACGGCGGGACCCGCAACGACATCTACGACGGCTGGCACCACGGCGACGACCTGTTCGCGTCGCTCGGAACCCCGATCGTCGCGGTCGCAAACGGCACGCTCAGCCTCGTCGGCTGGAACAAGCTCGGCGGCTGGCGGCTGTGGCTCACGGACGGCGACGGGAACTCCTTCTATTACGCCCACCTCGCCGGGTACTCGCGCTGGATCCTCAAGCACCCGCACGTGAGAGCGGGACAGGTGGTCGGCTTCCTCGGCCGCACGGGAGACGCCTTCACCACGGATCCGCACCTCCATTTCGAGATCCACCCGCAGCAGTACCTCGACCTCGGCTACGACGGGGCTGTCGATCCCACCGCCTACCTGCAGAAGTGGCGCGTCGTCCACGTGCCGGCGAAGGAGATGCCGAACCCGGCGACGCTGAAGGCACCGGTCGGCACGCCGACGCAGGAGGCGACCGTGGTCTGGCACGAGCTGCTCGCGGCCCGGCATCTGCTGCCCCCGAAGGGACTCGCGGGCGCCGGCGTGGTCCGCGGGCCGTTCCCGAACCCGCCGAGCCTCGAAGCCTCGGGCGTCGTCTCGAGACTGCCGGTGACGGCGGTCGAGGCGACGGCGGAGCACGTCTCCTCCCCCGCGAGCATGACGCCGTGGCTGGGCGGCGGGGTCTCGGGCGCAGTCGTGGTCGTCGGCATCTCGGCCGGAGCGTTCGTCTTCCGCCGCCGGCGCCGGGTAGCGGAAGAGACGCCGACTCCGCGCTCGAACTAGCAAGACTCGCTCGCTCCACACGGCCCAGAACGGGGTCGGGGCCTCGCTACACTGAGCCCCGCCGGGCGCATTCGTCTAGTGGCCTAGGACACCGCCCTCTCACGGCGGCGGCACGGGTTCGAATCCCGTATGCGCCTTACAGGGCTGCATGGCTAGGGCTGTTTCGCTCAACCATGCGCCCCACACTTGCCACGACTGTCCTCATTGACCGTGGCGTGCTGTCCTCGGTGCTGTCCTCGGAAGCCACATAGGCTTCGGGCCGTGAAGATCGACGAAGAGGAGCTCCAGAAGATGATGGCGGAAACGATGACCGCCTTTTAACGCCCCGTATCTCACGGCTGTCCGCGAAGCGCTCGACGTGGTGGCCCGCATCGAGGAACGCCTGAATTACGCAGAACGAATCGCGCGCATTGAGGAGCGGCTAGATCAGTTGGAGCGGCGGCTCGAGCGTGAGGGCCGCTCCGCATAGCCATTGAGCGTTTGATTTCACTCCGCCGGGGATGCCCCGATCGTCTTGACGAGCGATATCACCCGCAGTATCATGCGCAGCGATGGGACTACCCCAGGAGCTCGCCTCCCTCAAGAAACGGCGCCGCCAGCGTAGAGCCCGACGAAATGCACGCCTTGCTGTCGGAGGCTGGTTTCGAGCGGCGCTACGGGAAGGGCGACCACTGGGTCTACACGCACCCGAAGAGGCAGTTTCCGTTGACGATTGATCCCCGCAAACCCCTGTTACCCGCTTACGTATCGAAGGCCATCCGCGCGATCGAGGAGGTGCTCGCAGCAGATGAGAACGATTGACGAATATCTCGATCTTCCCTACACGATCTCGATCGTCCACGACCGCGACGACGACGGAAACGAGGGATATGTGGCCGAGGTCCGAGAGCTGCCGGGCTGCTTCAGTCAAGGCGACTCGATCGAAGAGGCCGCTGCTCAGGTGCGGGATGCAATGGCCGGTTGGATCAGCATTGCGTTGGAGGATGGCGTCGAGATCCCAGAGCCGCGAGATCCCGACTCGTTCAGCGGGCGATTCCTTCTACGCATCCCACGTTCGCTTCACGCCGAGCTGGCGCGTCGAGCAGAGGAAGAGGGCGTTAGTCTCAACCAGTACGTCGCTACGACGCTTGCTTCGGCTACAGGTCGCGAGCCGGCCCTGCCCGCCTAAGCAGACTCCACGTGTAGCAGCCCGACGAACGGCGACTCGTCCTCGTCGTCGAACGGCAGCACATCCAGGACGTGGAATCGTTGGGTTCGCGCCGGCGATGATCTCCTCGTCCGGATGGATCATCTGGGCTTCTACGAGTTGGAGCTTTTCTTTAGCGCAGTGCGGTCAGCCAGGTTGTCAGCATGAAGGCTGCGGTGGAGACGGTCGCGAACAGAAGGACACGAAGACTGACCACCAGCGGTTTCGCCAGTCGCTGTCGGCGGGTCGCACGTAATCCACGTCGTCGCGCGATTGGCGCCGGATCGAAGGTTCGAGCCGCTTGTAGCTCCTTGACTTCGGTTTGTGCCGCGAGCAGTCGCGCAGCGACTCGGTGAGCTTCTGGGGCGTTCCCGAGTAGCTCGGCGAGCGCGAGGTCGAGGTAGTAGGCGCGCACTTCAAGGTTCGCGAGGCGCACCATCCACAGATCACCCTGCTCGTAAGCTTCCAACTCCCCGTCGCGGTAGGCGATCGCAGCTCTACGGATCATCCACTCATTGCTCCCAACGCGGGCATTCGGGGAGAGCCGCCTGAGCGGCTCTCCCCAAGAGAACATCCGCCTACGGATCGATGGTCCCGAAGTCGAAGGTGAGAAGGTCTGTGCCGCCCTGCTGGATGTGCAGTACGACGCCTTCGTATGTGAGCGACAAGACGACGACTCGCCACGTCTTTCCGCTTGGGCAGAAGTCGCTTGCGGTTGGCAGAGGCGGCGGCCCGATCGTGGGGGAGAACGTGATCTGGCCGTTATGCACCGTGATCTGCTGCGTCGGGCCCGTGAGCGGCCCGAAGTCGAACCGCTTCGGCGGCGGGAAGTTCCCACCGTTGTTCTGGCACTGAATCGTTCCGCTCACATCGGTCGAGGTCAGGAACGCGCCGGTTGGCGAATTCCCGAGTCCGGCCGCCTTGCCTGAGCACGTGAGCGAGAAGTCAGCGTTCTTTGTGCAGGTCGGTGTCCCAATGAAGTGCGGACTGCCAGCGACCGCAAACGGAATCGCCAGCGCTGCCACCACACCGAGCATGGCGGCGGTCAAGATCGTCCGCCGTTGCAGGAATGGCTTGAGCATTGCTGCCTTCCTTCCCCTAGTCGCGGCCGGATCGCGTCCAGCCGCGCCCCGCCGGCCGCGAACGACACGACGAGAGATTCCGAACGAACTGCCAGGCCAGCCGTTTACACCTGGCCGAACCTGACTAAATTGGGAAGACGCACACCTCCTTTCCGAGCCCCTCCGGGAGCGGTCAGCGAGGTCGTGCCGGTCTCGCCCGGCGACACAACCGCTGGGCGAGACCACCTTTTCTGCGACGCACGACACCTGCGGCCGCAGTACGTAGTTCAATCTGCCACATGTCCCCCGAGGTGTAAACGGATTGACCGTTCAGTCAATGGATTTGTCCGTTCAGGGATCCCAGCGCCTGGGCGGAGCGCCACAAGCAGAGACGCAGCGAACATCGCAGCGCCCTAGATCGCGAGGCGCTCAAGCCGGAGACAGCCGACGATCCCTGCGTGAGCGCCGCCGATAAGGGCGCCGTAGGGCTTCTCGATCCCCGCCGACTCGACGGCGGGACTCCAGACGCGGCGGCGGAAGTTGTAGAGGTCGATCCGTTCGCCGCGCTCGTCCGCGAACAGGATGCGACTAAGCCGAGCCGGGCTCCGGTTGAGAGCTTCCAGCGCGCGCCGACTGAGCGGCACGTCTCGCACCGAGCCTCGGGTCTTTGTCCCATGCACCTTCACGATCCGCTCATCGCGGAATACATCGGCGCGGACGAGCGCGATCCATTCCTGCGGGCGCAGCCCGGTCGCCGCTGCGAAAGCGACGATCGGCCCGAAAACCTCTCCTTAGGCCGAGGTCAGCCGGCTTGTTCGGGGCCGCCTCGATCTCTTCACAGGTTCCGCATCTCGCTCGGCTACGGTCGTCCCATGGTTGCCCGAGTTTCCGCCGTCGTCGCGGTCGTGCTCGGCACATGCGTGCTGGTCCAGGCCGCGGGTGCGCGGGAGGCGAAGACGCCTCGCGCACTGCTGGCGACGAGGGGGCCGATCCGTGCGTTCGCGCAGGACTCTGGCCGAATCGCGTGGATCGGCGCGAAATGGCACGTTGAGGTGCGCCGGACGGGACACCGGCCGAAGACCCTCCTCGTCGGCACTGCGCACCCCTACCCGGGGAACGGCGGCGTGCCCTCGCAGCTCGCGCTCGCCGGAGCGCGCGTTCTCTGGACCCGTCATGGCGGCGGTAACTTCCTCGAGACGAGCGTCTGGGTCCGGAAAACCGGGGCTCGGCCCGCTCCCAAGATGGTCTTCCTCGCGGCGGCGCTCAGGGATGGCGGGCCAGGCGGTTTCTTCGGTCCGATCGTGGGGGCCGGCTCGACGCTCGCGTACACGGACGTCGACTACCAATGCGTTGACCTGAACGACTGCTCTGAGCTGGCGGAACAGCCCTCTCCGTCGAACGGAGTGTTCCGCGTCAAGGGCACCACCGGGATCACGCAATTGCCGGTCGTCGTGCCGGGGGCGACCAAGCTCGCCGTCTCGGGGAACCGGATCGCACTGTTGCCTGCGCCCCAGCAGGTCGCCGCGACACAGCTCTCCAACCCCTCAGCCCCGCCACCGGCAGCGCCCGGCACGCCTGTCGAAATCCGCGACGCGACCACGGGGAGCCTCATTGCGCAGCTCACGCCGCCGGGGACCGTGCGCGCGCTCGCGCTGTCCGGCTCGGTCGTCGCCGTGGTAGACGAACTCAGCGACGGGTCCAGGAACATCGAGCGCTACGACCCAGCCACGGGAGCCCTGACCGGAACGACCACCGGCGTGGCGGCGGACAACTCGATTTCCGTGAGCGGCGACACGCTCGTCTTCTCGGTCGGCGGGGGGAAGATCGAGGCCATTGACGCGAATACCGGGGGGCAGCAGGTGCTCGCCGTCTCGCCAAGGGCGCCGATCGGGCTATCGGTCGCCGGCAAGCGGGTCGCGTGGGCCGTCAACGTGCACGGCCACGGCCGGGTTCTGGCGCTGACGCTTCCCTGAGCGTCGCCACCTCGGCGGGCTCACGCGAAGTCTCCCAAGTTCAACGCGGTGCCGGAGATCGCGCCCGTCGTCTGGAGGTAGGTCGGCGTGCCCCAAACGGCCCCAAACGTCAGGGACCGCCGGCAGCGCGAGGCGAGCATCCATCCGGCGGAAAGCACCCTGTCTCGGGGAGACCTCTTTTCGAATCCGGCGGACGGGCGTAACCTCGTACGGGGCGGGCCTCGGTCGCGGCCCCCTTCTCCGGGGCCCGCCCCTCGAAGACTTAGACGTACGGCACGCGCAACTGGTTCGAAAGATCGTGCGGCGAGGTTGCGAGATTTACGAGATCCAAACGCCCCGTCCACGAGTAGTAGAGGAAGCACCGACAGAGCCGGCCACCTGACGCCGGCCGTGCTCTCCGACAGGGGCGGCCACCAGTCCTCACAACGGCCGTCCCGCTCCTCGCAGGGGGCGGCTGCCACGGCCATTGCGGCCGCCCCCACCCCTCGTCCGGGAGATCACCCTTCCGGGGTGGGGGCCGTGTCTACACTGAGGTCATGCGCAGGGGTCGCTGGACAGCCATCGCAGCTGCGCTCGTGATCGCCGCAACCACGGTCGCGACGGCCGGCTGCGGCGGCGGGACCAGTGACGCGCTCTCGTTCGACCCGGTGGCGGCAGCCGCGACGAAGACGCAGCAGGCAGGGGCGGCGCACGTCCGCTTCGCGCTCTCCTTCAGCAGCTCGCAGCTTCCGGGAGGCAAGACCGTCCACGTGCGCGGAGCCGGCGCGGTCGACGGCACGAGCAGCGAGCTGACCTTCACAGTCGGCCCGCAGTCGATCAAGGAGATCTCACTCGAGCAGGGCGGCGACTACGTCGCGTACCTCCAGCTCGCAGCCCTCAGCGCCCACCTCCCGGGCAACAAGCCGTGGATCGAGGTCGACCTCTCGAAGCTCGGCAAGTCGGCGGGCTTCGACCTCGGGACGCTGCTCTCCGGGAGCCAGCTCCAGCCGGGCGACCTCCTCGCGATGCTCAAGGCGAGCGGCGCCAAGATCAGCAACCTCGGGCCGGCGACCGTCGACGGCGCCGCGACGACGCACTACCGCGTCACGATCGACGTCGCGAAGGCGCTGGAGTCGAAGGGCCTGGCGAACCCGATGCTCGGCGCGATGGTCGCGCAGATGCCGACGATTCCGGCGGACGTCTGGATCGGGAAGGACGGCCTCGTGCACCGGATCGAGGTCTCGGCCGGCCAGGGGCAGAGCAACGCCCCGGTGCAGCTGGACATGACGCTGGACATCTCCGACTACGGTGCCGACGTCACGATCGCGGCGCCGCCGAGCAGCGACGTCTTCGACGCGACGCAGCTCGCGCAGCAGGGCATCGCCGGCGGCACCGTCCACTAGCGCGCGGCGTAGCTTCAGGGCGATCGTCCGGCTCTGCCTCTCGTGGTCAGGCGTCATCCGGGGCGGCTCGTAGGCTCAGCCGCGGTGCCAGCCGCCGCGGAGTCGCATCACGGCGCGTTCGGGTCGGACTCCTTCGGGCAGTTCGCGGAGCGTGTCGCCCGCTTCTTCGGCACACCTCAGTACATCCTCGGCCAGACGATCGTCGTCCTCTGCTGGATCGCGTTCAACACAGCCGCGCTGGGCGGCCTCGTCCGCTTCGACCCCGAGCCGTTCATCCTGCTCAACCTCGTCTTCTCGACCCAGGCCGCCTACGCCGCGCCGCTGATCCTGCTCGCCCAGACACGGCAGGCCGACCGCGACAAGTTCACCGAGGAGAAGACCGAGCGGCGGCACAACCGGGTCGAGCACCAGATGAAGAGCGAGACGGAACGCCTGCTCGAGCTGCTCGAGTCGAACACGAAGCTCACGTCACAGGACAAGGACCTGACGGAGCAGGTCGCGAAGCTCACGCGCGAGATCCACGCGCTCGTCGTCAAGCCGGCCGAGCCGGCAGGCGGCTAGGCGCGGGTCAGCTCGGCGACGAGCGGCCCGGTGTCGAGCGGATCGAAGCCGATCCGGCCCGCGACGTCCTCGCTCGACGGCCGTGTTCCCTCGGCGAACAGCGCACGCAGGATCTCTCCCGTCCGGCTGTCCCGCCACCAGTCCTCCCCCACCTCGCTCCGCAGGTACGAGCTGAGCTGCGCCGCGCGGATCCAGGCGCGCAGGTAGTCGGCGGAGTAGAAGCCGGCGTCCATGTCCGCGAGGTAGCCCCGGCTGTCGTAGCGCAGGCCCGTCGCGGTGGTGAGCAGCGTCTCGTAGTCGCGTGAGGCGTCTCCGCGCTCCTTCGGGAACGCGTCCCAGAAGCCGAGCTCGTACCGGAGCTTCGCCGCATAGCGGCGGAAGAGCAGAGCCTCGAGGAACCGCGTCGCGTCGGCGTTCTCCTCGGCCTCCGCGTCGGAGAGCCCGAAATGCAGCGCATGCCAGCCCGGCTCCCGCGAAACGGCCTCGACGATGTACGAGTAGATCTCCGTCAGCGCGTGGTCGCGCGAGAGCGCGCGGAACGTCCAGGGCAGCCGCGGGTCGCAACCCGCGTAGTGCAGCGCGTGCCCGGCTTCGTGGAGGAACGCCTGGTAGTCGGACACCCCGCCCTGCGCGCGCGTGATGAGGTGGACGACCTCGGGCGGGTCGGCGGCGATCACGCAGGCGCGCGGGCTCTTCTGCGGCCTGTCCTCGAGGTCGAGCCGGATGTTCGGAATCGCCTCGAGCTCGAAGCCGAGCGCGCGGACGGTCTCGACGCACACCTCGACGGAGCGCTCCTTCGGATACGTCGACTCGAGCGGCGAGAGGCGTCGGATCCAGCGGACGTGCGCGTTCGTGGGCACCTCTTCGCACTCGGGGCCGAGCAGCCGCTCGAACCAGCGCCCGGACAGTCGGCGGTACTCCTCGGTGACTGCGTCGGATGCGCTCCGCAGCACCGTCTCGAGCTCCCGCAGCGAGATCTGCTTCTCGGCCTCGTTCCTCGCCACGGCCTGTCTCTCGCCGGAGATCGCCGTCTCGAGATCGTCGCGTGCGTCGAGCAGCTCCCGCCGCTGCCCGTTGAAGCTCGAGTCGAGGGCGCGGACGAGCTCGCCCAGCTCCTCGCGCTTCGCGTAGTCGGGAAGGACGGCGAGCTGCGCCTCGGCCGCCCGCAACGGCACCTCCGCGCCGTCGAACGTGAGCCGCGCCGCGAGGAGCGCGTTCGCGAGCTCGTCCTCGCGCTGCGCGAGCTCCGCGTCGACGATTCCCGCCTCGCAGGTCCTGCGTAGCCGGTAGAGGCGCTCCCGCTCGTCGGGATCGGACGCGCCGGCCTCGGCCGCACGGAGCGCCTCGACCTGCTCCCGCGTGAAGAGATCGGCGTGGCGAGCGACGATCGCGGCCTGCTCCGACGTCTCCTTCTCGCCGACGCGAACCGCCCGGAACTCCTCCGCCGCCTCGACGTAGTACGCCCGGTAGGCGTCCTCGTACTCCTGCGAGCTGCGGATCGCGGTGGTGCTCAACCGTGTGCGTGGACGCTGGCCAGGCTGCGCACGGTAGCGAGAAGCGCGTCGAGCTCGAAGGGCTTCGGCAGAACCGCGTCCGCGTCGGTCAGGCCGTCCTGCGTCACATCCGCCGAGCCCGTGACGAGCAGGACCGGGATCGGAGGGCGTTGCGCGTGGCACTCGGCGATGAGCGCGTCGCTGCGCTCGCCGTGCAGGTGGACGTCGAGGAGGATGACGTCGATGTCCTCGTCTTCCAGCGCTGCCCGCGCCGTAGCAAGCGAGTCGGCCTCGAGCACCTCGTGGCCGTCGAGCTCGAGGTTGACCCGGCAAAGAAGTCGGATCGACGGCTCGTCGTCGACCACGAGGACCCGGGCCGCCGCAGAGCCCCCGGTATCGCTCATCGCGGCCGAGTCTAACGGGGACGAGGGTCTGTCCGTACCCGCGGCTCCGCGGCGCCCGTTTACCACTCTGAAGTGGCACAGGACTTTCCGCAGCCCGGTCGCGGCGGGCGCGGCGTCCAGAGCGCCGATCTCGCCGGCCTACCTCAGCCGACCCAGCGCTTCCGGCGCCGGGCCTGGCGCTTGTTCCAGCGCGCGCTAGATCCTCTCGCGCGGCCGAAGCCGCTGCCCGTATCCGCGATCACATCGCGTCGACTGCCGCGCGCAGGCGGCTGAGCGTCTTCTCGCGGCCGAGCAGCTCGATGCTCTCGAACAGGCCCGGAGAGATCTTCGAGCCGGTGACCGCGACACGGATCGGCTGGAACGCCTGCCGCGGCTTCAGCTCGAGTCGGTCGGCCGTCGCACGCAGCGCCGTCTCGATCTCGGGAGCCTCGAACGGCTGGAGCCCGGCGAGCGCGTCGTCGGCTGCCGCGAGCATCGGGCCTCCACCGTCGAGGTCGGCCGCATCGGGCTCGACCTCGTGGAAGAAAAAGCCTGCGAAGCCGGGGAACTCGGCGAGCCGCGCGATCTTCTCCTGGACGAGCGGCGCGGCGCGCGACACCAGCTCGGCGTCCCAGTCGTACCCGTGCTCGCCGAGCCAGAGGACGAGCCGGTGCGCGAACTCCTCCGACGGCAGCTCGCGGATGTAGACGCCGTTCATCCAGTCGAGCTTCTGGTAGTCGAACTGGGACGGGCTCGAGCTGACACGCGTCAGGTCGAACCGCGACACGAGCTCGTCGCGGTTCATGATCGTCGTCTCGCCGTCGGGCGCCCAGCCGAGCAGGGCGAGGAAGTTGAGCATCGTCTCGGGCAGGTAGCCCGCATCGCGGAACTCCTCGACCGCCTGCGCGCCGTGGCGCTTCGAGAGCTTCTTCCCGTCCATCCCGAAGATCATCGGAACGTGCGCGTAGACCGGGACCTCGGCGCCGACCGCGCGGACGATGTTGATCTGCGCCGGCGTGTTCGGGATGTGGTCGTCGCCGCGGATCACATGCGTGATCCCGTCCCAGACATCCTCCATCGGCGACGCGAAGTTGTAGGTCGGGCGCCCGTCGGAACGGGCGAGCACGATGTCATGGAGCTTGTCGTTCGGGTACTCGATGCGGCCCCGGACGACGTCCTCCCAGGCCGTGACTCCCTCGTCCGGCATGCGGAAGCGGATCGCGCCGTCGTCCTCGTACGCCTTCCCCTCGGCCAGGAGCTGCTCGGCGAGGCGCCGGCAGTCGTCCATCCGGTCGAGCTGGAAGGTGTGCGGCCCGTCCCAGTCGAGGCCGAGCCAGCGGAGCGACTCCTGGATCTGGTCGACGGCCTCGGCGACCTCGCGGGACGTGTCGGTGTTCTCGATCCGGAGCCGGAACTCGCCGCCCTCGTGGCGCGCGTAGAGCCAGTTGAAGAGCGCGGTACGGGCGGTGCCGATGTGGAGGAACCCGGTGGGGCTCGGGGCGATGCGGACGCGGACCGGCATGCGGATAGCGTAGGCAGCGATGCAGATCGGCGCGCACGTCTCCTCCTCGGGCGGGATCGACAAGGCGATCGACCGCGCCGTGGAGATCGGCGCCGAGTCGGTGCAGGTCTTCACGCAGAGCCCGCGCGCGTGGCGGCCGACGAACCACGATCCCGCGAGCTTCGCCCGCTTCCGCGAGAAGCGCGTGGAGGCGGGGATCGGCGGCGTCCTGTGCCATGCGGTCTACCTCTGCAACTTCGCGACGCCTGATCCCGTGCTCTACGAGCGCTCGGTCGCGTCGCTGCGGAACACGACCGAGGTGGCGCGCGGGATCGGCGCCGACGGCGTCGTCTTCCACGTGGGCTCGCATCTCGGGAGCGGGTTCGAGGCCGGGCTCGAGCACGTGGTGCCGGCCCTCGAGCAGGTGCTCGAGCTCTGCACCGACGAGATGTGGCTCCTGATGGAGAACTCCGCGGGGGCGGGCGGCACGATCGGCCGCTCGATCGAGGAGCTCGCGGCGATCTGGGAGCGGTTGGGCGGGCATCCGCGCCTGGGCATCTGTCTCGACTCGTGCCACCTCTGGGTGTCAGGCGTGGACGTGACCGATCCGACCGCGCTCGACGCGTGCCTCGACGAGCTCGACTCCGCGATCGGCCTCGACCGGCTGCGGGCGCTGCACGTCAACGACGCTGCGGCGCCGTTCGCGTCGAACCGTGACCGGCACGCGAACATCCTCGAGGGCGAGCTCGGCGAGCGGCTCGGAGTGTTCCTCGCGAACCCGCGCCTGCAGCGCCTTCCGGCCGTCCTCGAGACCGCCGGCCCGGAAAACCGCGGCCCGGACGCGGACGAGATCCAAAAGACGAAGGACCTGCACGCCCGCTGGCTGACGTGACCCTCCGGCCGCGTCCGGAACCAGGTTCCGGGACGTGGCCGTTCGACACATGGCCCGGTGCCAGGCACGCGGCCATGGCCCGAAGGGGCATTGCTCCGCGGCAGGTCGCACCGCCGGCGGGCGGGTCGAATCGCACCTCGCCCTACGGGACATGTCCTGGTGCCCGGCACCGAGACGTGTACGTTCGGGACGTGTCCGGCATGCGGTATCGGTGGATCGTGCTCGCTGCCGGAACGCTTGCGCAGGCGAGCTTCTCCGCCTCCTCGGTCGGGCTCCCCGCCCTCGGGCCCGCCCTCAAGTCGCACTACGGCCTGACGCTCGGAGAGACGGGAGTCGTGCTCGCCGCGATCGGGATCGGAATGCTTTTCACGCTGCTGCCGTGGGGCCTCGTCGCCGACCGCGTCGACGAGCGCTGGGTGATCGCGGCAGGTCTCACCGCGGCTGCCGGGGGGCTCGTTGCCGCTTCCACGACACACACCTTCGCCGGCGTCACCGGAGTCCTCGTCGCCGTGGGAGCGCTCGGAGCGAGCGTGAACGCCGCAAGCGGACGCGCGGTCATGGCGTGGTTCCCGCGCAGCGAGCTCGGGCTGGCGCTCGGGATCAGGCAGACGTCGATCCCGATCGGCGGAGCCGTCGGAGCGTCGCTCCTGCCGGTCCTCGCTTCCTCGGGCGGCACCCGCCTCGCCTTCCTGTTCCTCGCCGGCGCGTGCGCGACGGGAGCCGTCGTCGCTGCGGTCTTCATCCGCGGCAGTGCCGACCCCGAGGCCGAGGTCGAGCTCGGCGACGTCTCTGGCCCGGTGCGCGACCCGCGGATGTGGCTCCTCGGCACGGGCACCGGTCTCTACCTCACGGCGCAGATCGGCATCACGGGATTCGTGGTCCTCTTCCTCCACGAGCATCGCGGCGTCTCGACCCACGCCGCGGCGGGCCTGCTCGCGGCGATCAACGTCCTCGCCATCGTCGCCCGCGTCTCCTCCGGGAGGATCTCCGACCGGCTCGGGAGCCGCCTCAAGCCGTTGCGGACGATCGGCGTCGCGCTCGCTCTCTTCACGGCCGGCATCGCGGCCGCCACCGACGCGCCCCTCGGCGTACTCGTCCCGCTGTTCCTCGTCGCCGGCTTGCTCAGCATGGCGTGGAACGGGCTCGCCTACGCCGCGGCAGCGGAGACGGCCGGCCCAGCACGCACCGGCGCAGCCCTCGGCTTCCAGCAGACGCTGCTCGGCGTCGTTGTCGCCGGCGCTCCGCCTGCCGTCGCCGCCGTCGCGGAGCACAGCTGGCGGCTCGCGTTCGTCCTCGCCGCGCTCGGCCCCGCTCTCGGGGTCCTCGTCCTGCGGCCGCTGAGCGAGACGGCTAGAGGTCCGCGACCCGCGCGAACACGCGGAACGTCGGCGAACCTGCCGGCAGCTCGCCGAACTCCGGATTGACACACCCGAGCTCGCTCTTTCGCTGCGAGAACGTCGACTGCACTGCGGCGTGGCACATCGGGAGCGGCCGCCGCAGCGCGCGCACGGCGCCGAAGCCCTCGCGCGTCCGCTCGGCGGCGCGGAGCATCTCGACGTCGATCTCCGCCTCGAACACCTTCTGCAGGCAGCCCATGTACGTGTGCCCGTGCTCGTCGTACGCGTAGACAAACGGACACGACCGCTCGAGGCACGACGCCGGGTGGACGACCTTCTCGCAATGGACGTCGCAGCGCCTGCACTCCGCCTCGTCCTGCGGGTGGAGCGGGAGTGTCGCGACAGGTTGCTCGGAGCTCACGGTCACATTGTCCGAGCGGATGGAGGGCTGCGCAAGACTTGACAGGACGGCGCAATCGAGCTAGGTCGCTGAGCTGAACCCCGCGCGTGCACCCCGCCCTCATGCCCGCTCGGCGGCTCTTTAGGCTTCGTCGGTGGTCCGGAACCTGCTTTGGGCGTCGCTTGTCCTCGCGCCCGCGACGATCGTGGTGGACAAGCTCACCGGCGCGGGCGACGTCGCGCTCTTCGTGCTCGCCGCAGCGTCCCTCATCCCCCTCGCCTGGTTGATCGGCGAGGCGACTGAGCACGCTGCGGAGCACACCGGCCCGGGCATCGGCGGATTCCTCAACGCGAGCTTCGGGAACGCGCCGGAGCTGATCGTCGCACTGTTCGCGATCGGCGCCAACCTGCCCGTCGTCGTGCGCGGCTCGCTCTCCGGAAGCGTCATCTCGAACCTGCTGCTCGTCTACGGCGTCACGCAGGTTGCGGGCCCGGACGGAGCACGGATCGACCGCCGCTCCTTGCTCTCGCAGCTCGGGCTCGTCGGCGCCGCGGTCGTCGCCCTCGTGATTCCGGTGGCGCTCGGCTACACGGGCTCACCCGAGCGGCACACCGTGGTCGTCGCCTCGATCCCGATCGCGATCGTGCTGCTGCTGCTCTACCTCGCCGTCGTCGGCCGCAACCTGCGCCGCCACCGCGAGAGCGAGCGCGAGCGGGCGGAGCCGGGAGAGGGAACCTGGTCGCTGTCGGTCGCGCTCGGCGCCCTTGCGGTGGCGACCGGAGCGACGGCGTGGGTGAGCGAGATCCTCGTCCACTCGCTGCACGCCTTCGCCGCTGCGGTCGGGCTCAGCGAGTTCTTCATCGCCGTCGTGATCGTGGCGATCGTCGGCAACGCGGCCGAGCACGGCGGCGCGATCCTCATCGCCCGCGGCGGGAAGATGCGGCTCGCGACCGAGATCGCGATCTCGTCGAGCGCGCAGGTCGCGCTGCTCGTCATCCCGGTCGTGACACTTCTCTCGCTCCTCTTCTCGCACCGCCTCGCGCTCTCGTTCCGCTGGACCGAGCTCGTGGCGATGGCAGGCGCCACGGTGGTGGTCGCGGCCACCGTGTGGGACGGGCGATCGAGGCGGAAAGAGGGCTGGTTCCTCGTTGCTGCCTACGCGGCGGCCGTCCTCGGGTTCCTCCTCGGGGGTGGCCGCTGAGGGTGCGGCCGGCCGCCCTGTGACGGTTCGGTTAGCTCCCTTACGGCCGGGCGGGACTTCGACTACCTTGGGGGCGTGGCCGTGAGGGAGGAGTCGAAGGACGGCGTCGCCGTGCCCGCGAACGCCGCGGTCGAGGCGCGCGATCTCGTGCGCCGCTACGGCGAGGGGTCGACCGCCGTCGAGGCGCTGCGCGGCGTCGACATCGACGTCCGCTCCGGCGAGCTCGTCGCCGTCATGGGCCCGTCCGGATCCGGCAAGTCGACGCTGATGCACATCCTCGCGGGCCTCGACAAGCCGACCTCCGGGACGGTGAAGATCGCCGGCACGGAGATCACGGAGCTCGACGACTCGCACCTGACCCGTCTCCGGCGCAAGCACATCGGCTTCGTCTTCCAGTTCTTCAACCTCCTGCCGATGCTCGACGCCGAGGAGAACGTCCTCCTCCCGCTGTCGATCGCCGGCGAGAAGCCCGACAAGGCGTGGCTCGACGAGCTGCTCGGAAAGATGGGCCTCGACAAGCGCCGCGACCACCGGCCGGCGGAGCTCTCGGGCGGCGAGCAGCAGCGCGTCGCGATCGCGCGCTCGCTCGTCTCGAAGCCGACGATCCTCTTCGCCGACGAGCCGACCGGCAATCTCGACTCGAAGACGGGCGGCGAGATCCTCGACCTGATCCGCGACTCGGTCGACACCTACGGCCAGACGACGGTCATGGTCACGCACGAGCCTCGCGCCGCCTCGACCGCCGACAGGATCCTCTTCCTCGCCGACGGCGAGATCGTCCAGGAGCTCCACGAGGGAAGCACCGCGGCGGACGTGCTCGCCGTCATGAGCAGCCTGCGCTGATGTTTCTCGTCGCGCTGAAAGGACTCGCGGGCCGGAAGCTGCGCGCAGTGCTGACCGCCGTGGCGATCGTGCTCGGCGTCGCGATGATCAGCGGTACCTACGTCCTCACCGACACGATCAAGGCCGCATTCAGCACGGTCTTCACCACCGTCTACGCGAAGACGGATGCCGTCGTCACCGGCAAGGTCGCGTTCGGGAACAATGCGAACAGCAACAACCTGCCACCGTCGTTTTCGGCGTCACTGCTCGGAAAGGTGCGCAACCTCCCGGGCGTGGCCGCCGCCGACGGGGGGATCGGTGATCTCGCGCATCTCGTCGGGCGCGACGGGAAGGTGATCTCGGGCCACGGCGCGCCGGCGCTCGCCTTCAGCGTCCATTCGGGCGGCGACCAGCGCTTCAACCCGCTCACGCTCGTATCCGGCGCGTGGCCCGTCGGCGCGCACGAGATCGACATCGACGAGCACACGGCGAGCACGGCGCACTACGAGGTCGGCCAGTCGATCGGCGTGATCGCGCGCGGCCCGACGACGAAGTACCGGATCGCCGGCATCGTCAAGATCGGCGGCGTCTCGTCGCTCGGGGGCGCGACGATGGCCATCTTCGACTTCCCGACCGCGCAACGGATCTTCCACAAGGAGGGAAAGCTCGACTCGATCGACATTGCAGCCGCGAACGGCACGAGCCCGGCGCAGCTCGTGAGCGAGATCAAGCCGCTCCTGCCTCCGACCGCCGAGGTGCGGACCGCGCAGGGTCAGGCGAAGCAGGCGACGAAGGACACGAACGGCTTCCTCTCGATCATCAACGACTTCCTGCTCGCGTTCGGCGGTGTCGCGCTGTTCGTCGGCACGTTCGTGATCGCCAACACGCTCGGAATCACGATCGCGCAACGCACCCGCGAGCTTGCGACGTTGCGCACCCTCGGCGCGAACCGGCGCCAGGTCCTCCTCTCCGTGCTCCTCGAGGCGCTCGTGATCGGGATCGTCGCCTCGATCACCGGTCTCTTCCTCGGGCTCGCGCTGGCGAAGGGCCTGAATGCAGTCTTTGTCCACTTCGGGCTCAACCTGCCGCAGGCGGGAACCGTGTTCAAGACCAGGACGATCGTCGTCGCGCTCGTCGTCGGGATCCTCGTGACGCTGCTGGCCGCGCTGCGGCCGGCGATCCGTGCGACCCGCGTGCCACCCATCTCCGCCGTGCGCGAGGGCGCGGTGCTGCCCGTGTCGCGATTCGCCAGGTTCAGCGCCCAGGCGGCACTGCTCACGATCGGGGGATCGGTCGCGTTGATGCTCGTCGGCCTCTTCGTCAGCGGGCTCTCGACGACGCAGCGCCTGCTCGCGATCGGCGTCGGCGCCGCGGCCGTGTTCCTCGGCGTCGCGATGCTCGCCAAGACGCTCGTCCCGCCGCTCGCACGCGTGCTCGGCTGGCCGGCGACCGAGATCGGCGGAGCTGCCGGCGAGCTCGCGCGCGGCAACGCCATGCGGAACCCGCAGCGCACGGCATCGACGGCCTCGGCGCTCATGATCGGGCTCGCGCTCGTCACGCTCGTCTCGGTTCTCGCGTCCGGCTTGAAGACGACCTTTTCCGACGCCGTCAACTCGATCTTCAGAGGCGATTACGCACTGACGGCGACCGACAACTTCTCGCCGATCTCCGTCGCGTCGGCGACTGCCCTGAAGAACGTTCCGGGAGCCAACGTCGTCTCGGGGGTCCGCGCCGGCGACGGCAAGGCGTTCGGGCACAGGATCAACGTCACGGCGGTCTCCGGCGACATCGCCAAGGTCATCGTCGTCAAATGGCAGGACGGCTCACAGGCGACTCCCGGCGCGCTCCGCAACGACGGCGCGTTCGTGTCGAAGGACTACGCGAAGAAACACCACCTCTCGGTCGGCTCGCCGGTCGCAGTCGAGGTTCCGTCCGGGAAGAGGCTGCACCTCGTCCTCCGCGGGATCTTCGCACCGCCCAAGGGCGGCTCGCCGTACGGCGACGTCACGATCTCGACGCAGAGGTTCGACGCGGAGTACCAGAACCCGCAGAACCTCTATGCCTTCGTGGACATGGCCGGCGGGGTGACCGCAACGAACACCGCGAAGCTGACGAAGGCGCTCGGCAACTTCCCCGACGCAAAGATCGCGACTGCGAGCCAGTTCAAGAAGAACCAGGAGTCCGGCATCGACACCCTCCTGAACCTCCTCTACGTCCTGCTCTCGCTCTCGATCGTGATCAGCCTCTTCGGCATCGTGAACACGCTCGTCCTGACGGTGTTCGAGCGGACGCGTGAGCTCGGCATGCTGCGCGCGATCGGGATGACACGGCGGCAGGTACGCCGCATGATCCGGCACGAGAGCATCGTCACGGCACTCATCGGCGCGGCACTGGGCATCCCGGTCGGCGTCGTGCTCGCGCTCATGGTCGGCCGCGCGATCAAGTATCCGGCCTTCACGATCCCGGTCGGCACGCTCGTCGTCTTCGTGATCGCGGCGATCCTCGCCGGGCTGCTCGCGGCCATCCTCCCGGCCCGCCGTGCCGGCAAGCTCAACGTGCTCCAGGCGCTCCAGTACGAGTAAGCCCGTGGACGACGCGCGGCTGATCGAGGAAGGGCTCGCGGGCCGCCTCGAAGCGGGCAGCGCCGAGTTCGCGCTTCGTCGACATCACAGCGAGCTCGCGCTCGCCTTCGTGCGCTAGCCGGCGACCGGGTAGATCCGGTAGCCGGCGAAGGTGCGGTGTTTGTACGAGCGGTAGAAGCCCTCGCTCTCCGCCGCCGAGAGGAGATCGAGCCGCTGCGCTCCCGAGCGCGCGAACGCCTCGTCGACGAGGGCGCGACCGATCCCGCGCCGGCGCACATGGCCGGCGACGACGAGCAGCGAGAGATACGCCTCGATCTCGCCGTCCGTGAGGAGATAGGCGAAGCCGACAACGCCTCCACCCTCCACGGCAACGAGCGAGACGACTCCGGGAGCCGTCAGGGCTCGCATTGCGCGATCCGGATCGGTCGGCAGCGTCGGCCAGCCCTCCGCCTCGCACAGCCGGAGAACCGCGGCAAGATGCTCCTCGCCGAAGGCGGCGATCTCCACCGGGGCTACTCCCCGGGCGCGCGCCAGGGACCCGGTTCGCGCGTGACCGGATAGCCGGCCCAGATCATCCGCGCCACCGAGCCGTCCGGCTCCCGCTCGATCCGCAGCGCCTCGCCCTGCTCCGGCCCGGAGACCGTGCGCCAGCGGTCGTCCGTCTCCCGCTCGAAGACCGACGACGGCTCCCAGTCGAGCAGGCCGTCGTAGCGCGCCTCGAGCCGGCCCTCGCGCCAGCGGAAGACGAGCCTGGCCGCCTCCACGAACCAGATCCCGAGAACCGGCGCGACGTCGTCGGGCGGCGGCTCCCCGATCCGCCACGGCTCGGGCGCGACCGGCCACTCCTCCACGGTCGTGCGGACGAGCGACAGCCCGAGCTCCACGGTCGCCGCCTCGCTCTCGTTCGTGAGGGCGGTGACGACGACCTTCTCCTTCGGCGAGAAGAGGAGCACCGCGATGAAGCCGGGCATCGAGCCCGTGTGCCCGGCGAGGATCTGCTCGCCGTCGCGCCGCAGGTAGAGCCCGAGCCCGTAGCCCGCGAGCCACCGGTCGTGCTCGGTGATCACCTGCACCGTCCGCATCTCCTCTGCGGTCTTCTTCGCGAGCACCGCCTCGTCCGGCTCCATGAGGAAGGCGCCCCAGCGGCAGACGTCGGCGGCCGTCCCCCAGAGCTGGCCGGCGGACGCCCAGGCGCCCGTCTCGACGTCGACCGTGTCCCAGACGCCGTCGGCGTACGGCTGGGCGAGATAGCCCTTCGCGGCGGGCGGCTCGGGCTCGAAGCTCACCCGCGTCAGGCCGGCGGGCGCGAACAGCCGCTCGCGCGCGTAGTCCATGTAGGGCACGCCCGAGGCGCGCTCGACGACGATGCCGAGCAGCGCGTAGGCGAGGTTGGAGTAGTGGAAGCGGGCTCCCGACGGGAGCACGAGCTCCGCCTCCGCGAGCGTCTCGAGCAGCTCGTCGGGCCGCGCGAACCGCATCGTCAGCCAGGAGTCGTCCTGCGTCTCGCGTTGAAGGCCCGAGGCGTGTGAGAGCAGCCGGCGGATCGTGGGCCGGTGCGCCGCACCCTCGATGTGCCGGTCGAGCGTGTCCTCGAGGTCGAGCTTGCCCGCGTCGCGAAGCTGCATGATCGCGGCCGCCGTGAACGTCTTCGTGATCGAGCCGAGGCGGTACTGCGTCTCGGGTGTCGCCTCGACACCGGCCTCGACGTCGGCGGCGCCGACGGCCGTCTCCCACACGAGCTCGCCGTCGCGGAGCACGGCCGCGGCGAGGCTCGGAACGCGCTTCTCGCGCTGCGTGACTCCGACGAGCCGCTCGAGGCGCGCGGCCAGGCGCTCGGGGGTCTCAGGCATGGACGGAGAGCACCGCCTGCATCCGCTCGATCGCCTGGTCGATCTCGCCGTCGCCGACGTCGAGGTGCGTGACGGCGCGCAGCCAGCCGGGGCGAAGCCCTCCGACGCCGACGTCGTGCTCGAGGAGGCGCTCGGTGAGCCCCGGCTCGTCGGGAATCGGGACGAAGTTCGTCTCGACGGTCGCGGGATCGATCCCGATTCCCTCCGCGAGCCGCTTCGCCCGCGCGTGGTCGTCCGCGAGCCGTTCCACGTTGTGGTCGAGCGCGTAGAGCATCGCAGCGGAGGCGATGCCCGACTGCCGCAGCGCGCCGCCGAAGAGGAACTTGCTCTCCCACGCCCGCTCGATCGTCTCGGCCGGACCGGCGAGGATCGCGCCGAACGGACACCCGAGCCCCTTCGAGAAGCAGATCGTGACGGTGTCGGCGAGCGCCGCCCACGCGGACGGCTCGAGACCCGTGGCGACCGCGGCGTTGACGAGGCGCGCACCGTCGAGGTGGACGGCCGCGCCTCGCTCGCGTGCCGCCGCCACCGTCGCGCCGAGCTCGTCGAGCGGCCAGACCCGGCCGCCGGAGCTGCGATGCGTGTTCTCGAGCACGACGACGCTGCCGGGCCCGAACTCGTCGAGCTCCTCGATCTGCTCCGGCGTCGGCCGGCCCGCTTCCGAGACGAGGCCGCGCATGACGAGGCCGGAATGGATCGCCGGACCTCCCCACTCGTAGATCAGGACGTGCGTCCGCTCCTCCGCCACGACCTTGCAGCCGGGCCGGCTGAGGGCGCGCAGGGCCGCCTGGTTCGCCATCGTCGCGGTCGGGAGGAAGAGCGCCGCCTCTTTCCCGAGCAGCTTCGCCATCCGGCGCTGGAGCTCGTTCGTGGTCGGGTCCTCGCGCTCCTGCTCGTCGCCGACCGCGGCGGTCGCCATCGCGGCGAGCATCCCGGGCGTCGGCTTCGTGACGGTGTCGGAGCGGAGATCGATCATCGGGCCTGACGCTACCGTAGGCCGATGGATCTGGACCTCCTCGAACGGACGCTGCGCGAGCGCGGCGAGCCGGCGTTCCGTCGGCGGCAGGTCTGGGAGTGGACGGCCCGCGGCGCGCCCGGATACGACGGGATGACGAACCTCTCGCGTGCGCTGCGTGAGGAGCTCGACGCGGCCGTCCCCTACTCGACGCTCTCGGTCGAGACCGAGCGCGAGTCGCGGGACGGCACCGTGAAGACGCTGTTCCGCACCGGAGACGGCCACCCGGTCGAGGCGGTCCTGATGCGGTACCGGGACGGCCGGCGGTCGCTCTGCCTCTCGTCCCAGTCGGGCTGCCCGCTGACGTGCACCTTCTGCGCGACCGGCGCGATGGCGTTCGAGCGGAACCTCACGGCCTCGGAGATCCTCGACCAGGCGCTCCACTTCCGGCGCCTCACCGAGCTCGACCACTGCGTCTTCATGGGGATGGGCGAGCCGATGCTCAACCTCGACGAGGTGCTCGCCGCGGCGCGACGCCTTCCCGACCTCGGGATCACGCACCGGCGGACGACGATCTCGACGGTGGGCTGGCTCCCCGGCCTGCGCCGCTTCGTCGACGAGGTGGCCGAGCCGATCCGGCTCGCGCTCTCGCTCCACGCGCCGGACGACGGGCTGCGGTCGCGGATCATGCCCGTGAACGAGCGGTTCCCGATCGCGGACGTGGTCGCGGAGTGCCGCCGGCACGCGGAGGCGACGAACCGCCGCGTCTTCGTCGAATACGTGATGCTCGCCGGCGTGAACGACACGCCGGAGCTCGCGGGCAAGCTGGCCGAGCTCCTCGGCCGCGACCACTTCAAGGTCAACCTGATCCCCTACAACGCTTGGGCTGCAAGCGCCGGCGGTCAAGCCGCCGTCGCGCGGCCGAAGACCCCGCCTGCGGCGGCAGGCGCCCTCTACGAAGGTTCCTCGCGGGAGCGGATCGGCGCCTTCAGGCACGAGCTCGAACGCGCGCGCGTGCCGGTCACCGTGCGGCTGACCCGCGGACGGGACATCGAAGCCGCCTGCGGGCAGCTCGCAGCCGCGCCGAGGCCGCGCGGGCGACAGGCCGCCGTTCCGGCGGGATGAGCCGCATCGCGTTCGAGCGCGAGATCTTCGAAGCCGAGCTGCTCGACCCCTACCACGGCTTCGCGCCCACGCGGACGAAGGTCGAGGCGCGGCGCGATCCGTTGACGGGTCACAGCGCCCGGATCCTCCCCGCCGGGAGCTTTCCGCCGCCTGCCCGGCACGATCTCGAGCGCCTCGCCGCCGAGACCCGCGAAACCTGCCCGTTCTGCGCCGAGCGGATCGAGGAGGAGACACCGCGCCTGCCGCCCGCCGTCAGCCGAGACGGACGGATCCGCGCCGGCGAGGCCGTCCTCTTCCCGAACCTCGTCCCCTACGCGAAGTGGAGCTCGGTCTCGGTCTACTCCCCGGAGCGCCACCTGCTCTCGCTGCCGGACCTCACGCCGTCGCTCGCCGCCGACAACCTGCTTGCCCAGCGCGCGTTCGGCCGGGCGGTGCTCGCCTTCGACCCGACCTCGCAGTGGATCAGCGTCAACGCAAACCACCTCCCGCCGGCCGGCAGCTCGATCTTCCATCCTCACCTGCAGGGCAGCGCGAACCCGCTGCCAACGACGATGCAGCGCCTCCTCGCGGCTGTCCCGCCCGCGGACGTGCGCGCATACGTCGCCGCCGAGCGGGACGACGGGACGCGACTTCTCGCGTCCTCAGGCGGGATCGACTGGGTCGCGAGCTTCGCACCGCTCGGGCCGGCCGAGATCTGCGCATTCGCCGCGGGAGTCGGCTCGCCGCACGACCTCGAAGACGCACTGGTCGAGGAGCTCGCACGCGGCATCTCGGCCGTGCTCGGCGTCTACGACCGTCTTGGCTTCCAGAGTTTCAATCTCGCGCTGTACGGCGTCCCCGCCGCCCAGACCCTGCTTCTGCGCATCGTCGCGCGCGCGTATTTCGGCGCCGCCGAGCGCTCGGACGCGATGTGGAGCGAGCGGCTCCAGTGGGAAGCCGCCACCGACCTCGCGCCGGAGCACGTCGCCGAGTTGGCGCGTCCGGCCTTCGCGCGGCGGGGCTAGACGCCCTGCGGCGCCTCGGTTACGACGGCTTTCGCCTCTCCCTTTGTCACGGGATGCTCGCCGAACCCGTACTTGACGACGGGCCGCTTGACCGCGCGCACCTCGTCGAGCCGTCGCACCGGCCGATGGTGCGGAGCCTCCTTCAGCAGCTCCGGCTCCTCCGCCGCCTCGCGGGCGATCGCGAGCATCGCGTCGCAGAACGCGTCGAGCGTCTCCTTCGCCTCGGTCTCGGTCGGCTCGACCATCAGCGCCTCGGGGACGATCAGCGGGAAGTAGATCGTCGGCGGGTGAAAGCCGTAGTCCATCAGCCGCTTCGCGACGTCGAGCGCGGTGCAGCCGTGCTCGCGCTTCAACGTCTTCGCCGAGAGGACGAACTCGTGCGTGCAGAGACGGTCGAACGGCAGGTCGTAGGCCCCCTTTAGCCGCGCGAGGACGTAGTTCGCGTTGAGCACGGCCGCCTCCGACATCTCGCGCAGTCGCGGCCCCCACATCCGGATGTAGGCGTACGAGCGGACGAAGACGCCGAACGGGCCTGCGAAGCCGCGCACCTTGCCGATCGTCTGCGGCCGGTCGAAGTCGAGGCCGAAGCCGCCCTCGTCCCGCCGCACGATCGCCGGCACCGGCAGGAACGGCTCGAGAATGCCGCGCACCGCGACCGGGCCGCCGCCGGGGCCGCCGCCTCCGTGCGGCTGCGAGAACGTCTTGTGCAGATTGATGTGGACGATGTCGAAGCCCATGTCGCCCGGCCGCGAGATCCCGCACACCGCGTTGAGATTCGCGCCGTCGTAGTACATGAGCGCGCCGGCGCCGTGGAAGATCTGCTCGATCTCCTCGATGTTCTCGTCGAAGAGGCCGAGCGTCGACGGGTTCGTGAGCATGAGCGCCGCGGTGTGCTCGTCGACCTTGCCGCGCAGGTCGTCGACGTCGATGTTGCCCCGCGCGTCCGTCCGCACCGGCGTGAGCTCGTAGCCCGCCATCGTCACCGAGGCCGGGTTCGTGCCGTGCGCCGTGTCGGGGATGACGACCTTCCTCCGCTGCTCCGCCTCGCCGCGGGCGGCGAAGTACGCGCGCACGAGCAGGAGCCCGGTCAGCTCGCCCTGCGAGCCGGCGGCCGGCTGGAGCGAGACCGCGTCGAGCCCGGTGACCTCGGCGAGGATCTCCTGGAGCCGCCACATCAGCTCGAGCGCTCCCTGCGCCCCGTCCTCCTCCTGCAGCGGATGCAGCCGCGCGAAGCCGGGCAGCGCCGCGAGCCGCTCGTTGATCCGCGGGTTGTACTTCATCGTGCAGGAGCCGAGCGGGTAGAAGCCCGTGTCGACGCCGAAGTTGCGCGTCGAGAGCTCGGTGAAGTGGCGGACGAGCTCGAACTCCGGCACCTCCGGCAGGCGCGGAGGCTGGCTACGCCGGAGCTCCTCCGGAACCCCCGGCCGTGGGAGCTCGTCGTGGCGCGGAACGGCCGACGCGCGGCGCCCGGCCTGCGACTTCTCGTAGATGAGCTTCACCGAGCCACCTCCGCGAGGACGTCGGCGAGGCGGTCGATCTCCTCCGGTGTCCGGCGCTCGGTGACCGCGACCAGCAGGACGTCGTCCATCCCCTCGTAGTCGCGGCCGAGCGCGTAGCCGGGATGGACTCCACGCTCCCGGGCCGCCGCGACGACCTCGCGCGCGTTCCGTCCGACCCGGACGGCAAACTCCTTGAATGTTGGCTGATCGGCAAACACCGGCTCGAGTCCCGCCCGCTCCTCGAGGCGCTGCTTCGCATGGGCGGCGAGAGACAGGCAGGTCTCCCCTAGCTCCCGCAGACCCTGCGGCCCCAGCCACGTGAGGTAGACGAGCCCGCCGAGCGCGAGCAGCGTCTGGTTCGTGGTGATGTTGGAGGTGGCCTTCTCGCGCCGGATGTGCTGCTCGCGGGTCTGCAGGGTGAGGACATAGCCGCGTTCCCCCTCGGTGTCGAGCGTCTCACCGACGATGCGTCCCGGCATGCGCCTGATGAACTCCTCGCGGGCTGCGAGGAAGCCGTAGTGCGGCCCGCCGAATGACGGGAAGTTGCCGGCCGGCTGGCCCTCGCCGAGCGCGATCGCCGCGCCGTAGCGGGCCGGTGCCTCGAGTACGCCGAGCGAGAGGAGGTCGACGTGGGCGACCGGCAGCGCGCCCGCGTCGGCGGCGCGGGCGACGAGCTCCGGAGCCGGCTCGAGACAGCCGAAGAAGTTCGGCTGCTGGAAGATGACCGCCGCCGCGCCCGCGGCGGCGCGCTCCACCTCGTCGGGATCGGTCACGCCGTCCCGGTGCGGCACCTCGACGGTCTCGAGCCCGAAGCCGGCGGCGTACGTCTTCACGACCTGCCGCACCTGCGGGTTGGTCGCCTCGGTGACGACGACCTTGCCGCGGCCGGTCGCGTGCTTCGCGATGTAGCACGCGTCGGCGGCGACGCTCGTCCCGTCGTATCCGGACGCGTTCGACACGTCCATGCCGGTGAGCTCGCAGATCGCGGTCTGGTACTCGAAGATCGCCTGGAGGACTCCCTGACTCATCTCCGGCTGGTACGGCGTGTACGCGGTCAGGAGCTCCCCGCGCTGGAGGATCGCGTCGACGACGGCGGGGACGTAGTGGTCGTACATGCCGGCGCCGAGAAAGGAGAGCTCCCGGCTCGCGTCGGCATTCCGCGCCGCGAGCTCGGCGACGTGCGCGTAGACCTCCTGCTCCGAAAGGGCCGGCTCGAGGTCGAGCTCCCGTCCGAAGCGAACCCCTTCCGGCACGTCGCGGAAGAGCTCGCCGACCGAGGCGACGCCGATCGTCCGGAGCATCTCCTCCCGGTCGGACTCCGTCAGCGCGAGGAACGGATGCGTCACTGGCTCGCGAGCAGCTGCCGGTAGGCGCTCGCGTCGAGCAGCGCGTCGGCCTCGCCCGGATCGGTGAGCCGGATGCGGACGAGCCAGCCGTTGCCGTACGGCTCCTCGTTCACGGTCTCGGGCGCATCCACGACCTGCCGGTTGACCTCGAGCACCTCGCCCGAGAGGGGCGCAATCACGTCAGAGACCGCCTTCACCGACTCGACCTCGCCGTACGACTGGTCCTTCGTCACGCTCGAGCCCGCCTCGGGGGGCTCGAAATGGACGAGCTCGCCGAGCGAGTCGGCGGCGAACCACGTGATGCCGAGCAACGCCTCATCGCCCTCGATGCGTGCCCAGTCGTGCTCCTCGTGGTACCTCAGCTCCTCCGGATAGCTCTCGGCAGCTGCCACTAATCCTCCCTCTTGTAGATCGGCTTCTTGACGACGCGCGCCCGCCGCGGGCGACCGCGAACGTCGATGGTCAACTCTGTCCCGGGCTTCGCCTGCGCCGCCGGCACGTATCCCATGCCGATCCCGATCTCGAGCATCGGCGAATGCGAGCCCGACGTCACCTCGCCGCCGCCCTCGATCGGCATCCCGTGCCGCGGAATGGCCTTATCCTCCATGACGAAGGCGACGAGCCTGCTCTCAGGCCCGTCCGCCTTCACCCGCCGTAGGACGTCGACACCCTCGAATTCCTTGTCGAGCGCGCACGCCCAGCCGAGGCCCGCGGAGATGGCGTCGGTCTCGGGCCCGATGTCGTTGCCGTGGAGCGGGTAGCAGACCTCGAGTCGCAACGTGTCGCGCGCGCCGAGGCCGCACGGGACGACGCCGCGCTCGAGCACGGCGTCCCAGAGCCGCGCCGCGTCCTCGCTCATGCAGAGGAGCTCACAGCCTTCCTCGCCCGTGTAGCCGGTGCGATTCACCATCACCTCGACCCCGTCGATAGAGCTCTCCCCGAACGTGAACGGCTTCGCGGGCGCGAGCCCGAGTCGCTCGAGCGCCCGGGGGCCCTGGACGGCGAGAAGCGCGCAGTCCTCGGAGACGTCGCGGACGTCCGAGCCCCGGATCTCGCGGTCTTTCAGCCAGTCGTAGGCGGGGCCGCGGTTCGACGCGTTCACGACGAGGAGATACGCGTGCTCCCCCGTGCGATAGACGATGAGGTCGTCGATGATCCCCGCTGCCTCGTTCGTCAGCAGCGTGTACTGGGCCTCGCCGGTTGCGAGCCGGTCGAGGTCGTTCGAGAGGGCTGCCTGGAGGAGCTCGCGTGCGTGAGGCCCCTCCACCTCGAGCTCGCCCATGTGCGAGACGTCGAAGACCCCCGCGTCGGTGCGCACCGCGCGGTGCTCCGGGATCACCCCGCCGTACTGCACCGGCATCTCCCAGCCGGCGAACGGCACCATCCGCGCACCGAGCGCGACGTGGCGGTCGTGTAGAGGCGTGTGCTGGAGCGTCTCGGGCGTCGGCACGGAGCCGATCCTAGTGCGTCGCTGTGCCGCCCCGGCTCAGTCGAAATCCTGCCCCAGAACGGAGCCGCCCCGGCTCGTCCGAAAACGGGCCGGGGCGGCGGACCGGGTCGTGGGGTTGACTCGATTACGGGTCAACCCTTGTTGAGGGCACGCACCGTGTGCCCCCTTTCGAGGGGCCCAAACCTTTCCGCAAAGAGAAGGACGCGCGGCTCGAGGCGGGCGCTACTCGCCGCGCAGGAAGGACGGCACGTCGAGTCCTTCCTCGCCCTGCTCCGGGCTGCGCGCCGGAACCGCGACGGGAGTCTCGCTGCCCGCGCGCCGGCGGCGCCGTCCGCCGCCGAAGCCCGTGGCGATCACGGTGACGCGCACCTCGTCGCCCATCGCGTCGTCGATCACGGCGCCGAAGATGACGTTCGCGTTCACGTCCGCCGCGCTCGTCACGACCTCCGCGGCCTCGTTCACCTCGAAGAGGCCGATGTCCGGACCGCCGGTGATGTTGAGCAGGATCCCGGTCGCGCCCTCGATCGACGACTCGAGCAGCGGCGACGAGACAGCCGCGCGCGCTGCTTCGGCCGCGCGGTTGTCGCCGCTCGCGACGCCGATCCCCATCAGCGCCGAGCCAGCCTCGCGCATGATCGTGCGCACGTCCGCGAAGTCGAGGTTGACGAGCCCCGGCACGGTGATCAGGTCCGTGATCCCCTGGACGCCCTGGCGCAGCACGTCGTCCGCCATCCGGAACGCGTCGACGACCGACGTCTGCTTCTCGACCACCTGAAGCAGGCGGTCGTTCTCGATCACGATCAGCGTCTCGAGGCGGTCGCGGAGGCTTTCGATTCCCTGCTCGGCCTGCTGCCCGCGCCTGCGACCCTCGAACCCGAACGGCTTCGTGACGACGCCCACGGTCAGCGCTCCAAGCTCGCGCCCGAGCTCGGCGACGACGGGAGCGGCGCCCGTCCCCGTCCCGCCGCCTTCACCCGCGGTGATGAAGATCATGTCGGCGCCCTTCAGCGCTTCCTTCAGCTCGTCGCGGCTTTCCTGCGCCGCTGCGAGGCCGACCGCCGGATCTGCCCCGGCGCCGAGGCCGCGCGTCGCGGCCGAGCCGATGTGGATCTTCACGTCCGCGTCGCAGACCATGAGTGCCTGCGCATCTGTGTTCACCGCGATGAACTCGACGCCCGAAAGGCCGGCGTCCACCATCCGGTTGACGGCGTTCGTGCCTCCCCCGCCGACACCCACGACCCTGAGGACGGCGAGATAGTTCCCGGCTGCTTCCTTCGAGCTCATTCGGTCTGAGTCTGAACCTTCAGTAGAGGATCGGGGCTTGATTCAGCAACAACGGGCCGGAGGGTATGTGCCGCGAGCCTCGTTGTCAACTGGAGGTGGAGCTCCGTTGCCTCAACCTCTACTAGAGCCTTGCAGTGCGTAGAACGGCGGCGGCGAGCCGGCTCCGGACACGGGCCTGCCCGGGACGCTGACGTCGAGGAAGGTCGATCCGGACGGAAGTATCGGGAGCGTGCGCGCGGCCACCGCCACCTTGAGCCGGAGATTCCCGCCGTCACCGAGGAGAAGCTCGATGCCCGACCGCAGATGAAACACGAGCGCTCCGCCTGCGTAGGTCACCGTGGCCACGCGGGTCGCGAACGGACCGGCCAGACCGACCGCGCGCGCCGAGACGCCGGAGCCTGCGCCCGAGAGCTCCGCCCCCACGGTCACCGAGGTGTGCGCCGAGACCCAGATCCGCGGCAGGCTCGAGTCGGCGCCGGCCGGCAGCCCTTCCATCACGCGGCCTCGCACGGATACGAGCCAGCTGTCCCGACCGCGGCGCAGGACGGCGGCAGGACGCTCGGGAACCACCCGGATTCGCAAGGTGTGCGGGAACGCGCGGTCGTAGCTCGCGCGCACGACCGCCGGAAGCGCGTCGACCCGGCGTAGGACCGCCGACCCGTCGAGCCCGACGAGAGGCCTCCCGGCCAGGGAGCCGAGCGCGTTGCGCACCTGGGCATCCACCCGGGCCGAGCCTCCCTCCACCTCGATCCGGTCGATGGCGAAGAGCGACGACTCGCGCGCGAGCAGGTAACCGCACAGCGCGAAGGCGAGGATGCCGAAACCGATCGCGAGCGAGCGCCTGGTCGGCGTCAGGCGACCGAGCGCTTCGCGCAGGCTCAGCTGTGGCCATCTCGCGTGGAGCGGCGGCGCCGCGGCCGCGACGCGGGTCACGGACCGGGGGAAACGAGCCTTGGCGGCCACCTCTCGATGTTCGTCGCCGGAGCTGTCCCTCCTACAGGTCCGGCAGCTCGAGCTCGCCGAGAAACTCGACCTCGTGCTCGAGCCGGACGCCGAACTGCTCGTGAGCACGGCGGCGGGCCTCGGCCATGAGAGCGAGAGCGTCGGCCGTCTTCGCGCCGTCCGCGTTCTCGATGAAGTTCGCGTGCTTGGGCGAGATCTGGGCTCCGCCGAGCCGGTGGCCCTTGAGCCCGCACGCCTCGAGCATCCGTCCCGCGCTGAGCTCGTGATCCGGGTTCTTGAAGACGCTCCCGAAGGTACGCCGGTTCGTCGGCTGGGCCTCCTTCCGCTGCCTGTTCAGCTCGCGTACCTCGGCCTTGATCTCGTCCGACGGCCTCGGCCGGAGCTCCAGCTCGGCCCGGAGCACGACCTGGCCGTGGCGAAGCTCGGAGTGCCGGTACGAGAGACCGAGCTCGGATGGCGTCAGCCAGGCGCTGCCGTCGGCGGTCGCGACGAGCGCTCGCCTCAGGACGCCCGCGAATTCGCCCCCGTACGCTCCGGCGTTCATCCAGACCCCGCCGCCGATCGTGCCGGGGATCGCGCACGCGAACTCGAAGCCACCGAGCCCGGCGGTGCGCGCGCGGTGCAGCGCGACCGCGTTCGCCGCCCCGCCCCCCACGCGCAGCACCTCGCCTGTGACCTCGACCGCCGCGAGCTCGCCGCCCAGCTTGAGGACGAGCGCGTCGACGCCGTCGTCCGCGGCGAGAAGGTTCGAGCCGAGCCCGACGACCGCGACCTGGAGGGAACGGTCGTGCGCCCAGCGCAGAAGCTCCTCGACCTCCGGCTCCGACTCCGGCCGTGCGAAGACGCGCGCGAGCCCTCCCGTGCCGAGCGTCGTGAAGCGAGCGAGCTCGACTCCCTCCTCGATCGTCATGCCAGCGCCTCGAGGATCAACGGAGCGGCCCGTTCCACGTCGCCGGCGCCGAGCGTGAGCACGGTGTCGCCCGGCCGGGGCCACCGGGCGACGAGTGAAGCGGCGTCCTCGAGCACCGGCGCCCAGCCGATGCACATGCCGGGCCTCCGCCGTGCGAGCTCGTCGACGATCAGCCGTCCGGTCACTCCGGGGATTGGTTCCTCCCGCGCGGGATAGATCTCGGTCACGCACGCTGCGTCCGCGGCGGCAAGCGCCTCGGCGAAGCCGTGCGCCAGATGCAGAGTCCGCGAGTAGAGGTGAGGCTGGAAGAGCGCGATCAGCCGGCCGCCGTCGCGAATGGCCGCGAGGTCCGCCGCGAGCTCGGCCGGATGATGCGCGTAGCTGTCCAGCACGACGACGCCGCCCGCCTCGCCCTTCGGCTCGAGCCGCCGGCCGGCGCCGCGAAACTCGACGATCGCCGCCTCGGCGTCCTCTCGCGGCACTCCCGCGAGCTCGAGTGCGGCGAGAGCGGCCGCGGCATTCCGGCGGTTGTGCTCTCCCGGCACCGCGAGGTCGAGAGTCGCGGGCTCGAGCTTCTCGGCGCGCACGACGTGCGGCACGTCGCTCAGCCACTCGTCGAAGAACGCGGCGAGCTCGCCGCGGGAGACGAACGTCGCGTGGTGGTCGAGGTCGACGTTCAGGAGCACGGCGATCTCCGGGCGCAGGGCGGCCACCGACCGATCCGACTCGTCGCCCTCGACGACGAGCCAGCCGGTGCCGGCGCGGGCGTTGCCGCCCAGCTGAGGGACGTCGCCGCCGACGAGAAACGCCGGCTCGAGACCGAGCCGGTCGAGGCAGAAGGCGATCATCGCGGTCGTCGTCGTCTTGCCGTGCGCGCCTGCGACGACGATCGAGCGGCGCAGCGTGACGAGCTCGGCAAGAAGATCGGCGCGCGGGCGTCCGTCCACCCGACCTGCGAACGCGGTCGAGACGTAGGCGTCCCAGCCGTCCGGAGGGGACGGCGGCTCGGGCGAGATCTCGACGGCGACGCCGGGGAGGTTGCGCAGGTACGGCGTCTCGACTCGGTCCCAGCCGGCGACCTCGGCGCCCCAGGCACGCGCGAGCAGCGCGTAGCCGCTCATGCCGGCGCCGCCGATCCCGGCGATCCAGATTCGCCTACCGGCGAGCGGCTGCAAGGGAGACGAGCTCATCCGCGATCTCTTCCGCTGCGTCGGGTTTCGCGACCGCCCGCATCGCGGCGGCCATCGCCGCCAGGCGGTCGTGGTCGGCAAGCAGCGCTTCGACAGTCTGCGGCGCGCCGGCGGCTTCGGCCTCGGGCACGACCACCGCGCCTCCCGCATCCGCGAACCAGCGTGCGTTCTTGTCCTGGTGCTGCCCTGTCGCGAAAGCGCCGGGGACGAGCACCGCCGGCAGTCCCGCCGCAGCGAGCTCCCAGATCGACCCTCCCGCCCGGGCCAGCGCGATGTCCGCGGCGCCGTACGCGACGCCGATCTCCTCGATGAACGGCCTGAGCAGGTAGTCGGGGCGCGCGACCCGTCCCTTCAGCTCCGGAAAGTCCCGCTCGCCGCAGAGGTGGATGACGGCAGGCCCGGACTCGGCCCACGCGTCGAGCGCCACGTCGTTGAGCAGGCGCGCGCCGAGCGAGCCGCCGAAGACGAGGACGACCCGCGCCTCAGCGGGGAGCCCGAGGCGGTTGCGGGCCTCGGCGCGGTCGACCGCCTGCGACGCCGCCGGGATCGGTCGCCCGACCGCCCGGTACTTCTCCCCCTGCAGGCCAAGCGGCAGCGCAAGGAAGACGCGTTCCGCGAGCGGCGCGGCGAGACGGTTCGCGAGTCCGAGGTGCGCGTCGGCCTCGGTGAGCGCGCACGGGATCCCCTGCAACCGCGCGGCAAGCACCATCGGCCCGGCGACGTAGCCGCCGGCACCGAGCACCGCGTCCGGCCTCCTGCGCCGGAGGATGCGAAGGCACGCGGCCGGTGCCGCCGCGGCCCGGCCCGCGGCGCGAACGAGCTCGACGCTCGTCCGGCGCGGGAAGCCCGAGACGGCGAAGGCGTCGAACTCGTAGCCGCGCTCAGGAACGAGCCGCGCCTCGACGCGATCCGGCGACCCGGCGAACGTCACCAGCCCGCCCCGCCGCCGCAGCGCCTCCGCGACGGCGAGCGCCGGCGCGACGTGTCCGACCGTCCCTCCGGCCGCGATCAGGAACCGCAGCTGCCGCTCGTCCGCCATTGCCACGGGCGATGTTAAGGAGGACGCCCACCCCGGCGAGCATCACCACGAGGCTCGAGCCGCCGTACGAGACGAACGGGAGCGGAATCCCGGTCAGCGGCGCGACACCGATCGTCGCCGCCATGTTGATCGCGGCCTGGCCGCAGACGAGCGCCGTGACCCCCGCGGCGAGCCGCTTCGCGAACGGGTCGCGCGTGACGATCGCGAGCCGCACACCCGCGTAGGCGAACGCGCTGAACGCCGCGACGAGGAGGCCGACGCCGACGAGCCCCAGCTCCTCGCCGACGACGGCGAACATCATGTCCGTGTGCGCCTCGGGCAGGTAGTGGAGGCATTCGATGCACTGTCCGAGGCCGCGCCCGAAGACGCCGCCGGAGCCCATGCTGATCAGCGCCTGGACGTTCTGCAGCCCGGCGCCGGTCGGATCCTTCCAGGGGTCGAGGAACGTGAGGAGGCGGTCGCGCCGGTACGGGGACGTCCAGGCCGCGATCGCGGCCAGCCCGAAGACGAGGCCGTAGGCGGACGCGAGCAGCGGCAGCCGTGTCCCCGAGACGAGCAGGATCGCGCCGACGACGAGGAGGAGCGTGAGCGCGGTTCCGAGGTCCGGCTCGACGAGCACGAGGCCGGCGAAGGCGAGGACGAGAAAGCCGATCGGCCGGCCGAGCTCCTTCAGGGTGCGCGGTGGCCGGTGCCGCGAGAGGTAGGCGGCGGTCCAGACGACGAGCGCGAGCTTGGCCAGCTCCGAGGGTTGGAAGACGAACGGCCCGAACGCGATCCAGCGGCGCGCGCCGTGGATCCGCGACCCGACGGCGAGCACGGCGAGGAGGAGGAGGAGCGCGGTCACGACGAGCGTCGGCGCCAGCGCGCGGAGCCGCTCGAGCTCGAGGCGCGAGACGACCACGAGCAGGCCGACCCCGACGATCACGTAGGCCAGCTGCCGGCCGACGTAGCCGAGCGGGTTGCCGTTCCCGAGCGCGGCGGATCCCGAGGTCGCGCTGTACACCATCACGAGGCCGAAGAGGACGAGGGCCGCCGTGACGAGCACGAGCAGGTTCCACTCGAACTGGAGCTGTTTCGTGCGGGCGCCGCTCACGGCAGCTCCTGCACGAGGCGCCGGAACGTGTCCCCGCGTTCCTCGAAGTTCGCGAACTGGTCGAAGCTCGCGCAGGCGGGAGAGAGCAGGACGACGTCCCCCGGCTCGGCGTCGGCGGCGGCACGGGTGACCGCCGTCGGAAGGTCCTTCGCCCGGACGTAGGCGCGCCCCGCGCTGTCCAGCGCGGCTGCCAGCTCGTCGCTCGCGGCGCCGATGAGGTAGATCGAGCTGACGTTCTCCGGCAGCCCGCGGGCGAAGGGCCCGAAGTCCTCGCCCTTGAGGGAACCGCCGAGGATGAGGCGGAGCGGAGTGTCGTAGGCGGCGACCCCGCGGGCAGCAGCGGCCGTGTTCGTCGCCTTCGAGTCGTTGACCCAGCGCACTCCGTGCCGCTCGCGGACGAGCTCCAGCCGGTGCGGGACGCCGGGGAACGTGCGGAGCGCCTCCGCGATCGCGTCGTCTGGGATGCCTGCTGCGCGGGCGGCGGCGGTGGCCGCGGCGGCGTTCTCCCGGTTGTGGCGACCGGGGATCAGCGGCTCCGCGGGAAGCGGGTCGTCAGCGGAGAACTCGATCCCGTCGACGCCGAACCCTCGCGGGACGACCTTCGCCTGCGCCCGCTCGAAGATCCGCAGCTTCGCGGCACTGTACGCCTCGAAGCTGCCGTGCCGGTCGAGGTGGTCGGGCTCGAGGTTGAGGAGGACGGCGACGTCGCAGGCGAGCACGTGGACGTCCTCGAGCTGGAAGCTCGAGAGCTCGCAGACGATCCACGAATCGGCCTGCACGGCCGCGGCCACCTCCGTGAGCGCCCGTCCGACGTTGCCGGCGACCTCGACCGGCCGGCCGGCCGTGCGCAGGATCGCGCCGAGCAGCTCCGTCGTCGTCGTCTTGCCGTTCGTGCCGGTGACGCCGATGAACCGCGTCCCCGCCGGTAGCAGCCGGTAGCCGAGCTCGACCTCACTCCAGACGGCGACTTCGCGCGCGCGCGCGGCCACGACGAGCGGCGACTCCGCCGGCACGCCGGGGCTCTTGACGACCAGATCCACCCCTTCGAGCAACGCCTCCTCCTCCGTTCCGAGTCGGAGTTCGACACCGAGGTCGTCGAGCCTCCCGGCGTCGGCGTCGACAGAGCGATCGGATGCGACGACGTGGACGCCACGGCGAGCGAGCGCGGCCGCCGCCGCGCGGCCGGACCGTGCGAGCCCGACGACGAGGGCGCGGCGCGGCAGCCAGGCCTCGTCGGGAGACGGCCCGTCAGGACGTGTCCCGCTCACGGCAAACGCTCCCCCCCAATGGGGGGCGCAGGTCCCCTGAGGTCAGCGTACGCGCGCGGTTGTGACAGCGGTGTGGAGGCTTCGTGGAGGATGCGGTACGTGTTCGCCGTCCGGCTCCCGGGTCCTCAGCGGAGCCGGCCGCTCACGACGGCCTGCTCACCGGCTCGAGCCACGTAAACGGTCTCGAATCCCGCCGCCTCGAGGAAGCGCGCGAGCTCGTCGCCCGCTGCGGAGTCCGGCTCCGCGAGCGAGACGCGGCCGCCGGCCGAGAGCACGCGCGCGAGCTCCTCGACGGCAGCCCCGAGCGCCCCGTCGTCCGTTACGATCCGCCCGACGGCGGCCGCGACGGCGTCGTCCGGAAGCGGCAGCACGGGGGTGTCGCCGACGAGGTAGGCCACGCCGCTCGCCCCCACTGCATGCGCCTCGCCGAGCAACTCCTCGAGCTCGTCGACCTGGGACCGGACGACGTAGACCCAGCCGTCGCCGACTCGGTCGTGGGCGCCGAGCGCGAGCGACCCGCCGCCGAGCACGAGCACAGCCTCCTCCGGCTGCAGCTGAGCCGCGTCGAGCAACGCCAGCTCCACCTCCGTCGGACCCGAGCTCATCGCTGACCGAAGTAGTAGCGGTAGTAGAGCGCGAAGCCGACCGCGCACAGCAGCCCGGCGACGATCCAGAACCGTACGGTGATCTTCGTCTCGGACCACGCCTTCATCTCGAAGTGGTGGTGGATCGGCGCCATGAGGAAGACGCGTCGCCCGAGGTACTTGAACGTGAAGACCTGGATCATCACGGAGAGCGCCTCGATCACGAAGATCCCGCCGATCAGAAGCAGGAGCAGCTCGACCTTCATCATGATTGCGAACCCCGCGAGCGCTCCTCCGAAGGCCATCGAGCCCGTGTCGCCCATGAAGACCTCGGCCGGGAACGCGTTGAACCAGAGGAAGCCGACGGCGGCTCCGATGAGCGCAGCGCCGACGATGGCGAGATCGAGCTTCGTCAGGTTGCGGTGGCCGACGTGTCCGGACCGGACGTACGAGACGACGTTCATCGCCATGAAGGTGAACAGCGCGATGATCGCCGTCCCCGCACCGAGACCGTCGACTCCGTCGGCGAGGTTCGTCCCGTTCGCGGCGCCGCCGATCACGAGGAAGAGGAACACGTACCAGCCGTACGACAGCGGCACGGTGACGTCGATCACCGGGATGTAGACGTCCGTGCTCAGATGGAGGTGGCGGGCGACGATCGCGACCACCAGCGTGACACCGGCGAGGAGCACGAGCTTCCAGCGCCCCGACAACCCGAGCGACCGCCTGTGCGTGAGCTTGATGAAGTCGTCGAGGAAGCCGATCGCACCGCATGCGAGCGCGGCGAACAGGACGGTCAGCGCCTGGAGCCGGAAATGCGTGACCGGGAAAAAGGCGATGCTCGCCGCGAACAGGATCATCAGCCCGCCCATCGTCGGCGTCCCCTGCTTCACGATGTGGTGCTCCGGCCCGTCCTCACGAATCTGCTGGCCGAACTCGTTGCGCCGCAGGAAGTCGATGAACCGGGGCCCCATGACGATCGAGACTCCGAGCCCGACCGCCGCCGCGATGAGGACGCGGATCACGGCCGCGGCTCCTGCAGCGCCTCGACCACGGCCTCCAGGCCGACCACACGCGATCCTTTGACGAGGACGGCGTCTCCCGGGCGAACGAGCCCGCGCACGGCCGCAGCCGCCTCCGCCGCGGTGCGCGTCCACTCGTCCGGCCGATACTCGCGGGCGAGCTCGCCCACTCCCAGCACGACGTCGATCCCCTCGGCTTCGCCTGCGATCTCGCGGTGGTAGCGGGGGGCCTCCGGACCGAGCTCCGTCATCTCGCCGAGGATCGCGACGGTCCTGCGCCCGTCGGCGCGATCGCGGAGGTGCGCGAGCGCCGCCCGCATCGCCACCGGGTTCGCATTCCACGCGTCATTGATCAGCACGCCGCCACCGGGCAGCTCCACCTCCTGCGAGCGCAGGCGGGAGAAGGTCACTTGCACGGGCTCGTCCGGCGGGTCGACCCCGAGCGCCTCGGCCGTGGCCAGAGCCGCCGCCGCGTTGGCTGCCTGGTGCCGCGCCGTAAATCCGAAGACGACGTCGCGGCCGTGCCACCGGAGGTGCGTGCGGCCGTCGCGGACCTCCGCCGCCGGCGCAGGGAAGCGGCGCACGTCGAGGCCGTCGGGTACGAACGGCTCAAGCTCGGGGGCGTCCTCGGGCAGAACCGCGACGGCGCCCGCGGGAAGCTCTTCGAGGAGCTCGGCCTTCGCGCGCGCGATGTTCTCGAGGCTGCCGAGCTGCTCGAGATGAACCGGCGCGATCGCCGTGATCACCCCGAGATGCGGCCGCGCAACTCGTGCGAGATCACGGATCTGGCCGGCTCCGCGCATCGCCATCTCGGTCACGACGACCTCTGTCTCGGGCTCGATCCGGCAGAGCGTGAGTGGCAGGCCGATCTCGTTGTTGAAGCCGTCGGGCGCTGCAACGGTGCGGAAGCGTGGGCGCAGGAGAGCCGCGAGGATGTCCTTCGTCGACGTCTTGCCGACCGAGCCGGTGATCGCCACGACGCGAGCATCGCTGCGGGCGCGGACGGCACTCCCCAGCGCCGCGAGCGCGGCATGCGCGTCGTCGGGCACGAGCGTCGCCGCGGCGCCGCGCCGGCGAGCATCGTCGAGGAACGCCTCGCCGCTCTGGACCGCGACGAACAGGTCTCCCGGCCGGATCCGGCGCGAGTCGACGTCCACGCCGGTGACCGACTCCGCGTCGCCCTCGAGTCTCCCCAGCGAGAGCGCCCGCACTTCGGCGAGCGGGATCGGGATCAGGACCGGGCCTCCAGCGCTTCCCGCGCCGCCGCTCGATCGTCGAACGGCACGGTCCGGTCGGCGAACTCCTGCCCCTGCTCCGCGCCCTTGCCTGCGATGAGGACGACGTCGCCGGACTCCGCGAGCTCGATCGCCCGCGCGATCGCCGCCGTACGGTCGAGCTCGACCTCGGCGTTGCCGTCCGCGCCGGAGACGATCTCGGCCGCGATCGCCTCCGGATCCTCGCTCCGCGGGTTGTCGGAGGTGACGATCACGACGTCGGCGAGCTCGGAGGCGAGCCGCCCCATGACCGCGCGCTTGCCGCGGTCGCGGTCGCCGCCTGCGCCCACGACGCAGATCACGTGCTTGCCCGCGGAGAGATCGCGCGCCGCGCGCAGCACGTTCTCGAGTGCGCCCGGCTTGTGCGCGTAGTCGACGATGACGTGGAACGGCTGGCCCACGTCGACGGCCTCGAACCGGCCCGGAACTCCCCGGACAGACTCGAGCCCGCGCCGGATCGCAGCGTCGTCGATGCCGAGCGCCCGCGCGGCGTGCAGCGCTCCGAGCGCGTTCTCGACGTTGAAGCGCCCACGGAGCCGCAGCTCGACACTGTCGAGCGCGCTCGCGTCCTCCGCGGTGAACGTGATCGCCTCCGGCAGCTCCTGCGCGAGCCGCCGGCCGTACTCGTCGCCGACGTTGACCACGGCGATCGGCCGTGGCTCGGCGAGGAAGAGGCGCCGCTTCGCCTCGAAGTACGACTCCATGTCGCCGTGGAAGTCGAGGTGGTCCTGGCTGAGATTCGTGAAGACGAGCGCGGCGAAGCACACACGGTCGAGCCGGTGGAGGACGGATGCGTGCGACGACGCCTCCATCGCGCAGGAGCGGTCGCCGGCGTCGAGCATCTCGCGGAACAGCCGCTGCAGGTCGATCGCCTCCGGGGTCGTCCGCACGACGCCGCGGCGCTCTCCCCCCACGCGGGCCTCGACGGTGCCCAGGAGCCCGGGCCGGCGGCCGGCGGCGGCGAGGATCGCGAAGAGGAGGAAGCTCGTCGTCGTCTTGCCGCTCGTCCCCGTGACGCCGACGACCTCCAGCTCCCTCGTCGGCTCGCCGAAGAAGGCTTCGGCCGCCGGCGCCATCGCGGCGCGCGAGTCGCGGACGACGAGCTGCGGCACGGGAAGGTCGAGCCGGCGCTCGACGACGAGCGCGACCGCTCCGCGCTCCACCGCAGCGGCGGCGAAGTCGTGGCCGTCGGCGCGCTCGCCCGGAACCGCGAAGAAGACCGTGCCCGGACCGGCGGCGCGGGCGTCGTAGGCGAGATCGCGCACCTCGACCTCACGGCGCCCGAGCACTTCGACCGGCTCGAGCGCTGCCACGAGGCGCTCCACGTTCATCCGTCAGAATGTACTCGTGCGCGGTGACGGGCACGCCGGCTCGCTCACCGCCTTCGTTCTGGCGGTCCTCGCGTTCTTCGTCGCCATGGTCGGCACGACGCTGCCGACGCCGCTCTACCCGCTGTTCGAGCAGCGCTACTCGTTCGGGCCGCTGCTCGTGACCGTCATCTTCGCGATCTACGCCTTCGGGGTGATCGCCGGGCTCGTCCTCTTCGGGAACCTGTCCGACCAGCTCGGCCGGAAGCCGGTGCTGCTGTTCGGTCTCGTGATCTCCGCGGCGAGTGCGATCCTCTTCCTGCTCGCCGGGTCGCTCGCGCCGATCTACGTCGGGCGCATCGTCTCGGGCGTGTCCGCAGGCATCTTCACCGGCACCGCCACGGCATACGTGATCGACCTCGCTCCGGACGGACGCCGCCGCTTCGCGAGCTTCGTCGCCGTGTTCGCGAACCTCGGCGGCCTCGGCACCGGCACGCTCCTCTCCGGGCTGCTCGCGCAGTGGGTGCCCCATCCGCTGCGGATCCCGTTCGCAGTCGACCTCGTCCTCGTCGCAGCCGCGACCGCCGGTCTGCTGCTCGCGCCCGAGACCGTGAGCCGGGGAGCCTCGAGCTTCAGGCTCCAGCGGCTGGGCGTCCCGGCCGAGGTGGCCGGCATCTTCGTTCGCGCCTCGCTCGCAGGAGCCGCCGCCTTCGCCGTCTCCGGCATCTTCGGCTCCGTCGCCCCGGAGTTTCTCGGCCTCGGCCTCCACCGGCACAGCCCGGCCCTCGCCGGCCTGCTCGTGTTCGTGCTCTTCGTCATGTCGGTCTCCGGCCAGGCGCTCGTCGTCCGCCTGCCGAACGCGCTCGAGGTCGGCTGTGGCCTGCTCGTCGGCGGCGTCGGACTGCTCGCGGTCGCGCTCGCCGCCGACTCCATCGAGGCGCTGTTCGCGAGCGCCGCGGTCGGCGGGCTCGGCCAGGGCGTCATCGTCGGCGGCGGACTCGCCTCGATCGCCGAGCGCGCACCGGCGGAGCGTCGCGGCGAGACCGCGTCGAGCTTCTTCGTCGTCCTCTACCTCGGCCTCTCGATCCCGGTGATCGCCGCCGGTGTCGCGATCAACTACACCTCGCTCCGTTCGGCCGGGATCGGCTTCTGCGCCGGCGTCGGCGTGATCGTGCTCGGCGTGCTCGCGAGCCTGCGCCGCGCGCGCAGCCGGGCCTAGCGGATCTTGAGATCGGGCGGGACCTCGAGGTACTGGAGGTCGAAGGACGCGATCTGCGCGAACGCGGGTGCCGCGACGAGGCCGCCGAAGATCCCGCCGTGCGGCTCGTCGATGCTCACCATCACGACGAGGCGCGGATCCCGCTCCGGCACCATCCCGACGAACGTCGCCACGTAGGCGCCCGGCATGTACCCGTGCGGTCCCGGCTTTTGCGCAGTGCCCGTCTTCCCCGCGACGGTGTAGCCGGGAATGGCGGCGAACCGCGCCGTGCCCTGGTCCGAGACGACGCCCTTGAGCATCGTCCGCAACTCCTCGTCGACGCCCGGCGAGAGGATCCTCCGCCGTTGCAGCGTCGGCGCCGGATCGCCGAGGACGTGGTCGAGCAGGTGCGGCTGGACCCACTCGCCGCCGTTCGCGATCGCCGCGTAGACCGACGCGAGCTGGATCGACGTGACCGAGACGCCCTGGCCGATCGGGACGTTGCCGATCGTGGAGCCGGACCAGTACGACGGCAGGATGCCGGGGCTCTCGCCGGGGAAGTCGATTCCCGTCTTGGCTCCGAAACCGAAGCGCGCCATCCACCGCTTCAGGCCGGACTCGCCGAGATACCGCTCCGCGATCGTGATCGCGCCGACGTTCGAGGAGCGCTGGAGGATCTGCGAGACGGTCATGCGCTCGGTCGGCCGGTACTCGGCGTCGTGGACCACGCGGTCGGCGACCTGGATCTTGTACGGCAGCGTGAACGCCGTCTGCGGCGTGACCTTGTGCTCCGACAGCGCGCCGCCGACGGTCACTACCTTGAACACGGAGCCCGGCTCGAAGACGTCGTTGACGGCATGGTCGACGGTCAGCGCGTGTTTCGTCGCCGTCGGGAAGTCGTTCGCGTTGTAGCCCGGCTCCTGGGCCATCGCGAGGATCGCGCCCGTGTGCGGATCGAGGACGATCGCGGTCGCGTCCTTCGCGTGCCACTGGCTCACGGTCCGCTGCAGGATCTGCTCGGCATTCGCCTGGATGTGGCTGTCGAGGGTGAGGAAGACGTCGCGGCCGTCGTGGGCCGGGCGCTCCTGCGTCGTGTTGACGTCCTGGCCGAGCGCATCCCGCACGACGGTCGCGCGGCCGGGTGTCCCCGCCAGCTCCTTGTTCAGCTCGAGCTCGAGCCCCGCAAGGCCCGTGTTGTCGGTGCCCGCGTACCCGAGCAGCGGCGCCGCGACGGTGCCCTGCGGATAGACGCGGAGCTCGTCGGCCTGGAACGTGAATCCCGTGAGGTGCCGCTTCGCGAGCGCCTTCGCCCGTCCCGCGGGCGCCTTCCGCTGGACGTAGACGAACCCGCTGCTGCGGTCGGAGAGGGCCTTGTACAGCGGACCGACGGGAAGCTCGAGCACCTTCGCCGCGACCCTGGCCTCGTGCAACGGATCGGCGATCTGCATCGGGTCGGCGATCACGTCGGTCGCCTGCTCGCCGATCGCGAGCGGCGTGCCGAGCCGGTCGTACATCGTGCCGCGTCCCGCCGGCAGGACGAGGTCGAACTTCGTCTGCGCCTGCGCCCGCGCGGCGAGCGAGGAGGCGCGAACGGTCTGGATCCACGCCGCGCGCGCGCCGAGAGCCGCGAAGGTGACGAGGAGGACGAGGAGCAGGAGCCGGAGCCGCGAGTTGACGACGCGGACCGGCATCCTCACCTACGGGCCGGCGCGAGATCCAGGTAGGACGTGCTCGCGGCCGGCGCCTGCACGAGGCCCAGCCGGCGAGCCGCCGCCTCGACCTGCGGAGCGGCGCTCGCGGCGGAGAGCCGCGAGGCGAGCGCCTGGTTCTGCGCCTTCAGCTGCGCGCGCTCCTGGTCGAGCTGCGAGACGGCCACGTGCGCCCGCAGGACGGCGACGTTGACCGCGACGACGCCGAAGAGGAGGAAGGCGAACAGGATCATCCAGACGATGTGGCCGCGAACGCGACGGCGCGTTACCTCGCGCCGCGAGCGTACGGGCGCGGCCGGACGCTGCCCGGCGCGGCGTGGCTTCGGCTTCGTGCGAGGCGCCGGGACCGGCTCTGCGACCTCGGCCTGCGCGAACCAGTCGACCGCGGCCATCAGGCCTCCTCCGCCACCGTCTTGATCGCGACCCGGAGCCGGGCCGACGCGGAGCGCGGGTTCGCTGCGAGCTCGGACTGTCCGGGCCGGATCGGCCGCCGCTGCACCGCGCGGAGCTCGGGCTCGTGGCCGCACACGCAGACGGGGAAGTCCGGCGGGCACGTGCACCCGCGCTCCCGCTCGCGGAGGAAGCGCTTCACGATCCGGTCCTCGAGCGAGTGGAAGGAGATGACGGCGAGCCTCCCGCCCGGCCGCAGCATCCCGAGCGCCGCGGGCAGGGCGTTCTCGAGCGAGTCGAGCTCGGCATTGACCGCGATCCGCAGCGCCTGGAAGACGCGTTTCGCGGGATGCCCTTCGCCGAACCGAGCCGGAGCGGGAATCGCCGCCTTGATCGTGTCCACGAGCTCCCCCGTGCGCTCGAACGGCTGCTCGCGCCGGCGCCGGGCGATGGCCCGTGAGATCTGCTTCGCGTACCGCTCCTCGCCGTAGCGGCGGAAGATCGTCGCGAGATCGCGCTCGCTCCACGTGTTGACCACGTCGCTCGCGCTGACGTCCTGCATCGGGTCCATCCGCATGTCGAGGGGTGCGTCCGTGGCGTACGAGAAGCCGCGCTCTGGCCGGTCGAGCTGCATCGAGGAGACGCCGAGGTCGAGGAGGATCGCGTCGGCCCGGACGCCGTTCTCCGCGAGCTGCGGCAGGACTACGCCGAAGTCGCCGCGCAGGAGCCTGGCGTTCAGCGGAATGCGGCTCGTGAGCCGCTCGAAGTACGTGCGCGCCGTCGGATCGCGGTCGATCGCGATCAGCTTCCCCTTGCCGCCGAGGTCGGCGGCGAGGATCGCGGCGTGCCCGCCCGCCCCGAAGGTCGCGTCGATGACGGTCTCGCCCGGCTGGACGGCAAGTCCCGCCCGCACCTCCTCGGCGAGCGCGGGGACGTGGTCAGCTTCCCTGGGCTGCAAGACGTTCGGCAACATCCTCAGCACTCCCTTCGACCTCGGCGAGCTCGCGCTTCCAGGCTGCGCGGTCCCAGATCTCGAGGCGGTCGTTGACCCCGGCGACGACGACGTCGCGGCCGAGCTTCGCGTGCTCGAGCAGCGCGGACGGGATGTTCACCCGTCCCTGCTTGTCCGGCGTCGTCTCGCTGGCGCCGGAGAAGAAGTGGCGGTGCATCCGCCGGCCTTCCTGGCTCAGCGGGTTCAGCGTGGCGAGGGTCGAGTCGCGGTAGTTGGTCCAGGCGTCAGGCGTCCACGCGTAGAGGCAACCGTCGAGGCCGCGGGTGACGACAATGCCGTCCTCGAAGGCCCGCCGGAACTTCGCCGGAAGCGTGAGACGGTTCTTGTCGTCGATCGTGTGCTCGTACTCGCCAAGGAGCATGGGGCCGTTCTCCTATTCCACCACTGCCACCCACTATAAACCACTTTCCCCCACAAGTCCATAGTTTCGGACCACGCCGAAGCAGGCGGGCCCCCAGCGCGACGAGGCCCTAGACCGCGGACTCGGCCGCGCGGAGACGAGCGGCGAGCGTGCGCAGGAGCGCCTGCGCGAGCGCGGGCTCTGAGCGGAGGAGCTTGGAGAAGCCGGAGCGGTCGATCGTCAGCGCGAGCACCTCTCCGTCGGCGACGACGTCCGCCGAGCGCGGCGCGTCGTCGAGCAGGGCCATCTCGCCGAAGTAGTCGCCGGCACCGATGCGGCGTGCGCGGCCACCGGCCCGGACGACCTTCGCGTTCCCGTCGAGCACGACGAAGAACGCCCGGCCGGAGTCGCCGGTGCGGACCATGGCCGAGCCCGGCGCGAAGCGGCGCAGCCGGGCGAGCTTGGCGATCCGCCGCAGGTGGCGCTTGGAGAGGCCGGCGAACAGCGGTACCTCGGCGAGCGTCCCGAGCCAGTCGTGCCCGATCCGGTCGGGATCGGACGGGACCGACAGCACTGCGCGAGCAGCGGGGCCCGCAGCGAGCTGGCTCATGCGAACGACCCTACCGGACACGTCCTCAGCCGGCGTGTACATCGTCGAGCGTGAGCTGGTGTCCGTAGGCGCCTCGGCCCGTGAGGACGGCCGCCCCGCACTGCGCGCCGAGCGCGACCGCCTCGTCGACCGGCTTCCCGAGCGCCAGCCCGTACGTGAGCCCGGCGGCGAAGCAGTCGCCGCAGCCGTAGGCGTCGGACACCGGCCCGGGCAGGGACGCGGCCCGGAACGGCCCGCCGGGGCGGATCCAGCCGCCGAGCGCGCCCGCCGTCGTGACGACGATCTGCGGCGGAGGCTCGAGCTCCCCCGCTTCGAACCGCTCCGCTGCGTCCTCCCCGCTCCCGACGAGCACGTCCACCTGCAGCGCCGCCCGGCGGAGGGTGGCGAGCTCGCGGGCACTGGCGACGAGCACGTCGGACCGGCGCGCCGCGCGCAGGGCGGCGACGTCCCCGCTCACGAAGTACACGGCGTCGCAACGCGCGAGCTCCTCCCACGGGAGCGAGCCGTCCTCGCCGGACGCGAGCAGCTTGTCGCCGAGCACGGTGATCGTGCGCTCGCCGCCCTCGTCGACGTGTGTCAGGGCCCGCCGCTGCGCGCCCGGCGCGGCTCCGGCGTGAACCGTGACGCCACGCGATTCGAGCTCCTCACGCGACCGGCGGCTGAGCTCGTCGTCGGCCAGCGTCGTGAAGAGGTGGCAAGAACCCGCGAGGTTCGCGAGCTGGACGGCCGCGACGGCACCACCGCCTGCGGGCTCCTCCCAGGTCTCGAGCGCGTGCACGATCTCGCCGGACTCGGGCATGCGGTCGACACGCGCGAACTCGACCCACTCGACGTGTCCGACGACTGCGACCTTCACGACCTCACATCTTGAACCCGGACTACGTTTCACTCCACGATGAACCGCATCCCTCCCTTCGAGCGCTTCTACGAGTCCCACAAGGGAGAGGTGCTCGCGTTCCTCCGCCGGCGGGCGGATCGCGACCGGGCCGACGACCTGTTCCAGGAGACGTTCCTACGCGCCCTGCACGCCTACAACCGGCTCGAGCACGGCGAGCATCTGCGCGCCTGGGTGCTGACGATCGCCGCCAACGCGGTCGTGGATGCGGCCCGGCGCGAGCGACCCACCGCGGAGCTCGCGGTCGAGCCCGCCGGCGAGGACGAGCGTCCCGCCCTCGAAGAGCTCGCGCCGCTGACCGACGGCCTGCCGCCAAAGGAACGCGCGGCAGTGGTCCTCCGCTACGGCTATGACCTCGACTACGACACGATCGGCGCCGCCCTCGGCTCGAACGAGCAGGCCGCGCGCCAGGCAGCCTCCGCCGGCGTGCGGCGGCTGCGGAAGGAGAAGGAGCAGAGATGACCGGAGTCCCCACCGTTCTCGACGAGCGCTTCCGCGCCGCGGCGGCCGCCTCGGGCGAGCTCGACGTCGCCTACGACGTGCTCGACGACACCCCCGTCGGGCGGCTGCTCGTCGGCATCAGCGACCGCGGGCTGTGCCGTGTCAGCTTCGACCCCTCGCCCGAGG
>Ga0308176_10000031_pt1 | contig 87390 bp, 80 predicted proteins | sample PhyCR2_3_FD_203890 | JGI IMG/M metagenome (GOLD analysis project Ga0308176, IMG submission 203890) | Soil microbial communities from UC Gill Tract Community Farm, Albany, California, United States - DLSLS.C.R2 | ecosystem: Environmental > Terrestrial > Soil > Agricultural land | place: USA...
TGTCGGGTTTCCCAACACAAGGGGCCCCTGTGGTTTTCCGGGGGGTGGGTTCCGGGGTTTTGGGGGGGGGGGGGGGGGGGGGGGGGTCCCTGGGAGCACCTCCGCTGGGCTAGGCGGGGATTTGCTGGCGCCCCGGGGGCTTTTGGCCCAGCTCCGTGCCAAGTACCCAGGGACCCCACCCACCCTCGCCCTTCAAGCCGCGGTGAGGATCAGGTCTGTGGTTCCTTTGTCCGCCCAGAGAGGACTAAGGAACCACGGAACTCGGGTGGGCTGCGAGGCTGGGACTTGATGGCTGGTGATGAACCGATTCGGCTGGTCCCGCCTGATCGAGGGTGGCCGGCGCAGTTCGAGGCAGAGCCCACCACCTCCATCTTGTCCTGGTCGACTCGAAGAGGTACCGGGACGAGCTCGCCTTCCGCGCGACCTCCTGCGACAAGACGAGGACTTGAGAAGCCGCTACGCCGCCCTGAAGCGCCAACTAGCTCAGACGCACCCAGAAGACCGCGAGGCTTACACGGAGGGCAAGACCACCTTCATCGCCACCGCCCTCCAATCCCGCGGTTCCTTTCGCATGGCATAGGTGCAAAAAGAACCGCGGAACGGGCGAGCGGGGCAGATGGGAGGTTCCGTGGTTCCTTTCAGACGCTATACGTGCAAAAAGAACCACGGAACTCGTTCCTCAAGACCTGTTGAAGGAGAGGGCGGGGGTACCCCTGATCGCCACTTAGCACGAGGCGGGCCGAGGCGGACCGGGCGACAGCAACAGAACGGCTCACCCGCCAAGCTGCGGCGAGCAGGGGTACCCCCGCCCTCTCCCTAACCGAGAATTTCTAGTAGCCGGCGGGGTGGCGCGCCGTGAAGCCGACGTTGTCGCGCAGTTCTTCGTGCCAGCGGGGGCCGGTTTCGCCGCCGCTGTCGCCGGAGGTGTCCCAGCGGAAGCCGGCGATTTCGGCGTAGGCGTGGCCGCCGTTGGCCCAGACGGTGATCCAGCGGCCTTCGCCTTCTTCGGCCCAGCTCATCATCGGGCCGGAAGGCAGCGGGCTTTCGAGGAATTTGCCGCCGTGGAGGGCGAAGGAGACGGAGCCGGAGCAGTCGTAGCCGCGGTCCCACCAGCGGGCGTGGCCGCCGCCCCAGACGTACGGTTTGCTGCGGATCTTGTTGGCCGCGGCGATCACGCGCTTGACCCGGGGGGGAGCGCTCGCCGGCGGCACCAGCATCCCGTTCGGGAGCAGCCGTGCCTTCGCGGTCGGGGTGCACATGTCGACTTCGGCCGGCGACATCCCGCCCGTTTCGCAGCGCGCGGAGGCGCCGGCGGGGCCGATCAAAGCGGTGGCGAAGAGGGCGACGACGAACGCAAGCCCAGCCAACCTGAAGTTGTGACGCAAACCGATTCTCCTTCGTCGGCCTACGGGGTTAGCTGTCGGGCTAGCGCGAAAGGAGCTTGCGCCCCCGCCTGAACGGCGGGCTCGCCCCGAAAACGTGGTTCCCCCGTTCCCTAAACGCTCTTTGCGCCAGGGATTCGGCGTTTCGGTGATCGAACGCGGGCAGTGTAGACGATCGAGCGGCGTTCTGCTCACAAAACGCAAATATTTGGGCGAAGAAGCCGCTCCCATGGAAGTTCTCTTCGACGCGACGGCTGGTAGCTTGCGCCTTGGGATGAACCTTTCGGGCCGAAAAGCGCTGCTGACCGGGGCCACCGGCGGCCTCGGCCGGGCAATCGCCCAGTCCCTCGCCGAGCGCGGCGCGGTCCTCGCGCTCAGCGCCCGCAACCGCGAGGCGCTGGAGGAGATGGCAGCCGGCCTGCCGGGCAGCGGCCATTCGGTCCTGCCCGCCGACCTTGCCGAGCCCGATGCCGCCGAGCGGCTCGCCGCTGAGGCGACGGGCACCGAGATCCTCGTCGCCAACGCCGGCCTCCCCGGCTCTGGCAAGCTCGACGACTTCAGCGCCGAGGAGGTGAAGCGGGCCCTGCGGGTCAACCTCGAGGCGCCGATGCTGCTCGCCCGCGCCCTCTACCCGGCGATGCTCGAGGCCGGCAGCGGCCACCTCGTCTTCGTCGCCTCGCTCTCCGGCAAGGCCGCCAGCCCCCGGTCCTCGATCTACAACGCGACCAAGTTCGGGCTCAGGGGTTTTGCCCTGGGGCTTCGGGCCGACCTCGACCCCCGCGGGATCGGCGTCTCCCTCGTCTCTCCCGGGTTCATCCGCGAAGCCGGCATGTTCGCCGACGCGGGCGCCAAGCCGCCGCCCGGGATGGGAACCGCCACCCCCGAGCAGGTCGGCGCCGCCACGGTCAAGGCGATCGAGCGAAACAAGGTAGAGGTGACCATCGCTCCCCTGCCTCAGCGTGCCGGTGCCCACCTGGCGCTCGTCAGTCCATCCCTCAGCGTCAAGGTGCAGAGCGGCAGCGCCGGGCAGAGGGCGGCCAAAGACATCGCCTCGGGCCATTCGGCCGACAAGCGCTGAGTCGACGGCGCAGGAGCGACGATCAAGGGCGGTTCGGGGGACCCCCGCCGGACCCTCCCCGCTGTTGTCCGGCGGGGGTCCCCCGAACCGCCCCTCGGCCAACACCACTCTTCCTTAGACTCGAATCCGTGAGCAGCGATTCCTTCGGCGCCCGATCGAGCCTCCAGGTAGGCGGCCGCGAGTACGAGATCTTCCGCCTCGACGCGCTGCAGGAGCGCTTCGACGTCGCCCGCCTGCCGTACTCGGTCAAGGTCCTGCTGGAGAACGTGCTGCGGCTCGAGGACGGGACCTCCGTCAGCGCCGCCGACGTCGAGGCGATCGCCTCCTGGGACGCGGCAGCCGAGCCCAGCGCCGAGATCCCCTTCCAGCCCGCCCGCGTCCTCATGCAGGACTTCACCGGCGTCCCCGCCGTCGTCGACCTGGCGGCGATGCGCGACGCGATGGAGGAGATCGGCGGCGACCCGGCCGCGATCAACCCGCTGGTCGACGTCGACCTGGTGATCGACCACTCGGTTCAGGTCGACGCCTTCGGCAACGAGCGCGCCTTCGCCGTCAACGCCGAGCGCGACTTCGAGCGCAACCTCGAGCGTTACTCGTTCCTCAAATGGGGCCAGCAGTCCTTCGACAACTTCCGCGTCGTCCCGCCGGCGACCGGGATCTGCCACCAGGTCAACCTCGAGTACCTCGCCCAGGTCGTCTACAGCCGCGAGTCAGACGGCGTCCTCCAGGCCTACCCCGACACCCTCGTCGGCACCGACTCCCACACGACGATGGTCAACGGCCTCGGCGTCCTTGGTTGGGGGGTCGGCGGGATCGAGGCCGAGGCGGCGATGCTGGGGCAGCCGATCTCGATGCTGCTGCCGCAGGTGGTCGGCTTCAGGCTCTCCGGCGAGCTGCCCGAGGGGGCGACCGCGACCGACCTCGTCCTCACCGTCACCGAGATGCTGCGCGAGCGCGGCGTCGTCTCCAAGTTCGTCGAGTTCTTCGGCCCCGGGCTGCCGACGCTCGGTCTCGCCGACCGCGCCACGCTCGGCAACATGTCGCCTGAGTTCGGGTCGACCTGCGCGATCTTCCCGGTCGACGCCGAGACCCTGCGCTACCTCGACCTCACCGGTCGCCCGACCGAGACGATCGAGCTGGTCGACGCCTACGCCCGCGAGCAGGGCATGTTCCATGACGAGTCGACTCCCGACCCGACCTTCTCCGACCTGCTCGAGCTCGACCTCGCCGACGTCGTCCCCAGCCTCGCCGGCCCGAAACGGCCGCAGGATCGGGTCCCGCTCGCTGAGGCGAAGGAGGCCTTTCTCGAGGCGATGCAGGAGTTCGACCCCGAAGCGGCCGAGCAGATGGGGAACGGCCGCGACGAGGCGATCGAGGAGTCCTTCCCCGCCTCCGACCCGCCGGCCGAGGACCACGACGACGACCGCGGCAAGCCGCGCCCGGCGGTCTCGGCCTCGGCGACCGCGGCCCCCAAGCGCACCGGCGATGCGATCGGGGTGACGCTCGAGGACGGCACCGAGTTCGAGCTCGACCACGGCTGCGTCGTCATCGCCGCGATCACCAGCTGCACCAACACCTCCAACCCGACCGTGATGGTCGCCGCCGGCCTGCTCGCCCGCAACGCGGTGCAGCGCGGTCTGACTCGCAAGCCCTGGGTGAAGACCTCGCTGGCGCCGGGATCGACGGTGGTCACCGACTACCTCGAGAAGGCGGGGCTGACCGAGCACCTCGACGCCCTCCAGTTCAACCTCGTCGGCTACGGCTGCACCACCTGCATCGGCAACTCCGGGCCGCTGGCGCCGGAGATCTCGGCGGCGGTCGCCGAGAAGGACCTCGCGGTCTGCTCGGTTCTCTCCGGCAACCGCAACTTCGAGGGCCGGATCAACCAGGACGTAAAGGCGAATTACCTCGCCAGCCCGCCGCTGGTCGTTGCCTACGCGCTCGCCGGCCGCATGGATATCGACCTGAACGAGGAGCCGCTCGGCATGGCACGAGATGGCGCGCCCGTATTTCTGCGCGACATCTGGCCCGACGCCGAGGAGGTCAAGCAGGTCGTCGGCGCCTCGGTCGCCTCGGAGATGTTCGAGCGCAACTACGCCGACGTCTTCAGCGGCGACGAGATGTGGAACGCGGTCGAGGTCCCTTCGGGAGACCGCTACACCTGGCCCGACTCCACCTACGTCCGCCGCCCGAGCTTCTTCGAAGCGATGCCGGCCGCGCCGCCCGGGGTAGAACCGATCGCCCGCGCCCGTGCTCTCGCCGTGCTCGGCGATTCGGTCACCACCGACCACATCTCCCCGGCTGGGGCGATCAAACGCGACAGCCCCGCCGGCAGCTGGCTGACCGAGCAGGGGGTGGACGTCAAAGACTTCAACTCCTACGGCTCGCGGCGCGGCAACCACGAGGTGATGATCCGCGGCACCTTCGCCAACATCCGCCTCCGCAACCAGCTGGTCGAGCGGGCCGGTGGCTACACCCGCCACTTTCCCGACGGCGAGGAGACGACGATCTACGAGGCGGCGATGGACTACGCCGCCGAAGGGGTGCCGCTGGTGGTCCTGGCGGGGAAGGAGTACGGCTCCGGCTCCTCCCGCGACTGGGCGGCGAAGGGGACGAAGCTGCTCGGGGTGCGGGCGGTGATCGCCGAGAGCTTCGAGCGAATCCACCGCTCCAACCTGATCGGAATGGGCGTGCTGCCGCTGCAGTTCGCCGACGGCGAGAGCGTCGCCTCGCTCGGGCTCGACGGCTCGGAGAGCTTCGACGTCGGCGAGCTCGATGAAGGCCGGGCGAAGAAGGTGACCGTGACCGCCCGCCGCGACGACGGCAACGAGAAGACCTTCGGGGCGACGGTCCGCCTCGACACGCCGAACGAGGTCACTTACTTCGTCAACGGTGGCATCTTGCAGACCGTTCTGCGCAAGCTAAAAGGGTAGGCGCAGCGGGGCCGCGGGAGGCAGGGGGGTCCGCGCGACCCTCACTGCACCTAGCGCGTCGGTAGCCAGGGAGGGATGCCGACGCGAGCCGTTCCCCCTGGCGGGACTGCCCTGAGGAACAGTCAGGGTTTAGCTATAGCGGCTGGGACCCCCTCGGTCAAGCAGAATCGAGTGCTTTTAGCCCCTCAAGGGGTTCTTTTTCAGAACGGCGGGGTTTATGAACTCGCTTGTTGGGCGATTCCCCAGCCCTTCCGCTCGATCAATTCGATCCCGATCACGCTGCCGACCGGGCCGACCGGGGTCAGGGTGGCGGCGAGCAGGGTGTAGGGGGCCTGCTTGCGGATGCAGGCGATCCAGATCACCACGCAGAGGGCGATGAAGCCGAGCCCGTGGGCCCAGCCGAACAGCATCGTCTCCGTTTCGAACCCCGGCAGCAGCCAGAAGAGCAGCAGGCCGCTGAAGATCGCCAACTCGACCCAGGAAAAGCGCTTCACCCAGACGAAGAGCTCGCCCGGGACGGGCTTCTCGAACGGTTTGCGGGCCATCGCGGCTAGCTGGACGGGGTGAGCGCCGTGAGGACGATGCGCTCCTGCTCCCGCGCGTGGGTGCCGGAGTAGCCCTCGCCCGTGCTCGCCCGGCCTTGGCGGCCGATGTAGGTGAGGGTGACGCCCTCCGGGAGGACGTCGGGCATCCGCCGCGACATCACCTTCCAGGCGCCCATGTTGCGTGGCTCCTCCTGGACCCAGGCGATCTCCTTCAGGTTCGGGTAGGAGGCGATCAGCCGTTCCAGCTGTTCCTTGGCGAACGGGTAGAGGACCTCGACCCGGGCGATGGCGACGTTCTCTGCCGTCTCGCGACGCTCGTTGCCGTCCATGTCGTAGTAGACCTTGCCGGTGCAGAGGACGAGGCGCTCGACCTGCTCGCGGCGCTCCCCGGCTTTCGGGTCGTCGAGGATGAACTGCAGTTCGCCGTCGGTCAGCTCGAGGAGCGTGGCGGCGGCACCGGCGTGGCGCAGCAGCCCCTTCGGGGTGAAGACGATCAGCGGCCGCGGCTTCTTGATCAGCGCCTGGCGGCGCAGCAGGTGGAAGTACTGGGCGGCGGTGGTCGGGTTGGCGATGCGGATGTTGCCCTCGGCGCCGAGGGCGAGGAAGCGCTCGATGCGGGCGCTCGAGTGCTCGGGGCCCGAGCCCTCGTAGCCGTGGGGGAGCAGCAGCGTCAGCCGCGTCGACTGGCCCCACTTCGACTCGCCGGAGACGATGAAGCTGTCGATGATCACCTGGCCGGCGTTGGCGAAGTCGCCGAACTGCGCCTCCCAGAGAACGAGCGCGCTCGGGCTCGCCGCCGAGTAGCCGTACTCGAAGCCGAGGCAGGCGGTCTCCGAGAGGGGGCTGTTGTAGAGCTCGAAGGGCGCGGAGGCGTCGGCGAGGTGCTTCATCGGCGTGTACTCGAGGCCGGTGTTCTCGTCGTGGAGGACGAGGTGGCGGTGGGAGAAGGTGCCGCGCTCGGTGTCCTGGCCGGTGAGGCGGATGTGGACGCCGTCGGTCAGCAGGGTGCCGAAGGCGAGTGCCTCGGCCTGGCCGAAGTCGATCCCGCCCTGTTCCAGGGCCTCGGTCCGGCGCGAGAGCGGCCGCCGCAGCTTGCGGTGGACGTTGAAGCCCTCGGGCGTCCGCAGCAGCTCCTCGTTGATCGCCCGCAGCTTCTCCGCCTCGACCGCGGTGTGGACCGGCGGGCTGGCGGTGCGGTCGAGCAGTTCCCCGGTCTGGGTGGTGCCGGTGACGGTCGGGTCCTCGTACTCGCCCGCCTCCATCTTCTCGCGCAGGCCCTTCAGCGCCCCCGACATCTCGTCGTGGCGCTCGTCGGAGGCCTTGCCGACCTCCTCGGCGGAGACCGTCTTCTCCTCGATCAGCTTCTCGGCGTAGAGCTCGGAGACGGGCGGGTGCGACTTGATCTTCGCCGCCATCGCCGGCTGCGTGTAGGCGGGCTCGTCGGTCTCGTTGTGGCCGAAGCGGCGGTAACCGATCACGTCGATGACGACGTCGCGGCACCAGCGCTCGCGGTAGGCCATCGCCAGCCGCACGGCGGCGACGCAGGCCTCGACGTCGTCGGCGTTGACGTGGATGATCGGGACGTTGAAGCCCTTGGCCATGTCGGCGGCGTAGGGGGTCGAGCGGGCGTCGCCGGGGTCGGTGGTGAAGCCGACCTGGTTGTTCTGGATCAGGTGGACGGTGCCGCCGGTCGTGTAGCCGGGGAGTGACTGCAGGTTGAGAGTCTCGGCGACGACCCCCTGGGCGGGGAAGGCGGCGTCGCCGTGCAGCAGCACCGGCACCGCCCGCTTGAAGTCGTGGCTCAGCTCGGGGCCCTCGAAGTCCTGCTGCAGGAAGCGGGTGCCGCCGGTGACGACCGGGTCGACGAACTCGAGGTGGCTCGGGTTCGGGTAGAGGCGGACCGAGATCTTCTCGCCGTCGCCGGTCTCGTAGACGCCGCGGTGGCCGTAGTGATACTTGACGTCGCCGGTGCCGCCGTGGGGGATCGCCGCGACCGCCTTGACGGCGTCGATCTGCTTCGAGCCCTCGAACTCGGCGAGGATCGATTCGACCGAGCGGCCGAGGTTATGGGCGAGGACGCTGAGGCGGCCGCGGTGGGCCATCCCGAAGACGACCTCCTCGGCCTCGGCGCGCTGGGAGAGGGTGACGACTTCGTCGAGCATCGGCACGATCACGTCGAGCCCCTCGATCGAGAACATCTTCTGTCCCAAATACGCTTTCTCGAGGAAGCGCTCGAACTGGAAGACGTCGATCAGCCGGTTCAGCAGGCGCTTTTTCTCCTCGTCCGTGAGGGGCTGGCGGTGGGCGCCGGTCTCGATCATCTCCCGTAGCCAGATCCGCTGCTGGTGGGAGGAGAGGTGCTCGAACTGGTAGCCGATCGTGCCGCAGTAGGCGGTCCGCATCCGCGGCAGTGCCTCCAGCAGCGTTTCCCCGGGGACGCCGATCCGCAGGATCGAGGCGGGAATCCGCTCCATCAGCTCCGGGGTCAGGTTGACGTTCTCCGGCTGCAGCGCCGGGTCGCCCTTCGGCTCGGAGCCGAGCGGGTCGAGATGGGCGGCGAGGTGGCCATGGGTGCGGTAGGCCTTCAAGAGCGAGGTCGCCGCCTGCACCGCCTGCAGCAGCTCTTCGTCGATCTCGCCCGGGGCGGTGGTCGGTTCGGCGCTCGGGGCGGCGGCGCTGAGCGGCGGCGCCGAGGCCGAGGCGGGGTGGGCGTTGGTGACGATCGAGGCGTCGAAGCCGAGGTCGGCGGCGACCGACTCGTAGAAGCCGTCTTCGCCCTGCAGCAGTTCCTCGACCCGGCGCAGGAAGGCACCCGACTCGGCGCCCTGGACGACGCGGTGGTCGTAGGTCGAGGTCAGCGTCATCACTTTGCTGACCCCGAGCTGCTTCAGCCGTTCCGGGCTGGCGTGCTTCCACTCCGGCGGGTAGGCGATCGAGCCGGTGGCGATGATCGCGCTCTGGCCGGAGAGCAGGCGCGGCACCGAGGCCATCGTCCCGATCCCGCCCGGGTTGGTGAGGCTGATGTTGGTCCCCTGGAAGTCGTCGGCGGAGAGCTTGTTCTCGCGAGTCTTCGCGATCAGCTCTTCGTAGCGCGAGTGGAAGCCGGCGAAGTCGAGCTCGTCGGCGCCCTTGATCGCCGGGACCATGAGGCTGTGGGAGCCGTCTTTCTTCTCGACGTCGACGGCGATCCCGAGGTTGACCGGGCTGCCCTCGATCGCGAACGGCTTGCCGTCCTCTTCGGCGAAGACCCGGACCATCACCGGCAACTCCTTGGTCGCCTGCACGATCGCCCAGGCGACGAGGTGGGTGAAGGAGACCTTCAGCCCCCGCTCTTTCAGCACCGGGTTGATCGCCTTCCGTTTCGCATCCAGCGTGTCGACGGCGATCGTCCGGAACGAGGTGGCCGTGGGCACAGCCCGGCTTTCGTCCATCGCAGAGGCCAGCATCGCCGCAGCCCCCCGCAGCGGCTTCGCCTCACCCTCGGCGGCAGCAACAGCCCCGTTCCCGCCCCCGTTTCCAGCAGCGAGCACATCCTCTTTGGTGACCTTCGAACCCGGCCCCGAGCCCTGAACCGAGCCCAGATCGACCCCATTGGCCTCAGCAACTCTCCGTGCCACAGGCGTAGCGCGCACATCAGCGCCGGAGCCATTACCTGACCCGTTGGAACCTTGACCTGCAACACCGCCACTTGCCGTGGGTGGCGACGATGCGGGACCCGCGCCAGTTTGCGCGGGGGCCGTATCGGAGACAGGACCCGCGGCCCCAGCGGCCGGTGCCTCAACCGAACCGTCTCCCGCCTCCATCTCAGCCAGAGGCGCCCCAACAGCGACCTCGTCATCGACCTGAGCGATCAGCTTGGTGATCACCCCGTCCATAGGCGCCGGCACCTCAGCATCGACCTTGTCGGTCGAAACCTCGACGACGGTGTCGCCCTCCTTGACCGAGTCGCCCTCGGCAACGTGCCATTCGAGGACGATGCCCTCGGTCACGCTCTCGCCCATCTCGGGCATGGTGATCTGGACCGTCGCCGTCTCTGGCATCTCTGCGCTCAGTCTAGGGGAGCGGGTTTACGGGAGCCGTCATCGAGATACCCTGGTACCCGATGAGCTACTTCGTCACCGGCGCGACCGGCTTCATCGGCCGCAATCTCGTCCAGAAACTGCTGCAGCGGGAGGGCACCATCTACGCCCTCGTGCGGGCGGGATCGCGCGGTCGCCTGGAGGAGCTGCGGACCGGGTTCGGCGCCGATGGGGCGCGGATCGTCCCGGTCACGGGCGACCTCTCCCAGCCTGGACTCGGCGTCTCCGAGGAGGACCTGGTGGCGATGCGGGGGGAGATCAAGCACTTCTTCCACCTGGCGGCGATCTATGACCTCACTGCCGACGCCGCCGCCCAGGAGGTCGCCAACGTCGAGGGGACCCGGCACGCGATCGAGCTCGCCGGCGCGCTCGAGGCCGGCTGCTTCCACCAGGTCAGCTCGATCGCCGCCGCCGGCCTCTACAAGGGCGTCTGGACCGAGGACATGTTCGAGGAGGCCGAACGGCTCGATAACAACCCCTACTTCCGCACCAAGCACGAGTCCGAGCGGCTGGTTCGCGACGAGTGCCAGCGGCCCTGGCGGGTCTACCGGCCGGGAATCGTCGTCGGCGACTCACGGACCGGGGCGATCGACAAGATCGACGGGCCCTACTTCATGTTCAAGAGCCTGCAGCGGCTGCGCCGGGTATCGCCTTCCTGGCTGCCGTTCCTGGGGATCGAAGGCGGCGAGATCAACATCGTCCCGGTCGACTACGTCGCCGCCGCAATCGACTACCTGGCGCACAAACCGCGGCTTAACGGGCGCGCCTTCCACCTCACCGACCCGAACCCGCACACGGCGGGCGAGGTGATGAACATCTTCGCCCGCGCCGCCGACGCGCCGCAGATGGCGGTCCGGGTGGGCACCGACGTGACCGAACCGGCGACGGAGGCGGTGCGGACGGCGCTGAAGCTGCTGCCGCCGGCGCGCCGCGCCGCCAAGGTCGCGCTCGACCAGCTCGGGCTGCCCGCCGAGGTCCTCGGCTACGTCGACTACCCGACCACCTTCGACTCGGCGAAAACGCAGAAAGCGCTGAAAGGCTCCGGGATCGAGGTGCCGCCGCTGGAGACCTACGCGGCGCGGGTCTGGGACTACTGGGAGCGCAACCTCGACCCTGACCTCTTCAAGGACCGCTCGCTCTCCGCCGCGGTCCGCGGCAAAGTCGTCCTCATCACCGGAGCGTCTTCCGGGATCGGCAAAGCGACCGCGGTCAAGGTCGCCGACGCCGGCGGCACCGTGCTGCTCGTCGCCCGCTCGCTCGACAAGCTCGAGGAGACCAAAGAGGAGATCGTCGCCGGCGGCGGCACCGCCCACATCCACCAGTGCGACCTCGCCGACATGGACGACATCGAGCGGATGGCCGAGGAGGTGCTCACCTACCACGGCCACGTCGACATCCTCGTCAACAACGCCGGCCGCTCGATCCGCCGCTCGATCGCCCTCTCCTACGATCGCTTCCACGACTTCGAGCGGACGATCCAGCTCAACTACCTGGGCTCGGTGCGGCTGATCCTGGCGCTGCTGCCGGCGATGCGCGGCCGCAAGTTCGGCCACATCATCAACATCAGCTCGATCGGGACGCAGACGAACCCGCCGCGCTTCTCGGCCTACGTCGCCTCGAAGGCGGCGCTCGACGCCTTCAGCCGGGTGATCGCCTCCGAGGTGATCGAAGACGACGTCCACATCACCACCGTCCACATGCCGCTGGTGCGGACGCCGATGATCGCGCCGACGCGGATGTACGACATGTTCCCGGCGATCACGCCCGAGGAGGCGGCGGAGATGATCGCCAAGGCGATGATCCGGCGGCCGAAGAAGGTGGCGACGCGGCTCGGCAACTTCGGCGAGCTGGTCTACGCGATCGCGCCGAAGGCGAGCGATTCGATCTTGAACACGGCCTACAAGCTGTTCCCGGATTCTCAGGCGGCCAAAGGGAAGAAGTCGGAGGGGCGGGACAAAGCGCCTTCGACCGAGGCCGTGGCCTTCGCGCACCTGATGAAAGGCGTGCACTGGTAGGCGCCGGTGGTCGAACAAACCGCGGTTCCTTTGTCCAGAGCGCTTCGGACAAAGGAACCATGAATCAGCGGGGTCATCCCCAACTCCAAAGTTGCGGTTCCTTTGTCCGGATACAGAGGACAAAGTAACCACGACTTCGGTGTAGCGTGCGAGCGATGACTGAGCGGAGGCTCAAGCATTGGGGGTGGGGGTACGAGGACCAGGCTCCTACGGCGACACAGCTGAGAGAGGCCGGGGAAGGGATTCGGGCTCGTTTCGGGTTCGGGGGCGAGGTCCAGAAGCCGGTTCCTCTCGAGGAGGTTGAGCTGCGGAAGGCTCGGTTGAAGTTGCCGAGCGGGTTTGGGGATCTGTTCTCCGATCGGCACTACGAGCGGGTATTCCATTCGCTGGGGAGTGCTTATCGGGATGTGGTGCGGGGGTTCTATGGGAAGTTCGAGAACCCGCCGGACCTTGTGGCCTTTCCTCGGGATGAGTCTGAGATCGAGGCGGTGCTGAGCTGGGCCGAGGCTGAGGGGGCGGCGGTGATCCCGTTCGGCGGTGGAACCAGCGTTTGCGGCGGGGTCGAGCCGCGAGTTGGGGAGCGGCCGGTGGTCTCGCTGGACCTGCGGAAGCTCAACCGGGTGCTGGAGGTCGATGCGATCTCTCTTGCCGCGCGTATCCAGGCCGGCGCTACCGGGCCGGGACTCGAGGAACAGCTGAAGGAGCACGGGCTGACCCTGCGCCACTTTCCGCAGTCCTTCGAGTACTCGACCCTCGGCGGCTGGGTCGCGACCCGGGCGGGCGGACACTTCGCGACCTTGGAGACCCACATCGACGACCTGGTCGAGTCGGTGCGGGCGATTACGCCGCGGGGGACCTGGGAGAGCCGGCGGCTGCCGGGCTCCGGTGCCGGTCCCTCGCCCGACCGGATGCTGGTCGGCTCGGAGGGAATCCTCGGCGTCATCGCCGAGGCCTGGGTGCGGGTACGGCCGCGACCGCGGTTCAAGAGCTCGGCCAGCGTCGAGTTCGGCGACTTCCTCCAGGCCGCGGAGGCGGTGCGCGCGATCGCCCAGGCCGGCCTCCATCCCGCCAACTGCCGTCTCCTCGACGCCGCCGAGGCCGAGCTGACCGGCGCCGGCGATGGCGGCTCCCACCTCCTCATCCTCGGCTTCGAGTCCGCCGACCATCCTGTCGATGCCGCGATGGGCCGAGCGCTGGAGATCGCCCGCGACCAAGCGGGCACGCCGACGGGCCGAAACGACGCCTCCGCCACGCCGACGGGCCGAAAAGTCCAACCTGGAGCGTCGAATCGGCCCGTCGGCGGGGGGGATGCGACGGATCGTCCCGTCGATACCTGGCGCGGGGCGTTCCTGCTGGCGCCGTACCTGCGCGACACCTTCGTCGCCTGCGGCGTCCTTTCCGAGACCTTCGAGACGGCGATCACCTGGGACCGCTTCGAGGAGTTCCACGCGACGGTGATGGAGACGACCCGCCGCGCCGTCTCCGCGGCGAGCGGCGTCCCGGCGGAGGGCCCTGGCGCGCCCCGGGTCAGCTGCCGTCTCACCCACGTCTACCCCGACGGCGCCGCGCCCTACTTCACCGTCCTGGCCCCGGCCGTCCGCGGCGGCGAGGTCGAGCAGTGGGACGAGGTCAAGGCCGCCGTCTCCGAGGCGCTGATCGAGGCCGGCGGCACGATCACCCACCACCACGCGGTCGGCCGCGACCATCGACCCTGGTACGACCGTCAGCGCCCGGCCCCCTTTGCCGCCGCCCTGCGCGCCGCCAAGGTCGAGCTCGACCCCGCCGGGATGCTGAACCCCGGCGTCCTCATCGACCCGGCTTAGACAGGTGACATGGTTGGCGCCTTCCACGGCGGGCCGGTCCTGCCACCGCTGGGCGCTCCGGTTAGCCCAGATCCGCAGCTGGAGCGGCAGGGGAGGCCGCTCCCTTCTACTCTTTCTTCAACGTGGCCGCAGAGAAGCCGGATCCCAAGTCGCAAGAGCGCGATCCCTGGCGCGCGAACAAGGAATCGCGCCGTCGCCAGCTGCGAGAAGACAGTCGCCGCCCCCTCGCCGAGAACCTCGCTGAAGGTCTGGCCCTGAGCGAATTCCTCTCCTCCTTTACCGGCAGCGCCAGGCGCAGTTGAGCCCGAGCCCGCTGCGCCTGCGTGAGCTGCTCGAGCGATTGGTCGAGGCGGAGATCCGCTTCGTCCTCGTCGGCGGTCTCGCGCTGAACGCCTGGGGCTACATGAGGGCGACTCAGGACGTCGACGTGGTCCCGGATCCGGCTCCGGAGAACCTCGCGAAGCTCGGTGCTCTTCTTCAAGAGCTGGGGGGGAAGGTCGACGTCGGCGGGCGCCTTCTCGACTCTGCATCGATCTCGACCTTCCTGCGGACGGGTGACAGGACCTTCGTCCGGACCGAACTCGGACAGCTAGATGTTCTCCAAGGCCTGCCTCAAGTGCCTCGATTCGAGGACCTCGACGGGCAGGCCAAAGAGATTGACATCGACGGATTGGCAGTGCGCGTCTGCTCCCTCGAGCACCTCCTCGAGATGAAGCGGGCCAGCGACCGGCCGCGCGATAGGGAAGACCTGAAGGAGCTCGAAGCTGCCCAGAAAGCGGATGGGGAGGAGGATTGACGGCAGTCGCCGCTACCCTTTCGCGACCCCGAAGCCTGATGGAAACGATTACCTCCGAACAGCCCACCGTGCCGGCACAGCCGAACCAGTCGCATGAGCCCGAGACCGGCGAAGTCGTGCCCCGGCGTTCGCCCTTGCGGGCGGCGATCAAGACCGGGCGGCCGAAGGAGTGGGTCAAAAACGTCTTCGTGTTTGCCGGCCTGCTCTTCTCCGGCAAGTTCGACCAGTCGCACGCGATCGTCGAGGCGACGATCACCTTCGTTGCCTTCTGTCTGGTCTCCAGCGGCGGCTATTTCCTCAACGACCTGATCGACGTCGAGCTCGACCGCAAGCACCCGAAGAAGCGGTTCCGGCCGATTGCCGCGGGGGAGCTGTCGGAGCGGGCGGCGATGACGATCGCGCCGGTCCTCGCCCTCGTCGCCGTCGCCCTCGCCTTCGGCGCGGTCAACTGGGAGGTCGGGCTGATGGTCGTCGGCTACGGCGTCGCCCAGACCGCCTACAGCCTCGGCCTCAAGCAGATCGTGATCATCGACGTGATGACGCTCTCGGGCCTCTTTATCCTCCGCGTCGCCGCCGGCGCCAGCGCCGTCGACGCCCACGCCTCCGAATGGCTGCTCCTCTGCACCGGCATGCTCGCCGCCTTCCTCGGCTTCACCAAGCGCCGCCAGGAGGCGGTCTCCGAGCTGCACGAGGGCACCTCGACCCGGCCCGTCCTCGAGCACTACTCGCTCCCCTTCCTCGACCAGATGGTCTCCCTGGTCACCACCGGCACCGTGATCAGCTACGCGATCTACACCGTCAACTCACCGATCGTCGGCAACGAGATGATGTGGACGATCCCCCCGGCCGTCTACGGAATCTTCCGCTACCTCTACCTGATCTACGACCGCAACGACGACCGCTCGATGTCCGGCATCATCGCCGGCGACCGCGGCATCCAGGCTGCCGGCGCCGCCTTCGCGGTGACCGCGTTCCTGCTGCTCTACGTCTTTTAGGTGAGCTCCGCCTCGGGCCCGCCGCCTTCCATCAGGTAGAAGCGGGCGCGGCCTAGCTCCTCGCCGTTGACCTGGACGACGGCGGCGTGGGGGCCGGCGGTGGCGAAGGCGGCGGTGGCGGCGATCGACATCACCAGGCGCTGCTCCTGGCCTTCGGGGAGGCCCGGGGGGCGGCCGGTCTCGAAGTTGGCGGTGAGGCCGTCGCCGAGCTCGGTGCCGTCGGGGTCCTGGACGGTGACGAGGAGCTCGTGGGGGGTGTTGGTCTCGTGCCAGGCGACGTCGATGCCGAGGCCGATCGAGAAGGACCACTCGTGGGGGAACTCGGGCAGGCGGAGGACGTTCCAGCCGCCGCCGGTCAGGTAGAGCTTGCCGTTGACGGCCTCGCTGTGGTCGCAGAGGAGGAGGAAGCCGATATTCACGGCCCCTCGCCCTCGGCGTAGGGGATGACTTTGAGGTCGGAGCGCAACTCGACCTTGCCGTTCTTCGCGAACTGGAGGTCGATCGTCTCGTCCTTGCGGTAGGTACCGAAGAGGCCGAGGTACATCGCCAGCCAGCGGCCGGTGCCGACCTTCTCCTTGACGATCGGCCGGTCGAAGACGATCTCGCCGCCTTCAATCCGGTAGCTCTCCTTGCCCTGCTCGATCCCGTTGATGAAGACGGTGAACGGCGGTTCGGCGCCGGCGGGCAGCCTCACGCGCTCGCCGGCGGCGTAGCTGCCCTTGGGAATCTCGGTCTCTGTCCTGCTCATCGTCTCTCCGCTTCCAGAGTCTCGCGCACGAGGTCGAACGGCGTGTCGTGGTCGGTTGGGTCGAGCTCCTCCCGCACTACCCCGCCCGCGAAAGGCACGAACGTGCCGTCCCCCCGAACGTCGACCCCGGCGGTCGACTTCCTGAACAACCCGCCCCTGCTCAGCTGTAACCGAGCCCGAACCTGGTCCCGAGGCTCGAAGTCCCGCAGCGACTGGACCCGATCGGCCGGCCCCTCGGCCCGGATCGCCAGCGCCCGCTCGCGCATCGCTGTGACCGCCTCGGCGAGGTCGTCGAAGGCGTCGTGGTCGACGTCAGAGCCGTTGCGGACGGTCAGCTTCCAGCGGGACACACTTTCGAGAGTATTTCAGTGCGCCTTTTGGCCCCTATAGGACCAAAAGGCGCACCGCTGGTCGCTCAGCTTTCGGGTGGCAGCAGCACGCCGTTGATCGCGTGGATGATCCCGTTGCTGCAGCGGATGTCGGTCTGGATGATCTTCGCTTCGTTGACGAAGGCGCTCTTGCCGCGGACCGAGAAGGTCACCTTCGAGCCCTCGGCGGTCTTCGCCGATTTGGTCTTCAGGACCTTGCTTGCAGGCACTTTGCCCGGCAACACGTGGTAGAGCAGGACCTTCTTCAGCATCGCCTTGTTCGAGGCGAGCTCGTTCAGGGTCTTCTTCGGCACCTTGGCGAAGGCCGCGTTGGTGGGGGCGAAGACGGTGTAGTTCGTCTTCCCGGAGAGGACGCCGGCGAGGCCGGTCTTCTTGACCAGGGAGACGAGGGTCGAGAACTTGGGGTTAGCGGCTGCCGTCTCGACGATGTTCTTGCTCGGAGCCGCCGAGGCGCTGCTCACCGGCAGGGCGAGGGCGGCGATCGCCGCGACGAGGACGAGAAGTCGCTTGGGCATGGAGTTCCTCCTTTGGATAAGGGAGCTTTTCCTTTGCCCTCCCCTACGAGGAAGCGCCGCGAGCGGATGCGTCCGAGCGGAAAGTGAGCGGCCCTAGGCGCCGCGCCGCGGCCGTTTCGGGCGCCGCGCTGGGGGACCGACAATTTTCTCCGGCCCCTGGCGATCCTCGATCCCGACGTACTCCAGCTCCCGCTCGCCGGTGTAGATCTGGCGCGGGCGGGCGATTTTCTTCTCCGGGTCTTCCTGCATCTCCATCCACTGGGCGACCCAGCCGGCGGTGCGGGGGATGGCGAAGATGACGGTGAACATGTCCGTCGGGATGTCCATCGCCTCGTAGATGATCCCCGAGTAGAAGTCGACGTTCGGGTAGAGCTTGCGCTCGGTGAAGTAGTCGTCGTCGAGCGCCCGTTTCTCCAGCTCCCGCGCGATCTCGACCAGCGGGTTGTACTCAGTCGCCTCGAAGACCTCGTCGAGGTGCTGCTGGATGATCCGCGCCCGCGGGTCGTAGTTCTTGTAGACCCGGTGCCCGAAGCCCATCAGTTTCTCCTCGCGCTGCTTCACCCGCTCGAGGAAGTCGGGGATGTTCTCCGGCGACTCGATCCGCCGCAGCATCTTCAGCACCGCCTCGTTGGCGCCGCCGTGCAGCGGCCCGTAGAGCGCCGCCACCCCGGCCGCCACCGCCGAGTAGGGGTCGACGTCGGAGGAGCCTACCCCGCGCACCGCGTTGGTCGAGCAGTTCTGTTCGTGGTCGGCGTGGAGGATGAAGAGGACGTCCAGGACCTTGGTCAGTGCCGCCTTCGGGATGTGGCGGTCTTCGGTCTTCTTGAACATCATCGAGAGGAAGTTTTCGGCGTAGTTGAGCTCGTTGTCCGGGTAGACGTAAGGAAGCCCCATGTTGTGGCGGTAGGAGAAGGCGGCGAGGGTCGGGACCTTGGCGATCAGCCGCACCGCCGCCATGTAGCGCTCTTCGGGGTCGTCGATCTGCTTGGCGTCCGGGTAGAAGGTCGAGAGCGCGCCGACCCCGGCCAGCAGCATCCCCATCGGGTGGGCGTCGTAGCGGAAGCCCTCGAAGAAGTGCTTGAGGTCCTCGTGGACGAAGGTGTGGTGGGTGATGTCGAAGACCCAGCGGTCGAGCTGGGGAGCGGTCGGCAGCTGGCCGAAGATCAGCAGGTAGGCGACCTCGAGGAAGGTCGACTTCTCGCAGAGCTGCTCGATCGAGTAGCCGCGGTGTTCGAGGATCCCGGCGGCGCCGTCGATGTAGGTGACCGAGGAGCGGCAGGAGGCGGTGTTGGTGAAGGCCGGGTCATAGGCCATCAGCCCGAATTCGTTCTCGTCGACTTTGACCTGCCGCAGGTCCATCGCCCGCACGGTGCCGTCGGAGATCGGCACCTCATAGGTCTGGCCGGTGCGGTTGTCGGTGATCGTCAGCGAGTCGGTGGCCATGGCGCGGCGCCCATTCTGTCACTTCGCCCGCGTCGGCTGTTAAGAGCTAGGTGGCGACCGGGCCCTCGAACTGGGTCATCGCCCGCAGCTCCTCGAAGCGGACGTCGATCTCCTCGCGGGTCAGGCGGGAGACGCGCTCGGTCCCGAACTCCTCGACGTTGAACGAGGCGAGCACGGTCCCGTAGCCCATCGCCCGCCGCAGCTCGGCGTCGTCGAAGTGGTCCCCCTCGACGCTGTCGAGGTAGCCGAAGAAGCCGCCGGCGAAGCTGTCGCCGGCCCCGGTCGGGTCGCGCACGTCCTCGAGCGGGAAGCCGGGGAGGGCGAAGAAGCCGCTCTCGGTGAAGAGCGCGGCGCCGTACTCGCCCTGCTTGGCGATCACCGCCCGCGGCCCCAGGTCCATGATGGCCCGGGCGGCGCGGGCGAGGTTCGATTCGCCGGTCAGCATGCGGATCTCGGCGTCGTTGACGACGAGGCACTCGACCTCGGCGATCGCCGCCGTCAGCGAGTCCTTGGCGGTTTCGATCCAGAGGTTCATCGAGTCCAGCCCGCTGAGGCGGGCGGAGCCGCACTGGGCGCGGACTTGGCGCTGCAGGTCCGGCTGGATGTTGGCGAGGAAGAGGGTGTCGGCCTGCTGGGACGCGGGGGAGAGCTTCGGCTCGAACTCGGCGAAGACGCCGAGCTGCGTGTCCTCGGTGTGGGCGACGTTGAGGTCGTACTCGTAGCGGCCGCGCCAGAAAAAGGACTTGCCGCCCGGTACCCGCTCGATGTCCTCGGTGACGATGCCACGCCCCTCCAGCACCTCGAACTGCTCGGGTCCGAAGTCGTCGCCGACCGGGCCGACCGGCCGCACCTCGGTGAAGAAGCTGGCGGCGAGGGAGAAGTGGACGGCCGCGCCGCCGAGCATGCGCTCGCGCTCCCCGAACGGGGTCTTTACTGCGTCAAATGCGATTGATCCGACAACCGTGAGTGACATGCGGGGGCCAGCGTAATTCACGTGACCGCGCTGCGGCGGCCTCCCTGCGAGACTCAGCGCCACATGAAAGCGATCCAGATAGAGGAGTTCGGCGGGCCCGACGTGCTCCGGTACACCGACGTCGCCGACCCGAATCCGAAACTGAGCGAGATCGTCGTCAACATCAAGCGGAGCGGCGTCAACTTCGCAGACACCCACGCCTCCCGCAACGACTACCTCGCCGAGCAGACCCTTCCCCTGATCCCCGGTGCCGAGGCCAGCGGCCAGACCAACGACGGCCGCCGTGTCGTCGTCCTCCTGGGCAGCGGCGGCTACGCCGAGAAGGTGGCGGTGCCGCAGTCGCAGCTGATCGAGCTGCCGCCCGAGGTCGACTACGACCAGGCCGCCGGCGGCCTCCTGCAGGGGCTGACCGCGATGGCGCTGGTCCACCGCTGCGCCCGCATCGAGGCGGGGGAGACGATCGTCATCGAGGCCGCCGCCGGCGGTACCGGGACGCTTGCCGTCCAGGTGGCCAAGCGGGCCGGCGCCCGCGTCATCGGGCTCGCCTCCAGCGAGGAGAAGCGGGAGCTGGTCCGCGGCCTCGGAGCCGACGAGTGCGTCGATTCCCGCGCCGAGGACCTCGGCGCCGCGATCCGCGAGGCCAACGACGGCAAGCGGGTCGACGCCGTCCTCCACATGAGCGGCGGAGATGCCTTCGACGCCGAGATGGACGTGCTGGCGCCGCTGGGGCGGATGGTCGTCTTCGGGATCGCCTCCCGCGAACAGCGCGAGGTCTCGACCGCGGCGCTGCTGCGCGGCTCGAAATCGGTGATCGGCTTCTGGCTCGCCCACCTGCTCGGCCGCCCCGATCTGCTGGTGCCGATGATCGGCGAGCTGCTGGGCGCGATCGCCAAAGGAGAGCTGCAGGTTACGATCGGTGAGGTCTACCCGCTCTCCGAAGCGAAGCGGGCGCACGAAGACCTGATCGCCCGCCGCACCAGCGGCAAGCTCCTCCTGGATCCTTCTCAGTGACGCTCATCAAGTGAACTTCAAAGAACTAGGCCTCTCGCCGGACATCCAGCAGGCGCTGGACGAGCTCGGCTACGAGGACCCGACGCCGATCCAGGAACAGGCGATCCCGGAGCTGCTCGGCGGCCACGACGTGATCGGCCAGGCGCAGACCGGGACCGGCAAGACCGCCGCTTTCGGGCTGCCGCTGCTTCAGTACCTCGATCCGGCCAACGAAGAGGTGCAGGCGGTCGTCCTGACGCCGACGCGGGAGCTTTGCATCCAGGTGACGCAGGCGCTGCGCTCCTATGCCGAGCACCTCGACATCGAGATCGTCGCCGTCTTCGGCGGCGCCCCGATCCGCTCGCAGCAGTCGCAGCTGCGCTCCGGCGCCCACGTCGTCGTCGCCACCGTCGGCCGGATGATGGACCTGATGTCCCGCCGCTCGCTGGTCCTAACCGCGGCCCGCTACGTCGTCCTCGACGAGGCCGACGAGATGCTCGACCTCGGCTTCATCGAGGACGTCGAGAAGATCCTGCGGATGTGCCCGAGCGGGCGCCAGACGGCGCTCTTCTCGGCGACGATGCCGCCGCCGATCCAGAAGCTCGCCGAGGGCTACATGTACGACCCGACGACGATCAGCATCACCCCGGAAACGCTGACCGTCGACAAGATCCAGCAGGCCTACGTCGAGGTTCCGGCCAAGGAGAAGGCGGCGCGCCTGGTCGAGCTGCTGAAGACCGAAGAACCCGAGCAGGCGATCATCTTCACCCGCACCAAAATCGGCGCCTCGAAGCTGGAAAAGACGCTGAAGGACAAAGGCCTCGACGTCAAGGCGCTGCACGGCGACCTCAGCCAGGGGGTCCGCGACGGGGTGATGATCTCCTTCAAGGACCACCGCGTGAAGCTGCTGGTGGCGACCGACATCGCCGCCCGCGGGCTCGACGTCGACCACGTCACCCACGTCATCAACTACGACGTCCCGAACTCCTCGGAGACCTACGTCCACCGGATCGGCCGCACCGGCCGGGTCGGCCGCACCGGCCGCGCGATCACCTTCGTCACCCCCGACCAGAAGGACGAGATCGCCCGCATCGAGCGGGACGTGAAAACGAAGATCGGCGAGTGGGAGACCCCGGAGGAGCGGCTCGAGCACGCGCCGCCGCCGCGGCGCCGCGAGCGGACGCCGAGGCGGGAGCGGGAGGAGCGGGAGAAGGAGCCGCGCCGGGAGCGCGAGAAGCCCGCCGCCGAGGCCAACGGGGACGGCGAGAAGGCCGACACGACCAAGCTCTTCGTCAACCGCGGCGAGCGCAGCGGCATCGGCGAGGAGGACCTGCGCTGGGCTCTGCGCGAGGGCGCCGTCCTCCCCGAGGAGGCGATCCACGACGTCCGCGTCCTCCACCGCTTCTCCTTCGTCGAGGTCGACCCGGACCAGGCCGAGCGGACCGTCGAGTTCCTCGACGGGACCAAGCTCAAGGGCAAAGAGATCCGCCTGGAGATCGCCAAGAGCTAGATCGTTTCCAGAGTTTTGGCCCCCATAGGGGCTCAAATTCTGGAAACGAGGCCGAATCGCCTGTGTCTCTCCGGGTATTTGGGAGAGGTGCGTCTGTTTGGTCTCTCTCTGGTCTTGCTCCTCGCGCTGATCGCCCAGCCGGCGGCGGGCGCGACCTCGCCCACCTGCGCCGAAGGGCCGACGATCGTGGGCGGTACCACCTATGGCACGCCCTGCGCCGACGTCATCGTCGCCCCGCCCGGCGTGGAGAGTGTCCAGGCTGGGGGCGGGGATGACACGATCGTCGCGGCGCCGATCACGGCAGCCTCCGACTGCCCCGCCGGCTGCCGCCTCGGCGTCGGCAGTCAGACCTTCGAAGGGGGCGAAGGCGACGACGTCGTCTTCGGCGAGCGCGGCAACGACATCCTCCGCGGCGGCCCTGGCGACGACCAGCTCTTCGGCGGCATCGGCGACGACCTCCTGCAGGGCGGCCCCGGGAACGATCGCCTCGCCGGCGGATTCGGCACCGACTCGATCGACGGCGAAGGCGGCGACGACTACGTCCGCGGCGACTCGACGATCGACCGCATCTTCGACAGCGGCGGCGGCAGCGACACCCTCAGCTACTCGACCGGGATCACCCCCGGCTTCGGTGGCACGGTTCCTGTCACGGGCTTTCCCGCTCCCAGTGGCGAGCGCGGCCTCCGTCTCGAACTGGGTGCGGGCGGCGAAAACGCCGAGAACGGCGTCGCCCCGCTCGGCGGCGGCGTCGACGAAGTCGAAATCGGCGTCTTCGAGACGATCGTCGGCACGCCCTTCTCCGACTACGTCGTCGGCACCGGCGCGGCGGAGACGGTCTACGGGGGCGGCGGCGCGGACGCGCTCGTGGGCGGCGGCGGCGCCGACAACCTGGTCGGCGGAGCCGACGGCGACTACGTCAACGGCGGCGAAGCCGTGCCCCGCGACACCACCAAGGTCAGCGTCGGCTTCATGACCCCGCCCGGCACCACCCCGTACTCCCAGCTCTATCTGGTCGGCAGCAGCGGCAACGACAACGTCACCGCCACCTACTCGCCGGCGAGCGTCGTCTTCACCTTGGCGAGCGGCAGCTTCGACCAGAGCGCGACCGATGCAGGCGGTTGCGAAGTCAAATCGGCGACCGAAGCCGTCTGCACCCTTGGTGACCCCCTCGACTCGGTTCTGCTCGCCGGGATGGGCGGCAACGATACGATTGTCGCCTCGACCTTCCCCGCCACCGTCGCGGTCGTCGCGATCGGCGGCGAAGGGAGCGACTCGCTCGAAGGGGGAGACGAAAACGAAGAGATCCTCGTCGACGGCCCGGGCACCGGCGCCGACGTCTTGACCGGGCGCGGCGGCGACGAGGCGCTGACCCATAACGGCGGCGCCGACGAACTCCTCGGCGGCGACGGCAACGACCTCTTCCTCTCGGGCTCGGTCTGCGACGGCGAGCGCATCGTCGGCGGTCCCGGCCGCGACAACGCCTCCTGGGCCCGCTTCAAAGAAAGCGGCGCCTATGCCGACCTCGGCAGCGGCGTCGCCGGTCGCCCGGCGGCCGACCAGACGCTGGACTGCGGTGGCGAACCCACCGACTCGCTGCAGGAAGTCGAGGACCTCGAGGGGTCCGAAGGCGCCGACGTCCTGATCGGCGACTCCGGTCCGAACCAGCTGCTCGGCCGCACCGGTTCTGACGCTTTCTTCGCCGGCGCCGGCGAAGACTCGATCCTCGCCAACTCGGCCGACGCCGACCGGACGATCAACTGCGGCCCCGACAACGACGAGGCGACGATCGACCGGCCGCAGTACGCCGACCCGGCGCCGGTCGAATGCGAGAACGTCTTCGAAGCCGATCCGAACAACTTCCGGACCCGGACCCTGCTGCCCCCGCCACCGCTTCCGGAACCGACCCCTGCGGACACCCGTCCCCCGCAGACGAAGCTCCTGGCGCATCCGCGGGCGCTCGTCCTCACCCGCAAGACCTGGCGCCACGTCGCCTTCCGCTTTGTCGCGACCGAGGCGGGGTCGAGCTTCCGCTGCAAGCTCGACCGCCGGCCCTACCGCCCGTGCATCTCGCCCCGCGCCTACCGCGTCAAGGCCGGCCGCCACGCCTTCCGCGTCTTCGCGATCGACGCCGCCGGCAACCGCGACCGCACCCCGGTGCTGTTCAGCTTCCGGGTGCGGCGCCGCTAGTCAGCTCGGCGATCGTCTCCAGCAGCCGGTCGAAGTCGATCGGCTTGGTGATGTAGCCGTCGATCTCGAGGTCGGTGGGGGCGTCGGCGTCGCCCGGGTTCTGGTGGGCGCTGACGATCAGGACGGGGACCTCCGAGCCGGCCCCGCGGAGCTCGCGCAGGGCGTCGATGCCGGACTTGCGCGGCATCATCGCGTCGAGCAGGAGCATGTCCGGGCTGACCCCGTCGGCGATGTGGTCGAGGACCTCCTGGCCGTCGGCGGCGGTGGCGACGGTGTGGCCGGCCATCTCGAGCCGGGTCCGCATCAGCAGCAGGATCGTCTCCGAGTCGTCGGCGACGAGGATCATCGCCATCAGCTTGCCTCCGCCGGAGCGCGGCCCTGGCCGCTGCCGGCGCCGTCGCCGGACGCGGCGGTCGCGAGCGGTAAGAGCACCCGGAAGGTCGAGCCCTGGCCGACCGTCGATTCGGCGCTGATCCTGCCGCCGTGCAGCTCGACCAGGGATTTCGAGATCGCCAGGCCGAGGCCGGTGCCGCCGACCCGCTGCGTCAATCCGGCGTCGCCGCGGGTGAAGCGTTCGAAGATCCGCTCCAGCTGGTCCGCCGGTATGCCTGGCCCGTTGTCGCTCACCGCGATTTCCACCTCGGCACCGGCGGCGCGGGCCGCGACCTCGATGGACGCACCTTCGGGCGAGTACTCATGAGCATTGGTAATCAGGTTCACCAAAATTTGCCTAATCCGGTCGGGCTCGACGTTGATCAGCGGCAGGCCGGGTTGGATCTGCTCGGTGAGCGCTTGACTGGTGGCCTCCGTCTGCGCCCGCATCGTACGCACGACGTCGTCGAGGAGCGGCGCGACCTCGGTCGGCTGCGGCCGGATCGCGAGGCGGCCGGCGTCGGAGCGGGCGAGGTCGAGGAGGTCGTTCAGCAGCCGGACCAGGTGGCGGCAGTTGTCGAGGATCACCTCGACCGTCTCCGCCTGCCGTGGCGTCAGCGACTCGCGTTCCAGCATCAGCAGCTCGGCGAACCCCTGGACCGAGGTCAGCGGGCTGCGGAGCTCGTGTGAGGCGGTGAGGACGAACTCGTCTTTGAGGCGGTCGAGTTCTTCGCGCCGCACCTCCTCCAGCTCGAGCTCCTCGGCCATCTCGTTGAAGGCGGCGCCGAGGGTCGCCGTCTCCGAGAGGCCGCCGACCTCGACGCGGGCGCTGCGGTCGCCGGAGGCGAGCCGCCCGGCGGCGTCGACGAGCTCCTCGAGTGGGCGCCGCATCGAGGAGATCAGGCCGCTGAAGAGGAGCAGGGCGCCGGTCAGGCCGGCGAGCAGCCCGGCGGCGACGAGGAGGGCGGTGTCGCGGGTGTCGCCGGAGATCTGGTCGCGCAGTTCCTCGCGCTGCTGGGCCTGCTGCGCGACCACCTGGCGGGCCGGGGCGCCGCCGGCTCCCTCGGCGATCCGGACCCGCGCCTGCATCTCCACCTGGTAGGAGCGGGCGATCGAGTCCTCGAAGTCCTGGCGCTGCTGGATGAAGCGGCCGACGCCGATCACCGCCATCGCGGTGAGCACGGCAAAGCCGATCGCGAACCCGATCCGCAGCCGGTTGGCGAGCGACGGGCTCAGCCGTCGATTGGATCGTGAATATGCTTGCGCCCCTATGGCTGACGAGGCTACCGAGCAGGACGGAACCCCGACGGCGCCGGACGGAATCGACCCGCAGCCGCTCGAAGCCTGGTTCGGCGAGAACGTCTCCGGGGTCGACTTCCCGCTCAGCTTCGAGCGGATCGCCGGGGGCCACTCGAACCTCACCTACGGGGTCACCGACGCCGCCGGCCAGAAGTGGGCGCTGCGGCGGCCCCCGCTTGGCAAGCGGCTCGGCTCCGCCCACGACATGGGGCGCGAGTTCAAGGTCGTCTCGGCGCTGAACGGGACCGAGGTGCCGGTGGCGCCGGTGGTCGGGCTCTGCGAGGACGAGGGCGTCAACGGGGCGCCCTTCTACGTGATGGAGTTCGTTGAGGGGCCGATCCTGCGCGGCCTCGCCGAGGCGGAGATCTTCCCCGACGAGGGCGACCGGGAGGCGATCGGCTACCGCGTCGCCGACACCCTGGTCCAGATCCACGCCGTCGACCCCGATGCGGTCGGGCTCGGCGACCTCGGCCGCAAGGAGAGCTACGTCGCCCGCCAGCTGCACCGCTGGCAGGGGCAGTGGGAGAAGTCGAAGACGCGCGAGCTCGAGCCGATCGACCGCGTCCACGAGGCGCTCTCGGCGCGGATCCCCGAGCAGGGGCCGGCGACGATCGTCCACGGCGACTACCGCCTCGACAACATGATCCTCACCGATGGCGGCGAGGTCGCCGCCGTGGTCGACTGGGAGCTCTGCACCCTCGGCGACCCCCTCGCCGACGTCGGCCTGCTGATGACCTACTGGCCCGAGCGCGGCGAGAACACCCTCGCCCTCGGCATGCCCGCCAACCTCGCGCCCGGCTTCCCCACCCGCGAGGAGCTGAAAGCCCGCTACGCCGAACGCTCCGGTCGCGACCTCTCCGAGCTCGACTTCTTCATCGCCCTCGGCTACTGGAAGCTGGCGATCATCCTCGAGGGCGTCTACGCCCGCTACGTCGCCGGCGGCTACGGCAAGGTTGACGAGGGAGTCCACGCCTTCGCCACCCTGGTCGAGAGGTTGGCCGAAGAGGCCGAGCGGGTCTCATATACCTGAATAGTGGGGATGGTGATGGCCCTGCGGCGAGGCTAGGCTGCCCCAGCCGCCAGTGAACTCTCCTTCGCCTATCTGAATGCAGCGCCTATTGATCCGCGTCCTGCCGGTGGTGCTGCTCGTGTTTGGTGGGTGGCTTGTCGCGGTCTCGCTTATGCCAGAGGACGCATCGGCTGCGTCGGATCGATCTCTCCGCCGGTTGACGGATGCACGAGCCGTCCGCCTTACGATGGAAAACTTCGGTTCCATTCTGAAGGCGGCGGAAAGGTCTGCTTTGGAGCCGGAGCAGATCGAGCGGTTCCTCTCCGACCACGCGGTAGTGGTTTCGGGAGGCCAGGGGCCGATGCTGGTGGAATCGACCACTCCTTTGCGCACCTACGACGGGGATGGTCCGGTCGACCTGGATCTCCGCCAAACCAGCGAAGGCCTGCGCCCCGAGAATCCCCTGGTTCCGGTCGACCTGCCCGCCCGGCTGGGAGACGGGGTGAGCCTACCGGGCTATGGCCTGCGGATCGAGCTGCCGGATGCTGACCCCGATGTCGCTCCCTCCCCAGTGAGTCCAGGAGTGGCCATCTACCCGAACGTCGACCGAGACACGAGTCTTGCCGTCATCCCATTGCCGACGGGCCTGGAGACCTTCTCGGTGTTGCACTCCGCGGCCGCACCTCGCGGACAGTCGTTCAAGCTCCAGCTGCCGGCTGGAGCGACGCTCGAAAGCACTCCGGACGGGGGAGCCGAAATCCTCCTCTCCGGCCGACCCTTGGTCTCGGTGCCGCCGCCTACCGCGATCGATGCCAACGGAGCGCCGGTGGAAACGACGCTTGACGCCGATGGGGAGACGCTTCGGATCGAGGTGTCGCCAAACATCGGCGATGCGTACCCGATCCTCGTAGACCCGATCTATCAGACCTATAACTGGATCTCCGGGATTACCACTGGTCTCTCGGATTGGACGAAAACCAGTAATACCTCGGCGTACACGCCCGCCACCCAGCTTAACTGCGGCACCAACTGCGTCGGCCCTTACGAGAACAGCGGTACTCCCGGTCTTTACGTCGGGGCCACCTCCGGGGCGGTAAGCCCAGGCGCTACCGCCTACTGGAGTTACTTCGTGCCCAGGTACCAGAGTGACAAAAGCAAATACGGGCAGCTACCGACGAGCTTCATCTCCAGCGCTGAATTCTCCTCCGTGATGTTCTTCCACCGCTCCGATGCCGCCGCGAGCCCTGCCCTAGTTGCCGGTTTGTGGTCCAGCGCGGAAGCTCCCTATTGGGGCGGACCAAACTACTGGACCAGCCAGGTGATCCGGTTCGGAAACCAGCCGGACTGGACGGGCGCCGGTATCTCGCTTACGAACGCATCTGGCAATCAGGCCACGAAGTGGCTGCTCGCCGGTCTCGCCGCCACCGAAAGCCATTCCGTGACGGCATATCGCGATGCTTATTTCGGCGCCGCGAAAATCGCTATCTCCGACACCGGCAAACCGTCTCTCAGCGGCGTTATCGCCCCGACCGGCTGGTTCGATCAGATGGCTGCCGCCCCGATCCCGGCGACGGCGGAAGACACTGGCCTGGGGGTTGCCTCGTTCACGAGCAAAGAAGTGGTGAAACCCTTCAGCAGCTGGGAATACTCACTGGGGTGTCCCGGGACCGCTTCCAGCCCATGCCCGCGGGTTTGGAATTCCTCTGAAGGAAGTCCGAATCTGCTCACCTGGCCGAGCGCGCTTCCTGAGGGAATCGACAAACTTGCGGTGACCGCCAGCGACCTGGTCGGCAACGTCTCGGAACCCTCCTACATAGAAGTCAAGATCGACCACTCCGCCCCATTAGTTACCCTGAGCGGTCCACTCACGAGCTTAGGTCCCAAGAGGTTGGACCCAGGCAAATACAACCTCCACGTCGACGCAACCGACGGGTCGGCGGAAAGCCCTCGCTCCGGAGTCAAGTCGATTGCCATAGAAGTTGACGGCAAAGTTGTTTCGGGGACCGTGGAACAGGCGTGTCCCGGCGGTAGCTGTTCGGCGTTGCGCAACTGGAACTTCGACGTCGCCAACTATTCGAACGGCGAACACATGGTGACGGTTGTCGTCAAAGACCAGGTCGGCCGTGAGTCGAAATCGGAACTGAAAGTCAGCGTCGACAAGAGCAGGATCTATTGGGGGGCACGGATGGACGGCGACGTGCAGCTACTCAAGAGCCCGCCGCAGCCACCGTTGGGAGACGCCCCCTGGGACCAGACGACTTGGAATGAGTTCGAGGCCGATGCGGGCGGCAAGACGGCATCGATTGTTCACTTCGGCCAGCCGGCCCCCTGGCTGCAGGAATTCGCAAAAGCCCCTCTCGACTATGCCTATGAACGAGGTGCGATTCCTCTGATGTCGATGGGCAGTGGGGAAACCTCACTGGCAAAACTGGCCAATGGAGAAGGAAAAGAGTACGAAGAACTCGTGAAATGGGTCATTGCCGTGAAGAACTACGGCAAGCCGTTTCTCTTCCGCTGGAATTGGGAGATGAACCTTAGACCCAATGACGAGCTTCCATGGACCAAACAGATTGCGTCCGATCCTGAAGTATTCGTCGAAGCCTGGCGAAAATTTCGACAGGTTGCGGACGAAAAAGGGGCGACCAATATCACCTGGGTGTGGTGTCCCAACACCACCTACGGGACCTATCCGGAAGGCAGCACGCCTTTGTCCCAGCTCTGGCCAGGGGGTGAATATGTGGACTGGACCTGTATCGACGGCTACAACAGAGGCACCAATCCACTTCAGCCGGAAGGCTGGAAGACCTTCTCCGAAGTCTTCAAAAAAACCTACGACGAAGTCACTGCCTTGGGACCGAGTAAGCCGATGATCCTCGGTGAGACCGCTTCGACGGAGATTGGCGGAAACAAGGCGAACTGGATAACCAACGCCATATCCCAGGAAATCCCGCTGGAATTCCCGAAGATCAAGGCGCTGGCTTGGTTCAACTGGAATATCGAAAAGAAAAGCAGCGGCAATCGCTGGGACTGGCCGATCGAGTCCTCGACGGCGGCCCGAGAAGCCTTTGCCTCGGCGATCAGCTCACCGAACTACGCACCTGGCGAATTCGGAAGCCTTCCTGCTCTGACCCGGGTTCAGCCGCTTCCCTGAGAGAGAATCAGGGGTTACGGGCGCTTTCTTCGAGCTTCTGGCACTCGCTCGGCGAGAAAGCCGGCGGGCAGGCGCTTGGTACTTCCGGGCGGCTTCGGTTTTCATCGCTCTTCTCGCCTTCGCTTGCCGCGCCACTGCATACCGCCTGCGGCACCCCAGGGGGGCATTCGGGTTTCGAATTGCGGCCTCCTGACCCATTCGAAGCGTTTTTGACGCTCTGGTCCAGCGCGCGGCACTGTTGAGCGTTCAGTGAGGAGGGGCAGCCAGGTGGTCGTGGAGGTATCCGGGTCGTCTGGTCCGCGTCGTTGGTCCGGATGATTTCAATGTGGCCAGACTTCGGTCCCTCGGCCGCCCGGTGGCGGTGCGTGGGTTGCTCATGGCGCTTCGGATGATCCGGTCTCTGGTCTACTGCCTCATCTGGCGTGGTCGTCGATGCTGCCGGGGTCACAGATCGTGCGGGAGCGGAGGTTTCGGAGTCCCCTGATGATCCACAGCCGGCGAAGACGGCTGCGCAGGCGAGGGCAGTCAGGGCAAGGTGGCGTGATCTCATCGACGCGACTTTTTGAGCGGCTTGTACTTCCAGCGCATCAGCGGCCGCTCGACGAGGTAGTAGCTCGCCACCGCCAAGGGAAGGGTGAGGACGATGGTGCCGATCAAGACCGACAGGAACGAGCCATGGGCGTTGCCGAACCCGAGTTCGATCCCGATCGTCACCTGCCAGAGATAGAAGCCGTAGGAGATGAGGCCGAGCCAGACGAGCCAGCGGGTTGCGAGTATCCGCCGCGGCAGGCCGAGATTGGGGTTGCCGAAGAAAACCGGGAAGACGATCAGGAAGGCGACGCCGCACTGGAGCAGATGGAGCGCGAGGAATTCGGCGTCGGTGAACTGGGCCACCGTGAAGGGAACCGGTTGGAACGCGACTACGGTCACCAGATACAGCGCGATGGCGCCGGCCCAACAGGCCCCTGGGTTTTCAGCGAGCAGGCGAAGGGGCCTGGGCAGGGCCTCCTCGCGCCGGCCGTATACGGTCGAGATGACCGCCAGCGCCAGCCCGAGCCCGAGCCAGTCGAAGTGAGCGGCGAAGGTGTAGGTGAACCAAGCCTTCTCCCGTAGCCCCCAGGGCAACAGATTGAGGACAAGGGAGAAGGCCGCCAGCCCCGCGATCAGCAAGAGCTCTGCTCGCATCCAGGAACGCACGTTGAGGCGCCGCGCCAGCATCGCGGTGAGGGCCGCGAACAAAGGCAGGATGATGTAGAAGGTCATCTCGACCGTCAGGGTCCAGGACTGCAGCAGGCCGCAGCGATATCCCGCGCCCGAGCACACAGAACTGTCGGTCACCGGGTGGAGGTACTCGCTGAGGCTGTAGAAGGACCACCATTCGTGGCTGAAGACGCCGGAGACTCCCGGATAGACGGCCAGGACCGTCAGCGCCAGCCAATAGGCGGGATAGATACGCAGGAACCTCCTGCGGGCGAAATCCTCGACCCGAGGCGACTTCGGCCCTCCGGCGCGGTGGGCGATCATCGGCCGGTAGAGCAGGAAGGCGGAGAGCAGGAAAAAGATCGCCACCATCGAGTCGAGGCGGACGATGAGGCGGTTCGCCAGGCCGGTGCCGTCGCCGAAGCGTCCGGCGAAGATCCAGCTATGGACGATGACGACAGCGATCGCGGCGATCCCGCGGATTCCCTCGGAAAGGGGGAAGCGAGGGTGATTGGGTGGCGGCGCGGCCACCTCCGGGATACCCTCGAGGGCATCCGCCCGCTGCGAGGTCGGTGCTACCTCCGGCCCCCAAGAGCGGCGGTGAAGCCGACGCTGCATGCGTCGAGTCCGAGGTGTCGGGCGATAGCCACCTGTTCGTCCGACAGCCCGGCGATCAGCCGCTCGAGAGTCTGTCCCCGCTCCGGTTCGGCAGCCCGTCCGGCTTCGAGTCGCTGTTCGGCAAGCTCGATCATCGGGTCGAACAGGCCGACGAAGAGGTCGAAGTGGGGTGAGTCGGATTCAGCCTGGAGGCCTCCGAGTCTGCTCGACTCGCGATCCAGGATCCGGATGCCAGGCGCTACCAGGTCAGACCCAATCGCGTCTCCGCCCGGGTTCTCTGCGAGGGCGTCGGCAAGGCGCTGGCCCAGCAGATTTATTTCGCTGACGCTGCGCTTGCAGATCGCTTCAGCGCGTGCAGCTCGCTCAGGGCTCAGATTCGCCATTTCTGCTCCGGAGTTCGTCGTGCCTTGGCTCCGGGTCTCAGGGTTCTCGGAAGATCCGCAGCCCGCTACAAACAGCGGCACCGTCAGCAGCAACAAAACGAGCCCCCTGCAAAGGGGGCTCGTTCGCTGCTGAGGTCTGGCCTTGATGCCTATTCGGCGCAGGTAACGATCGCCCGGACCGACCAGGTTTTGGTCCCGCCGGGGATCCTGTTGAGGCCGGCGAGCCAAGCGTCGCCATAGGCAGCCGTGTAGAACGGCACGACTTCGCTGGTTCCTTCGCCGCTGGTTTCGTAGCCGCCCCCGGTCACTTCGCTTTCCCCTTCGCATTCGGCAATGGCGACTCCACTGGTGGTGTTGGGACCATCGAAACTGCCGAATTCCGTAAAGGTTTCGCCGAGTTTGCTGTTTGCCGTCGCCTGAGCTTCTTCAGCTGCTTTTTTGGCGGCGTCTGCGGTTCCTTTTGCGCTGTTCGCCGAGCTTTGAGCCCCTTCGGCTGCTTTCTGGGCGTTATTCGCGCTGGTTTGGGCTTTGCTTGCGGCGCTCTGGGCGCCGTTCGCGACGCCTAGGGCCGTGTTTGCCGTTTTCTGGGCGGCTTTGGCCTTTTTCAGCGCTTTGGTTGCAGTTTGTTTGACGCTTGCCGAGATGCTCGCGATCGGGTTGCTCGGCCCGCCAAGCGCCGGTACGGCCAGTGCGAGCGCCAGCACAAGGCTGAGGGAAAGGACGATGTAACGACGTTTCATGGTTTCTCCTGGCGCCAGGAACCGGCGCCCGTTTGACTACGGGTGGCCCGCATTCCACCACAGCGCGAGGACAGACGCAATGTGCCTCTGGACCGATGGTCGGCTTATGAGGTCGGAGCGACCTGGACGTCGGCGCAGATCGGCAGGCCGATGCTTTCGATCGTCCTATCGAGATTGCCGGTCGACTCGTCGACGGCCCGAGCCTGATCGTCGATCGCCGGGGCGGAGGCGCCTTCTCGGATCAGCCGGGACAGCTTCGCGGCTTGCACCATCGCCAACAGCAGGGCGGATTCGAGCGCCTGGGTCTCCTCTCGATCGGCGGCAGGTGGGGAGGCCTGGCGCATGCTCTGCCGCCATTCCGCGAGGGCGGTGACGAGTACCGATGCGAATGCCTGCGGGCCTGCTGCCTGCCTGCTGAGAGCTTCCGTCTCCAACCCGCTGATGCGTTCCTTTTCGGCCGCGCAGTTGCGGTCGAGCCCTTCGAGATAGGCGCTGGTTGCGGATCCGTCCTCGTCGGAATCGAGCGAGAGAAAGGCAACGAGGGCGACGATCAGAGCGACGGCGATCGCGGCGGTGACCAGGCGGGCCTGACGGGTGGTCCCGATCAGGGACTTGAAACGCTCCCTCGGCCCATTGCCTCCCGCCTCGTTGCCCTGCGTCTCGTTCAACTCCGAGCCACAGTTGACGCAGAAGCGGTTCGTGTCGGAGTTTTCGGCGCCGCAGCGGGGGCAGAACATCGGGCGTCACGCTATCGCGCCGGACCTGTTCCCCGACTCACACCATCCGCGCCGCGTGTCGCGGCTCCAGGTTCCCTTCGGCTTCGGCCTCGGCGCGCTTTGCCCAGCGGTTGAGCTCGCGGCGGGCGAGGACCATTTTGTGGACCTCGTCGGGGCCGTCGGCTAGGCGGAGCATGCGGCTGAAGCGCCACATGATCGCCAGGGGGGTGTCGTCGGTCATGCCGAGGGAGCCGTGGATCTGGATCGCCCGGTCGAGGACGTCCATGACCATGTTGGCGGCGACGATCTTGATCGCCGAGATCGCCTGGCGGGCGGCACGCTTGCCCTCCGTGTCCATCTTCCAGGCGGCGTAGAGGGTGAGCAGGCGGGCCTGGTCGATCTCCATCCGGCTGGCGGCGATCGACTCCTGGACGAACTGCTTGTCGCCCAGCGGGCCGCCGAAGGCGGAGCGTTCGTTGGCGCGGCGGCACATCATCTCGTGCGCCCGCTCGGCGGTCCCGATCGCCCGCATGCAGTGGTGGATGCGACCGGGGCCGAGGCGGTCCTGGGCAATGGCGAAGCCGGCGCCGCGCTCGCCGAGCAGGAACTCCTTCGGCACCCGGCAGTCTTCGTAGCGGATCTCGCAGTGTCCGGGCCCGCCGTCGTGGCCCATCACCGAGATCGGCCGCACCAGGTTGAAGCCGGGGTGGTCGGTGGGGACGCAGATCATCGAGGCGCGGGCGTAGGGAGGGGCGTCGGGGTCGGTGACGACCATCGCGATCGCCAGATCGGCGCCGACGGCGCCGCTGGTGAACCACTTGTGGCCGTTGACGACCCACTCGTCGCCGTCGAGTTCAGCCCGCGCCTGCAGCAGCGTCGGGTCCGAGCCGGAGACCTCGGGCTCGGTCATCGAGAAGCAGGAGCGGATCTTCCCTTCCAGCAGCGGCTCCAGCCAGCGCTCGCGCTGCTCGGGGGTGCCGTGCTCGGCGAGGATCTCCATGTTGCCGGTGTCCGGGGCCGCGCAGTTGAAGGCCATCGGTGCCGCCATCGGGCTGCGGCCCATCTCCTCGCAGAGCAGCCCGTACTCCCAGTTCTTCAGCCCGGGGCCGAAGCGCTCGTCGGGCATGAAGAGGTTCCAGAGCCCGTCGTTCCGCGCCTTCTCACGGACCGCGACGAGGTTCGTGGGGTAGGGGACGCCGGCGCCGACCTCGGCGTCCAGCGCTTCCATGATCTCCCGCTCCTGCGGGTAGATCTCCTCGTCCATGAAGTCGAGGACGCGCTCGCGCAGCTCGGCGACCTCGGGGCTCGGGTTGAAGTCCATCGCTTCCTCTCCTCGTCTCTGCCTGGACGGGGAACGCTATTCGATGGGCGGGCTCAGGTCCGCCGGTAGCGGGCGAAGAGCTCGCCGTCCTCCTCGAGCAGCCAGGCGAGCTCCATGTCGATGACCTCCGGGAGCGGCCCTTCGAGGATCCGCGGCCCCTGTCCGCCGCTCAGCTTCGGGGCGATCGTCAGGAAGAGCTCGTCGACCAGGCCCTCGGCCTGGAGCGAGCCGTGCAGGGTCGGACCGCCCTCGCACATCACCGCCCGCACGCCTTCCTCGTGGAGGGATGCGAGCAGCGCGCCGAGGTCGGCCCACTCGCCCTCGCCGCTCCGCACCACGACCAGCCGCTTGTCCAACCCGGCGTAGCGCTCGACCCGTTTCGTCCCGGCGCCGATCATCACCGCGTCGAAGCGCTCCCGCAGCCCGCTCATCATCGCCGTGTCGGCGTCTGACCCGATCGGCCCCGAGCGCCCGTCGATCGTCGCCCGCCCGTCCAGCGTGGCGACGAAGTTCATCGCCACGAACGGCCGCCCCTCGCGAGTCTCATCGCAGGGCCGGTAGGCCGCGAGCAGCTCGGAGATCGTGGTCTCGCCGGGATCCGGAAGAAGGCGCCGCATCGGACAAAACCTACCCGCGTTTCCGAGATTCACCCCGCTATAGCGGGGACAACCTCGGAGGGGTCAGCTGTAGTCGTGCCAGCCGGCGAACTCGCGGCCGGCGAACTTCTGCAGCGCGGCGACGTCGTCCGTGAAGCGGGTGCGGACGGACTCGAAGAGGTCGTCGGGGAGCTTCGGCTTCGGCGCCGGCGGCTTGTCGGGGTCGTGGACGACCTTCTCGACCAGCCAGCGCATCGACTCCGGCAGGCGGTCGAAGTTGCGGTCGAAGGAGCGCAGGCCCGGCAGTTTCACCAGCTTCTCCATCAGCTGGTATTTGTCGCCCTCCTTGGCGCTGGACTTCTCCCACTCGCGGTCGAACTGCTCGGAGGTGAAGCTCTCGTCGACGCCGGCGAAGGCGAACGCCTTACGCATCGTCTCCTCGCGTTCTGACTGCAGCTCCTCCTGGGTGATGATCTCGATCTGCGAGCGGTCGAAGCGCTCGAGGTAGGGCTGCAACTGCATCCAGTACTTGGAGCGGTTGGTGTAGGAGTTGTCGGGGTTGGAGAGGACCTCGACGAGGTCACCGGTCTCGTAGCCGGCGCCGGTCGCGTGGACCCAGTGGGAGAGGATGCGCTTGATCGGGTCGCGGACCATGTAGAGGAGCCGCGCGTCCGGGCAGCTCTGCTTGATCCGCTCGGCGGCGCCCTCGAATCGGGGGAGGTTGGTGTAGTGGGGCGAGGACTCGCCACGGACCTTGAAGCGGTCGTCGAAGCGGCTCGCGTACCAGTCGATGCCGAGATCCCAGTTCAGCTCCTCGACGAAGAAGTTGAGCTCCTTCGGCTTCGACATCTGGACTTCCGGATGCAGGCCGAGGTAGTGATGGATGCTCGTCGTCCCGCACTTGAGCCCGCCGATGATGATCAGGTTCGGCAGCTGGGCGTGGCGTTTGCGCCGCCGCCGCCAGCGGCTCTTGCGATCGCCGGCGTAGCGCTCGCGGGCGCGGTCGCACATCGCGACGTCGGCGGGGTCATGAGCGACGGTGGGTGGCAACGTATGCGTGTCGGTGTCCGGCACGAGCGTGGCTAGTCTAGCTGCGATGCCCACCGCCGATCTCCAAGGCAGCTTCAGGCGCTTCTTCGACGCCTCGACCGAATTCTTCCGCCACCTCTCGGAAGTCCACTGGTCGGTCTTCGCCCTGGCGCTGCTCTGCCTGCTGGCGATGCAGCTGGCCCGCGCCTGGGCCTGGCGCAACGTCCTGCGGGCGGCCTACCCGGAGGAGCGGATCCCCTTCCTGCCGCTGGCCGCGGCCTACCTGGCGGGCGCCGGCATCAACGCGATCGTCCCCGCCCACGCGGGTGACGCGACCAAGGTCTTCCTGGTCAAACGGCAGATCCCCGGGTCCTCCTATCCGGCGGTGACCTCTTCGTTCCTCGTGCAGACGGTCTTCGACACCTCCGTCGGCATCCTCGTCCTCCTCTACGCGATCAGCCAGGGACTGCTGCCGCCGCTGCCGCGGATCCCCGACCTGCCCGCCTTCGAGCTCTCCTTCTGGGCCGAACACCCGGACTACTTCTTCATCGCCGTCGGCGTCACCGTGCTGGCGATCGCGATCGCCATCTACCTGCTCGCCCATCGGGTCCGCCGCTTCTGGGAGCGGGTCCGCCAAGGCCTCGTCATCCTCACCGAGCCGCGCCGATACCTGCGCGAGGTCTTCGCCTGGCAGGGGGTGGGCTGGCTCTGCCGCTTCGCCGCCTTCTGGTTCTTCCTCGAGGCCTTCGGGATCGACGGCTCCATCGGCAACGTGATGCTGGTAATGAGCTGCCAGGCGATCGCCAACATCGTCCCCTTCACCCCCGGCGGCGCCGGCGCCCAGCAGGCGCTCCTGGTGGCGACCCTGCACGGCCCGACCCGGACCGCCGTCCTCTCCTTCTCGGTCGGCACCCAGATCGCGATGGCCGCCTGGTCGGTGGTCCTGGGATTCCTCTCGATGCTGTTGGTCTTCCGCACCACGGACTGGCGCGGGTTGATCCGCCAGGCCGAGGAGGAAGCGGAGGGCGAAAAGGCCGCCCAGGCCGCGAGCCCCTAACTGGACCAGCCGGGGTAGCGGCCCGCCACGCGCCACTGCCAGGGCGGTTGCTCACCCGGCGGGAACTCGTAGTGGTTGCGCCCCGGCAGGGTCTCCAGCGGCACCAAGGCGGGATCGTCCTCAGCCAGCACTTCGGTGCCCGCGGCGGCTTCGACGTCGGCCCGGGTTGCGCGGCGGCGGACCGCTTCCCACCCAAGCGAAGGCCGGTAGAGCCAGTAGACGAGCTCGACCCAGCCGGTGGAGGCGCGGCGGTCGACCAGCTCGGTGAAGGCGGTGGTGCGGCGGCCGGAGCCGGTGAGGTGGGGGCCGGCGGCGACGGCGCAGCTCTCGCGGCGGCAGCGACGGAAGTCGACGGGCATCAGCGGCAAGCCCGAGCTCCCCGGCAGTGCCATAGGCAGCGGTGCCATCTCCCGCGCCAGCCGCGCCAAGGGCCAGCCGTAGGCGGGGACCAGCGGGTGGTGGCGGCAGGCGTCGGGGAGCCGCGGCCCGCAGGCCAGCTTCCTGCCGATCGCCCCCGCCAGCCCGCGCCCGGCCTCGACGTCGCCGCCGGCTGCGACCGCGGCGATCCCGGCCGACAGCAGCAGGGCAATCAGCGCCGCCAAGGCGACCTGCTCGACGCTCGCCGAGCCGCCCTCCGTGGTCCCCCGCGGTCCCATCGCCGGCACGCTAGGGCGCTGCGGCGCACGGGTGGCGCGCAGAAAGCGCCAACTCTGCGTCGGCGATGTGACGGGTCTGCTTACATGCAGGGCGATGGAGGGTTTCAACCTTTTCGGCGACCCCGAGGAGTTCCGCGCCCGGATGGAGGAGCTGCAGGAGCAGATGCAGTCCTCCCAGCGGGTCGCCTGGGCTGACAACGCGATCAAGCTCGCGGTCGAGATGACCGTCGCCTCGATCGGCCGCCTCGATCTCACCGGCACCGCCGACGAGCAGGCGATGCAGGTCCGCGACGCGATCCGGGTCCTCTTTCCCGAGGCAGTCACGCTGGTGCGTGAGGCCCGGGAAGGTTTGAGCTAGTTCGTCTGTTCCTTTTCGTTGCTCAGCACCGATAAGGAACAGAATTCAGAGCGGCTGGGTTCTCAGGGTGAGAACCGCGCCGCGGCGGACGAGGCCGCCGGCGAGCTCGACCGGGATCGCGATGACCAATGCCGGGATCGCGAGGACGACGCTGGCGAGGGCGTCGATCTGCCGCTGCCAGGGCTTCGGGGCCGGCACCGCCGGCATCCCCCGCAGCGCCCCAAGGGCGGCGTTGCGGCCGAAGGTGACGCTGTTGAGCAGGGTCTGCCAGGTCGCCGCCAGGCCCGCGAGCGGCCGCCAGCGGGCCGACTTGACGACCTGGTCGCGGCGGGCGACGAGCCGCCGCACCGCCTCCGTCGTGAAGAGGTAGCGGGTTCGCGGCTGCAGCCCCGACCAGCCGGCGCCGCCGAGCGAGCAGCCGAAACCGGCGCGGTTTTCGATCCGGATCGTCTCGCCGTCGCGCAGCGCATCGAGCTGCCGCAGCGCGTCGGCGTCGTCACCGGGCTCGCCGATGACCGCGAGGCCGCAGCTCTCGCAGCGCCGCACCGGCCCGTCGATCCCCCGCTTCTGCCCGATCCAGCCGAATAGCGGCTCGCCGCAGGCGGGGCAGGGCGGGTTCTCAGGGCCGGCGCCGGCCTCGAGGGGGACGACGCCGTTGGGGCTCTCGACCTGATCCATGCTCGGGTAGCGTACGCGTCGTGCGCCTCAGCGAGATCATGACCTCGGGCGTCGTCACCGCGGGCGCGGAGGTAAGCGCCCTGGAGGTGGCGAGGCTGATGCGCGACCACCGCGTCGGCTCGGTCGTCGTCGTCGACTCCGCCGGCAAGCCGGTGGCGATGCTGACCGACCGCGACCTCACCCTGCGTGTCTTCGCCGAGGGGGTGGAGCCGGCGACGCCGGCCCTGCAGCACGCCTCGCGGCCGCTCGTCTGCGGCGATCCCGAGATGGAGCTCGACGAGGCCGCGGCGCTGATGGTCCAGCACCGGGTCCGCCGGCTGCCGGTCGTGCGGGGGGAGGAGCTGGTCGGGATCGTCAGCCTCGACGACATCGCCGTCCGCAGCGGCAACCTCGAGGTGGCGCAGAAGATGACCCAAGACGTGATCGAAGGGGCGCTGCCCCAGTTCTACTTCCACGAGAGGGGATAGATGCAAGACAGCAAGGCCGGGTTCCGGGCCAGGGAGAAGCGCTGGGCGGTTCCGGTAGGGGTCGCCAGCATCGTCTCGGTCATCCTCCTGATCGTCGCCAAGCCGCTCAACGTCAGCGGCGACGGCAGCGCCGACTTCCTCCGCGAAGCCCACGACCATGCCGGCAACGTGGTTGTCTCCGGCGCCGTGCAGGTGGTCGCCTTCCTGTTGCTGATCCTGCCGCTCGTGTATCTCTTCCGCGCCGTCGCCGCCCGCAGCGACCGCGTCCGCCCGCAGCTGATCGGCCTCGTCGTCGTCGCGCCGCTCTTCCTCGCCCTCTCCTCGGGCCTCTCGATCGCGGTCACCAGCGACGCCGCCGACCAGTTCACGGCGGGCGAAGCCAAGCTCGAACTGACGCCGAAGGAAGCGAAGGAAGAATGCGTCGAAGAGCGTCAGGACGAAGGCAAGGGATTCCTCGCCGACGAATACGACCCGGCCCAGGGCGAGTCGCCGCTGAGCGCCTGCGAGAGCCGCAAGTCCGAAGACGACGAAGCCTCCAATGTGATCACCGAAACGTCGGTCGCGCCGCTCGCCACCGGCCTCGGGATCGCCGGCGCCCTCGGGTTCGCGGTCGCGCTCCTCTACAGCGGCCTCTGGGCGATGCGCACGGGGCTGTTACCGCGCTTCTGGGGCTCGCTGGCGATGGTCGCCGGGATCGCCTTCCTGCTCGGCCCGCTCTTCCTCGTCACCCTCGTCTTCTTCGTCTATTTCGGGCTGCTGGCGCTCGGCCTCATCCCCGGCGGCAAACCGCCCGCCTGGGAGGCGGGGGAAGCGATCCCCTGGCCGACCCCCGGCGACAGAGCGGCCGCGGAACTCGAGCCCGAGGACGGCTGGGATGAAGAGGAGGACGCTACTCGGGATGACCGGCGCTGACGCGTTTGCGGTGGGTGCGGATCTCGCTCATGATCCGCTCCAGCCGCGGCTCGACAGAGGTGTCGACGTGGGACATCGCCGCGGCGACGGCGGGGTGGACGGCGGCGATCCGCTCGTGCATAGCCTGGGCGACGGCGCGGTAGGTGGGATGGCCCTCGCGGCCTGAGCGCAGCTCGATCAGGTGCATCGCCTCGCGGGCGTTGAGGTCGAGCGTGTAGCGAATCCTGTAGGCGAGGCTGAGGGCGTAGGGCGCGAGCTCCGCGTGGCCGGCGTCGGCCAGCCGCTCGTACTCGGCGCGGGAGATCTCGAGCGCCCGCTCGAACTCGCCGCCGACTCCGGCTTCGCGCACCTCCTCCGGGATCCCGGCGCCAAGGTCCGGGGTCAGGCGCTGCCACTGGCAGGTCAGCATGCGGTGGCGCTGCAGGTCGCGGAAGGCACCGTAGTCGGAGACGATCTCGAAGCGGTAGCGCAGCGCCTCGAAGCCGCGTCCCGGCCGGTGGCGGCGGTTGGCGCGCTCGCCGATCAGTGCCGCCAGCAGCTGCGAGCGCTCCTCGCCGTCGAGGACGTCGATACGGGCGAGGATCTCGGGCTCGGCGGCGCGCGCCGACTCGAACAGGGAGGAGGCGAGGAGGTCCTCTTCGGAGCCGTCGACGTGGAGCAGCTCGACGGCGGGCGCGTCGTCGTCTGCGTCGCGGCGGTCGAGGCCGAGGCGGGAGACCCAGCGCTCGGTCTGCTCGCGCCGCTGCTCGAGGTAGGAGATCCACTCGCCGCCCCGGTCGGGCCGCTCGACCCGGGAGACGAAGCTAGGCACCACCTGCTTCAGCTCGTCGAGGATCATGCCGCCGAACTGGCGCGCCTCGGGCAGCGGCGAGGCCATCAGCCGTAGGATCAGCTGCTCGTAGGCCTGCCCGGTCGCGTAGATGCCGACGTGGCTGAGGGTCGCCGCGGGCAGCAGGCCGCGCAGGAGGTCGAGCGCCTTGGCCCTGATCGAGCGCCGCCAGGCCCCCTCCGGCTCCTCGCCGCGGGGCCAGCGCGTCGCCGCCCACTCTTCGACCTCCTCCAGCGAGCGCGAGTAGATCGCGAAGATCTCGTCCATCGCCGTCGCGAACTCCGGCCCGAGGTCGTCGTCGCGGTAGAAGCGGTAGCCGCCGTCGGGCAGCGGCTTGTCGTAGGGGATGTAGCGGGTCGACTGCTCGAGATAAGCGGCGAGGCGCCCCCGCTGCAGGACCTTGGTGAGGATGTTGGAGACCCACTCGCAGGCGACGTGGGCGCCGCCGAGCTGGGCGATCGAGTCGTCGCCGTAGCCGGCGAAGACGCGTTCGTAGAGCTGCGCGGCACGGGCGCCCTCCTCCTGGTCGAAGGGCCGGCCGTCGGCGGGGGCATCGGCCGCGAACTCCTCCAAGTAGAGGCGGCGCACGGTCCCGGAATAGCGCGAATAGCGGGCAAAAAGCGCCCCTTTGACGGTCTCCGGCAGGTTGACGAGGGCGAACACGGGCCGGTCGAGGTTGGTGAAATGGGGGGCGAGCAGAGCCCGCTCCTCGACGGTGAAGTCTTCGACCGGGTAGCGCACCGGGGCATCGTAGACGGAGCCTCGGCGTCCGACCGAGATGACTTGCCCGCTATTTAGGACTGCGGCGCGGGCGGCGCTGCCATCAGCTCGACCCGGTGGCCGCCGGGAGCAATCGCCAACGCCCGCGGCTGCCCCCAGTGTTCGCGTTTCGGTTCGACCTCGAAGCCGCGCTCGCGCAGGCGGGCGACGGTGGCCTCGAAGTCGGCGACGACTACAGCGAGGTGGCCGGGCGAGGGAACCGTCGGCTCCTCCTCCGGCATCAGGTGTACTTGCGTACCCTCGCGCTCGAGCCAGGTGAACTCGGACAGCGTCGGCGGCGGCTCGACCCGTGCGAACCCGACCAGCTCGAAGAAGCCGACAGCGGCCTCGACGTCAGCCGGCGCAACCTCGATTCCGACGTGGTGGAGCACCTTCAAAAGTTTTACAGAGATGTCTCAGTTACGTATGGTTTTGTCTGCTACGGTCTCCGCCATGGAGGCAATGGTCGCGGACAGGGAGGTAGAGATGGTGGAGTGGGACGAAGGGCGCCTTGACGAGAGGTTCCGAGCGATCGACCAGAGGTTCGATGGGGTGGATCGGAGGATTGACGAGGGTTTTGCCCGTATGGACGAAGGTTTTAGGGAACTCAACGGGCGCTTCGACGCGCTGCTGCGAACGCTGATCCAAGTCGGCTTTGGCTTTGGTGCTGCGCTTATCGCGTTGATCGCGGCCTTGATCGGGGTCATCGCCACTCAACTCTGATCGAGCTCACAGCAACAGCGACCCCAGCGCCGCGAGGACCACGATCGCCGTCGACCACGTCACCGCCTCGGCCGTGATCTCCATGTCGAGGCCGTAGGCATGGGCGATGACGAGGGAGTTGAGGCCGGAGGGCATTGCCGAGAGGAGGCGGTAGGCCGGGGGGAGGTCGATCAGGGGGAGGGCGAGGAGCATCAGCAAGGCGGGGACGATCGCCAGGCGGGTGGCGATCACGAGGAGGACGGGACGGGTCAGGGGCGGGGGCATCGGCAGGGCGCCGTGTTCGGCGTTCTCGGCCAGCGTGGCGCCGACGGCGAAGAAGCCGATCGGGAGGATGGCGACGATCAGCGCCTGCGAGATGTCGACTAGGACGGTGGGGGCGAGGGCGTCGGGAGCGAGGAGGCCGGCGATCGCCGCGTAGAGCGGCGGGTTGCGGGTGAAGAAGGCGACGACGCGCTGGCGCGGCGTTTCCCCCGCTTTGGTGCCGAAGGCGGCGCCGACGGCGAAGGCGCCGAGCAGCAGGCAGGGGCCGGTGACGAGGACGTCGTAGAGAACCGCGGTCGAGAGTTCGTCGCGTCCCAGCAACGCCACCGCCAGCGGGTAGCCGAGGTAGCCGGTGTTGACGCTGAGGACCGTGCAGACGACCGCCCCGGCCTGGGGCCGGCTGAGGTCGAAGAAGCGGCTGGCTACGGCCCAGGCGAAAAGCGCCCCCAGCGAGGAGGCGATGATCCCGAGCACGAGGCCGACGCCGTGGCTGACGTCGATCTTGCTGGCGGCGATGTTGAAGAAGATCACCGGCGGCAATAGCACGTAGAGCAGCAGCGTCAGCGCCGTCCGCGAGGCCCGCGCCGCCCCCTGCGGCCAGCGACCCTCCGACCAGACGCCGAAGGCGACGGCCGCGACGATCGCGCCGGTGGTGAGGAGGACTCCGATCGGGTGGTTCTACCCGAAGAGGGCGGCGCCCGCGTGGGACGCGAACTCCACCAGCGGCTGCGGGATGACGCCGAAGAAGATCGTCGCCGCGCTGGCGAAGAGCGCCGGGCCGGCGATGTACCAGCGGCTGCCCGCCTCCGGGTCGACCGGGTCGGCCTCCGGCGAGGCGCCGGCGATCACCGGCCGCGCCCCCGGCGCCGCCTCGGTCTCCGGCCGCATCCACATCGCCGCAACCACCCGCAGGTAGTAGGCGAGGGAGATCATCGTCCCGATCGCGATGAAGACCGCCAGCCAGGTGTAGTCGCCTTCGACCAGGGCCTCGATCAGGTAGAGCTTGCCGATGAAGCCCGCGGTCGCCGGCAGCCCCGCCAGCGCCAGCATCGAGATCGTCAGCGGCCAGGCCAGCAGCGGCCGCTCGGCGCCGAGCCCGCGGACCCCGCGGATGTCGTCGCCGAAGACGGTTTCGCGCTCGCGGGCGACGATCACCGAGAAGGCGGCGAGGTTCATGAAGGCGTAGGCGGCGAGGTAGAAGACCAGCGAGCTCACTCCCGAGGCCGAGAGGACGAGGACGCCGCCGAGCATGTAGCCGGCCTGGGCGATGCCGGAGTAGCCGAGCATCCGCTTCAGCGAGTCCTGGCCGAGGGCGCCGACGTTGCCGACGACGATCGAGATCGCCGCCAATGCCGCCAGTGCCGGCTGCCAGGAATCGGACTGGGAGCCGAGGGCGACGTCGAAGAAGCGCAGGAAGACGGCGAAGGCGGCGGCCTTGGTCGCCACCGCCATGAAGGCGGTGATCGGGGTCGGCGCCCCCTGGTAGACGTCGGGGGTCCACTGGTGGAAGGGGGCGATCGAGGTCTTGAAGGCGAGGCCGACCGCCGCCATCGCGATCCCGATCAGGATCAGCGGGTCGCCGTCTAGCCCGTTCTGGGCGATCCCGTCGGCGATGCCGCCGAAGTTGGTCGCCCCGGTGCCGCCGTAGAGGAAGGCCATCCCGTAGAGCAGCGTCGCCGAGCCGATCGAGCCGACTATCAGGTACTTGAGCCCCGACTCGAGCGAGCCCTCGCGCCGCAGGTTGGTGGCGCAGAGGATGTAGAGCGGTATCGAGAGCGTCTCCAAGGCGACGAAGAAGGTGACGAGGTTGGTCGCCTGCGCCAGCAGGACCATCCCCAGCACCGAGCCCAGGAGCAGCGAGTGGTACTCGCCCGAGCCCGCTTCTTCGGTCGCCCGCTCGCGCAGCGAGAGGACGACGCAGAAGGCGGCGGTGAGGGTCGCGATCAGCGAGATCGAGATCGCCAGGTCGTCGAGCCGCAGGGCGCCGGTGATCAGCGTCTTCGGGTCGTCCCACTGCCAGATCAGGAGCCCGGCGGTGGCGGCGAGCGCGATCGTCGTCAGACCCGGCGCCCAGCGCTTGGTCGGCTTGAAGACGCCGCTGAGGAGGACGATGCAGAGGCCGACCGTGAGGGCGATCAGCGGCGAGATGCCGGCGTAGTCGATGTACGGGTCGTTGAAGTTCATGGCGAGTCGATGGGGGCGTATCCGGTCCAGCCGGAGTCTTGGGTGGACTTTGCCAGTTGCGCTTCCGGCGCTTCGCCGCCCCGCACCTTGGCCACCGTCTGCTCGACCGTCGGCGCCGTCCGCTCGAGGATCAGCTGCGGGTAGAGGGCGAGGCCGATGATGCAGAGGACCAGCGGCACCAGCACGAGGCCGTCGCGGAACCCGATCTCCCGTGACAGCAGCCCCTCCGGCTTCCTGTTGTGCATCGCGCCCTGGTAGAGGCGCAGCGCGTAGTAAGCCGACATCGCGACGCCGCTGATCGCGACGAAGGCGAAGACGATCTTCGCCTGGAAGAGGCCGTTCAAGATGTAGAACTCGCCGATGAAGTTGGCCGAGCCCGGCATCGCCAGGGTCGCCAGGGCGACGATCAGGAATAACGCCGCCAGCACCGGCGCCCGCAGCGCCAGCCCGCCCATCTCGCGGATGTCCTCGCTGCCGGTCCGCTCGACCAGGAGGGCGACGATGACGAAGATCGGGGCGACGACGAGGCCGTGGTTGACCATTTGCAGGACCGCCCCGTCGGAGCCGTCGGCGCGGAGGGCGAAGATCCCGGCGGTGATGAAGCCGAGCTGGGCGACCGAGCTGTAGCCGGCGATCAGCCGCACGTTGGTCTGGGTGAAGGCCATCACCGAGCCGTAGAGGATCGAGGCCAGGGCGACGAGCAGGATCACCTCCTGGAATTCCACCGCCGCATCGGGGAAGAGCGGCAGCACGACCCGCAGGAAGCCGTAGGCGCCGACCTTGGCGAGAACGCCGGAGAAGACGATCAGGGCCGGCAGCGGCGCCGCCCGGTAGGCGTCGGGCATCCAGCCGTGGAGCAGGAAGGCGGGCATCTTGACCAGGAAGGCGGCGGCGAAGAAGCAGAAGATCCACTGCTGGCTGCCGTGGCTGAGGCCCTGTTCCTGCAGCGCGGCGATCGAGAAGGTGAGGTGGCCGCCGTCGGCGGCGATGACCGCGGTCGCGATTGCCGCCACCAGCATCAGCAGCGAACCGATCAGGGTGTAGACGATCATCTTCAGCGTCGCCGCCGAGGCGGTGAGCCCGCCTTCGGCCGTGCGGTCGTGCCCCCAGGCGCCGAAGAGGAAGTAGAACGGGACCAGCATCAGGTCGAAGAAGAGGACGAAGAGCAGCAGGTCCTGGGCGAGGAACGAACCCAGCGTCGCCGTCTCGGCGACCAGCATCAGGAAGTAGAAGGTCTTCGCGTTGCGCTGCTCGCGGAAGGCGGCGAAGGCGACGCCGCCCACCCAGAGCACCGCGGTCAGCAGGATGAGGAAGAGGTTCAGGCCGTCGATGCCGAGGCTGTAGTCGACGCCGAGCCCGGAGATCCAGGGCTCGTCGACCGCGTACTGCAGGCTCGAGCTGCCGTTGTCGAAGCCGATCGCGATCGCGATCGCGATCGCGAGCGTGACGACGGTCCCGAGCACGGCCCACCAGCCGACCGCCCTCTTCGGCAGGAAGAGGCCGACGATGCCGAAGGCGAGGGGTGCCCAGAGGAGGACGCTGCTCATGAGCTGCTCAACAGGAAGTAGAGGGCCAACCCGGCGAAGCCGGCGATCAGGAGCAGCGCGTAGCTGCGGACGAAGCCGCTCTGGACAGCGCGGACGACGCCGCCGGCGCCGCGCACGGTCTCGGCGGTGCCGGTAACGATGCCGTCGACGACGAGGCGCTCGAAGGTCCGATTGGCGAAGCGGCCGATCCCCAGCGCCGGGCGGACGACTAGGAAGCCGATCGCCTCGTCGAAGTACCACTTGTTGGCGAAGAGGGTGTGCAGCGGCCGCAGGCGCGCTTCCAACTGCCCCGGGAGCTCGGGCCGCGCCACGTAGAGCACGTAGGCGATGCCGATCCCCAGCAGGGCGATGACGCCGCCGATCCCGAGGCCCTCCCAGTCGGCCAGGGTCGAGGGCTCGATCGCCGCCAGCGGCGAGCCCGCCCAGACCGGGTCGAGGAACTTGGTGACGACGTCGTCGACGCCGGGGATCTGGACGAGGCCGGCGAAGATCGCGCCGAAGGCGAGGACGCCCATTGCCACCCGCATCGGCGCCGACTGCTCGGCGATGTGGTGCTCGGAGCCGGGGAAGCCGACGTCGGTGTCCTCGGGCTCGCCGGTGGCCGGGTTCTTCGGCGCCTCGTGGGCGACGTGGCCGGTCTCGATCAGCTCCCGCGCCTCGTCGCAGGGCTCCCCGTGCAGGACCCGGAAGACGAGCCGGAAGCTGTAGACGGCGGTCAGGAGGGCGCCGGCGTAGCCGAGCACGGTGAAGATCACGTACATGCCGCCGCGCGCCGCGGCGTAGGCAAGGATCTCGTCCTTGGAGAAGAAGCCGGAGCTGCCGGGGAAGGCGGCGAGGGCGAGGGCGCCGCAGACGAAGGTGAAGGAGGTGAAGCGCATCGCCCTGCCGAAGCCGGACATCCGATCGATGTTCTGGTCGTTCGCCATCGCGGCGATGATCGAGCCGGCCGCCATGAAGAGCAGCGCCTTGAAGAAGGCGTGGGTCATCAGGTGGAACATCCCGGCGCTGTAGGCGCCGATCGAGACGCCCATGATCATGTAGCCGATCTGGCTCATCGTCGAGTAGGCGATCGCCCGCTTCAGGTCGGTCATCACCAGCGCCATCGTCGCCGCGACCAGCAGGGTCGCCAGGCCGACGAAGGCGGCGACGTCGGCGGCGGTCGGGGCAAGTTCGAAGAGGACGTGGGTGCGGGCGATCAGGTAGACGCCGGCGGTGACCATCGTCGCCGCGTGGATCAGCGAGGAGACCGGGGTCGGGCCCTCCATCGCGTCCGGCAGCCAGGTGTGGAGCGGCAGCTGCGCGGACTTGGCGAAGGCGCCGACGAGGAGCAGCAGGCAGATCGCGGTGACCGTCCACTCGTTCGTCGTGAAGACCTGCGGCGCTTTCTCGAAGACGGTCCCGTAGTCGAAGCTGCCGAGTTCGCGGAAGATCAGGAAGGCGGCGAGCACGAGTCCTATATCCCCGACGACGTTGATCACGAAGGCCTTCATCCCCGCCCGCGTCGCCGTCTCGCGCCGGTACCAGAAGCTGATCAGCGCGTAGGAGGCGAAGCCGACGAAGGCCCAGCCGACGGTGAGGAGGACGAAGTTGCCGGCGAGGACCAGCAGCAGCATCGAGAAGACGAAGAAGTTGAGGTAGCTGAAGAAGCGGTGGTAGCCCTCGTCGGACTGCATGTAGCCGTAGGAGTAGAGGTGGATCAGGGTCGAGACGCCGCTGACGACGAGGACCATGAAGACCGAGAGCGGGTCGACGAAGATCCCGAGCTTGATGTCGAGGCCGGCGACGCTGGCGTAGTCCCAGAGCGAGGAGGCGTGGTGGCGCGCCTCGGGGTCTTCGCCGAGCAGGCTGATCAGCGCGGCGACGCCGCAGGCGAAGGCGAGGCCGATCGCGATCGTGCCGATTGCGCCGGCGGCCTTAGCCGGCAGGGCCTTGAAGCCGAGCCCGATGACGATCGAGCCGAGCAGCGGGAAGAGCAGGACCAGCCAGGCCCAGGCGGTGGCGCTCATCCGCGCAGCTCCCGCAGATCGTCGACGTTGAGCGGCAGGCGGCGGCGGAAGATCGCGACGATCAGGCCGAGGCCGACGACCACCTCACAGGCGGCGATCACCATCACGATCACCGCGAAGACCTGGCCCTGGCCGTTGCCGACCATGCGGCTGAAGGCGACGAGGGCGAGGTTGCCGGCGTTCAGCATCAGCTCGAGGCAGAGCAGGATCACCATCGGCGAACGGCGCAGGAGGATCCCGAGGGCGCCGGTGGCGAAGAGCAGTGCCGAGAGGACGATGTACCACTCGATGCTCATGAGGAGGTGTCCCCCTCCTCAATCCGACGGTTGGATGCCAGGACGATCGCGCCGACGGCTGCCAGCAGGAGCAGTAGCGAGGAGGTCTCGAAGGGGACGAGGAACTTTTCTAGGAGGAGGCGGCCGATTGCGGCCGGGTCGCCGAAGCCGGCGGGGACGTCGGGGCCGTCGGTGCCTAGGGCCAGCAGAGAGGAGGAGAGGACCGCTACCGCTAGCTCGATGAAGAGGGCGATGCCGAGGAGGGGGGCTAGGAAGCGCTGGCCGGGGATCGGCTCCCAGGCTGACTCGCCTCCGCCTCCCACGTAGGCGACGACGAAGACGTATAGGACCATGACCGCGCCGGCGTAGACGACCACCTGGGCCGCGGCGACGAAGGCGGAGGTGAGGAGCAGGAAGAGCGCCGCCAGGCTGAAGAGGTGGACGATCAGCGCCAGCACCGAATAGAAGGGGTTGCGCATCGCGATCACGCCGATCGCGCCGCCGAGGGCGCCGATCGCCGCAACGAAGAACAGCACCTCTTCCATGATTATTCGCCCTCGCTTTTCAGCGGCGTCCGCTCGACCGGCTCGGCGAGCAGCATCTCCTTGGTGAAGATCAGATCGCGGCGGTCGTAGTCGGCCATCTCGTAGTCGTGGCCCATCGTGATCGCGTCGAAGGGGCAGGCGATCTCGCAGTAGCCGCAGAAGATGCAGCGGCTGAGGTTGATCTCGTAGACGGCGGCGTAGCGCTCGCCGGCCGAGACGCGGTCGCTCGGGTCGTTCTCCGCGGCGACGACGCGGATGCAGTCGGCCGGGCAGGCGGCGGCGCAGAGGCTGCAGCCGACGCATTTCTCGAGGCCGGTGTCCTCGAACTTGTGGAGTTTGTGGCGGCCGCGGAAGCGCGGGTAGACGGGCGTCTTCTCCTCGGGGTACTGGATCGTCATCGGCCCCTCGATCAGCCGCGCCATCGTCGTCTTCAGGCCGCGCAGGGTCTCGCCGAAGGCGCGGTAGGCGCCGCCGACCCCGCCCGGCTCGGGGCCGCGCTGGACCTCGACCACCTCGATCGAGTCGAGGTAGGAGGCGGAACGCGGATCTAGCCCCTCACCGCTCATTCAGTTGTTCCTTTTGGTTGCTCTGCACGGATAAGGAACAGACGAATCACGTGACCACCACCAGGACGGCGGTGACGAGGACGTTGAGGGTGGCGAGGGGGAGGAGGACTTTCCAGCCGAGACTCATCAGCTGGTCATATCGAAGACGCGGCAGCGTCGCCCTCACCCAGATGAAGACGAGGACGAGGCCGAGCATCTTCGCCAGCATCCAGATCGGGTCGAGCCAGCTCGGGCCGGGTCCCATCCAGCCGCCGAGGAACATCGCCACCGCGATCCCGGAGACGACGAGGATCTCCATGTATTCGACCAGCAGGAAGGAGCCGAAGCGCATGCCGCCGTACTCGGTCATGAAGCCCTGGACGAGCTCGGCGTCGGCCTCGGGCATGTCGAACGGGGTGCGGTTGGTCTCGGCGAAGCCGGCGAGCATGAAGATCAGGAAGCCGACGAACTGGGGGAAGATGAACCAGATCTGCCCCTGCGAGTGGACGATCGAGACGAGCGAGAGCGAGCCGCTCATCATGATTACGCCGAGCAGCGCCAGTCCCATCGAGACCTCGTAGGAGATCAGCTGCGCGGCCGAGCGCATCGCCCCGAGGAGGCTGTATTTCGAGCCCGAGGACCAGCCGCCGAGGAGGAGGCCGTAGAAGGCGATCGAGCCGACGGCGAAGAAGTAGAGGATCCCGATCGGGACGTCGATGCCGTAGAAGCCGACCCCGTCCTGGACGTCGCCCCAGGGGATGATCGCCAGCGAGAGCACGCCCGCCAGCACCGGCAGCAGCGGGCCGAGGATGAAGAGGGTGGAGATCGCGTTCTCGGGGCGGAAGCTCTCCTTGGAGATGAGCTTGCCGACGTCGGCGAGTGGCTGCATGAGGCCGTAGGGGCCGACCCGGTTGGGGCCGTAGCGGTGCTGGAAGCGGCCGATCAGCTTGCGCTCGAGGACCGTCAGCAGCGGCAGGATGCCGAAGATCACCGCGAAGATGACGATGCTCTTGACGATCATGATCCAGGTCGCTTCGGCGAGCTGGGTGTCGGCGAGGGTCAGCATCTAGGCGCTTACCTCGCCGAGCTTCTCGATCTTTACCTGGACGGGGCCACCGTTGAGCAGGCTGTTGGCGTTGCCGGGGGCGACTCCCTCGGCCATGAAGGCGACCCCCTCCGGGACCCGCTCTTTGATCTGGACCGTCGCCTCGACGGTGGTGCCGTTCTGGCTGACACGGACAGGGTCGCCGGAACTCAGGCCCAACTCCTGCGCGTCGCCGCTAGAGATCTCAAGACGCTGCTGCGGGGTCAGGAACTTCAGGGGTGGGTTCAACTCCGTGATCGGCCCGGCCCATAGATCGCGGTAGGTCCCGAGCGTCAGTTGACCATCGCTGGAATCGACCAGGGAGGTCGGCGTTGCCTCCCCGGACACTGTGCGCGAGGCGCCATCACCATCCGCGAAGACCATTGAGGAATCTCGCCGAGTCGCGTCCGGGGAGGTAATGCCGACCTTCCCATCCGGCCGGTCCTGCCAGCGAATTCCTCGCCCGCCGATGTCGGTGTCCTCGATGCCGTTGTAGAAGCTCACGGCCTCGGTCAGCGCGGCGAATGCCGTCGGCTGGGAGTCGATGCCCGTGTTCAGGTCCAGTTTCTCGGCCAGCTCTGAGAGGACGAGGATGTTTGGGAGGACTTCCTCCGGGCGGGAGGCGCTTGGGCGGACTCGCTGTAGGCGGCCGTCGGGGTGGGTGACGGTTCCGTCTTTCTCGGCGTGGGTCTCCAGGGGGAGGACTACGTCGGACTTGGCGGTGGTGGCGTTCTCGTGCATCGAGAAGCTGACGACGAAGTCGGCGGCGGTCAGGGCCTCTTCCCAGGCTGGGGTGTCGGGGAAGTCGCGGAGGGGGTCGGCGCCGAAGATGATCAGGCCCTTCAGCTCGCCGCTGATCAGGGCGCTGCGGATCTCCTCGGTCGACATTCCGGCTGCGGTCTCGCTGAGGCCCGGACCGGCGTCGGGGAGGACTCCTGCCTCGCGGAGGCCGCGGGCATTGGTGGTTTCCGGGATTTCGAGGAGGCCTGCTTCGTCGGTGGTGGCCATGTTGGTTGCCTCGGCGACCTCGAGGAGGGCCTCGGCTGCCCCCTCCTCGCGGGCGATCCGCTCGCCCCAGATGACGACGACCTTGCCGGCGTTGCGGAGCGTCTCGGCCACGGGGGTGGCGACGTTGTCGTTGCCGCCGATCGCGCTCGCCAGCTCGCCGACGAAGTGGGCGGCCTGGCCCGGCGCGTAGCGGGCGATCGCCTCGGCGCCGCCGTCGAGGGCGGTCGGGCGCTCGGTGGCGACGACCAGCTTGGCACCGTTGCGGCGGATCGCCTTGCGGATGCGGAGGTCGAGGATCGGGCTGCTGTGCAGCGGGTCGGTACCGAAGACGAGGATCGCGTCGGCCTCGTCGATGTCGCGGACCCTGGCGGAGATCGCCGGCTCGGCTAGCCGCCGCAAGACATCAGCCTTCGGCCCGCGCGAGGGGCGCGAGTCGATGTGAGCCGACCCAAGCGCCTCGCGGAGGATCCGCTGCAGCAAAAAGCCCTCCTCGTTGGAGGCGTCGCCGACAATCGCGGCGACTCCCCCGCTTGCTCTGCGCAGCCCCGCGGCGACCGTCTCCAGCGCCGTCGCCCAGTCGCTCTCGCCGCCCTTCAGCCGCGGCCCCCGCACCCGCTCGGGCGCCTCGAACATCTCGAACCCGTAGCGGCCGCGGTCGCAGAGCCAGCCGTCGTCGACCTCGTGGTTGTCGCGGGAGATCACCCGTTTCACTTTCTCGTCGCGGACCGTGAAGCTGATGTTGCACTGGCTCGGGCAGAGCGTGCAGACCGAGCCCGCGTGCTCGATGTCCCAGGGCCGGGCGCGGAAGCGGTAGGTGTAGTTGGTCAACGCCCCGACCGGGCAGATGTCGGTGATGTTGCCCTGGAAGGGAGCGACGTAGGGGCGGTCGTCGAAGGTGCCGACGTAGGTGCGGTCGCCGCGCTCGATCAGCTGCAGCTGGGCGTCTTCGGAGACCTCCTGGCTGAAGCGGACGCAGCGGTAGCAGAGGATGCAGCGCTCGCGGTCGATCGCGACCAGCGGCGAGAGTTCGATCGGCTTCTCGAAGTGGCGCTTTTCGTCGATTACCCGGCTGCGCCCGGGTCCCCAGCCGTAGGAGATGTCCTGCAGCGGGCATTCGCCGCCCTTGTCGCAGACCGGGCAGTCGAGCGGGTGGTTGACGAGGAGGAACTCGACGACCGAGTTCTGCGCCTCTTTGACCTGCTCGGTGCGGGTGTGGACGACCATCCCCTCGCGGACCGGGGTCGAGCAGGAGGTCTGCAGTTTCGGGATCCCCTCGATCTCGACCAGGCACATGCGGCAGGCGCCGACCGGATCGCCGAGTTTCGGTTCGTAACAGAAGTAGGGGATCTCGACGTCGCCCTTGCGGGCGGCGTCGTGGAGCATCTCGCCCTCGACCGCGGCGACCTCGCGGCCGTCGATCGTGATCGTCACCTCGCGTCCGGCCGGGCTCACGTCGAGGCTCCCAGGGTCTCCGGCGCGCCGCGGACGACGGCGTGGGGGTCGAGCACCAGCTCGGGGTCTTCCATCACTTCTTCGAACTCCTCGCGGAACTTGCGGACCATCGCCCCGACCGGCATCGCCATCGAGTCGCCGAGCACGCAGAGGCAGTGGCCGATGATGTTCTGCTGGACACTGCTGACGATGTCGAGGTCCATCGGCGTCGCCTCGCCGCGGACCATCCGCTCCAGCATCTTCACCGTCCAGTTGGTGCCCTCGCGGCAGGGGACGCACTTGCCGCAGGACTCGTGGTGGTAGAAGCGCGCCGTCCGCAGGGCGAGGTGGGGGATCGAGACGCGGTCGTCGCAGACGATGATCGAGCCGGAGCCGAGCATCGAGCCCGCTTCGGCCATCGCCTCGAAGCTGTAGGGGAGGTCGAGCCCCTCCTCGGCGGTCAGCACCGGCGAGGACGACCCGCCGGGGAAGAAGGCCTTGATCTCGTGGCCCTCGTCGGGGCCGCCGGCGAGCTCGTAGATCAGCTCCCGGGTCGGGATCCCGAGCTCGACCTCGTAGTTGCCGGGGCGGCGGACGCCGCCGGAGACGGAGACGACCTTGGTCCCGGGCGACTGCTCGGTCCCGAAGCCTTTGAACCACTCGGCGCCGTGGCGGACGATGTGCGGGACGTTGGAGAGCGTCTCGACGTTGTTGATCAGCGTCGGCCCGCCGTAGAGGCCCTGGACGGCCGGGAACGGCGGCTTCAGGCGCGGGTTGCCGCGCTTGCCCTCGAGCGCATCCAGCAGGGCGGTCTCCTCGCCGCAGATGTAGGCGCCGGCGCCGCGGTGGACGACCAGCTCGAGGTCGCGGTGGCAGCCGAGGATGTTCGTCCCCAGGTAGCCCGCCTCGTAGGCTTCGGCGACGGCGGCGTCGAGGATGTCGGCCTGCTCGTCGTACTCGCCGCGGATGAAGATGAAGGCGTGGCCGGCGTCGGCGGCCAGCGCCGCGATCGCGATCCCCTCGATCAGCTGGTGCGGGTTGCGCTGCATCAGCTCGCGGTCCTTGAAGGCGCCGGGCTCGGACTCGTCGGCGTTGCAGCAGAGGTACTTGGCCATGTCGCCGCGGGGCAGGAAGGAGGCCTTTTTGCCCATCGAGAAGCCGGCGCCGCCGCGGCCGCGCAGGCCCGAGTCTTCGAGCTCCTTGAGGACCTCGTCCTGCTCCATCTCCTTGTAGGCGCGCTCGAGCGTCGCGTAGCCGCCGGCCAGCCGCCGGTAGCCGTCGAGCGTCCGCAGCGAGGAGTCCTCGGCGTGCTCGAGGAGGATCCGCTTCTCCAGCTGGTGGGGCATCAGCGGTCCCCCGCCAGTCCGCGCTTTGCCAGCGCCTTCTCCGGTAAGACCTCGTCGCCGGACCGCAGCTGCTCGATCGCGACCCCCGCCTCGGCCGCCTCCAGCGGCCCGTAGTAGCGCTGGTCGATCGAGGCCATCGGGGCGATGTCGCAGGCGCCGAGGCACTCGAAACCGGTGACGAAGAAGTTCTCGTCGTCGCCCTCGGCCGCCGCCTTGAAGGCATCGAGGAGGCGGTCGCCGCCGCGCATCCAGCAGCTGATGTTGGTGCAGACCTCGATCCGGTGGTTCCCGACCGGCTTCGTGTGCAGGAGGTCGTAGAAGCTGGCGACCGACTCCAGGTAGGCGGGGGTCACCCGCATCACCGCGGCGGCCTGGCGGATCCCCTCCGGGGTGCACCAGCCGTAGCGCTCCTGCACCGCCCACAGCGCCGGGATCGAGGCCGAGCGGCGGTCGGGGTAGCGACCCATCAGCGTCTCGATCCGCTCCTGCAGCTCGGCCGGGCAGTCGACTTCGTGCAGCTCCGGGATCTCCTCCTCGGCGCGGCCGGGGACGCGGCCCTCGCGGACCGCGGGGTCGACCGGCAGGTTCGGGTTGCTCATCCCGGCGCCGTCGACGGGGCTCATCGGTCGACCCCCCCGAGGATCGGGTCGAGCATGCCGAGGCTGGCGATCATGTCGGCGACGTAGCTGTCGAGGGCCATGTCGCGGAAGGCCTGCAGGTTGACGAAGGAGGGGTCGCGGAAGTGGACCCGGGCCGGCTTCGCCGAGCCGTCGGCGAGGACGAAGCAGCCGAGCTCCCCGCGCGGTCCCTCGATCGAGTAGTAGACCTCGCCGGGCGCCACCCGGTAGCCCTCGGTGACGAGCTTGAAGTGGTGGATCAGGCTCTCCATCGAGGTCGAGAGCTCCGAGCGCGGCGGCAGCACGTACTTGCGGTCGTCGGCGATGTAGGGGCCGTCGGGGAGGGCGTCGAGGCACTGCCGGACGATGCTCGCCGACTCGACCATCTCCGCCACCCGCACCCGGTAGCGGTCGTAGTTGTCGCCGACGGTGCCGACCGGGATCTTGAAGTCCATCTCCGGGTAGGCGAGGTAGTCGAAGGCCTTGCGCAGGTCCCAGGGCTCGCCGGCGGCGCGCAACAGCGGCCCGGTCACGCCCAGCTCCAGCAGCCGCTCGCGGGAGACGACGCCCGTCCCTTTGGTCCGCTGCAGGAAGACCTCGTTGCGGTCGAGCAGCGCCTCGTACTGGCCTACCCGGATCGGCATTTCCTCGGCAAATTTGCGGCACTTGGCCTCGAAGCCGACGGGGATGTCCTCGATCACGCCGCCGACCTGGAAGTAGCGCGTGTGCATCCGCTGCCCGGTCGCCATTTCGAAGAGGTCGAGGATCTTGTCGCGCTCGCGGAAGCAGTACCAGAGCATCGAGATCGCGCCGAGGTCGAGCGCGGTGGTGCCGAGCCAGACGAGGTGGGAGTGGATGCGGTTGAGCTCGAGGAAGAGCGTCCGCAGGTACTTGGCGCGGGGCGGGATCTCGAGGTCGATCAGCCGCTCGACGGCGCCGCAGAAGGCCTCCATCTGGAAGAAGTAGGAGACGTAGTCCATTCGCTCGACGAAGGGGATGACCTTCCAGTAGCTCTTGTCCTCGCAGGACTTTTCGATCCCGGTGTGGACGTAGCCGATTACCGGCCGCAGCTCGCGCACGAGCTCGCCTTCGAGGTCGACGACGAGGCGCAGCACACCGTGGGTGGCCGGGTGGTGGGGCCCGACGTTGACGGTCATGATCTCGCGGTCGCGGTCGGGGGTGTCGAGCACGTCGGTGCTGATCCCGACTTCTGCCAGGCGCTCAGTCATAGCGCCGCTCCGAGTAGGTGAAGGTGACGGGCTCGCCGCCGACCGGGAAGTCGCGCCGCTGCGGCCAGCCGACGTAGTCGTCGGGCATCAGGATCCGGGTCAGGTTCGGGTGGCCGCGGAAGACGATGCCGAAGAAGTCGAAGACTTCGCGCTCCTGGGCCTCGGCGGTCGGGAAGAGCTCGACGCAGGAGTCGATCTCCGGTAGCTCCTCGCCGCCCGGGTCGGGCAGCATCGCTTTGACGCGGACGCGCTCGACCCGCTCGCGGTTGATCAGCTCGTAGTGGAGGCCGAAGCGCGGTTCGTTCGGCAGGTAGTCGGCAGCGTGGAGGCTGGAGAGGAAGTCGTAGCGCTGGCCCGGCTGGTCGCGGAGCCACGTCAGCGCCTCGATCACCCGCGCCGGGTCGACCAACAGAGCCGCCTGGGCGCGGTCGTAGGAGGTGGCGAGGACGGCGCCGGGGCAGTCGCGCTCGATTTCCCCCCGGATCAGCTCCAGTCCGGGGGCGTCAGGCAAGGGTCAGCTCCCGCGCTTCCCGGTAGGCCTCGGCGGCCTCTGGGGTCGGTTCTGAGCGCGGCCCGCCGCGGGCCCACTCCTCGGTCCCGTAGGCGTCGTAGCGCTGCCGCCAGCCCTGGTCGGGGTTGTCCATGATCTTCCGCTGCAGCTTGGTGAAGCCGTAGAGCACGGCCTCCGGCCGCGGCGGGCAGCCGGGCACGTAGATGTCGACCGGCATGAACTTGTCGGCGCCCTGGACGACGGCGTAGTTGGCGAACATCCCCGCCGAGGAGGAGCAGGCGCCCATCGCCATCACCCACTTCGGCTCCAGCATCTGGTCATAGAGGCGACGGACGACCGGCGCCATTTTGATGCTGACCCGGCCCGAGAGGATGATCAGGTCGGCCTGGCGGGGGGAGGCGCGCAGGGCCTCGGCGCCGAAGCGGGCGAGGTCGTAGCGGGCGGTGACGATCGAGATCGGCGCCTCGATCGCGCAGCAGGCGAGGCCGAAGGTGAGCGGGAAGATCGAGTTCGCCCGGGCCCAGTTCTGCACTTTCTCGAAGGTGGTGGTGACGACGCGTTCTTCGACGTAGCGCTCGAGGTCCTCGCCCTCGAGGTCGCCGCGGAGCATGTCGCGGGCGGACAGCTGCTTCTCGCGCAGGGAGCGGCGCTCTACCTCCAATCCAGCGCCCCCTTCCGCCAGACGTAGACGAAGGCGACGAGCAGGAGGACGACGAAGGTGACCATCTCGCCGAGGACGAGGAGGCTGTCGGCGTCCTTGAGGATCACCCCGATCGGGTAGAGGAAGATCACCTCGATGTCGAAGAGGATGAAGAGCATCGCGATCAGGTAGAAGGTCACCCCGAAGCGCAGCCCCTTGGTCGGCTCGACCGGGATGCCGGACTCGTACGGCTCGCCCTGGCGCCTGCTCGCCGCGGTCGGGCGCGCCGGCTTCTTCGGGCCGAGCAGGTGGTTCAGCATCGCGAAGACGCTGCCCACGGTGAGGCCGAGGAAGGCGAAGACGAGGATCGGGAGGTAGGTCTTGAGCACGGGGAGGTGGTTCCTTCTGTTCGGCGGCTCCCGGTGCAGCTACCCGGGTTTGCCCTCCGTAGCCCCTGTTATATACCGACTTTGTGACAACTTGCTACATAGTGCTTTTCCGCATCAGCAAGCCGAATCCCGACCCTTTTAGGCGGATATAGGTCCATGGTCGGCATCCACATCGCGGTAGGCGTGCTCCTGATCGCCCTCAACGCCGCCGCGGGCCTCATCGGCGGCATCGCCTGGTACCGGAATCGAGCCTCGATCCCCTTCTGGTACCTCCTCCGGGCGGCCCAGGTAGCGGTCTTCCTCCAGGCTCTCCTCGGCGGCCTCCTCGTCGTCACCGACCACGAACCGAAGGAAAGCCTCCACTACCTCTACGGCATCCTCCCCCTCTTCATCTCCTTCATCGCCGAGGGAGCCCGAGCCGACGCCGCCCACCGCGAGGTGGGCGACCTGGACCCCGAGACCCTCACCACCGACGAACAGCAATCCCTAGCCCTCGCAATTGTCCGCCGCGAGATGGGCATCATGGCCGTCAGCTGCGGAGTGATCTTCTTCCTGGGGCTACGGGCTGCTGGTACGAGCGGGCTCTGAGCGATCCAGCGTCAGCTGGATCGCGGCGACGACTGAGAAGACGACTGCGGTGGCGAGGTGGAAGATCGCGTCGTTGACGTTGCTCGGGAACGTGAACACGTAGGCGGGACGTTCCTCGAAGAGCGCCCAGATGCCGGTGATGTAGAGCGCGGCGGCGATGTAGATGACGTAGTAGAGCGCCCAGTCGGGGCGGCGGCAGAAGTAGAGGGCGGGGCCGAAGAGGAGCAGGCCGGAGAGGGCGTGGATGCCGTTGAAGTCGACCCAGAGGACCTTCGTCGTCGGCGCGTCGGCGCCGACGTGGAAGCTCGGCTCGGCGATGAACCCGGCAAGCGCCCAGAGCAGCTCCAGGCTCGCGAGGATCAGCAACGACTTCTCGCAAAGGACCATTCGCTCATCGAGCCGTCAATTGTGCCCCTTATAGGTGCACTTTTGCGGTTCGTTCTTCCGGTCCGGCTTGAGACCTAGTCCAGCGGTCTGTACTCGCCGGCGTGAAAGACGAGGGGGTCGCCCTCTCTTGCCTCCAGCGCTCGCACCTCGCCGGTGACGATCACGTGGTCGCCTGCCGAGATCACGTCGCGGAGGTCGCAGGCGAGCCAGATCAGGGCGTCGTCGATCGCCGGCAGGCCGTCGCGCTCGCTCCAGGCGACGCCGGACCACTTCTCGGCCACCGGCACCTTGGTCGCGAAGGCGCGGGCGATCGGCTCCTGGCCGGCGTGGAGGACGCTGATCCCGAAGCTGTCGGCCGCTTGGACGGCGAGCAGGGTGCGGGAGCCGCGGTCGAGGCAGGCGAGCATCATCATCGGCTCGATCGAGAGCGAGGTGACCGCGTTGGCGGTGGCTCCGGCCGGCCCGTCGCCGCCGTTGGCGGTGACGATCGTGACCCCGGTCGGGAGCCCGGACATGGCGGCGCGGAAGGCGTCTGGATCGGGCGTCGGCATCGTCAGAAAGGCTGGATCGGCTCCAGACAATATGATGCCCGCCGCATGCGTCCAGTGCTGATCATCGGAATCGTCGTGGCTGCCGCCCTCGGCCTCTCGGCCTGCGGCTTCGGCGAAGAAAAGATCTCGGTCGCCGAGAACGACCCCAACTACAACGGGGCCGTCCTCTTCGCAACCCGCTGCTCCGGCTGCCACACCCTCAGCGCCGCCGGCACCCAGGGCAGCGGCAACCGCGGCGAGCGGACCCAGGGCCCGAACCTGAACCAGCGCGAAGAGACCTACGACGACGCCCTCTTCGCAATCCAGAACGGCGGCTTCTCCGGCGCGATCATGCCGCAGAACATCGTCGTCGGCGAAGAAGCCAAGGCCGTCGCCAAATTCGTCGCCAAGTACGCGGGCACCGAAGCCGAACAGTCGCCGCGCCCCGGCGAAACGCAGACTCCCTAGTCTCAGCCCGATGCTGGACTTGAAGGCGATCCGCTCTGAACCCGAGCGGTTCAAACAGGCGTTGGCGCGGCGCGGCGCGGCCGAGCAGGTCGACGAGCTGCTCTCCCTCGACGCGCGCCGGCGGGCGCTGCTGCCCGAGGTCGAGAGCGCCCAGGCGGAGCGGAAGACGCTTTCGAAGCAGATCGGCGCACGCAAACAGGCGGGGGAAGAGGCCGAGGCCGAGCAGCTGATGGCAATGGTCGGTGGCCTCAAGGAGAAGATCGAGGCCGGCAAAGAGGAGCTCGAGCAGGTCGACGCCAAGCTCGGCGAGCTGGCGCTGACGCTCCCCAACCTGCCCGACCCCGACGCCCCGGAAGGGATGACCGAGGACGACGCCGTGGTCCTGCGCGAGGTCGGCGAGCGGCCCGAGTTCGACTTCGAGCCCCGCGACCATCTGGAGATCGGGACCGAGCTCGACCTGATCGAGATCGAGGCCGCCGCCGAGCTCTCCGGCTCGCGCTTCGCCTACCTGAAAGGCGATCTCGTCCTGCTTGAGCTGGCGCTGGTCCGCTTCGCGATCGAGACGGTCCGGGCCGAGGGCCATGAGCCGGTCGTGCCGCCGGTGCTGGTCCGAGAATCGGCGCTGGAGGGGACCGGGTTCCTGCCCGGCGACCGCGACCAGATCTACGAGATCCCCAAGGACGAGCTCTTCCTCACCGGCACCTCGGAGGTCGCCCTCGCCGGCCTCCACGCCGACCAGATCCTCGACGCCGACTCGCTGCCGCTGCGCTACTGCGCCTTCTCGACCTGCTTCCGCCGTGAGGCGGGCGCCGCCGGCCGCGACACCCGCGGCATCTTCCGCGTCCACCAGTTCGACAAGGTCGAGATGTTCTCGTTCGTCAAGCCGGACGCCTCTGGCGAGGAGCACGAGAGGCTGCTCTCGATCGAGGAGCGGATCCTCGGCGAGCTCGAGATCCCCTACCGCGTCGTCAACGTCGCCGTCGGCGACCTCGGCGCCCCGGCGGCGAAGAAGTACGACTGCGAGGCCTGGATCCCGAGCCAGAGCCGCTACCGCGAGCTCACCTCCTGCTCGAACACGACCGACTACCAGGCCCGTCGGCTCGGCGCCCGCTATCGCCCCGCCGAGGGCGAGGCGCCGCAGCCGGTCCACACGCTCAACGGCACCGCCTGCGCCGTCGGCCGCACGATCATCGCCCTGATCGAGAACCGGCAGGAAAGCGACGGGAGTTTCACGCTACCCAAAACTTTGCATCCTTACGGCGCGCCTGAGAGAATCGCGGCCCGATGAGTACGACCGTCCGCGAGGCCAAAAGGGTGGTGCTCTGCGATGACCACGAGATCGTCCGCGAGGCGATCAAGGCGCGCATGGCAAATTCGACCGTGGTCGAGATCGTCGGCGAGGCCAGTAACGGCCGCGACGTCGTCCAAACCGTCAAGGAACTGGAGCCCGACGTCCTCATCATCGACGTCGAGATGCCCAAGCGCGACGGCATCGAGGCGACCCGGGAGGTCCTGAAAGCGCGGCCGCGGACCAAGGTGATCATCTTCACCGCCCACGCCCAGCCCGACCTGCTCGCGCTTGCCCTGCGGGCCGGCGCCTCCGGCTACGTGCTGAAGTCGGCGCCGGCGGAGGACATCGCCAAAGCGGTAAAAGCGGTGACCGGGGGAGGGACCTTCCTCGGCGGCGACTTCGCCGGTGGCAAGCCCTCGGAGGTCGAGAAACTGCTCGAGCTCTCGCCGCGCGAGCGGCAGATCCTCGAGCTCCTGGCCGAGGGCCTGCGGGTGAAAGAAATCGCCGACCGCCTGCAGCTGAGCCCGGCGACCGTGCACACCCACGTGCGCAACGCGATCGCCAAGCTCGAGGTCGACACCCGCACCGAGGCGGTGGCGCTCGCCGTGCGCTTCAGCTACCTCGGCGCCGGCGGCGGCGCACTTTGATCAGGCGCGGCGTCCTCCGCTTCGCGTCCGGGCGCCGCTAGCCATCCTCACTCCTTTTTATCCAGCGTCAGCGCGCAGCCGTTGATGCAGTAGCGCTGGCCGCCGCGGTCGGCGGGGCCGTCGTCGAAGACGTGGCCGAGGTGGGCGTCGCAGTGCTTGCAGACGACCTCGGTGCGCCGCATGAAGAGGCTGTTGTCGGGCCGCAGCTCGACGTGCTCGAGGTTGGCCGGCTCGGTGAAGCTGGGCCAGCCGGTGCCGGAGTCGAACTTCGTGTCCGAGGAGAAAAGCTCGGTGCCGCAGCAGGCACAGCGGTACGTGCCCTCCGCCTTCTCGTCCCAGTAGGGACCGGTGAAAGCACGCTCGGTGCCGGCCTTGCGGGTGACCTCGTACTGCTCCGGGGTGAGCTGCTCGCGCCACTCCCGCTCGCTTTTCTGAACCTTCGTCGCCATCTTTCTCCTTTCGCTCCTGTGAGAACAGAGTACGCCCCGGGTATTACGGGCCTGTGACGTGGAGGCGCCACATCCCGACCGCCGCGATCGCGCTTGCCGCGGTGGTGATGCCGTCCCTTGCCGGCGTCTCGCCAGGCACGGCGGCGGCGGTCGCTCCCTGTCCCTACCAGGGTGCCGCGCACGCTTCGCCCTCTGCCCAGGAGAAGGCGATTCTCTGCCTCGTCAACCATGCCCGCGAAAGTCGTGGCCTCGTACCCCTCGACGCGCCGAGCTCGCTCGCCGGCGCCGCCGACCACAAGTCGGCCGACATCCTCCGCTGCGACGAATTCAGCCACGAAGCCTGCGGCCGCGAATTCACGTACTGGATCGAGCGCAGCGGCTACGGCGGCTGCAGCTGGGGCGAGAACATCGCCTACGCGAGCGGCGGCTACGCGACCCCGCGGGCGATCTTCGCCCTCTGGATGCACTCGCCGGGGCACCGCCGCAACATCCTCGGCGCCTACACCGACATCGGCATCGGCCTCAAGATCGGAGTGCTGGAAGGCACGCCGGGCGCCCACGTCTGGACCCAGGAGTTCGGCAGCCGCGCCTGCTGACACGTATCTGAGCTGACGGGGGTCGTATGCCCCTTGAACTCAGACACCCCGCGGGCGGGGCTTAGGATGCGCGCGTGTTCGAGGCGTTTTACGAACCGGAGGATGACTTCTTCCGCGCGACCGAGCTGACGCGTGGTCCCTGGGACCCCGGCGCGCAGCACGCGGGTCCCCCGGCGGCGCTGCTCGGCTACGCGATCGAGCGGTTGCCGGAAGCCGACGAGTTCCAGGTCGGCCGTGTCACCTTCGAGATCCTGCGCTCGATCCCGATCGCGCCGGTGCGGGTGGAGGCGCAGATCGCGCGGCCCGGGCGGCGGGTGCAGATGTTCGAAGCCGCGCTGAGCGACGCCGAGGGCGAGGTGCTGATGCGGGCCCGTGGCTGGCGGCTGCGGAAGGCGAAGCTCGACCTGCCCGGACAGGCGCTGGTCGCCAGCCAGCCGCCCGCTCCCCCCGAGCACGGGACCGCAGCCGAGTTCTTCCCGACCGAGCAGGAGCACGGCTACCACTCGGCGATGGAGGTGCGCTTCGTCGCCGGCGGCTTCATCGAGCCCGGCCCGGCGACCGCCTGGCTGCGGATGCGCCAGCCGCTGGTGGCGGGGGAGGAGCCGACGCCGCTGCAGCGTCTGCTCGTCGCCGCCGACGTCGGCAACGGGATCAGCGCCTCGCTCGACTTCCGCCGCTTCCTCTTCATCAACGTCGACCTCAGCGTCCACCTCGAGCGGATGCCGAAGGGCGAGTGGATCGGCGTCGACGCGGTGACGATGCCGCGGCCGAAGGGGATCGGGACCGCCGAGTCGACGCTCTTCGACGAAGGCGGCCGGGTCGGCCGCGCTCTGCAGACGCTGCTGGTCAGCGAACGCTAAGAACGACCGGGCGTCTGCTTGCTCGCCGGGTTGAGGCGGGCGAAGATCATCGCCGCCGAGGCGAGGCATACCGCGGCGGCGAAGAAGAAGGCGCCCTCGTAGCTGGTCAGCGCCGCGACGGCTCCGGCGATCGGCGCCCCAAGGCCAACCCCGGCGTCGAAGAAGGCCGTGTAGGTGCCCATCGCCGCCCCGCGCGCCTGTTGGGAGACGCGGCCGAGGGCGATCAGCATCAGCGACGGGTTGAGGAGGGCGAAGGCGGCGCCCATCGCGACGCCGCCGAGGAGGGCGACGGGAAGGCTGTGGGCGACGGCGATCAGCAGCAGGCCGCAGGCCTCGCCGACGGTCGCCGCGATCGCCACCGGCGCCGCTCCCATGCGATCGGGGAGGTCGCCGAAGACGAGCCGGGTGAGGACGATCATCGCCGCGAAGGCGGCGAAGACGGTGGCGCCGTGTCCGACCCCGCGGGATTCGAGGTGGAGGACGATGAAGGTGGCTACTGCGGCGTAGCCGAAGGAGGCGAGGCCGACGGCGAAGCCCGGCCCGACCGCCTCCGGGGCGACCAGCGGGTGCGGCTCGGCGTGGGCGAGGGGGACGAAGGGATCGCGGGCGGCGGTCGCGAACAGCGCCCCCAGCACCGGCAGGGCTCCGGCGACGATCCAGACGAGGTTGTAGCCGCCGGCGCTGAGCAGCACCTCGCCGAGCAGCGGCCCGACGCTGAGCCCGCCCCAGACCGCGAGCCCGTAGAGCCCGAGGACGCGACCGCGGCGCTCCAGCGGCGCCAGGTCGACGATCCAGGCCGAGCCGGCGGTGTAGACGGCACCCTCGCCGGCGCCGAGGATGAGGCGGGCGACGATCAGCCCGGCGATCCCCAGGCTGGGCAGGTAGAGGAAGCCGCTGAGGGCGACCAGGCAGGCGCCGACGATCACCGTCGGCCGGCGGCCGCGGGTATCGGCGAAGCGGCCGGCGACCGGCCGCAGCAGCAGGCCGGTGATCGCGTAGGCGCCGATCACCACCCCGACCGCGAGGTCGCCGGAGCCGAGCGGGCCGTGGATGTAGCGGGGGAGGACCGGCAGCACCGAGCCGACGCCGACGAGGCCGCAGAAGGTGGCGGCGAAGACGGCGGCGAAGCTGATACCGGGCCGGTGCTCGCGCGCCGCGGCTGGGGACGTGGCCGTGCTCACGCGAGCAGGCCGGCGAGGTCCTCGACGACGAAGTCCGGCGCCGGCTCGGCCGCCGCGGCCTCCTCCCGCGAGGTCGTGCCGCTGAGGACGAGGATCGTCTCCAACCCGGCGGCCTTGCCGCCGGCGATGTCGGAGGAGACCCGGTCGCCGACCATCGCGACCTGGAGGTTGCGTGGTTCCTTTCGGTCGCTATCCGTCCGAAAGGAACCACGCAACGCCTCCATCGCCATCTCGAAGAGGTGGCGCTCGGGCTTGCCGGCGATCTCGGCGCGGCGCCCGGAGGCGGTCTCCACCGCCGCCAGCACGGCGCCGGTGCCCGGCAGCTCGCCGCCGGGGTAGGGCATCGTCGGGTCGCGGCTGGTGGCGACGAGGGCGGCGCCGCGTTCGAGCGCCCGCTTCGAGGCCAGGAGCTCGCCGTAGTCGAAGCCGCGGTGGCCGGAGACGACGACCACGTCGGCGTCCCAGGCCGCCTCGCCCTCGAGCAGCCGCGCCCCGGCCGCCGCGACCATCTCCTGCAGCGCCGGGGCGCCGATCACGAAGGCGCTGCCGCCGGCGCCGGCCACCTCAGCCGCAAGCCGCGCCGTGACCATCCCGGCGGTGACGATCTGCCCGGCGCCCACCTCGACTCCGAGCTCTCCCAGCCGCTCCGCGTAGGCGGCGGGTGGGCGACCCGGGTTGTTGGTGACGAAGACGATCCGCCTGCCCGTCTCGAGCAGCGTCCGCAGCGCCTGCGCCGAGCCCGGCACCGGCTCGCGGCCGATCCAGACGACGCCGTCGAGGTCGACCAGGAATCCGTCGAAGCGGTCGGCGAGGGGCACGGGCGCACCTTACGCGCCGGGATCGATAGCGTGCCGGGCAGTGAGCGCCAACGGACCAGTCGTCGTCGCCACCGACCTTCACCGCCGCTACGGCGAGGGCGATACCGCCGTGAACGCCCTCGACGGCGTCACGACCAGCTTCGAGCGCGACCGCTTCACCGCGATCATGGGCCCCTCCGGCTCCGGCAAGTCGACCCTGATGCACATCCTCGCCGGCCTCGACAAGCCGACCTCGGGCCGGGTCGAGCTCGACGGCGTCGACATCACCAGCCTCGACGACGGCGAGCTGACCCAGTTGCGGCGCGACAAGCTCGGCTTCGTCTTCCAGTTCTTCAACCTGCTGCCGGTGCTGACCGCGGAGGAGAACCTCGTCCTGCCACTCTCGATCGCCGGCCGCAAGCCGGACAAGGCCTGGGTCAAGCAGCTGATCCGCACCGTCGGGCTCGAGGACCGGCGCACCCACCGCCCTGCCGAGCTCTCCGGCGGCCAGCAGCAGCGGGTCGCCGTCGCCCGCGCCCTGGTCAGCAAACCGGCCGTCGTCTTCGCCGACGAGCCGACCGGCAACCTCGACTCGAAATCGAGCGCCGACGTGATGGCGCTCCTGCGCCAGGCGGTGGACGAGTTCGACCAGACCGTGGTGATGGTCACCCATGACCCGACCGCCGCCGCCCACGCCGACCGGCTGATCACCCTCCAGGACGGGAAGATCGTCAGCGACGCCGCCCCCGGCTCCGCCGACGACGTGATCGAGCTGCAGAAGCGGCTTGACTAGCCTCGGCCTCAAGAGCCTCTGGGCTCGCAAGGTCCGCGCCTTGCTGACGAGCTTCGCCGTCTTCCTCGGCGTCGCCTTCGTCGCCGGCTCTTTCGTCCTCACCGACACGATCTTCGCCGCCTTCGACGAAATCTTCGAAGAGTCGCTGAAGGGGACGAGCGTCGTGATCACGGCCGAGAACCCGGTCGAACAGGAAAGCGGCGAAATCCCCACCGTCAGCGCCTCGCTGCTGCCGAAGGTCGTGCGGACGCCGGGCGTCAAGGAAGCGGCGGGGGCGATCTTCACCCCCGGCGCCTTCTTCGACGCCAAGAACGAAAAGATCGGCAACAAATTCGCGCCGAAGTTCATCTCCTCGACCCTGCCCGGGCAACTGGAGTCGCTCAAGTACCTCGAAGGGCACGCGCCCCGCGGGCCGACCGAAGCCTCGCTCGACAAGGCGGCGGCCGAAGACGCCGGCCTCGCCGTCGGCGACACGATCAAGCTGATCGGCCAGGGGAACCTGCAGGCGTTCAAGCTGGTCGGGCTGACCCAGCTCGGCAACGCCTCCTTCGGCGGCTCCTCGATCGCCCAGGTGACGCTGCCGGTCGCCCAGCGCCTCACCCACAAGCGGGGCCGCTTCGACCAGATCTCAATTGCCGCCGACGACGGGGTCTCCTCGGCGGCGCTGAAACGACGCATCGCCAGGCAGATGCCGGGGGGCGTCCGGGTAGAGACCGCGCAGGAAAGCGCCGACCGCAGCTCCAACGAAATCAAGGACGCCCTCGGCTTCCTCCGCACCTTCCTCCTCGTCTTCGGCTTCATCGCCGTCTTCGTCGGCTCCTTCCTGATCTTCAACACCTTCTCGATCACGGTTGCCCAGCGGATCAGCGAATTCGGGATGCTGCGGACGCTCGGCGCCTCGCAGCGCCAGATCCTCACCACGGTGATGGTCGAGGCGATGGGGGTCGGGCTGCTCGGCGCCCTGCTCGGGATCGGCGGCGGCTTCGTGATCGCCGCGGCGATCAACCGCCTCTTCGAAGCGATCGGGATCGACCTGCCGACGACGGGCCTGGTGTTGGAGCCGCGGACCGTGGTCGTCGCGCTCCTCGTCGGGCTGCTCGTGACCCTGGTCTCCTCGCTGATCCCGGCCCTGCGCTCGACCCGGGTGCCGCCGATCGCGGCGCTGCACTCTTTCCGCCCGACCCCGACCCGCAAACGCCGCCTCGTCTACCTGGCGCTCTCGCTCCTGCTCGGCGCCGCCGGCCTCGGGATGGTCCTGCTCGGGCTCTTCGGCAGCGGCAGCGCCGGCACCCGCGCCGGGTTGATGGGCGGCGGCGCGGTCGCCGTCATCTTCGCCGTCTCGCTCTTCAGCCCCCGCCTGGTGCCGCCGCTGGCCGCCGTCGCCGGCTGGCCGCTGGAGCGGCTGCGGCACCTGACCGGGCGGCTCGCCCGCGAGAACGCCGAGCGCAACCCCAGCCGCACCGCGGTGACCGCGGCGGCGCTGATGATCGGCGTCACCCTCGTCGCCTTCGTCACCGTTTTCGCCGCCGGCATCAAGAGCACCGTCGCCCAGGTCGTCGACGAAAACTTCGCCGGCGGGTTGGTGATCCAGAACACCGATGGCTTCTCGCCGATCCCGAACGCGACCGCGAGGGCCGCCGAAAAAGTGCCCGGCGTCGAACTGGTGGCCTCGATCCGGGGCGCGGAAGCGAAGCTGCTCGAAGGCGGCCGGCCGGGGTCGAAGGCCAAAGTCGACGCCCCCTCGCCCGAGATCGGCCAGACCGTGAACATCGAATGGGAAAAGGGCGGCCCGGAGACGCTCCGCAACCTCGCCGACGACGAGGCGGTCGTCTCCGGCGACTTCGCCGACGCCAACGGTCTCGACGTCGGCGATCGCTTCCAGCTGCTGACGCAAACGGGGGCGCGGCCGCGCTTTCGGGTCGCCGGCCGGTTCGACTCCAAGCTCGGGGTGCTCGGCAGCGTCGTCGTCACCCAGCGGGTGATGGCCAGGGACTTCGACCAGACCCAGGACCTGACCGACTTCGTCGAGCTCGAAAAGGGGGCCGACCCCGAGCAGGTCCAGGCGCTGCTCAGCAAAGGCGTCGAACTCGCCTTCCCCGTCGCCGAAGTCCTCAACCAGGAAGAACTGAAGGAAAACCGCGAAGAAGCGGTCAACCAGCTGGTCAGCCTGGTTTACGCCCTGCTCGCCTTCGCGATCGTGATCTCGCTCTTCGGGATCGCCAACACGCTGGCGCTCTCGATCCACGAACGCACCCGGGAGCTGGGGATGCTGCGGGCGATCGGGATGTCGCGCCGCCAGGTGCGGACGATGATCCGCTACGAGGCGGTGATCACGGCCTTGATCGGCGGCATTCTCGGCCTCGTCCTGGGCTTAATCTTCGCGACCCTGATCGCGCAGCCGCTGAAGGACGAAGGCTTCACCCTCTCCTATCCGGTCGGCTCGCTGATCATCCTCCTGGTCCTCGCCGGCCTGGCCGGCGTCCTCGCCGCGATCATCCCGGCACGCCGCGCCTCGCGGTTGGACGTGCTCGAGTCCCTCCAGTACGAGTAACCCCTCAGCGAGGGTCGATCCGGCCGTCCCGCAGCTCGAGGATCTCGTCGAACGCCTCGGGGTCGTGCAGCTCGTGGGTGATGACGAGGACGCCGGGGCCGTCTTCGTGGGCGAGGGCGGCGAGGTGGCGCTGGAGGGCGGCTGCGCCGTCCGGGTCGAGATGGGCGGTCGGCTCGTCGAAGATCAGGAACCTCGCCTCGGCGAGGAGGAGGCGGGCGGCCGCGATGCGCTGGCGCTGGCCACCGGAGACCATCGCCCCGGCCTCGCCGACCTCGGTCGAGAGGCCGTCGGGAAGGGAGGCGAGCCACCCGCCGAGGCCGACGGCTTCGAGCGCCGAGACGATTTCCGGGTCGCCCGCCCCGCCCCGGCCGACGGCGACGTTCTCGCGCAGTGAGGTCGTGAACAGGTAGGCGTTCTGGGGGCCGAGCCGCACCACCGCCCGCACCTCGTCGCCGGCAGCCTCGCGGACGTCGACGCCGCCGATCTCGACCTCCCCCTCGTCGGGGTCGCGGAAGCGGACCGCCAGCTCGGCGAGCGTGCTCTTGCCGCTGCCGCTCGGCCCCAGCAGGGCGACGGCGCGGCCGGTCGGCAGCCGGAGGTCGGCGCCGTCGAGCAGCCAGGGACCTTCGTCCCCGTAGCGGAAGCGGATGCCGCGCATCTCGAGGCCGCCGATCGGTCCGAGCGGGCGCGGTCGGGTCGGGTCGGAGACCGGCGCCGGTCGGTCGAGAACCTCCTCCAGGCGCGTCGCCGCCGAGGCGCAGGCGTCGATCGAGGCCGCGGCGGCGCCGAGCGGGGAAACCGCCTCGAAGGCGCCCATCGCCAGTAGCGCCAGCGCCGCCAGCATCACGCCCGCGAGGGCGCCGCTCTCTACGGTGGGAATCGCCACCGCGGTCATCGCCACGGCACCGGCGGCGGCGAACGCGGTGCCGAGCCCGACGGCGAGCCCGCCGCTGACCGCATCGCGTCGCTGCAGGCGGGCGAGGCCGTCGCTGTCGCGCTCGCTACGGGCGATCCAGTCCGCCTCGCGCCCGGCCATCGCCAGCTCCGCCGAGCCCGAGGCGATCTCGACCAGGTCGGCCTGCAGCCTTGCCTTCGCGGGACCCTGGCGGCGGCCGGCGCTGCGGGCCGACCAGCGGGTGAGGGCGGGGACGAGGAGACCGCCGGCCAGCAGCACCACCAGCAGCGTCAGGCCGGCGGCGGGCAGGATCAGGGTGGCGACGAGAACCGACACGGCGCCCGCCAGGAGCGCCGCCAGCGGCGGGCCGAGGCCGCGCAGGTAGAGGTCCTGGAGTCGGTCGACGTCGCCGACGAAGCGGGCCAGAAGGTCGCCCCGGCGCAGGTCGGCGAGGCCGGCCGGGACCAGGGGGACGAGGCGGGCGAAGAACCGGGCCCGCAGGTCGGTGAGGGTGCGGAAGGCGAGGTCGTGGGAGACGAGCCGTTCGGCGTAGCGGAGGAGGGCGCGGCTGATCCCGAAGAAGCGGACGCCGACGATCGCGACCCCGAGCGAGAGGATTTCCGGGTGCTGGGCGGCGCGGCTGATCAGGTAGCCGGAGGTGGTGAGGAGACCGACGGCGGCGAGCACCGCGCCGGCGGCGAGAAGCGCCGAGAGCGCGACGAGGCGCCACCGTGGCCGCGTCGCCCCCACCGCCCGCCAGAGCGCGCCGCGAGGCGACTTAGTGAACCTATGGTTGACAAACTCGCCTCGCCTCACGCCGCCACCGCCTCGGGCGCGGCCGTGCGCGCCTCGTGGAGGAGGCCGTCGCGCAGTTCGACGACGCGGTCGGCGCGGCGCGCCATCTCGGGGCGGTGGGCGACGACGACGGCGGTGCGGCCGGCGGCCAGCTCCTCGACCGCGGCGGCGATCTCCAGCTCGGTCTCCTCGTCGAGGTTGGCGGTCGGCTCGTCGAGCAGCAGCAGCGGGGCGTCGCGGAGGAAGGCGCGGGCCAGCGCCAGCCGCTGCGCCTGGCCGGCGGAGAGGCGGCGGCCGCCCTCGCCGACGCGGGTCTCGAGCCCGCCGGGAAGCGAGGCGACGAGGTCGGTCAGGCCGGCGCGCCGGAGGGCCTGGGCCAGCTTGGGTGCGGTGGCCTCCGGCGCCGCCAGCCTGACGTTCTCCTCCAGCGTGCCGCTGAAGACGGTGGGGCGCTGTGGCACCCAGGCGATCCGCCGCCTCCACTCGGCGGGATCGAGCAACCGGAGGTCGACCCCGGCGCAGGCGATCGACCCGGCGGTGGGGTCGGCGAGCCGCATCAACAGGGACAGCAGCGTCGACTTGCCGCCGCCGCTGGGACCCGTCAGGGCGAGGGTCTGGCCCGGCAGCAGAGTGAGGTCGAGACCGCGCAGGACCTCGTCCCGCCCCGGGTGGGTGAAGCGGACCGCGTCGAGGACGAGGTCGGCGCGGGCGGGGTCGGGGGTCGGGTGCGGCCGCGCCGGGACCGAGATTGCGGCCGGCTCGTCGAGCACCTCGAAGATCCGCTCCGCCGCCGCCATCCCGTCGGCGCTGGCGTGGAACTGGGCGCCGAGGCGGCGCAGCGGCATGTAGACCTCGGGGGCGAGGATGAGGACAGTCAGCCCGGCGGTCAGTCCCAGCCTGCCTTCGGCGAGCTGGATCCCGACCGTCGCCGCGACCAGGGCGACGCCGATCATCGCCAGCAGCTCGAGCACGAGGGCGGAGAGAAAGCCGACCCGCAGCGTCGCCATCGTCTCCCGGCGGTAGGCCTCGCCTGCGGCGGCGACCGCCCGCGTCTGTGCCGCGGCGCGGCCGTTCGCCCGCAGCGTCTCAAGCCCGCCGACGAGGTCGAGGAAGCGGGCCCCGAGCCACGAGAGGCGCTGCCAGCGGCGCCGCGTCGAGCGCTCGGCGATCCTGCCGATCAGGATCATGAAGACGGGAATCAGCGGCGCGGTGACGGCGAGGATCGCCGCCGCCTCCCAGTCGCGGGGGACGGTCCAGGCGAGGATCGCGATCGGCGCCAGGGCGGCGAGCACGACCTGGGGGAGGTAACGGGCGAAGTAGGCCTCGAGCGCGTCGACGCCCTGAACCGCAGCCGTCGCCAGCTCGCCCGAGCGCTCACCCTGCAGGGCGCCGGGACGGACCAGGAGCAGGTGGCGGACGAGGCGGGATCGCAGCTCCGCCATCGCCCGGGCGCCGCCGATCCGCCCGCTCGCCTCGAAGCCGGCGTCGACGAGGCCGCGGCCGAGCGAGATCGCCGCCAACCAGAGCAGCTGCGGGGTGACCTCGGCGAGCGATTCGCCGCCTCCGAAGACGCCGGCGATCACGTGGGCCAGCAGGGTCGCCTGGGCGACCAGCAGGACCGTCGCCAGCAGCCCCAACACCGCGGCGGCGCCGAGATGCGCCCGGGCGGCGCGGCTCGAGCGGGTGAGGCGGCGCTGGGTCAGGCGCGCTCGCGAGCGCGAGTCAGGGTCCGGTGCCGGCGGGCTCACCCGGACCCTCCTCCTGCTTCTCGGCGCCGCGGGCGCGGTCGATGTCGGCCTTCGCCTGCCGGACCACGCCCAGGGGTGAGGAGCCGTTGCCGTTGCCGTCGGCCGAGACCCGTTCGCGGAAGACCCAGTAGGTCCAGCCCTGGTAGACGAGGACGACCGGGACCAGCAGCACGGCGACCACCGTCATCACGGTCAGCGTGTAGTCGGAGGAGGCGGACTGGCTCAGCGTCATGTCGAAGGCGGAGCTGGTGCTGGAGACCATCGTGTGGGGGAAGAGGTCGAGGAAGAGAGCAAGGAAGAAGGTGAGGATCGCGGCGGTGGTGGCGAAGAAGGCCCGTTTCGCATCGACCGCGGCAAGCAGCGCGGCGGCGGCGAGGACCAGGGCCGAGACGGCAGCGAGGATCGCCGAGCCGAGGTCGACGCCGCCGCCGTGGGAGGCGACGGTCCAGGCGAGGAAGGCGATCCCGAGGACGGCGGCGACGGGGGTCGCGCGGCCGGCGATCGCCCGCGCCCGCTCGCCGATCGCGCCGGTGGTGCGGAGGTCGAGGAAGATCGCGCCGTGGGCGAGGAAGATCGAGAGCGTCGCCAGCCCGCCGAGCAGCGCGTAGGGGTTGAGGAGGGTGAAGAGGGTGCCGGTGTATTCGTGGTCGGCGTCGATCGGGACCCCGTGGACGATGTTCGCCCAGCCGACCCCCCAGAGAAGCGCCACCGCGGCGCTGCTGCCGATCATCGCCCACTCCCAGTTCCGCCGCCCCCGCTCGGTCTCCGCCTTGCCCCAGAACTCGAAGACGACGTTGCGGACGATCAGCGCGACGAGGATCAGGAAGAGCGCCAGGTAGAAGCCCGAGAAGAGGGTCGCGTACCACTGCGGGAAGGCGGCGAAGGTGGCGCCGCCGGCGACCAGCAGCCAGACCTCGTTGCCGTCCCAGACCGGCCCGATCGAGTGGATCACCGCCCGCCGCTCGGCCTCCGTCTTGCCGACCGCACGCAGCAGCATCCCGACCCCGAAGTCGAAGCCCTCGAGCACGAAGTAGCCGAGCCAGAGGATCGAGATCAGGGCGAACCAGAGCGCTTGCAGGAAGGTGTAGGCGTCCATGGTCAGTAGGCGAGCGCCAGCTCCTGGGCGGGCTCCTCGGCTTTGCCGGCCTCGACCGGTCCTTTGCGGACGGTCTTGACGAAGACGCGGCCGGCGATCGCGGCGAGAACGCCGTAGAGCAGGGTGAAGCCGACCAGGGTGATCCAGATCTCAGCGGCGCTGACGCTGGGCGAGTTGGCGACGTTGGTCTTCAGCAGCCCGAACACCGCCCACGGCTGCCGTCCCATCTCGGTGAACATCCATCCCGTGGCGCTGGCGACGAAGGGCAGCGCGGTGGCCGGGAGGGCAAGGCGGAGGAACCACTTCGACTCGCGCAGCCGCCCGCGGCGCAGCAGCCACCAGCCCCAGCCGGCGAAGGCCAGCATCGCGAAGGCGCAGCCGAGCATCGCCCGCCAGGTCCAGTAGGTGATGCCGACGATCGGCGAGTAGTTGCCGGGCCCGTACTTGCGGCGGTATTCGCGGTTGAGGTCGTTGATCCCCTTGATCTCGCCGTTCGGGTAGCCGGTCGAGATCCAGGAGAGGAGCTGCGGGATCTCGACGTTGCGGTTCAGCCCTTCCGGGTTGGACTCGAAGTCGCCGGTGGCGAAGAGGGAGAGGCCGGCGCCCTTCTTGGTTTCGAAGACGGCGTCGGCGGCGGCCATCTTCATCGGCTGCTGGTGGCTCATCAGGATGCCGTTGAAGTGGCCGACGAAGACGGTCGCGATCGCCGCCAGGGTGACGAGGGGGAGGGCGAGCCGCATCGAGGCGCCGAAGACCTCGACCTCGTTGCCGCGGCGCAGGTGCCAGGCGGAGACGCCGAGCAGGACCATGCCCGCGGTCAGCAGCGCCGCCAGCATCGTGTGGGCGAACGCGTAGAGGGCGGTGCTGTTGAAGAGGACCGAGGCGATGTTCGTCAGTTCGGCTTTGCCGTCGGCGACCCGGTAGCCGACCGGGTGCTGCATCCAGGAGTTGGCGGCGAGGATGAAGTAGGCGGAGAGCGCGGTCGAGCCGGAGACCATCCAGGCGCAGGCGAGGTGGACTTTCTTCGAGAGCCGGCCCCAGCCGAAGATCCAGAGCCCGAGGAAGGTCGACTCGACGAAGAAGGCGGCCAGCCCCTCCATCGCCAGCGGCGCCCCGAAGATGTCGCCGACGTAGCGCGAGTAGTTGGACCAGGCCATCCCGAACTGGAACTCCTGGACGATCCCGGTGGCGACGCCGAGGGCGAAGGAGATCAGCATCAGCTTGCCCCAGAAGCGGGTCGAGCGCAGCCATCTTTCCTCGCCGCTGCGGTGCCAGCGGGTCTGGAAGAGGGCGACGCAGAAGGCGAGGCCGATCGTCAGCGGGACGAAGATGAAGTGGTAGAGGGTGGTGATCCCGAATTGCCAGCGGGCCAGTTCCAGGGCGGTCACGCGGGGGAGGCTATGGACGCTCCGAGCGCCCTCCATCCGCGCGAGACCGGCGCTTCGGTTGCGGCGAACTACGGAGCGGGGGAGGCCAGCCCCATCCGCAGGGCGCCGCAGGCTTCGAGCACCGCCTGCCGCGCGGTCGGGGAGATCGCGGTCAGGTTGACGAAGGTGTGGACGAGGCCGGGGTGGAGCCGCAGGGCGGTCGGGACGCCCGTCTCGCGCAGGCGCTCGGCGTAGGCGACGCCCTCGTCGCGGAGCGGGTCGAAGCCGGCGACGGCGACGTAAGCGGGAGGGAGGCCGGCGAGGTCTCCGGCCTGGAGGACGGCCACCCGCGGGTCGTTGCGGTCGCTCCCGGCCGGCAGGTAGCGGTCCTCGTAATAGGCCATGTCGCGGCGGGTGAGGAGGAAGCCCTCGCCGAGCGTTTGGCGCGAGGGCAGCTCGCGGCCGGTGTCGGTGACGGGGTAGATCAGCAGCTGCATCGCCGGCGGCGGCGCACCCTCGTCCCGGGCCTCCAGACAGACTCCGGCCGCGAGGTTGCCGCCGGCGCTGTCGCCGCCGACGGCGATCCGCGCCGGGTCGGCGCCGAGGCGGGCGGCGTTCTCGCGCGCCCAGGCGTAGGCGGCGAAGGCGTCTTCGGCGGCGGCGGGGAAGGGATGCTCGGGCGCGAGGCGGTAGTCGACCGCCAGCACTCCGGCGCCGGAGTGGGCGGCGAGGAAGCGGCAGGGGCTGTCGTGGGTCTCGAGGTCGCCGATCACCCAGCCGCCGCCGTGGAAGTAGACGAGCAGCGGCAGCGGTCCCTCCGACGGCGTGGGTGGAACGTAGAGCCGTGCCGGCAGCGCCCCCGCCGGGCCGGGGATCTCGAGGTCCTCGACCCGGGCCATCGGGACCGTCGGCCGCTCGGCGACGATCGCCGCTTCCTCGCGCCGCTGCAGGCGGGCGGCGGCAGGGTCGAGTCCGTCGGCGAGGCTGTCGTGGCGAGCCCGGGCGGCGATCGAGATCAGGGCGTGGATGTCGGGTGCCAGCATGTTCCCGTCGAGCCGGGGCGGCGCCCCGAAGAGCAGCCGCTGAACCCGCGGCGGCAGCTTGCAGGCAGCCTTCAGGACCCGGTGCTCGACGGCGGGCGGAAAACGCGGGAGCGAGGCCACGCCGCCAGGCTATAGGCGTTCCGTGGTTCCTTTGTCCTCTATAGCCGGACAAAGGAACCACGGAACTGCGGGCCCGTGCGAAAGTCACACACTCGTGCGTGTCTCGGGCCATAGGCTCGACACGTGGAGGCGGCAGCCAAGGAGCGGACGTCCGTCAACGGCCACGGCCCGAGCCCGGTCAAGGGCCTGCCGCCGGGGCCGCGGATGCCGCGGGCGCTGCAGACGGCGATCTGGTCGCGCGAGGCGCAGTGGTTCCTCGACCAGGGCCGCGCCCGCTTCGGGCCGATGTTCTCGATCAAGATCGCCTACGAGGGCGACTGGGTCGTGCTCGCCGACCCCGAGCTGGTGAAACAGGTCTTCACCGGCGACCCGAAGGTCTTCCACGCCGGCGAGGGCAACCAGATCCTGCGGCCGATCCTCGGCGAGAACTCGGTCCTCGTCCTCGACGAGAAGCCCCACATCAGCCAGCGCAAGCTGCTGCTGCCGCCCTTCCACGGCGAGCGGATGCAGGCATACGGAGAGAAGATGGCCGAGATCGCCGCCCGCGAGATCGAGAGCTGGCCGACCGGCGTCCCCTACAAGCTGCGGCCGCGGATGCAGGCGATCACCCTGGAGATCATCATCGAGACCGTCTTCGGCGTCCACGACGGCGCCCGCATGGAGCCGCTGCGCGAGGCGCTGCGCAACTTCCTCGACCTGACGACGAACCCGCGGCTGCTGCTGCCGGTGCTGATGGTCGGCCCTGACCGCGTCAAACTGATTCCCGCCTTCCGCCGCCGGGTCGAGCGGGTCGACGCGCTGATCGCGACAGAGATCGCCGAGCGCCGCGCCGCCGAGGACCTGGCCGAGCGCGACGACGTCCTCTCGCTGATGCTGCAGGCCCGTCACGAGGACGGCAGCCCGATGAGCGACGCCGAGATCCGCGACGAGCTCCTCACCCTGCTGGTCGCCGGCCACGAGACGACGGCGACGGCGCTCTCCTGGGCGATGGAGCGGCTGACCCGCCACCCGGAGAAGCTGGAGCGGCTGCGGGCCGAGGTCCTCGACGGCGAAGACGCCTACCTGACGGCGACGATTCAGGAGACCCTTCGCCTGCGCCCGGTGATCTCGATCGTCGTCCGCAGGCTGACCCAACCGGTCGAGCTAGGCGGCTACGAGCTTCCGGCGGGCGCCGGCGTCACCCCCTGCATCCACCTGATCCACCGTGACCCGGGCATCTATCCCGACCCGGACCGCTTCCTCCCCGAGCGCTTCATCGACTCCCCGCCCGGGACCTACACCTGGATCCCCTTCGGCGGCGGCGTCCGCCGCTGCCTCGGCGCCGCCTTCGCCCAGTTCGAGATGGCCGTCGTCCTCAAAGAGCTGGTCCGCCGCCGCCAGGTCGAGCCGGCGAACCCCGCCTCAGAGCGCAACTACCGCCGCGCGATCACCGAGACCCCCCGCCACGACGCCACCGTCGTCCTCCATTGACGCCGTATAACCGGCGCTGAGAAGCACCCGCGGCTACGGGCCGTGCAAAGCACTGTCCCTCCGCCGCGTGCACTCCTCAGCTTGGTTCTACGACGCCTTGAGTGGGTAAGGAACCGGCAATGAAGCCAGGGACCCGCGAGACCATTCCGACGATCTCCGAGATCGTGCGCGAGGCGACGGCGATCTGCGACCCGGAGGGGACCGACACCGCCGTCCTCGGCCTCTTCGAGAGCTTCGAGGACGACGACCGCCCGGCCACTGCGGCCGAGGACCTGCAGGGCGAGCTGCTCAGCACCGCCCGCGGCATCGATCCCGAGGGCGACAACCCTGCGGCCCTCGCCGCCGCCGCAGCCGCCGTCTGGCTCGCCACCAACCCGAGCCAGGCCGATAACGGCGACCACGTCCTCCGCGAGGGCGTCCGCCTCGTCTTCGAAGGCACCCCACCCGAGCCGCTTGCCGATTGGCTAGCCGCTCGGGGTGTCGAGATCTAGCTGAGAATCAACCGCAGCCGGTGTTGTTGCCGCAGCTGCTGCACGTGTAGCAGGAGCCCGTCCGCTGCATCATCCCGCCGCACTGCTCGCAGGCCGGGCCGAGCTCGAGGCCCTGCATCTTCGCCGGGCGCACGGGCGGGGTTTCGGTCATCGCCGAGGCGGCCGGGACCGGGGCGCTGGACTTGGCCTCGCCGTTGCCGTTGCCGCCGTTGGAGTGGCCGTTGCCGTTGGCCGGGCCGGCGGTGTCGGTGGGGACGCCGAGGCCCAGTTGGGCGGTCTCAGCTTCCTTCTTGCTGCGCACCTCCTGGGTCATGATCCCCAGTTCCTCGAGGGTCTCGGTGTCCTCGATGAAACGGCTGGCGAGCCAGCGCATCAGGTAGTCCGGCATCGATTTGGCGAACGGGATCTCCGGGTTCTGGGTCATCCCCTCCGGCTCGAAGCGCATGTAGCTGAACTTGCGCACGAAGGTCTCCAGCGGCACCCCGTACTGGAGGCCGAGCGAGATCGCGGTGGCGAAGGCGTTGAGCAGCCCGCGCATCGTCGAGCCCTCCTTGCCGATGTCGGTGAGGAAGATCTCGCCGACCGTCCCGTCCTCGTACTTGCCGGCCGTGATGTAGCCCTCGTGGCCGCCGATCGAGAACTTGTGGGTAAGCGATTCGCGCTCGCGCGGCATCTTCTTGCGCACCGGCTGCGCCATCTCCACATCGGTCCCCGCCTCCTTTTCCTCCTGGGCGTCGGTCCGCAGCGCCTGCGCGGTCTTCGAGCCGTCGCGGTAGATCGCGAGTGCCTTGAGGCCGCCCTTCCAGCCGCGGGTGTAGGCGTCGGCGATGTCCTCGACCGTTGCCGTCTGCGGCAGGTTGACCGTCTTCGAGATCGCCCCGGAGATGAATGGCTGGGTTGCCGCCATCATGTCGATGTGGCCGGTGTGGGAGATCGCCCGCTCACCAACCGCGACGTCGAAGACCGGCAGGTGCTCGTTCTTGAGGCCGGGGGCGCCGACGATCGTGTTGTTCTCGGCGATGTAGGCGTTGATCTGGTCGATCTCGGCGTCGGAGTAGCCGAGCGTCTGCAGGGCCAGCGGCACCGAGCGGTTGGGGATCGTCATCGACCCGCCGCCGACCAGCTCCTTGAACTTGACCAGCGAGAAGTCGGGCTCGATCCCGGTCGTGTCGCAGTCCATCAGGAAGCTGATCGTCCCGGTGGGGGCAAGCACCGTCGCCTGCGCGTTGCGGTAGCCGTGCTCCTCGCCGAGCTCGACCGCTTCGTCCCAGGCCCGCTGCGCGGCCTCGAGCAGGTCGCCCTTGACCCCGGTTGCGTCGACGTCGTAGGAGGCGTCGCGGTGCATCCGCATGACCCCGTTATGCGGCTCGCGGTTGCGCTCGTACTCCTCGTAGGGCCCGGTCGCGCCGGCGGCGATCAGCGCCGACTGGCGGTAGGCGCGCCCGGTCATCAGCGCCGTGATCGCGGCGGCGACGTTGCGGCCCTCGTCGGAGTCGTAGGGCAGCCCGTCGCTCATCAGCAGGGCGCCGAGGTTGGCGTAGCCGAGCCCGAGCTGGCGGAAGCGGTTGGCGTTCTCGGTGATCTCCTCGGTCGGGTAGCTGGAGAAGCCGACGACGATCTCCTGGGCGAGGAAGACGATGTCGACCGCGTGCTCGAATTCAGCCGTGTCGAAGCTGCCGTCCTCGCGGCGGAACTTCATCAGGTTGAGCGAGGCGAGGTTGCAGGCCGAGTCGTCGACGTGCATGTACTCGCTGCAGGGGTTGGAGGCGTTGATCCGGCCCGACTCTGGGCAGGTGTGCCAGCGGTTGATGATCGTGTCGTACTGGACGCCCGGGTCGGCGCAGCGCCAGGCGGCGTCGGCGATCTGGTTCATCAGCTTGCGCGCGTCGACCGTTTTCACCGACTCGCCGGTGCTCCGCGCGGTCAGGTGCCAGTCCTCGCCGGCCTCGACCGCCTCCATGAACTCGTCGGTCACCCGGACCGAGTTGTTGGCGTTCTGGTACTGGATCGAGGTGAAGCCCTCGCCGTCGATCGACATGTCGAAGCCGGCGTCGCGCAGAGCGGCGGCCTTCTTCTCCTCGTCGGCCTTGCACCAGATGAAGTGCTCGATGTCCGGGTGGTCGACGTCGAGGACGACCATCTTCGCCGCTCGCCGCGTCTTGCCGCCGGACTTGATCGTCCCCGCCCAGGCGTCGGCGCCGCGCATGAAGCTGACCGGCCCGCTGGCGGTGCCGCCCTTCTGCAGCGGCTCCATCGAGCCGCGGATGTTGGAGAGGTTGATGCCGGAGCCGCTGCCGCCGCGGAAGATCTTGCCCTCTTTGGTGTTCCACTCGAGGATCGACTCCATCGTGTCCTCGACGCTCAGGATGAAGCAGGCCGAGCACTGCGGCGTCTCCTCGAAGCCGACGTTGAACCAGACCGGCGAATTGAAGGCCGCCCTCTGGTTGAGCAGGATCGCGGTCAGCTCCATCTCGAAGGCGTCGGCGTCCTCCTCGGAGGCGAAGTAGCCGCCCTCGCGCCCCCAGCCGGCAATCGTGCCGGCGACCCGGCCGATCATCTGTTTCACCGAGCTCTCGCGCTCGGGGCTGCCGAGTTGGCCGCGGAAGTACTTCTGGGCGACGATGTTGGTCGCGTTCTGCGACCAGGTCTTGGGGAACTCGACCCCGCGCTGCTCGAAGGCCGGCGACTCGGGATTGCCGATCACGGCGTCGCGGATCTCCCACTCGACCTGGTCGAAAGGATGCACCCCCGGCGTCGAAAACCTGCGTTCGACGGAGAGGCCCTGCAGACCGTTTTTGGGGCTGGCTAGTGCGGTCTTGGACATCAAACTGCTCCTCTCACGGCGGCTTTCAGCGGTAACTACGCAGGATCGCTAACGAGCCGGTCGGAAAAAGTGCCTGAAGTCGCAAATAAGGCACTCGGCAAATGCTGAACGGCTGCCTACATGGTGACAACTCCGCAATATCGGCACTCGGTTGCGGGTAGCCTTTGCCCCATGGCAGAGGAGCTGCGCAAAGGCGCGGAGCGGATGGGGGAGCGAGCGAGCGCTGCCAAAGAAGCGATGGGCGAACGGGCGACCGCCGCCAAAGAGGCGGTAGGCGAGCGCGCCACCGCGGCCAAAGAGGCGACCGCCGACGCAATCGCCGCGGTCAAGCCGAAGCTGCGCGGCGTCTCCCACGAGTGGGCCTTCTTCATGTCGCTCGGGTTCGGGGTGGCGCTGATCGTCCTCGCCGAAACCCCGAAGGCGACCCTGGCGGTGGCGATCTACGCGCTCAGCCTCTCGGCCCTCTTCGGGACCAGCGCCCTCTACCACCGCGTCAACTGGACCCGGCCGACCGTCCGCCAGTGGATGCGCCGGCTCGATCACTCGATGATCTTCTTCCTCATCGCCGGCACCTACACCCCCTTCGCCCTGCTCGTCCTCCACGGCACCCTGGCGATGACGATCCTCGCCGTCGTCTGGATCGGCGCGATCGCCGGGGCGATCGTCGAGATGATCTGGATCGACCACCCGAAATGGGCCTCGGCTCTGATCTACCTGGCCCTCGGCTGGGTCGCCGTCGCCGCTTTCCCGGACCTCTGGACGCAGATGGGACCGGGCGGGACGCTCCTGGTCGCCGTCGGCGGTCTCCTCTACACCGCCGGCGCCGTCGTCTACGCGATCCAGCGCCCCAACCCCAGCCCGGCGGTCTTCGGCTACCACGAGGTCTTCCACCTCTTCGTCATCGCCGCCGCGATCGCCCACTTCTCGGCGATCGCCTTCTTCGCCCTGCCGCAGGGCTGAGGAGCTAAGCCGCGACGGCCAGGCTCTCCTGCAGCTGCTCGGCTTCGGAGACCAGGGTCGCGAGGATCTCCTCCAGCTCTTGGGACTGCTCGGGGGGAAGCTCGAGGCGGCCGTCGCGGTAGAGGTCGGCGGCTTTTGCCACCGGCAGTTCGGCCTCGACGACGCGGCCGCCGAGGGCGCCGAGGACTTTGCGGGTCTCGGCCTGCGCCCAGACGGCGCCGAACATCCCGGTCGAGGCGCCGATCACCGCCGCCGGGGTGCCGTTGAGGGCGCTCTTGCCGGCAGGGCGTGAGGCCCAGTCGAGGGCGTTCTTCAGCACCCCGGGGATCGAGTGGTTGTACTCGGGGGTCGCGACGAGGACCGCGTCGGCCTCGCGCATCGCCTGCCGCAGCTCGGCGACCGCGGCCGGCGTCACCCCCTCCTCGAGGTCGGCGTCGTAGGGCGGGATCTCCGCCAGGCGCTCGAACTCGATCAACTCGGCCCCGGCGGGAAGCCGCTCGGCGGCCTCCCGCAGCAGGGCGTGGTTGTAGGAGCCCCGGCGCAAGCTTCCGGTGATGCCGAGGATCCTCATGACTAGGCCTCTTCGCGGACGAGCTCCAGCTCGACCGAGATCGTCACCGCGTAGTCGAGGACCTCGCCGCCGCTCGGCAGCTGCGCCTGCCAGTCGAGACCGAAGTCACGCCGGTCGACCGTCGACTCGACCGAGAGCCCGACCCGGGCTTTGCCGTAGGCGTCCTCGCCGAGGTGGGCGAAGCGGCCGCCGGCCTCGACCTTGCGGGTCTCGCCGCGAATCTCGAGCTCACCGGCGACCCGGGCGGTTCCGTCCTCACCGACGCTGAGCTCGCTCGAGGTGAACCGCAGCTGCGGGAAGCGCTGGGTGTCGAAGAACTCGGGGGAGAGGAGATGCCCCTTCAGCATCTCATCGTCGATCGCGATGCTCGCGACCTCGACCGTGCCCTCAAGCCGCGGCTGCTCGCCGCCGCTGAGGCGCGCGTCGTAGCGCTCGAAGCCGCTGCGGAACGTGGTCACGCCGTTGTGGGTGACGGCGAAGTTGATCGACGAGTGGACGGGGTCGACGCCCCAGGTCCCCTCCGGTACCTGCTGCTGGGTGATCGTCTCTGCGCTCATGATGACTTCCTTCCCGAGGTGGTTGATGCTGAAACTTTTGACTTGGAAACAATCTAGCAGAGAAAGTTTGCTTGTCAACTATTGCCAGATCAACCATCGTGTGGGAAGATGTGCCTATGAGCGAGCAGGAGGCCGCAACCCCAGTCGCAGAGCGCAACGGCGCGGGGGAGTCCGATCCGCACCGCGAGGCGTGGATCGCCCTCGCGCAGACCCACGCTGCCGTCACCGGCCGCCTGCAGGAGGCACTGACCGCGGCCGAGCTGCCGCCGCTGCCCTGGTTCGAGGTCCTGGCGACGCTCGACCGGGCGCCCGAGCAGCGGTTGAAAATGGGCGAGCTGGCCGAGGCGCTGGTGATCACCCGCGGCGGCCTCACCAAGCTGGTCGACCGGCTGATCAAGGCCGGGCTGCTGGAGCGGACCTTCTGCGAGACCGATCGCCGGGTCAGCTACGCGACGCTCCTGCCGGCAGGAGTCGAGCTGCTGGCGGAGATGCGCCCCCTGGTCCGCGCCGAGCTCGCCTCCGCCTTCAGCGCCAACCTCAGCGTCGAGCAGGCCGACGAGCTGCGGGCGATGCTCGAACAGGTCCGCGGCTCGGCCTGCGGAACCAGCTAGGCGTTTTAGTCCACCTCTGGTTGACTAACTCGCCTAGGCGAGCGCGGCGGCGGCCCGCTCTTTGGCGGACTCGATGATCGCCAGCACCGCGTGCTCCTGCCCTTCGCGCAGCAGAACGATCGGGTCGGGGTCGCCGTTGACGATTCCCTCGAAGAACTCCTTGCGGTCCTGGTAGGTCGGCAGCGTCCCCTTCGCCCAGCCGCGGGCGTCGTTGAGGATCACCGCGAGGCGGGCGTACTCCTCGCCGAAGAGCTCGGAAATCTCGCGCTTCATCCGCTTCGCCAGCGCCGGCGAAGCGCCCGCGGTGGAAATCGCGATCGCCAGCGGCCCGGTGCGGACGATCGCCGGGAGGATGAAGTTGCAGAGCGGCGGCACGTCGACGATGTTGACCAGCATCGCCCGCTGCTCGGCGTCGTCGAAGATGCCGATGTTGACCTCGGAGTCGTCGGTGCAGGCGATCACCATGAAGACGCCTTCGAGGTCCTCGGAGCCGGCGTAGGCGCGCTTCTCCCAGGTGATCGAGCCCTCGCTCGCGAGCTGTTCCAGCTCGGGGTGGGCGGTGGGTGCGATCAGGGTGACCTCGCCGCTGCAGGCCAGTAGGCCCTCGACCTTCTCGAGGCCGATGTCGCCGCCGCCGACGACCAGGCACCTGCGGCCGGTCAGTTTCAGGCAGGCGATGTAGAACGGTGTCTCCAGCATGTCGCGGACGCAGGACTGGTCGCAGATCCCTTTGCGGAACTGGCAGACGCACTCCTTGCCGGCGTAGGCCTGGGCTGGCATGACCTGAAGGCTAGCGATGTGGACTCAGATGGAGCCCAGGGTGACGCGCAGGCCCTCGTCGAGGCCCATCTCGGCGCGCCAGCCGAGCTCGCGCTCGGCTCTCCCGGCGTCGATCGTGATTCGCTGTACCTCGCCGGTGCGGGCGGGGGCGAATTCGGGGTCGAAGTTCTCGTTGCCGGAGAGGCTTTTCAGTGCCTCGATGAGTTCGAGGACGTTGGTCTCGATGCCGGTCCCGATGTTGATCGCGCCGGTCGCCTTGGTCTCGCCGGCGGCCAGGGCGGCGGAGACCACGTCTCCCACATATATGTAGTCGCGGGTCTGGGTGCCGTCGCCGAAGACCTTCGGCCGGCCGCCCTCCTTGAGGAGGCCGCAGAAGATCGCGATCACGCCCGCCTCGCCGAGCGGGTCCTGGCGCGGGCCGTAGACGTTGCCGAGCCGCAGCGAGACGCCGGAGAGCCCGTAGAGGCGCTCGAAGAGGGAGACGTAGCCCTCGGCCGCGAACTTGCTCTGGCCGTAGGCGGAGAGCGGGGCGATCGGCGCGTCCTCGGGCAGCGGCAGCTGCTGGCCCGCACCCTCGCCGTAGATCGCGCCGCCGGTCGAGATCGAGACCACGCGGGCTGCCTCGCAGGCGCGGGCGGCCTCGAGCACGTTGGCGGTGCCGCCGACGTTGACGCCGGCGTCGAAGAAGGGGTCGGCGAGGGACTTGCGGACGTCGATCTGGGCGGCGAGGTGGAAGATCCGCTCGGGCCGCTTCTCCGCCGCCAGGGCGCTCAGCGCCTCGCCGTCGCGGATGTCCAGCTCAACCAGCTCGGCGCCTACGGACAGCCCCGGTTCGAGGTTGGAGAGGCGCCCGGTGGTGAGGTTGTCGACCACCGTCACCGCGTCGCCGCGCGCCAGCAGGGCGTCGACCAAGTTCGAGCCGATGAACCCCGCGCCGCCGGTTACCAGAGACCTCATGGAGCGCTGATCCTAAGCAGATCGACGGGGGCCGAAGAGAAGTTCGGACGAATGGTCGCTCGCTTGCGCAGTCGATGCCCCCTGCTACCCTCGCCGCCCCATGAGACTGATCGTCACCGAGAAGAACAACAGCGCCGTGAAGATTGCCGAAGCCCTCAGCAACGGCAGCAACAGCTCTGACAAAACCTTCAAAGTCCCCTTCTACACCTGGAAGGACTCCGAAGGCAACGAGCACATGACCGTCGGCCTCAAGGGCCACGTCCTCGGCCCGGCCTTCCCCGAGGGCTACTCGAACTGGCAGAAGACCGACCTGCACGACCTGATCGACGCCGAGCTGATCAAGCAGCCGACCGACAAAAACGTCGTCAAAGCGATCAAGAAACTGGCCAAAGAGGCCGACGAGCTGGTGATCGCGACCGACTTCGACCGCGAGGGCGAGCTGATCGGGCTCGAGGCCCTGGAGGAGATGCTCGACGCCAACCCGGCGCTGGGCACGCGCGAGGAAACCGCCGAGGGGACGCTGCAGATCCAGCGCGCCCGCTATTCCGCCCTGACCAAGGAGGAGATCGACCGCGCCTTCAACGAGCTCGACGAGCTCTCCTACCCGCTCGCCAATGCCGGCGCCGCCCGCCAGGACATCGATCTGCTCTGGGGCGCGACGCTGACCCGCGCCGTTTCGCTGGCCAGCCGCCGCTTCGGCTCCAACTTCCTCTCGGTCGGCCGCGTCCAGAGCCCGACCCTGGGCCTGATCGTCGAGCGCGAGATGGAACGGCGCGCCCACGTCGCCAAACCCTTCTGGGAACTCTTCGCCAAGTTCCAGCACCCAGACGGCAGCTTCGAGACCCACCACACCGTCGACAAATTCTGGGAGAAGGCGGAGGCCGACGCGGCGCTCGCCGGGACCTCGAACCCCGGCACCGTGAAATCGGTGACGGCGCGGAAAAACACCCGCAAGCCGCCGACCCCCTACAACACCACGGCTTTCAGCACCGACGCCTCCAGCCGCCTCGGCATCACCCCCGCCAGCGCGATGCGGATCGCCGAGGACCTCTACATGGACGGCTTCATCTCCTAC
>Ga0308176_10000032_pt1 | contig 87179 bp, 84 predicted proteins | sample PhyCR2_3_FD_203890 | JGI IMG/M metagenome (GOLD analysis project Ga0308176, IMG submission 203890) | Soil microbial communities from UC Gill Tract Community Farm, Albany, California, United States - DLSLS.C.R2 | ecosystem: Environmental > Terrestrial > Soil > Agricultural land | place: USA...
TCGTCGGCGCCGGCTTCAAGGGCCAGCAGGCAAAGTTCTTCGTCCTGCTCACTGCTAATGATGACGATGTTTGAATGCGGAAACGCATGACGCACACAAATGAATTGGCGAAGGTGCTGAATGGACGTGAGGTTGGAATGAAAGAGAATGAGTTGCGGCGCATGGGGCAAATCGGCTCCGTTTATTTGGGCAAGCGACTGTGCTTCTATTGGTGTTTCGGATAACAGCGCCAACAAAGATTGATGCGTCGAAAGCAGTGGCTCCAGTGCGGGGTCAGCCTCAATAATCAACAAACGGTTTAGTTTTTTCACTGTGCCTTTTTTTCTGGATCAGAACCGGTCGAATATACAGCGATGCCTACAAAACAGGTAAAGTAATTCCGCGCAAAACGCATGAGAAAAATACATCAATTCTGATACCGAAAACAGATCCGCGACTCCTCTTTCTAAACGACAAAAGTGGCGCGTCTTTCCAAACGATGCATCGCTTTTGGTTAAAGCTGCCTGATGAACTAAACTGTGGAAACGTGAAGGCCTGTTTTCAGCAAGACAAAAGTTTCGGGCTTGCGGAGCAATTGAAGAATGCTTGCAACGTCTTTCTTAACCTTCGCCTTAACCTGCGTTCTCATTTCTTCTCGCTCGACAGTGGATACTTCAATCCGCCGTAACCCATCATGTCCATCTTTACGCTGCCCACAATAATAGGGCTTTCAATGCGCAGTGGAATGTGGTTCGGGTCGTCGCTCACCCACACGGTCATTTTTTCGCCGCCTTCAAAAATGCTTCCCTTCACCAACAGCGGCTTGAACTTGATGGCCCTGAATTTTCCAAACTTTGTTTTCACGTCTTCTTTGCCGAGATAACGGATGTACATGTCGTAAATCTCGTTGTCCAAAAACATCTTGAAAGGAATCTTGTCGTCTTTTTGAAAGCGGTCGAAGTTGATGTTGCGGGCACAGTACACGGCGCTGATAACATCTTGAATGCAGTCGGGCAGCCGGAACACGCCTTTGTCAGTGACGGCGGTTTTGGCCGATTGGTTAAAGGTGACGTTCTCGTAATGTTTGTGGTTGTTCTCGTTAATGTTGCGCACAAACTTCAGCGGTTCCATCGTGGACGTGTCAATGTAGCTTTCGTAGCGGTCACGCACTTTGTAAATCCAGTCGTACTTGTCGTTGGTCTTTCCTTCGGCCACAATGTGATAAGCAGGCCGGCCGTTCAAGCGTTCCACTGTGTTGGTGAAGGTGGCTTCGCCGGCTTTGATGTACACACCGGCCACGGTGTAAAACACGTCGTACAAAACCGTTTCGTTGTGTTGGGTAGTCACGTTTCTTGCGCCGCAAATTTCAACGGGCGGGTCGGATTGTTTCGGCTTCATGCCGCCAAGCAGAAGCAGTGCAATAAAAGAAAGAAGTTTAGTCTTCGCCATTTTTCGAAAGCAGTTTTACGTTCAACAAAAATAAGGTGCCGGCTATTGCGGGGATGACCAGGTTCAGCGTCCAAACCGTTACCGATGTCAATCCAATGCCCAAACTGTTGGCGCTGAAAAGTCCCATGAGTTTTAAGCTCACTTCGCCCCGCAAGCCTACTTCAAGCAAAGCAATGGAGGGAATGACAGCCAGCGCCAAAAACACCACACTCATAACGGACATAACGGAAAACACAGAAACGTTCACACCAAAAAAATGAAACAGGATGATGTACTGCAACATAAACACACCGTAGCGTAAAGACGAAAGAAAAAGAATTTTTGATAAGAAAGCGGCGTTAAAATTTTTCAGCGCTTCTACCAAATACAAATAATGGTGGCTGCTTAACCAGCGGCTGAAGAACGAAACAACGGCGCTGACGTTATAATAAAAAAAAGCAGCGCAGGTAAGCACAAACAACAAACCGTACAGCACAAACTGAAACCAAATAACCAGTTGCGGGTAAGCCAGTAGCAATTCTTTTTTTAAAACGATAAGACCGATAACGCCAAAGATCATTGTGGTGAGCAACTGCGCAAGGCCACCTACCACGGACAGCGAAATGGTTTTAAGCCGCCCGCCTTCGGGCTGATAAACCATGCGGCCAATGTATTCGCCCACGCGGTTGGGCAAGGCCACGGAAAACGAAACGCCGGACAAAACGGCTTTGTAAGCCGTAAAAAAATTTACGGGCTTTACCGAACCAACCAACAGCTTCCACTTCCAGCTTTCAAAACCCCAGTTGACAAAAATGAGCGCAACGGCCAGCCCTAAATAAAAAGCCTTTACCGATGCAAACGACTCTTTGATTTCGGCCCACGACTTTGCCAGGTGCGGCTGCTGGCGAATTTGCTCAAAGATGGAAACCGACAATCCAACGAATAGCAGCGGACCCAAAAAGTAGTTGAGGAATATTTTGATAGTTTTGTTGCGAAGCATTGTCGGTAAAAATAACCACTCCGTGCAAAAACCGCTGACCATATTAGGCATTGATCCCGGTACCCTCATCATGGGTTACAGCGTGATAGAAGTTTTGGGCGATGCCATCACCATTCGCGAGATGGACGTGCTGAAACTCTCCAGCAGCAAAGACAACTATTACCGCCTTCAAAAAATTCATCAAAAAGTTACGCTGCTCGTCGAAAATTTTACTCCCGATGAATTTGCCATTGAAGCGCCGTTCTTTGGCAAGAACGTGCAAAGCATGTTGAAGTTGGGAAGGGCACAAGGCGTGGCCATTGCCGCTGCCATGAACAAAGACATTCCGGTTACGGAATATTCTCCCAAAAAAGTAAAGCAATCCATCACCGGCAACGGCAACGCGGACAAAGAGCAGGTGTGGAAGATGCTGCAACGCATCACCGGCCTGCCCGAAAAGCCGCAATACTTTGACGCGACGGACGCACTGGCCGTGGCCGTGTGTCACTATTTTGGCAGCAAGATGACCTTTCGCGATGGAGAAAGAAAATCAACGGGCACAAGAAAAGCTCCCAAGCAAAGCTGGGAGCAATTCGTTCTGAGCAACCCGGCGCGAATTAAGATTTAGTCTTTGATTTGATTGCAGGAGTTTTTGTTTTCACTTTTGTTTTTGAGGAAGTTGAACTCGTCTTTGTTTTTGTTTTTGCAGGCGATGGCTTTTTCAAGGAATCAAGTACCTCCTTTACTTTTACTTGTTCATCGTCAGCATTATCGAAGCTCTCGCCTTTACGAACAATTTTTCCAAACTCACCGCCGTACCAGCCGTTTGCTTTTGGGATAAATATTATCTTGCTGAACTGCATTTGATACACTGCCGTATCCACAGAAAAATCAATCACGCCGTTCAGTGTTTTGTAGCCAAGCTTTTGCAGCATTGCTTCGTCTTTGTCCGAACCCGACGCTGTATCTGCGGTGTAAGAAAGAAGACGGGCTTTCTTCCAGTCAATGTTTTTGGCTTTGCCTTTTTCTACGGCACGCTGGAAATTTTTGCCAAAGCTCTTGGTCATTTCTGCTGCCACTTCGGGTTTTTCCATGGCCGATAACTGGGCCTGAATAAGGCTGTCCATGTTTATGTTCTTGTCTCCGCTGCCCATCGCGATTTGATTTCGCACTTCCTCCGACATCATGATGTTTTTTACCAATTCCATCAACTGTTGCGGACTGGGATACAAGGCTACAAAGCCGCTTTCGTCGTTGGCGGGAAGCGTGGCAAAAAGTTTACGAACGATTGAATCAGGGTTGCTTACCTGCGCTTGCAACGAAGATGTTGAAACAAAAACAAAACAGAGAAAGAGGGCCCTTTTTAGTAACTGCATAAAAATCATTTTAAGAATGAAAGAATTTTTTCCTGCACCTTCTTCAAGTCTTCGTCGTCTGCTTTAGGCTTGGGCTGCATAAAATTTAAATCGTTAGATGAATTGATAGGAATGAGATGCACGTGCGCATGAGGAACTTCAAGGCCAATGACTGAGATGCCGCAGCGGTTGCAGCGAAAGGCTTTCTCAATGGCTTTTGCGATGGGCTTTGCAAACACCAACAGTTCCGATAAATATTCATCGCCCAAATCAAAGAGGTTGTCCACTTCGGTTTTGGGCACAACAAGCGTGTGACCTTCGCGCAGCGGAAACACGTCGAGGAAGGCGTAGAATTTTTCGCTTTCGGCAATCTTGTACGAAGGAATTTCGCCGGTGATGATTTTGCTGAATAAAGTCATTGGTGCTCGATTGATTTGTTGATTGGCGGGATTCATTTTCGGTGACGCAAAGACAGCAGAAAATGAGGTAATAAGGTTCTGGAACTTGTGTGGCGGATGTAGCTACTAAGGTGATAAGGGTGGTGCGTAAACATTGGAATCAAACCTTATGACCTTGGTAGCCGCTTGCTAACAGAGAAAAGAAAACCTTATTCGCTTATTTTTTGTTGTGCTTACAGCCCTCATCTGCTGCACAGCGATAAGAACGTAAAGTGTGCCTTTCGGCAAGCTCAGGGTGACAACGCTCCTGTCATGGTGAGCATGTCGAACCATAAGGATAAACCGGCAACCGAAGCGCAACAGCAATACTGGTGCAGGCTACATAAAAATTGAAAACTTTATTAAAAGAACTGTTCGCATCTTGAAATGATGCTTTCATTAGCACATTTTCTCATTGGCGCATTACACCGTAATTTCTTCCACTTTAAATTTCAACAAGCCGGCGGGCACGGTCACTTCGGCCACGTCGCCCACAACTTTGCCCAAAAGTCCTCTGCCAATGGGTGAGGTGACGGAAATCTTTCCGGCCTTCAGGTCGGCTTCTTTTTCGGAAACAATTTGATAGGTCACTACCTTTTTTGTACCGAGGTTGGTGAGTTTTACTTTGGTGAGAATGGAAACCTTGCTCGTGTCCACCGATGCCTGGTCAATGATGCGTGCCTGCGACAATTGCCCTTCCAACTGAGCAATCTTGGCTTCCAACATTCCCTGCGCTTCTTTGGCCGCATCGTATTCGGCGTTTTCTTTCAGGTCGCCTTTTTCACGGGCTTCGGCAATGGCCCTTGCCGCCGCCGGACGTTCAACTCCTTTCATGCGTTGCAACTCGGCCCGCATGGCTTCCAGCGTTTCCTTTGTCACGTACTGTATCATACTTGAACGGGTTTAGATAGAAATGAAAAAAATAGCAACGCCCCTTTTTAGAGGCGTTGCCAGTGAAGCAAATATAAAAGAAAAACTTATCGCCCCGTCAAACCCAATTTTTCGAGCAATACCTCTGCCATGCGCCGGTAGGCTTCTACACTGTAACCCGCAATGTGCGGCGTAACAATGACGTTGGGTTGCGAGGTGAGAAAAGACAATTGTTCTTTTTCTGTTTCGGTATAAGTAGAAAGCTTTTCGTTCTCCAGCACATCAAGTCCCGCGCCGGCAATGGTTTTGGCCTTTATCGCGTTGATGACGGCCGCCGTATCGGTAACGGCGCCGCGGCAAGTGGTAAGAAAAAAAGGCTGTTTTTTGAACTTGCTGAAGAAGGCATCGTTGGCATAATGATAAGTTTCATCTGTAAGTGGAATGTGAAGGCTGACAACATCGGCCTGCTCGACAATTTCTTCAAGGTTTGCTTCTTTCGCGTAGCCGTGGCTAAAACTCTTTTTGTATTTATCGCAAGCCAAAACCTTCACGTCAAAACCGGCAAGGCGTTTGGCAAACTGCGAACCCGTGTTGCCGTAACCAATAATGCCCACGGTTTTTCCACTAAGTTCAAGGCCGCGGTTTTCGGCGCGAAGCCAGCGGCCTTCTTTCACTTCGTTGAACGAACGTGAAATGTTGTTCATTAGATTCAGCAGCAAACCCAAGCTGTGTTCGGCCACGGCATTGCGGTTGCCTTCGGGTGTGCTGATGAGGCGAATGCCTCGTTGTACGGCGTAGTCTTCGTCAATCAATTCCATGCCGCTGCCGAGGCGTCCAATCCATTGAAGCGAAGTAGCGGCATCAAGCAAAGGCTTGTCAATTTTTGTTCGCGTGGTTAGCACGAGGCCGTTCACGTCACCAATGATATTTCTTAATTCATCGTAAGTGATGGCGGGACGGTAAGCCACATCGTAACCGTGGCGCATAAAAGTTTCAACGAGAACTTCGTGAGCGGGAGCGGCGATGATGATTTTCATATTTGTTAGATAACTGATGGCAGATGACCGATGGCAGAGGTTTGTAGTTGGTGGTTTGTTGTTTGTAGTTTGTAGTTCTCTTCGAACAACAACCAACGGCCAACTACTACCATCCGTCATCTGCCATCCGTCATCCTGTAGCTTAATAGAGCAAAATCTTCGATGCTTAGTTGCTCGGCGCGTTTATTAAAAATTTCATCCTGCAAAACTTCGGAAGTAAACAGTCCTTTGCAGGCATTGCGCAAGGTTTTCCGCCGCTGGTTAAAAGCGGTCTTTACCAAATTGAAAAAGGTCTTGCGACTTTTTATGTTTAGCGCCTCTTTTCGCGGCGTCAGCCGAATGACACCGCTTTTGACTTTGGGCGGCGGATTAAAACTGTTCTCGCTTACGTCGAACAAATATTCCACGTTGTAAAAAGCCTGTACCAAAACAGACGTAACGCCGTAAACTTTGTTGCCTTCTTTTGCCGCCACCCGCTGCGCCACTTCTTTTTGAAACATGCCCACCACGCAAGGCACGTCTTCGTGCCATTTCAATATTTTAAAAAGAATTTGGGTAGAGATGTTGTACGGAAAATTGCCAACCACGGTGAAGGCTTCGTCAAAAGGCTTGTCAATGTCCAAAAAACTTTGGTGGATGATTTTGTCTTCCAAAACAGGATACGTCTTTTTCAGGAAGACAACTTTTTCGTCGTCTAATTCAACGGCTTTGAAATTTATGTTTGGGATTTGAAGAAGATATTTTGTTAACGCACCGCCGCCGGGACCGACTTCCAATAAATTATTAAAGGAACATTTGGTCAGTTCTTCTACAATGCGCCGGCAAATGTTTTCGTCTTTTAAAAAATGCTGCCCCAGCGATTTTTTCAGCGTGTACATGAAACAAATGTACCTCCAAACTACCTAAAGGGGCTTATGGCGCTCAAAGCATAAAGCGTCTTACGAATCGCAACGCCTCTAACCGTAGAAGCCGGAGGCGTTTTGTGTTATAGGATAGGTTGTGTTGTAAACGACCGAAGCCCCTTTAGGGGGTATATTTGCGCCCATGAGCACCACAGCAAAACCCGTCATTGGCATCTCGTGCGGCGACATCAACGGCATCGGTCCCGAAGTCATCATTAAAACTTTTTCCGACCACCGGCTTTTGGAGCATTGCACGCCGGTGATTTTTGGTTCGGCCAAGCTGCTGAATTTTTACCGCAAAGCCGTGGGCGATGCGCATTTTAATTACCAGGCGGTAAAAGATTTTTCACGCATCGGTCCCAAGCAGATTAACCTCATTCATTGTTGGGAAGAAGAAGTCGTTATCAATCCCGGACAACTGAGTGAAGCCGGCGGCAAGTACGCGGTGAAGTCTTTGCTGATGGCAGCCGAAGCGCTCAAGGCCGGGCACATTCAGGGTTTGGTCACAGCACCCATTCACAAAAAAAACGTGCAGGGCGATGACTTTCGTTACACCGGCCACACGCCTTTTTTAAAAGACATTGACGGCGCCAAAGATGTGCTCATGATTCTTTACGACCCAAACCTTCGCGTGGCTTTGGTAACGGAACATTTGCCCATTAAAGACGTGGCGCAAAGCATCACCAAAGAAACCATTCTCTCCAAGCTGAATCTCTTAAACCAAAGTCTTCGCCGCGACTTTGGCATTGACAAGCCGAAGATTGCCGTGCTGGGATTGAACCCACACGCAGGCGACGAAGGCCTGATTGGCGACGAAGAAGAAAGGCTGATTATTCCAGCTATTAAAGAAGCAAAGAACAAGATGATGGTGTTCGGTCCCTTTAGTGCCGACGGCTTTTTTGCGCGAGCCTCGTACACAAAATTTGACGCGGTGTTGGCCATGTACCACGACCAGGGACTGGTGCCGTTTAAAACCATTGCCGGCGGTGGCGGCGTAAATTATTCCGCGGGCCTGAGCTTTGTGCGCACCTCGCCCGACCACGGAACGGCCTTTGACATTGCAGGCAAGAACGAAGCCGATTCAACGTCGTTTACAACGGCAGTATTTGAATGTATTGACATCATCAACCGCCGCAGAGATTATGAAGACCGCACAAAAAACCCCTTGCGGAAAATAACGGCGGAAGTGTTGAAGAACGTGGTGGATGAAAGGATTGAAGAATAATTTTTATTAAACAATACTTCGTTTGTAGCTACATCAGGCGTAAAGAAAAACCCCGGTAAAGCCGGGGTTTTTTATTGTTATATCTTCTTGCCTTTCTTAATCTCTTCCAGCATCTCCTTCACCGCTCTTTCCAACTGCGGGTCTTTTCCGCTCAATACGGACTTGTAATCGTTCTGCACTTTGATGTCCGGTTCGAGTTGCAGGTTCTCTGTTGGACGACCTTCTTTACCGATGGTGGCAATCATCGGAATGCCAAACACAATCGTCGGGTCAATCTGCGTTTCCCACCAAACGGCCGTGCCGGTGCCGGCCACAGGCATGCCAATCAGTTTGCCGATGCCCAATTGATGATAAGCATAAGGGAAAATAAAAGCATCCGAATAATTGCTTTCACTCATAAGCACCGTTGAAGGAGCGGTCCATTTGTTGCGCGGCTCACCCGATGTTGCAATGGCGCCTTGGGGCGAGAAGTCCAGATACTTTTTACCGCTTAAGAAAGTTACCAAATCATCGTGCAGCCAGCCGCCGCCGTTGAAGCGTGTATCAACAATCAGGGCTTCCTTGCCTACTGCTTTGCCAAGCGCTTCTTCGTACACCGTGCGGTAGCTGTTGTCGTTCATGCCCTGGATGTGAATGTAACCAACCTTGCCGCCTGAAAGTTCTTCAACCTTTTTGCGGTTGTTGTTCACCCAGCGTTGATACAACAGGTTTTGCTCTTCGCCTTGCGAGATGGGTTTTGTTGTTTCGTCCCAACGTTGCTTCGTTTCAGGATCGTACAAACTCAAAAGAACGTTCTTGCCGGTTTGGCGATTGAGCATGCGAGACCAATCCATGTTCTCAACGATTTCTTCACCGTTGATCTTTTCAATCACCACGCCTTTTTTGATTTTGGTTTTGGCGTTGGTGAACGGACCGTTCTCAATCACTTCCATCACCTTCACGCCATTGCCGTCATACGTTTCATCGTACAACAAACCGAGAGAAGCAGTGGCATCGCCGGTTTGCGGACCGCCCGCCGCGGCAGGCGAATAACGTCCACCCGTGTGCGATGCGTTCAACTCGCCGAGGAATTCGCTGAGCAGTTCCTGGAAGTCGTAGTTGTTGTTAATGTGCGGGAGGAACTTGGCGTACTCGCTGTGGAAGCCCGCCCAATCAATGCCGTGAATTTTCGGGTCGTAAAATTTCTTGGACACTTGGCGGAAGGCGTGGTCGAAAATGTATTCACGTTCTTTATCGGCACGCAACACCATTTCGCCGTTTACAACAACGGGTGCAATGCGGCTGCTTTCCGCGTCTACTTTTACAATCTTGCCGTCGCTTACCACAAACAAACTCTTGCCGTCTTTGCTCACGTCCATGCCGCCGGGACCACCGTCCATCTTTGCAATGAGCTTGGTTTCTTTTGTACGCGGATTGGTCATCCAGAGATCATAACCTTTCTCCATGCGGGCAATGAAGTAAAGCTTCTCGCCGTCGTTGCTCAGCATGTAATCCGAAATGTTTCCTGAGTTAATAGTCAGACGCAGTTTTCGGTTGTCAAGTCCTTCAAGGTTTGGTTCCCAGCCTTTTTTCGGAGGTGTCACGCTGAGCTTTGTCGAAGCGTTGTTTGATGTGTCTTTTTTTGCTTCTTCTTTTTCCTTGTCTTCTCTTTCTTTCGCCAACGCAAATTCATCCTTCGTCAGTTTGAATTTATCGTAAGCTTCCTGGTCAAAGAACATCGCGTAAACGTCTACTTCTCTGGCACCTTGAAAGGCCAAGGGCTTCTTTCCGTCGCGGTCTGTTGTCCACAACAAAGCCTTGCCGCCAAAAGCCCATTTAGGTTGACCGTCGAAGAAACCGCTTTGTGTGAGGTTCTTGCGTTCGCCGCTGCCATCAGCCTTCATCATGGCTACTTCGGATGAACCCCAACGGCCTTCAGCGGAGTTAAAGGTTATCCATTTTCCATCGGGCGACCATTGGTAATACTGATCGCCATCAGCGTAAGAAAAGTTCACGCCTTTGGGAACGATGGTGCGGCTTTTTTTGGTAACAAGATTATAAACCTTCAACAGGTTTCGCTCTTCGAGGTAAGCAATCTCTTTTCCATCCGGCGAAACCTCGGGCTGAAATTCATCGGCGTCCGTGGCAATCACCGGTTCTTCTTTAATGACGGTTGATGTGTAGAAATAAGGTTCTTCTTTTCTTTCGATAGAAGCTTTGTAAATGTCCCAACTGGCCCCGCGTTCCGAAGCGTAATAAAGCGTTCTTCCATCGGGACTGAATTCAACGGTGCGTTCTTGTTGCGGTGTGTTGGTAATGCGTTTGGTGATGCCGCCTTCAACCGAGGTTACGAACACTTCGCCGCGCACCACGAAAGCAATTTCTTTCCCGTTGGGCGAAAGCGCCGTTTGTGTTACGCCGGTGTTGACGGGCAGAATTTTTTCATCACGGCCGCGTGTGTCGGTGTTGATGATGACCGAAACTTTTTGCGGCGCACCGCCGTCTTTCATCGTGTACAATTCGCCATCATAAGTGAAGCAAAGCGTGCCGTCGGCCGAACGCGAAAGATGGCGCACCGGATGCGTTTTCATTTTCGACACCTGCGTTACGCTTGCATTACCGCCAACAACGGCTTTGTAAATGTTTTGCGAGCCGTCTTTTTCGCTCAGGTAATAAATGGTGTTGTCATCGCCGCCCCAAACCGGTTCGCGGTCTTCGCCTTCGTAGTTCGATAGTTGAACGTATTCGTCTTTCTTGATGTCGTACATCCAGATGTCTCTTGTCACCGCTGATGTGTGGTGCTTGCGAGCCGCGTCTTCGTAGCCTTTTCTATCTTGGAAAATGATTTTGTCGCCTTTTGAATTGTAGTGCGCAAACTCGGCGCCGGCCGAATTGAACATCACCGAACGTCCACCGGTAACGGGCACTTTGTAAAGTTTCTGAAACAGTCCGCGTTGCGGAAAACGTGCCGAGGTATAAACGTCATTTCGGGCCGTACCGAACAAAACCGATTTGCCGTCGGGAGTAAAATCATAGGGATAATCATTGGCCGAATTAAACGTTAAACGTTTCGCATCGCCGCCAGTTGCGGGCATGATGAACACGTCGAAATTGCCAAAGCGATCAGAGGCGAAGGCCAGCCATTTTCCGTCCTTGCTCCAGACGGGCATGTAATCGTAAGCTTCGTGAACGGTGAGCGGCACGGCTTCGCCACCCGTTGAAGGCAGTTTGTACAAATCGCCTTTATAACTAAAAACGATTGTCTTGCCATCGGGCGAAATAGACGGATAGCGAATCCACAGTGCGTTGTTTTGCGCAAAGCCCGCTGCGCTCAACAGCAAAGCCGCTGCAAAAAGCAGTCTTCTCTTCATGGTGGTTTGTTTAGTTTTGAAATGGGAGAACGCACTAAAGTTATTGAAGAGCGAACATGGAAAAAATAAATTTTGAAGAGCGGCTGATGCGCCACAGGAGCGAGTTTGCGCGGGTTGTGCCCTTTGAACCGGAGGATAAATTGCTGCGGATGGATTTTACGTCTGCGAACAAAGATTTGACAGACGAAATATTGAACGATACCAACCGATTCATTCAATACATCAACAAGAAATTAAGCGATGCCGGTGCGAAGTACGGGATTGGCGGCTATGATGAAAACCGGACGATTTATAGGCGAAGCGAAATATTCGGCCCATCCCCAACAACTACTCCACCTGTGGACGATGGTGCTAAAGCCCCTTCCCCGTGGGAAGGGGAAGAAGATGCTGAATCGTTAGTTGAAGAAGATACAGTTGGCTATAGACATGCAGACCCTTGTTTATACCCTTTGTTGAAAGAGTATGCTTTACAGAATCGCAATGTGCCAACGCAGGCAGAAGAGGTACTTTGGAATGCGCTCAAAACAAAAAGTCTGAGTGTTTACAAATTTCGACGGCAACACATCATTGATAAGTTCATTGCTGATTTCGTTTGCTTAAAAAGACAATTGGTGATAGAAGTGGATGGTCTTATTCATCAATTACCGAATAATAAAGACAGTGATGAAATGCGAACAACCATTTTATCCGAACGCGGGTTCAGCGTTGTTCGATTCAGCAATGATGAAGTATTGTATCAATTGGATAGTGTACTGTCAAAAATTCTTGAAGCATTGGAACAAAAAGTTGTCGTTCTAACGCCTATTGAAACAGAAATACCAAAACAAACATTGGACTCGTCCAAAAGCATGGGTCCGTGTTCAGATGGCCTTCCTACCGGGAAGGTCGGGATGGGCCGCTCATTACATTTGGGCATTGACATCTGGGGTAAGCCGTACACTAAAGTAATTGCCCCGCTCAACGGCATCGTTCACAGTTTCGCTTTTAACAACGCTTACGGCGACTACGGCGCAACGATTATCCTTACACACAATTTAGAAGGGGAAAGCTTTCATACTTTATACGGTCATCTTAGTTTGAACTCACTTAAAAATTTGCACGAAGGCGATGTCGTAAAAAAAGGCGATGTGTTTTGTGAATTCGGCATTCCTTTCGAAAACGGCCAATGGCCGCCGCACCTGCATTTTCAAATCATCAAGGACATGCAAGGCATGAGAGGCGATTATCCCGGCGTGTGTGCGTTGAGTGAAAGAGAGAAGTACTTGACCAATTGTCCCGATGCTGACATCGTGCTGAACATGATGCGTTACGCCGGTTAATGTTCTTTTTTTATTGTCCCGCTTCGCAGCAATGCCTATATTTAAAAAGCAATTCGCTCCCTGAAGACTGCTCTCGCTTAAACCCGGCGCTAAACTTTTCTCTCACTAAAACCACAATTATGGCAGTCAACATCATCGAAACAATCAAGGGCTATCTTACACCTGACCTCATTTCCAAAGCAAGCAACATGCTGGGCGAAAGCGAAAGCGGCGTTTCCAAAGCTTTGTCGGGGCTTGTGCCAGCCGTATTTGGCGGATTGATTTCAAAAGCCACGTCAGGCTCCCAAGCCGGTGCCAACGAAGTGCTGGCTTTATCGAAAGAAAGTTACCAAAGCGGCTTCCCGGGCAGCATTACCAACATGTTAAGCGGTGGTTTGCTTACCGGCGGTGCTAGCATGTTGGAAAACTTTTTCGGTAACAAGCTTCAATCCATCATCGGTGCCATTGCTTCGTTTGCGGGCATTAAGAACTCGTCGGCACACTCGCTGTTCAACGTGGCTACACCGCTGGCAACGGGTGCTTTGGGAAAGCATGCCATGGAGAATAACCTCGATGCAAACGGTCTGTCGTCTTTTCTGCAAAGCCAAAAGGCAAACGTAGCGGCTATGTTGCCAGCGGGCTTAAGCGGCGTATTGGGTTTGAGTGGTTTAACCAGCAGTATGTCACCGGTAGGCAGCGAAGCAAAACAAACGGTAAGCGGTACCACCACTTATGCAAAAGATACGTATGAGCGCAAAGGCGGCACTAATTGGCTTGTGTGGATTTTGTTGCTGGCCGGCGCAGCCGCCTTGCTTTGGTTTCTAACCAGGGGTTGTAATAACGAGAGCAAGAGCACGACGACAGGAGACAGCACAACCATGACCACAATACCGTCCGACACATCCACGAAGATGGCGCCATCTCCTGCAATGCCGTCACGCGAAAGCATGAAAGTAAAGTTGGCCGACGGCACGGAAATCAATGCCTTTAAAGGTGGCGTGGAAGATCAGTTGGTGGCGTGCCTGAACGACGCTTCCTGCGCTGCGGGCAAAGACAAGTGGTTTGATTTTGACAACATCAACTTTAAAACCGGCAGTGCCATGCTTACCGATTCAAGCGCCGCGCAAGTAAGCAATATTGTAGCCATACTCAAGGCCTATCCGAAAGCCAAAATCAAGATTGGTGGCTATACCGATAAAACCGGGAATGCAGACGCCAACAAAAAGCTAAGCCAGCAACGTGCGGATGCTGTAATGAACGCTATCAGGACAGGCGGTGCCAATGCCGCTCAATTAGTGGGCGCAGAGGGCTACGGTTCTGAATTTGCAAAAGTGGATGCTTCCGCTTCGGATGAAGCGAGAAGAGTGGACAGACGGATTGCGGTGCAGTTACGAGAGAAATAACAATGAGCGAAATAGAACGAAAAGAGGAAAGGGCTCGTTAACCCTTTCCTCTTTTTATTGTAGCAACAACTCAGAATTTTAATAGCTTGAACGCATGGCTCCACTGATTTTGTAGAAAGCCCGGAATGCACCACAAAATACACAGCGGTTCAATGGCTCTTGCTGCTTCTACCGTACCCATGTCTGCGGTTTCCCAACCAAAAGCATTCAGAATGTCCGTAACCGTGTGCTTGGCGCCGCTATCGTTCCCGCAAATAAACATCGTTGGTCTTCCTTCCTTAAACTGCGGTTTGTACATCAGCGCATTGCCCACGCTGTTGAAGGCTTTTACAAATCGGGCATCGGGATAAGATTTCTGCAGTCTTTCCATAAGCGAGTCATCAAGACTTGTGAAGAATTTCAACACGCCGTTTACCGGTGGTTCTTTGGCAATGGGATTAGTGGCGTCAATTACAACCTTGCCTTTTAAATTTTGGGCACCGCTTTGTTGCAAGGCTTCTTCGGCCACAGCACCGGCAACGGCCAATACCAACACATCTCCAAAAGCAGCGGTTTCAGAAAACAAACCCGTTTTGCCCTTAGGATTTTCTTCCTGCCATTTCACCACTTCATCTTTCGACACACCTCTTGTGCCCAGCATTACTTCATTATTTTCTTTCAAAAAGGCAGTAGCCAGCACACGGCCTACGATGCCTGATCCAATAATTCCGATTTTCATGTTGCTTGGTTTGTTGAGTAATTAAGATGCGTTATAAGCGCCGGCAAACTCTTTCGCGAAGTCCTCCAACTTGGTTTTGCCAAATTGTTGCGGACGATTTTTCATGTACTCTTCCGCCATTTCACCGCTTCGCATTGAAGCTCCCATTTCCACGTATTTCCTGCTCATTTCTTCCGGCATGCCGGCTTGTGTTAGTCCACCGTAGGTTTGCTCATCGGTAAATTCAACCCAGGGCAAATCCGGTTTGCCTACGGCCGAACCCAGCACTTTTGCCACGTCGCCTGTGCTTCTTTCGTCGCTGGCCAAATAACGGACCGAGTGTCCTTTGAAAGAAAGATTCAACAGTTCTTCGGCCGCTGCTGCAGCAATATCTGCAGGGTGGGAAAGAACCATCTCGGCTTTATCATTGCCATAGTTGCCACCAATAATATTCATCCCTTTTATCATGGATAAATTCCCGTAGAAATTGATGTAGAAAAAGCCGGGTCGAAGATGGAGAACGTTCACGCCTTCAAGTTTGTTCAACTCTTCTTCGGCAAGATGCAAGCCGCTCACCGGTCCACAGCCTTCGGGCAGATGCGCACCAACGCTGCTAAGGTTTACGACGTACTTGATGTTGTTTGCGCGAATGGCTTCGGCGTAATTAGCCGCAATTTTTGCATAACCTTCAAGCGGGCCTGCGGCATATTGCGGTGGAATCATTGTGTAAGCAGCATCTGCTTCAGCAAATGCTTTCTTTAAAAATTCTGCATCTTCAACAGAGCCGATAGCTGCCTTGATGCCTTTGTCGGTCAATGGTTTTAAGTTTTCAGGATTCCGGCCAATAACTGTCACGTTGTGGCCTGCGGCCAAAAGCGTTTCGGCAAGCGGTTTGGTGATGTGGCCTGCGCCACCGGTAAGAACGTACTTCATGATGGTTGGTTTTATTTATTTGTATATACAAGTTGAGAAATAAAAAATTTTAATTGTCTAATTTGTCGGCGATTCTCGCCAAATCTTTTACAAGTTTGTTGCTTTCTTCTTTTCCTAAAATACGGGAATAAGCCTCCCAAAATCCCTTCATGCAAGCAGCCAGTTTTGGCTGCAATTCTTTTGCTTTTGGGGTGGGATAAACGTTTGTCAGTTTACCTTCCGTGGTACGAATGACCAGTTTTTTTCCTTCCAGCTTTTCAATAAGACGCGTGATGGTGCTGGGTTGCAACTGCAGGTGCTCGGCAAGAGCCGTTGGTTGAATCCCGGGTTCTTCCAGCACCGCAATAAGCAGGTAAGCGTGGCTCGGAGAAAGGGCAACTTTCTTCCAGCTTTCATTAGCCAGTTTCTCTACCTTCCGGGCCAAAGCGGCTGAGGTGAAGTAAAGACATTGGGCGTATTTACTACAAGAAGTTTTCATGAACAGAAATAAAGGTAAGATCTCTTTATTTGCATATACAAATAAATTTTTAAAAGGCTTTCTTAACAAACGCAACGGCGGCCATTTTGTATATTTACAGCATGTCCAATCCAAATTTAACGGCTGCAAAAGAAGGCCTTTCGCCGGTAGAAAAAGAGTTTGAAAACGGCATTCGCCCGCAGCAGATTGAAGAGTTTTCCGGCCAGCCGCAGATCATCGAAAACCTGCGCATTTTTATCAAAGCCGCCAAGCTGCGCGGCGAGGCGCTTGACCATGTTTTGTTTCACGGTCCTCCGGGTTTGGGTAAAACAACGCTGTCGCGAATTGTCTCGAACGAGCTTGGCGTGAACATTAAAGAAACATCGGGTCCGGTGATTGAAAAGCCCGGCGATCTTGCGGGTCTGCTCACGGGCTTGCAACCCAACGATGTTTTGTTCATTGATGAAATCCATCGCCTAAGCACTGTGGTTGAAGAATACTTGTATTCGGCTATGGAAGATTACAAGATTGACATCATGATTGACAGCGGGCCGAATGCGAGAAGCATTCAGATCAATCTTAATCCCTTTACGCTGATTGGTGCAACCACAAGAAGCGGTTTGCTCACGGCGCCGCTGCTTTCCCGCTTTGCCATCAAATCACGATTGGAATATTACGATGCCGAAACGCTAAAGAAAATCATTCTTCGCGCCGCGCACATTTTAAACGCCGACATTTCTACTGATGCCGCAGCGGAAATATCACGCCGCAGCCGTGGTACACCGCGTATTGCAAACGGACTTTTGCGAAGAGTTAGAGACTTTGCACAGGTCTTAAATGATAGCACCATTGACATCGGCATTACCAAACACGCGTTAAGAGCTTTGAACGTTGACGAACATGGCCTGGACGACATGGACAACCGCATCCTTACCGCCATTATCGAAAAGTTCAAAGGCGGGCCTGTGGGTATTACCACAATTGCTACGGCTGTGGGCGAAGAAGCCGGAACGTTGGAAGAAGTATACGAGCCGTTCTTGATTCAGGAAGGTTTTCTGATGCGTACACCAAGAGGAAGAGAAGTAACGGCGAAGGCTTATGCGCATTTGGGAAAGACGCCACCGCTGCACGGCGCCACGGGAAATTTGTTTGGCGGAATTGCCTGAGATACCAATTTATAATAAGAAATGTGCAACAAGCAACGGAGCGTTCTGTTTGCCAAATTGCTCATTGTTTATTGTTTCAAAGTTCCTTCTCCATCACGTAATGCGGAATGGTAATTTCGACGAATTCCTCGCCGCTTTTTTTGTAACCCATTTTTTCGTAAAAGCCCAGGGCATTTTTGCGGGCGTGCATGGTGATGCGCTTGTAGCCGCGGTCTCTTGCCAGGTTTTCGGCAAACTGCATTAAAGCCCTGCCAATGCCTTTGCCCTGCACGTCGTTCACCACAGCCATTTGACGCAGGCGTACCGTTTGCGGGTCTTCTTCTACCAACATGCAACAGCCCAACATGCGTTCGTCTTCGTAAGCCGCCATGTGCATGTTTGTTTTTTCCTTTTCCAGCTCGTCCTGCGAAAACTGAAGCCCCAGAGGTTTTCGCAAAATCTCGTTGCGCAGCTTCAGCATTTGCTTGTATTCGTCGGTTCCGTAATCTACAATCTTTAAGGCCATGAAGATTTCGTGTTGAAGTGGTTCAATATTACGACGATTGGGCAAGACAGCCAAAGAGAAGTCAGAGGACGAAGGGATGCATAACGGAATAAACATTTAAGCCGATGACTTCGGGTTATAGTTAATGCACTGTGTCGTCTATAAAATTGTCTTTACCGAAAGGCACTTCTTTGTCGGGTAAAAAGCCTTTCGGGGCAAAAATTATTTTTATACAAAATCCTCTATTTTTGCCCCACTATAACCAAATTTTACCAATCATGTCAGACATTGCAGCAAGAGTAAAAAAGATCATCGTTGATAAGCTGGGCGTGGATGAAGCCGAAGTAACCAATGAAGCTTCTTTTACCAACGACTTGGGCGCCGACTCTCTGGACACCGTTGAATTGATCATGGAATTTGAAAAAGAATTCAACATTTCCATCCCGGACGAACAAGCTGAAACCATCACCACGGTTGGACAAGCCGTCTCTTATCTTGAAGAACACGCAAAGTAATTTCCGTTCTTGCAAAAGAGCACCATACCATTCCGCCTTCATGTTCCCGCAACAGAAGGCGGTTTTATCTTGAAGAAGAAAGTCAAAGTCAAAAGTAAAAAGCAAGAAAAGAACCTTCAGCTTTGATGCCCTTTTTGAATTTTGCCTTTTTACTTTTGACTTTTCATACTATATGAGCGCAGGAAAAACCATCGAACTCAAACGCGTCGTCGTTACCGGCATGGGGGCCCTTACACCACTGGGCAACACCATCACAGAATATTGGAACAATTTGCGGAATGGCGTAAGCGGTTGCGACTACATTACTTTGTTCGACGCGTCGAAGTTTAAGACGAGGTTTGCCTGCGAGATCAAAGGCTTTGATCCCATCAGCTTTTTGGACAGAAAAGAAGCCCGCAAGCTGGATCGCTTTTCGCAAACGGCCATCGCCGCTTCCGACCAGGGCGTGCAGGACGCAGGCATTGATCGGAACAATGTAGATGTTGATCGGGTTGGCGTTGTGTTTGCCTCCGGTATTGGCGGCCTCATTACCTTCCAGGAAGAAGTACTCAATTTTGGCAAAGGCGACGGTACGCCGCGCTTCAATCCTTTCTTCATTCCCAAAATGATTTTGGACATCGCAGCCGGACACATCTCCATGCGTCACGGTTTTCGCGGGCCCAACTTTGCCGTGGTAAGCGCCTGCGCATCGAGCACAAACGCCATGATGGAATCCTTCAACCTCATTCGCATGGGCAGGGCTGACATCATCATTACCGGCGGCGCTGAAAGCGTGGTGAGTGAAGCGGGTGTGGGCGGATTCAATGCGATGAAAGCGCTGAGCGAACGAAACGACGATCCTAAAACCGCCTCGCGTCCGTACGACAAAGACCGTGATGGTTTTGTAATGGGCGAAGCGGCTGGCGTGCTCGTTTTTGAAGAACTGGAACACGCCTTAAAAAGAGGCGCCAAAATTTATTGCGAAATTGCCGGTGCTGGCGCTACGGCTGATGCGCATCACTTGACGGCTCCGCATCCCGAAGGCTTGGGTGCCAAGAACGTAATGATACAAGCCCTGGCCGATGCGGACATGCAGGCCTCCGACATTGATTACATCAATACACACGGAACCTCTACGCCGCTGGGCGACGTGGCCGAAGTAAAAGCCATCGTTGACGTCTTTGGCGAACATGCTTTCAACTTAAACATCTCTTCTACAAAATCCATGACCGGCCATTCCTTGGGTGCGGCGGGCGCCATTGAAGCCATTGCCTGCATCATGGCCGTACAGAACGACGTTGTTCCGCCGACTATCAATCACTTTACCGATGATCCCGAATTGGACCCGCGCCTGAACTTCACTTTTGGCGAAGCGCAAAAGCGTGTAGTGAACGCAGCGCTTAGCAACACCTTCGGCTTTGGCGGCCACAACGCCTGCATGATCTTTAAGAAGTACAAGTAATCCTTCCTTTGCTTTCTTTTCCAGTATTTGTTTGCCTGCGGCAGAAAGGACCGTGCAGCGAATTCTTTTTCTCAACAAAGCATTTAATTACTTCACACCAGCGGCGAGCCGGATGAATTTATTCGGCTAAATGTCTATCTTCACGACACTCTCTGAAATCGCTTTTATCCTGCCCGAATCTGTCAACATTAATTCTGGCTTATGAATAAAGTTTTATCAGACCAAAGCGACTGGGACGAACTGCTTGAATTTATTTCCGAAAAGCAGGTAACGCCCATCATCGGAAAAGAAATCTACCAGTTTACCGAAGCCGATGCACTCATTCCCTTCGACGATTACTTATCGGCGCAATTGCTAAAGTCGAGCAACGTTAGCGGCGTGTCGCTGCAATTAAACGAAGCCGTGAGTTACCTGGTAAATGAGCGGCGTATGAAGCCGATGGACGTAACGCGAAAATTAAAAGCGCTTGTAAAAGAAGTTGGCTTTGAATTTCCGCTGCTTACCTCACTGTTGCAGATAACCGATTTGCAATACTTCATCAACACCTCGGTGTACAACAACGTGCTGGAACAAAAGCTGCGCGACGTGCGAAAGGTGGAACCCACGTCCATCAACTTTTCCATTAACGAACCTTTCTCCGATTGCGAAGATTTGGAAAAGCTGAAACAGCCTTTTGTCTTTAACGTATTTGGTTCGCTGCTGCACACGGTAGATGCGGCGCTTAGCGAAGAAGACATGCTGGAATACACAGGTTATTTTAAAGAAAAAATGAGTGGCGCGGCCAACATCATCAATGCCTTGCGCAATCACAACCTCTTGTTCATCGGTTGTGCTTTTCCCGATTGGATGGTTCGCTTCATCTTGCGCTTGCTTTCCAACGAACCGCTGCACGAATGGGGCGTTCGCCGGAACATTGTTGTGGTGAACGACAAGTCGCCGAAACGAAAAGAGCAATTCGATTTCCTTCGCAAATACGACGCGGTAACGTACGACGGCAACACCGCTGATTTCGTGCAGGAATTAGCGGAAAGATGGAGTCAAAAAAATCCATCGGCTTTAAAAAGCAAAAAGATTTTTTTAAGTTATACGGTCAACGACAAAGAAGCGGTAGAAACAATGAAGAAGGCGTTGGAAGGCCTTCAAAACGTGACCTGCTGGTACGACAACCGCGAAATAGCGCCGGGTGATGATTTTAAAACCGAGATCGCTAAAAACATCAAGTCGGCTGATTTGTTTATTCCGCTGATTTCTGCCAACAGCCTGCAACACAAAGACGGCTACGTACAACTTGAATGGCTGACCGCCGACAACGTGGCCACCTTCCGGAGAATAGACGGCAACACGGCCAAATACCTTATGCCCGTGGTGATTGACGACACCAATCCTTACGATGCATCGGTGCCGAAATATTTTTCGGAACTCAGCATCGGCAAAGTGCCGCACGGAAATCCCGGTTCCGATTTTCTGAACCAGGTAAAAGAAACATTGCTTACCGCTTAACCACCTTTATGCCGGTACTCACAAAAGAACCCGCGACGGATGCGCCGCTCTTTATTGGACTACAATCGTACACCGAAGCACAAGCCTCTATTTTTTTCGGAAGGGATGATGAAGTGCATCGCCTCACCAACCTCATAAAAGCCAACACGCTAACGATTGTTTTTGGCAAATCGGGCACGGGCAAAACATCGTTGTTGAATGCCGGTGTATTTCCACGATTGCGTAAAGATTACTGTCTTCCCTTTCGCATTCGGCTGGAGTTTAATGACGACAGCCCTGATCTTGTCTTGCAAATAAAAAAGACACTCAAGGAAGAAATTGATAAATACGGTTTTAAGGTTGAATCGTATCCTGGCGATGAAACCTTGTGGGAGTATTTTCATCGCGAACAACTTTGGAAAAGTGTTACGCCGATTTTAATCTTTGACCAGTTTGAAGAAATTTTTACACTGGCAAAACGCAGCACACGCTTTACGAAAAAAGAACTGGATGCTTTTTGGGAAGAATTGGCCAACCTGATTGAGAACTCCATTCCTGAAAAAATCAAGGAGCGTTTTTTAGACGGAAAAGAAAACCTCGACTTTGCTTACAAAGTGCAGAAAATAAAAACGCTTTTTTCCTTTCGCGAAGAATTTCTACCCGAGTTTGAAGGCATCACGGCGCGGATACCTTCGCTTAAATATTCCCGCTTTCGCCTCTTGCCCATGAACGGCAACCAGGCTTACGAAGTGGTTACCAAAACCTGGAAGAACAACATCAACGCAGCGGAAGCCGATAAGATTGTTGAATTCTTTTCAACCGAAGAAGGCAAGCATCAGCCGTACGAATTGATGATGATTGAACCTTCGCTTTTAAGCCAGGTTTGTTCGCTCATTGAAAAGGAAAGATCGCAACAGGGCAAGGAAAAAATCTCTTCGGAATTTTTAGACAAGTACTCAAAAGAATTTATCCTTCGTTCCATTTACGACGAAGCAATGGCCGAAAGCAATGCTGCCGTGCTGAAAAGCAATAACGGCTTACCAGTGGTTTCAAAGCCGGTGAACGAATTTGCAGAAGACAAACTTATTACCGACGAAGGCTACCGCATCAAATACGCACTGAGCGAAAACGACGAAAGGATTTTGCCGGGCCTTGTCGTGTTGAGGAGTAAATATTTTGTTCGCGACGAAGGCAAGTCCATTGAACTAACGCACGACGTATTAACGCCTCTCATCAAACGAGACCGCGAAGAACGCCGCAGAGAGCTGGCATTGGCAAAAGCAAGAAAGAAGGCGAGGCAAAGACTGGCTTTTATTACGGCTTTTGCGGTATTAGCCGCAGGCGGTCTTTGGTTTTTTATTACGCACAAAGCCATACAGAAAGCGGACGAAGCCGACAAAATGGCCGCCGATCTTGGTGTGCAGATTGAGAAGAAAAATGATTCACTTGATAAAATTAACAGCACCATCAAGCAAAGAACCGACAGCCTGAACCGGCTTAAAGTGGACGAAAAAAAAGCTCCACTTGTTGGTTCCGATTCTTTGTTGCGTGTGCAGTTTCTGGCCCAAACTCAAAAGGATAGTTTGCAACTGGCTGCGTTAAACCAACAACTGGCAACGCAAAAAAAAGAAGCCGCGGCGAAGGACAGCTTAAATCGTGCGCAGTCATTTGACTTCGCCTCCACAAAAAAGAAGTCTGATTCAGCGAACCGTTCCGCAAAACAGGAGATTGCTTTCCTGCAAAAACGCCTTGCTGTTGACAGCGGCCAGTTGGCTTGGTTGCGAACAAAATACGAGGAACTGGGCAAGGCCTATCAAAACTTTCAAACCGATTATTCCGATGTCATTCGCGTCTCCAATCCAAGCCGGTCTTTCGATGCCGCTGCCGATACGGCCAGTTTAAAACTTGATTTGTATTACAGCGGCGCAAACGCAGCCAAGATGCCCGATAACCTGCCCGTCTATCTCATTCCTTACGTGGCCGCCAACAAAAAAATTATCGCTGCTGCGGAAACCTATGAGATCCGTTGCGATGAAATGAATCTTGACCGCGCAAAGGGCGGGAAACTGGCCCGCTACTTCAACGGAAACTATGTGTTTCTGAACGTACCGCCCGGAAGATATTTCATCAAGATTTGCGCTTACTACGGCGGTTATTATTCCTACACAAAAACAGCAAGTGGAAACGTTACGGTGAAGTTAGATGCCTCACCACCGATACGGTAGCGAGGATGTGAGACCCTTCGACAAACTCAGGACAGCCTAAACCCAAGACAAACGTAATGTGAGACGGGAGTGAACTACGGTTTAAAAGTTTCTTCGGTTTCACATTCGGCGTTCGGCGTTTCACATTTCAATTGTACCATTTGATGGCGTAATACGTACACGGTTCGCTGCCGGTATTTACAACGTTGTGTGGCACGTTGGGCCGAAGCAACATGACATCGCCAGCCGATACGTTTTGCTTTTCCGAATCCACGTTCAACGTTACGTTTCCCGTTAACAAAACCATCATTTCTTCGGTACGGTGCGTATGCGTTGGATGACTTTCCACACCGGGTTTTAAAGTAGTGGCGTGAACTTCAAAACGAGGAAACATCGAAGAAGGCCGGTCAAACACCGGTCGCGATTCGCCTTTGTAGGTCTTCTTCATGGGCAGTTCATTCCAGTCTTTTATCAACGAGCCGCCGCCTTCTTTGCCGCGTTTAATATTTACCGGCGATGCGGCCATAAACGTAAGCACGCAATACATTGCAGGTTTATCGGAAGCATTTTGAAACTGTTGCTTATCGCCGGCTTCAATCAGTACGATGCTTGACGGCCCAAGGGTTTTGCTGCTGTCGTTAATAGTTACTTTCAAGAGTCCTTGTTTCACAATGATGATTTCTTCGCGGTCATTATAAGCCTGCAACGGGTGATTGGTTTGTCCTGCACCAAGCGAGGAGGTATGAATATTCAGCCTGACTAAATCGGTAGTGCTGCCTTTTAAAATTGTTCGGCTTTCGCGGCCATTGCTTTGTGTAACAGGATATTTGTTCCAGGGATAAACGCCGGAAGGAAGCGAATCTGTTTGCGCATTTGCGGCGAGCATAAAAAGTAAGAGCAACGAAGACAACATTATTTTCATAAGCGTGAACGATAAAGAGGAAAGGTAGAAAATTGTTTGTTTAAGCTTGCGCCGATTGCACCGGAATTTACGCCAACGAGAACGGAGCCTTGCAAGGCTCCGTTGTAAATTTTATTTATCAAACAGACTTAGTTCGATGCTTTGTCTTTTTTCTTTTTGTCGTCGGCAATTTTTTGAAGCGCATTTACCGAGCTATTAAAGAAGGGATATTTTTCCAAGGCCATGGTGTAATATTTTTCGGCGTTGGCAACGTCGCCTGTGGTCAGATAAAACTCGGCCATCGAGTCGTAAGCGTTGGGGCCATCGGGGTTTAACTCAAGGTATTTTTCAAAATTCTTTTTGGCCATTTCGTTGTCTTTCTTCTCCTGCATGTAGTAGTAAGCGATGATGTTGTACATGGAGCCGTTTTGCGGAAATTTTTTTATGTAGTCTTGTGCGGCGGCAAACTGTTCTTCAGGCGTGGCGCGGCTAACTACATAGAAGTGCCCGATCATGCCGCCGTCGGGAAACATCTCGTGCAGTTTGGCCCAGGTTGCGCGATTTTTTTCGCCTTTGTTGGCCGGATCAACAATGGAGGCCAGCAACTTTTCGCCCTCTGATTTGTCGCCGGCACTTTTAAAAGCTCTTTCGGCAAAAGCCTTTTTGGTTTCGCCGGCGGTAAGATTCGCCATGAAGACAAGTGCCACGGTAAAATCGGGATCAAGCTTTAACGCGGCGGAAAGGTCCTGGTAGGCTTGTTCCATTTCAATATTCATGAAGTGGTTGATTCCGTTGCCGGCCAATTCCTTTGCTACTTCCGACTTAGTAGTCCAGGCCATTGTTTTTTTACCCGTTTCTTTGGCGGCAACCTGTTTTACTTGTGCGTTGATGGAGGAAGAGAACAGCAGGCAGAAAAACATGACGAGCATGCTCAGTGAGTTTTTTTTCATACAGAAATTTTTAATCGTTAAAAAAGAGAGCAGTCATTAAAGGGCGGAGTGGGTGTGAATGGAGATATAAAAGGTACGACTTTTTGTTTGTGGTTGTTGTGGATGTTCTTCGGATGAGCTTCCGAACGAAGAGCAAATTGAAGAGTACTTCGCATGAACCACTATCCCGTTTTAAAATGAGTCGTGCGGTACTTGTAGGGACATGCCAAGGGCATGTCCTGACGCCGGACTTGTATACAACCAAACCGTAAATGGCATTACACGCTGGTAAGTGTCGTATTAATTTTTTACGGAGGCCGCAGGATAGACTTATCTAAAAAGCAATACCCGTTGGCGCGGACGCCAACGGAGGCAATAGACCACAGGAAGAGTGGGCATTAATACGGAAACGTATTTTCAATGATATTATGTATTCTCGCATAAATACGAAATGTTTCAATGATTTCAGTCGAGCTTTTTGTCAAGCCATCAACTATTATATACTCCTTAGACGTGCGCTTCTCTGAAATATTAAAAGCTTTAAATTCGAATTCAAACTCAATCTTTATAAAATATTTTTTTCTGTTAGAATCATCAAATAAAAAACCTATTGAATAGCTTTTTATTTCATTCCAACGGTAGGTGGAATTGCATTTATAACTTGAATTGTAGTGCTCAACCAAATCATCATTTATCCGAAGCGCAACTTTTTTAACTTGAATGGAAATCATAATTATAGATAAGACCAAAAGCGCAACGCAAATGAAAAGAATGGCAGAAATACTTTGCTTACTCAACAGATCTTTCTCAGATCCATATGAATAAATGCAAAAGGCAATTATTAGTATCAATACAGATGAACAACCAATCAAGCTAGAAGGTTTGCTTCTTGCTTCAAGCCCTTTCATTTTTAGGTTTTATGTTTGTTTTACACTGAAAATAAATCTCATCGGATTTAAAATCCCTGCACCGATTTTTCTTTCTTCTCTTCCTCCACTGCTTTATAAATCGCATCCTGCACCTTGCCTCTTATATTCATTGAACCAAGCAAATTGTTTGCTCTTGAATTATATACGCGGTTCGATAAAAACACATAAACCAAACCCGTTTTCGGATCAACCCACACGCAAGTGCCGGTAAAACCCGTATGGCCAAACGTAGCCGGTGAAGCCAGCGCGGAAGGATAAGGATAACTTGCCTTGCGTTTAATTGCTTCGTCTTTCTCGGGCTTGTCAAAACCGTAACCGCGACGAGAGATGTCGCTGTGATAAGCCGTAAACAAATCAATCGTTTCGCCTTTCAAATAACGTTCCCCGTTAAATGTGCCGCCGTTCAAAAGCATTTGATAAAGCATCGCCAAATCATAGGCATTGGAAAACAAGCCCGCATGGCCCGAGACGTTGCCAAGCATTGCTGCGCCTTCGTCGTGCACATAACCGTGCATCAATTGATGGCGGAAATAATTATCCTCTTCCGTAGGAACAATCTGCTCCAATCCAAAACGCATCCACGGTTTGAAGCCGGTACTTGCCATGCCCATCGGACCGTAGAACGTTTTTTGTGCGTATTGATCGAGTGGAAGACCACTCACGGTTTCCACGATCTTTCCCAGCAGGATAAAATCATTGTCACTGTAAACGTATTTGTGGAGAGGCCCAAGCGGACTTTGCGCAATGCGCTTCATCATCGTGTCTTCCCAATCGTTTCGCAAGAAAAGATCACGGGCAACCGGCACGGTAAAACCGGGTTTGGATGTCGTGCTGAAATATTGCGGTAAAGGTTGTTTTGTTTTTGGGTCAACGGTTTCTTTGTAAAAAACTACGTCGGGCACAAGGCCGGCTTGATGAAGAAGAATGTCGGTAAGCTTTAAACCTTCTTTATCCGAACCGCGCATGGACGGCAGATAGTCGCCAAGCGTTTTGTTCAGGTCCACCTTTTCTTCTTCGTAGAGTTTCATGATAGAAACGGTGGTGGCCGAAACCTTTGTTACCGAGGCCAGGTCGAAAACACTTTCCAGCGTCACCGGTTGCGAAGAAGAGTCAAACTCGTAACGGCCAAAAGCTTTGTGGTATTTGATCACGCCGTCCTGAATGGCAATGACCACCGCACCCGGATAAGCTTTTTTGTTGACGCCATCTTGCACGATGCTGTCAACGCTTGCAAAGGCCGGTGATGCGCCCACGGGCAAAAACTTTCCAACCGCAATGCCGGCTCCGTACGACTGATTGCAAACACTAACTGGCAGGGTTCCTTTTGCTTCAATATTGCCCGCTAAAAAATCAGCCGCCGCATTCTGAAAGATGTCATCGTCTTCGTACATCGCTACCAGCGTAGAAGCATTGCAGAAGGTTTGTGCCGCATATACGTTGCCAAACAAAAAGGTAACGGCATTGTAGGGTTGCAAGGCATTCACGAGATTGATGCCCGCGGTGGAAATGCCAAAATTGTTTCCGGGTCTTAACGCATAATTGTGCAAACCGATTACTACTTTGTTGTAATTGCCGCTTTTGATTTCTTCTAAGATGCTTGTAGCTTTTGTGCTGTCGTTGTACGGAAGCAAATAAGTGTCGGCATCGAAATCCGTTTTCAATCGCGTACCAAATGCGTTGAGCACAGGTGTGCCAATGCCTACGTAAGCCACCTTGCCGCTTTTGATGAAAGGCAAAAGGCCCGCTTTATTGTTCATCACCGTAACAACGTTGGCAGCCACTCTTGCCCTTATGCCGGCCGTGTGGCCGTTCAAGTCGTCAACGAGATTGGTCGTATCAATCACTTGCGGTTTGCTCAGGCCCAATTGATATTTTGCGTACAGCACTCGCCGTACTTTCTTGTCAATGTCATCCCAACTTAGGCGTTTGTCTTTGATGGCTTTTTTGATGGCGTCAATGGCCTGCTCTACGTTTTCGGGCAAGCAAAGCATGTCGTTGCCGGCAACCAATGCTTCCACCGAAGCCTCGCCGCCGCTGTAATATTTAGCGACGCCTTTCATCTCCAACGCATCGGTAAACGTGAGGCCTTCGTAATACAAATCCTTGCGCAGCAAATCCGTCACGTTGGCTTTGGAAATTGAAGTGGGTTTGTTGGGCGTGCTGTCAATGGCAGGAATGGAAAGATGCGCAATCATCACGCTGCCCACACCGGCTTTGAACATTTGCTTGAACGGATATAGCTCCAATGTATCAAGTTGGTATCTTGATTTGTTGATGACGGGCAAATCCAAATGCGAGTCAACGGACACATCGCCATGACCGGGAAAATGTTTGGCGCAAGCCATAATGCCAACGTCTTGCATGCCTCGCATGTAGGCCACACCAAATTTTGCCACTTTGTATTTGTCTTCGCCAAATGAACGATAACCAATCACGGGATTGTTTGGATTGTTGTTGATGTCAACCACTGGCGCATAATTTACCTGCACGCCGATGCGCTTCATTTGTTCGCCAATGTCGCGGCCCATTTCGTACACAAGCTTGTCGTCGTTCATCGCTCCCAGCGTTAGCTGATAGGGATATTTCATTACGCTGTCAAGCCTCATGCCGAGGCCCCATTCGCCGTCAATGGTGATCATCAGTGGCGTCTTTGCAATGGATTGGTAATAGTTGGTAAGAGCCGCCTGCCGCACCGGGCCGCCTTGGAAAAAACACAGCGCACCCACGTCGTATTTTTTAATGAGATCCGTTACCTGTTGCACGTGTTCGGAACCAAGATTGCTGTGCGCACGAATCACCATCAGTTGCGCAATCTTTTCTTCTTTGCTTAGAGAATTAAACACGCTATCCACCCATTTGTCGGCGGACGAAGGGCTACCGGATTGTGTGAACAGTAAGTAAACGGATAGGCAACAGAGGGCAAGGGCAAATCGTTTCATGCGTTCCAAATTCAACGCACAATTTAGTTGAAAGAGAAAAAACGGGAACACAAAAACTTGTGAAGAAGATTTTATGCCAAGCCGTAAAGATTTGTGAACCCTTGGTCTACAAAAAATATTTCGCACAGAGCCAAGAAGCAAAGGAGAAAGAAAAACATTTGCCCTCGCCACGCCAACATTAAACATCGAACCGTCAGGCCGCGTTCGTCCGGAACTTCACTTTTCTTGGAAACAACAACTCGGTCGTGAAGATGAGCAGCAGGCTGATGCCCGTGGTGCCTGCCACCTTGATTAAAAACTGAAGGAAAGTGCCGAATTGCAACCACTCCAACAGCGTAAGATAAAAGTGGTGAAGCAGCGTTAAAACCAACACGTACACGCTGTACGGCGCCCAGCCCATTGCTCTTGGCGACGGTTCGCGAAAATTAAATTCGTCCTTGTCTTTTGGAATGAGCAGGTTGATGACGAAAGGCCTTGCATAAGCCACCAGCACGCAAGCCGCTGCGTGCAGTCCCGGACTCATCATGAAGTAATCCAGAAACAAACCGGTGAAAAAGCCAATCACCAAAAGCCCAAGGCGGTTGATGGAAAACGGCAACCAGAGAATAAAAAGAAAATAGAGATAAGGCACGATGAACTGGTGCAGAAAGGGAACTTTGTTCAGCACAAAAACCTGCACCAAAAGGAACACAATCAGCCGCAACGTATTTCTTACCAGGTCACTCAACGTTTTTTATTTTTTTGTTCTTCCATTTTTTTCTCCGTGTCCTTTGTCAACTGCAGTTGTTCTTCCCGTTGCAGGTTTTCCACTACAAATACTTGTTGAATGGCGGAAAAGTTTGCGGCCGTTTTTACTTTCAAAAGATAAAAGCCCGTGGACGGATCACTCTTGATTTCGCTGATGGCACCAATAAGATGTGCCGGTGGAAAATTGTAGGAGTAACGGCTCGTCATGACTGAATCTCCCACTTTTACCGGCACGTTTTGCGGAATCCCTTTCAGTTGCACAAAACGCGGGTCTTTGCCGTCCCATTCCACCTTTCCCAACGTGCCGGTGGCCTTGTGCGAAGCACTCACAGAACTTTGCACGTGCAACAAACTCATGACCTGGCTAAAATTGGGACTTACGTTCACCACTACACCCACCACGCTGCCGTCGGAGTTCAGCACCGCCATATCGTCTTTGATGCCGTACTTGCTGCCCCGGTTCAGTTGCAAATAATTCTGTTCAGCGTTTACGGTATTGTACACCACTTTGGCATCGCGCCAGAGGTAGCGCCGGATGGCGATGGTTGAATCCTGCCGCAGGCTGTCGGTTACGTTACGTTGCGCCGTGTCTGCGTAATTAAAGTTTGACTTCAACAGGTTCAGCAGCGAATCGTTCATACGGTGCACCCGAACATTTTCCGCTCCCTGGTGAAAGTAATCGTCCAATTTGTCCACTTGCGTATTTACGCGGCCGGTGACTTCGTTGGCCACCCCCAAAAAAACTGCGTGATGAAAACGGTTGTAATGAAACAGCATCCACAGTGCAAACAACTGCAGCACAACAAAACAGATGAACGTAAAATAGCGGCGGAGAAAAAGAAAGATGTTGCGCATTGAGGGAAGCAATCAGCTTTCAGCAATCAGCTTTCAGCAGTGCGGCTCGTTGCGTTCCGGGCCGATAGCTAAAAGCTGATTGCTGACGACTGTTTTATCGCATTACAAAAGGATAACGGTCATAATTTTTTAAGGCGAGGCCGGTTCCCCGCACCACGCTTTTCAGCGGATCATCGGCCACGTGCACGGGCAATTTGATTTTTGCGCTCAGGCGTTTGTCGAGGCCTTTCAGCAAAGCACCGCCGCCGGTTAAATAAAGTCCGCGACGGTAGATGTCGGCGGCCAGTTCGGGCGGCGTTTGCTCAAGGGCTTTCAGAATGGCTTCTTCTATTTTAAAGATGCTTTTGTCCAGCGCTTCGGCAATTTCCTGGTAGCTTACCATGATTTGTTTGGGAATGCCGGTCACCAAGTCGCGGCCGTTTACGGGAATGTCATCGGGTGGGGAGTCCAGATCTTTCATGGCCGCACCAATTTGTATTTTGATTTGCTCGGCCGTACGTTCGCCAATCAACAGGCTGTGATAGCGGCGAAGCGCTTCCATGATGTCAGCGGTAAACTCGTCGCCAGCAATGCGGATGCTTTGGTCGCAGACAATGCCGGCCAATGCGATTACGGTAATGCCGGTAGTGCCGCCGCCAATGTCAATGATCATATTACCCACGGGTTCTTCCACGTCAATGCCGATACCCAGTGCGGCAGCCATCGGTTCGTGAATGAGGTAAACTTCCTTTGCACCGGCTTGCTCTGCGCTGTCCCGCACCGCACGTTTTTCCACTTCAGTAATGCTCGACGGAATGCAGATCATCATGCGCCAGCTTGGCGGAAAGAGGGGCTTCTTTGGATAAACCAACTTGATCATTTCCCGAAGCATGAGTTCGGCAGCGTTAAAATCGGCTATTACACCATCTTTCAGCGGGCGGATGGTTTTTATGCTTTCGTGGGTTTTTTCGTGCATCATCAGGGCACGTTTTCCCACGGCTAAAACTTCTTTCGGATTGTTTCTGTTTAGCGCTACAATGGAAGGTTCGTTTACCACTACCTCATCGTTGTGGATGATGAGCGTATTTGCCGTGCCCAAGTCTATTGCGATCTCCTGCGTAAACCAGTTAAAAAGTCCCATTGGCTTTATAAGATTTAGATTTTTTACAAGTTGTGCAAAGGTGGGAGAAAATAGTTGATAAACAAACAGTAAAAACCTTGCGCTTTCGGCCGGGCGGCGGTTTTTTGGCAGAAGAAGAAGTTAGAGGTTGGAGGTTGGAAATTGGAGGTTGACGCGATGAGAGTAGATGCATTTCCGCATCTCTGTGCGTTTCGGGTGAAAGGAAAATCTAAAAGGACACGTTGCAAAGCACGAAACGTCCAACGTCCAACTTTTGTTTATCCTTAGCAAAACACTGTCAGCGGCTTTTTGGAAAGAACTTATGTTTGCCCTTCATGCGCAGGACTGCCTTTCTACTTTTTGCTCTTGGCTTTGTTGTTTTATGGGCCGTGCTCTCGACGGGCTGCGCAAACATTATTCCGCCCTCGGGCGGGCCGAGAGACAGCCTGCCGCCGCGCCTGCTTTCGGTAACTCCCAAAGATTCAACGCGAAACTTCCGGGGCAACCGCATTGTGTTTACGTTTGATGAATACATTGCCGACCCGCAAGATCTTCCGAATACGCTTTTGTTCACACCAACTTTTGAAGTCAATCCTGAGATTGCCATCCGCGCCAAAACAGTGACCTTGCGCTTCCGCGACAGCCTGCTGCCGAACACAACCTACACCTTTAACTTTGGCAACGCCATTCGCGACGTGAACGAAGGCAACGCGATAAAGAGTTTCACTTACGTTCTCTCTACCGGACCAGTGCTCGATTCCTTATCCTTATCCGGCAAAGTGATTTTGGCCGAAACCGGTAAGGTTGACTCCACACTGATTGTGATGCTACACCGTAACCGGACTGATTCGGCGGTTATTAAAGATCGTCCTGAGTATTTTGCCCGCCTCGACGGGGCCGGTAATTTCCGTTTTCAGAACCTGCCGCGTGACACCTTTGCCCTTTATGCACTTGGGGATGCCGGCACCATTCGCCGCTACCAGGATACGTCGAAACTCTTTGCTTTTGCCAGCGAACCGGTGATTCCCGGCACGTCAAAAGACATTATCCTTTATGCTTACCGTGCCAAACAGCCTTCGGCTTCTGCTGCAACAAACGCTGCACGCAACGGAAACAACACGACCGAAAAGCGTCTGCGCTTCAGTACCAATCCATCGGGCGGCAACCTGGATTTGCAAAGCGATTTTTCGTTGAATTTTCAATCGCCCCTGCGCAGTTTCGATTCATCCAAAGTTTCGCTGACAACCGATACGTCGTTTGCGCCTGTGCGTTATACCGTTTCGCTTGACTCGCTGCGAACGACACTTCGTTTTCATTCGGCCTGGGCGGAAGGCAAACGTTACAACCTCATTCTCAACAAAGATTTTGCTGATGACAGCACAGGCCGCAAATTGCTGAAAACCGACACGCTCAATTTCACCACAAAAAAGCTGAGCGATTACGGCAAGCTAAGCATCCGCATTCGCAATCTTGACACGAGCCGCAACCCGGTGCTGCAATTTTTACAAAATGACCAAGTGATGTTTTCGGTCAACATCAAAGGCGGTGTTTATCGTTCAACCCTGTTCAATCCTGGCGATTACGACTTGCGCATTTTGTACGATACGAACAACAACGGCAAGTGGGACCCGGGACGTTTTTTTGGCACCAAACGGCAGCCCGAAATTGCGCAGCCCGTCAGCCGCAAGATTGTGGTAAAAGCCGGTGGAGACAATGATTTCGACGTCACTTTATAAAGGCTTTTTTAACGGCCTTGGAAGCTGTTTTCCCTTCTCAAAATCGTACATTTGGCCTCTTATGCAATTCTCTTCTTCTCTCCTGGAAAATGCGGTTAACGAGTTTGCGAAATTGCCCGGCATTGGCAAGAAAACAGCCCTTCGTTTGGTGCTTCACCTGCTCAAACAAGACAGCGAAGACGTGGAGCATTTCAGTGAAACGATGAGCCGCATGCGCAACGAAATCAAGTTTTGTCAGCGCTGTCACAACGTGGCCGACGCAGACATTTGTTCCATCTGCGCCAACAGCCTTCGCAAGCAAGAAATGATTTGCGTGGTGGAGAACATTCGCGACGTGATTGCGTTGGAAAGCACGCAGCAATTCAGCGGAACCTACCACGTATTGGGCGGCGTCATCTCGCCGCTTGACGGCGTTGGGCCCAATCAGTTGAACATTGACACGCTCATTCACCGCGTGCAAAAAGAAGGAACGAGCGAAGTAATATTTGCGCTCAGTCCCACTATACAAGGCGACACCACCATCTACTACATTCAAAAGAAATTACCCGACACTTGTAAGGTAACCACCATTGCACGCGGCATTGCCTTTGGCGGTGAACTGGAATACGCCGACGAAATGACGCTTGCCAGAAGTTTGCAAAATCGCTTGCCGGTGGACAGTTATGTTTCGAGCAGATAAGCAGAAGTTCTTTGTAACTTGAACCTATGGAGTTTGCAGTTATCAAATGCTATAGCAATGACGTTGAAGCAAACATTGTAAAAGGAATGCTCGAAGCAAATGATATTTTCTGCTGGTTAAGGGATGAAACTCTTGGTACTCTGCGTTTGCATTCCAGCGGAGGCATAAAACTAATGGTGCGGGAAGATCAGGCGCAACAAGCTTTAGATTTAATTGGACAAACAAAATCACAGCGATTGACGGATAACTCTGATCTATAAAATTCATTTTCAACCTCATCGATCCGGCGGGTTTGTCCATTGTTTAGAACTCCGCACAACCGTGAGCGAATAAGGCGGCAACAAAAGTGCTTCTGATCGCTGAATGACTTTTTTCACCGGTGGCAATTCCTTTAACGGATGCCCGTTCAATCCATCATCTTTCCATTGATATTGTTCTCCTGAATATTGATAAGCTGTTAGCGGATAAGAAATGCCTTCTTCGCTTTGTCCATTTGCAATTTTCAGCTTGATTGGATAACTCTTCGCAGGATCTTTGTTGATGAGCAGCAGCGACCATGTTTCGTCCGGTAAGCGAAGCGCATAAACCGAAATAATTTCTTCACCCGCCGTTGTTTTTACGTTGGATGATGCCGAATAAACCTGCAAGGGTTTTGAAAAAGGTTCGGCCCAGCGCCGCATCATGTCGGCGCCGTAATAAGTGGCGGTGCGGTAGGTAATTCTTCCTTTTTCATTTATGCCAAACAGCATGTTGTTTCCTGCGGGACAGCCAAAATCGCTTTGCAAGTTGTTTGGTTCCCAGCCGTATAAAAAAGCTTTGTCGCCACCGTTGCTTAAAAATTTCCCCACGATGTCGGCATTCATTAAGGCACCTTGTATGCTCACCTCCGAAATGCCTGCGAAAGCCGAGTAGCCGTATTCGCTAATGAAAAAAGGAAGAGGCTTTAACGCGGAAATAGAGCGCATGTCGTTCATCGCTTTGTCCAATCTTGACGGAGCTTGCAACAATTGCAGCGCAGACGGCGCACATGCGCTATCGTATGGATACCATTCGAAACTGAAAAAGTTATAGTTGCTTAAAGCTTTCTTTTTATCAAGGTAAGAGGCAAAACCCTGCATCCATTTTTTTGTGGGAAAGGGCTCATCCAACCGGTCTAAAATAATGCCTTGCAAACTCGGGCCACCAAGTAAAAGAGTGGGATGTTGCGCTTTTAGCCTTTTGCTCCATTGCGCATAGAGTTCGCCAAAGTCGGCGGCGTTTACCATTTGTCCGTCGGGTTCTTCGCCAAGTTCTACACGAGCAACGGCATAATGTTTCTTCGTCACATAATCAACAAGACCGGTTGCATTCTCCGGTATGTCGTACAACAAGCCTGCTGAAAGTAAAGCAGGTATGCCGCTGGCAATTCCTGAACGATAAAAACGGTCAATGCCAATTTGTTCCGTGAGCGAATCTATGTCAGTGCTTCGGTGCCAGGGATCGGTGGAAGAAACGTAAACCTTGCTTTGCTCCTTTGCATTTGCAGCGTGATGAAGAAAATCGCGAAACTTTCCGTGTTCTATTCTTCCCGCGAACAATTCTTTTATCGCGTAGCCAAGCCCGTCGCGAAGGTCTTTTGAACCTTTCGGTGCTTTGCCCGAACTCTCTTTCATGCGAATGCGCAAAAACCTTGCGCTTACCAATTCGTTCGCAAGATGAACGAATTGATTTCCGCTCTTTCTGTTTGTGAATTCACTCAACGGAAACGGCTTCCACACCTGCGGCGAATCAATTTCAAAATAACCGGCGTTATCAAAATAATCGTACACGGTTTTCGCGGCGTAATCAACGGTGAACGACGTGGCGAAAGGCGTTCCCCATAAAATCTTTACGGCATCAATTGGTACATCGCTGCCAAGGTCCACGATTATCCATTGCGGGTGCTGTGCGTTTTCTTCGCCGGTAAAATGTGCATCGAGATAAGGGTTCGATTTCCAAAAGCTTTTTTTATCGCCGTCCGTTATCCGCGAATAGCCGTCGTTGTTTGCCTGGTCTATTGTATTGCCCCGGTGCGACAAACGATAACCGTAGGAAAGTGAAATGAAAGAAGCCGTATCAGTTGATGAAACCCAATAGCCTTGGTGGTGTTTTGCATTGCTCCAGGCTCCTTTGGGATTCCAGTGCCATACTTCGTTTCCTAACTCCGTACGCAAACGGTAGGTGACCGGCTTAAAACCCACCGACAACATGGTCTTAATATTTTGCGGCTGAAAAATGCGATCGTTCTCTCCTTTTTCATGTCCGTCAACGCCAACGCCAAAAGTTTTCAAAGGCACAATGGTGTTTTGCAGATGAGCCGAATCGAAATAAACAGTAAGGGTCGAAGCCGTTTGGGCACTGGTTGAAAGGACAAGAAGAAAAAGGAGAGCAAGACTTGAGAAACACTTCTTCATACGGTCGCAAACCGCTACGGATGCGGCTATCGTTTGGTTGAAAGGTCAATAATACTATCTTTGCCGCACACCGGCGGATTTGTTTATTGTTCGGCCGTAACAGAACTAATAAACGCAAGAAACTCTCCCTGCACTGTTTTCCTGACGTTTATTAGAATTGTTTACGTGTTCACGGGTTCACCTGTTCACACGTTCATCGTACTACGGTTAGCAACCTTGCATTTTCACGCCAACAAGTGAATACGCGAACTTTTTAAACAGTTTTATGACAAACATCAAAGACCTGCTCCAGGAACGTATCCTCATCATTGACGGTGCTATGGGCACCATGATTCAGCGATACAAATTAACCGAGGCGGATTACCGTGGTGAACGGTTTAAAGATTGGCCCACCGATGTAAAAGGCAACAACGACTTGCTTTGCCTCACACAACCGCACATCATCCGCGAAATACACGGCAAATATTTAGACGCCGGCGCGGACATCATCGAAACCAACACCTTCAACGCACAGCGTGTTTCACTGGCCGATTACGGCATGGAAAACCTCGCATATGAAATCAATTTCGCGGCGGCAAAAATTGCCAAAGAAGCAACCTTGCTGGTTGGTTCGGGCGAACAGAAATTCGTGGCCGGCGCTTTGGGGCCGATGAACAAAACGCTTTCGCTTTCGCCCGATGTAAACAATCCCGGTTATCGTGCCTTGACCTTTGACGAAGCGGCCGATGCCTACTATGAGCAAGTGAAAGGTTTGGTGGAAGGCGGCGTTGACCTTCTTCTTATCGAAACCATCTTCGACACATTGAATGCAAAGGCGGCCATCTTCGCCGTGAAAAAATATTTCCGCGACACAAAACAGAAGGAGTTACCGGTTATGATCAGCGGTACCATCACCGATGCGTCGGGGAGAACTTTGAGCGGGCAAACACTGGAAGCCTTTTACAATTCCATTCGCCATGCAAGACCCTTAAGCGTAGGATTGAATTGCGCTTTAGGTGCGCATGAAATGCGGCCGCACATTGAGGAGTTGAGCAATATTGCCGAGTGTTATACATCGGCTTATCCAAACGCAGGACTGCCAAACGCGATGGGCGAATACGACGAGCAGCCAGAAGACACGGCGCATTTTATTGAAGACTGGGCGAAGGAAGGTTTCGTAAACATCGTAGGCGGTTGTTGCGGAACAACACCAGATCACATACGGCACATTGCGGAGCATGTAGCCAAATTGAACCCAAGAAAATTGCCCGTCATCGAAACAACCATTACCAACAAAGTAGAACAAGAGGAAGCCGCAACGGTATAAATAATCGCAAGGCTTTTGTGGTCAAAATTGAAATATGAGCGAACAACACATCATCAAACCTTACCTAAAACTCTCCGGCCTTGAGCCGCTGACGATAAGACCCGAATCGAATTTTGTAAACGTTGGCGAGCGCACCAACGTAACCGGTTCTAAAAAATTTGCGCGGCTCGTTCGCGAAAACAAATACGAAGAAGCCTTGTCGGTTGCACGGCAGCAAGTGGAAAACGGCGCACAAATTTTGGACGTGAACATGGACGATGCGCTGCTCGACGGCGTGAAAGCCATGACCACGTTTTTGAATCTTTTGCAAGCGGAACCGGACATCGCGAAGATTCCCGTGATGATTGATTCATCCAAGTTTGAGATCATTGAAGCGGGATTAAAATGCGTGCAGGGCAAGTGCATTGTAAACTCCATTTCGATGAAAGAAGGCGTGGAGAAATTTAAAGAGCAAGCCTTCATCTGCCAGGCTTACGGTGCGGCGGTTGTTGTAATGGCTTTTGATGAACAAGGCCAGGCCGACACGCTGGAAAGAAGAGTAACCATCTGCGAAAAGGCTTACGATATTCTTGTGAACGAAGTTGGTTTCGATCCGCAGGACATCATCTTCGACCCGAACATTTTTGCCATTGCCACCGGCATTGAAGAACACAACAACTACGCTGTTGATTTCATTGAAGCCACACGCATCATCAAACAGAAAATGCCGCTGGCAAAGATTAGCGGCGGCGTGAGCAACGTGTCGTTTTCCTTTCGCGGCAACGACCACGTTCGCGAAGCCATTCACTCCGTATTTCTTTATTATGCTATCAAAGCCGGCATGGACATGGGCATCGTGAATGCCGGGCAGTTGGTGGTGTACGATGGAATAGAGCCACAGCTAAAAGAATTGTGCGAAGACGTTATTCTTAATAAACGTCCCGACGCAACCGAGCGGCTTGTAGCGTTCGCCGAAGGAGTGAAAGGCAAGGGAAAGGAAGAAGAAAAAAAGGACGAAGCCTGGCGGGCCGCTTCAGTTGAAGAACGGTTAAAGCACGCACTTGTAAACGGCATCACCGATTACATTGATGCTGATACCGAAGAAGCAAGACAAAAATATCCGAAGCCACTTGATGTGATTGAAGGTCCGCTAATGGCGGGCATGGACGTAGTAGGTGATTTGTTCGGCAGCGGGAAAATGTTTTTGCCGCAGGTGGTAAAAAGCGCAAGGGTAATGAAAAAATCCGTTGCCATTCTCACGCCTTACATCGAAAAAGAAAAAGAAGAGAAAGCGGCACGCGGCGAAATTTCTCTTTCCGGTGCCCCCAAAATTTTAATGGCAACGGTAAAGGGCGATGTGCACGACATCGGCAAAAACATTGTAGGCGTGGTGCTCGGCTGCAACGGCTATGATGTTGTTGACCTGGGTGTGATGGTGCCTGCGGATAAGATATTGGAAACCGCGCAAAAAGAAGCCGCAGACGTAATTGGCTTAAGCGGCTTGATTACGCCGTCGCTTGACGAAATGGTGCACATTGCCAAAGAAATGAAACGCCGCAACATGAAACAGCCTTTGTTGATTGGCGGCGCCACCACTTCCCGTACACACACGGCGGTAAGAATTGCACCCGAATACGATAACGGCGTGGTGCACGTATTGGATGCGTCACGAAGCGTAACCGTTGTAAGCAATCTTTTGAACAAAGAAGGGAAAGAACCGTTCTTAAAACAAACGGGAAAAGAATACGAAACCTTGCGGCAACAATTTGCGAACAAGCAAAAACACAAAGTGCTTATTCCGTATGAAGAAGCTGTTGTTACAAAAGAATATTTCGACTGGAAAAATTATCAGCCAGTAAAGCCCGCCGTTGACGGCACAAAGGTTTTTAAAGACTTTGATTTGGGTACCATAGCCCGCTACATTGACTGGGGTCCGTTCTTTATTGGTTGGGAAATGCCGGGCCGTTTTCCCGACGTGTTGAGCGACAAGATTTTTGGCGTTGAAGCCACGCGGCTCTACAACGACGCACAAAACATGGTGCAGAAAATTATTGCGGAAGGCTGGTTCAGCGCATCCGGCGTAATCGGCGTCTGGCCCGCTAATTCAAACAACAAAGACACCATAACGCTGCAAACAAAAAATGGCGAAGTAAAGCTTGAATCGCTTCGCCAGCAACTAAAAAAAGCAGTTGGGCAACCATCTTATTCACTGGCTGATTTTGTTGCGCCGGATAATTTCAAGCAGGATTACATGGGCGCATTTGCCGTCACCATTCACGGCGCCAGAAAATGGATTGACAAGTTCATTGCCGAACACGACGAGTACAACAAAATTCTGGTGCAAATACTCGCCGACCGTTTTGTGGAAGCCTTTGCCGAATGCCTGCACGCACAGGTACGAAAAGAACATTGGGGCTATGCAAAGAACGAAACCCTCACGAACGAAGAATTGATTAAAGAACAATACAAAGGCATTCGCCCCGCGCCGGGTTATCCCGCTTGCCCTGACCATACCGAAAAAACCAAATTGTTTGCGTTGCTAAACGTTACGGAGAACATCGGCATTGAACTGACCGAAAGCCTTGCCATGGATCCACCGGCATCGGTTTGCGGCTGGTACATTGCGCATCCACAAAGCCACTATTTTGGTTTGGGAAAAATTGGCCGGGACCAACTTGAAGATTATGCCGAACGCAAAGGAATGAGTCTGGAAGAAGCGGAGAGGTGGTTAAGGCCGGCGCTGGAATAATTGAGTTATAATCTGCATTATGAACGAAAGAATCAAATAAAAAAGCGGCTACCAAAGCCGCTTTTTTATTACCGTGTTTTTATCACTTTCGTTTTCGTCCAGGTGTCGTGCCACAAACCGCTGCCAAACCAAATGCTCAAAGCCTCGAACGGAACCAGCCGGCACAGGCTGCGCATCAAGGCATCTTTGAAGGTCAGTTCCTCGCCGTCCTCGCGAATGGCACGGGTGCCCGTAATTAATTTACCAAGCGTGTGTCCCCTGAATGCTTTCTCGCAAATGGTGTAATAGACAAGATGATTGATGAGGGCAACGATATACGTCGTCAACAGTAAATACTCTTGTGAAAACAAGGTATAAGCCGCGTTGGGTGAAACCGACAGCAAAAACGTTGCAAGTAAATAGCTGGTGGCATAACTGATGGCAAACCGCATCAGCAGAATGTCAACCAGGTAATTCAAAAACCGTTGGCCCGTGGTGGCTTCATCGTATTCAATAAATTCACCTTCGGTGAAAAGATCGTGTTGCTCGTCAGCAGAAGGAAAGGTTTCGGTATTGTTCATTTTATTTTTTTAGTAAAATAAACGGCCGGAACCAGATTACAAAATCCCTCTTCTTTCCAATTCTTCACGCAATTGTGCGGGGCTGGTAAACCGGATAGTTTCCAGGCCAAAGTCTTTCGCGGCTTCCGCATTGCGCAGGTTGTCGTCAATGAACAAGGCTTCTTCTTTTTTAATGTTGAAGCGGTCTAGCAGCAACTGAAAGAATTCCGGAAAAGGTTTGCGCATCTTTTCTTCGCCGCTTACCAATCGTCCGTCGAACCAATGCAGAAATTCATACAAGGCCAATGCTTTCGGAAACGTCTCGGCGCTCCAGTTGGTGAGTGCGTACATTTTGTAATTGCCGCCTTCTTTCAGTTCTCTAAAAATCTCTACCGTTTTTTCAATCGGCCCGCCCAGCATTTCTTCCCAGCGACCGTAATAAGCTTTAATGTGTTCTTTCCATTCGGGGTGTTTTGTAATCAATACTTCGTTGGCTTCTTTGATGGTGCGGCCCGCGTCCTGCTCTTCGTTCCATTCGTGCGTGCAAATGTTTTGGAAGAAGTGTTTGCGTTTTTCTTCCTCGGGAATGAGCGTCTCAAAAACATAGGCGGGATTCCAGTCAATGAGCACACCGCCCAAATCGAAAACGATGGTTGTAACGTTCATGAATTGTTGTGTAATTAAAGAAGCTTTAATGCTTGTAGTTCCTGTCGCAATTCCTCGGGGCTTTTAAAAAGAATGCTGCGGATGCCGAGGCTTTTTGCGGTTTCAATGTTCTTTTCCGAATCGTCAATGAAAACGCCTTGTTGCGGGTTCACCCCAAAGCGTTCGAGCAACAATTTGTAGATGGCGGCATCGGGTTTTTTCAGCTTCACTTCACCGCTGATGATTTTATCATTAAACCATTGAAGAAAAGGAAAATCATCAATGGTGTCGTTAAAGAGTTCCGCGTTCCAGTTGGAAAGCGCATAAAGCTTGTAGCCTTTTTCCTTTAGTTCTTTTAAAATTTCAACGCTGCCTTCAATCGGTCCGGCAAACATTTCTTTCCAGCGGGCATAGAAGGCGCGGATGGGATGCGCCCAGTCGGGATGTTCTTTCACCAGGAGTTCCGTGGCTTCCTGCGGCGACCGGCCGGCATCCTGCTCCGAATGCCAGTCCATGGTGGCCACGTTGTTGAGAAAATAGTCGCGGTCTTTTTTATCCGAAAAAATTTTATCGTAAAGATTTGCAGGATTCCAATGAACCAGCACGTTGCCCAAATCAAAAATGACGGTATCAATCTTCATGCTTTACAATTTCTTTTGCGGCCTTTATTTCTTTGTCCTTTTTAGTGCTGTACCGAAATTTAAAATACAGCATGATGAGCGAACAAACCAGCACGAGGCTGTTGGTGTAAATGATGGGAACATCCCGAAGAATGATGCCATAAATGAGCCACATAACAACCGATACGGTGGCAAAGGTGAACATGAGAAGAGAAATGTCATCAGCCGATTTTGTTTTCCAGGTTTTGATGACCTGCGGCAAAAACGTAACGGCCGAGATGCTGCCCGCGGCCATGCCGAGGAGTTGGATTGCGGTCATAGAAGGCGAAAGTAATACAAACCCCTAAGGGGACTTCGGTTGTTTACGGCACAAAACCTCTAACAAGTAAAAACGCCGCTGACTTTAGAAGTCAGCGGCGTTGCGTTTTGTGGGAGTAGTTTTTGCTTTGAACGGCCGGGAACCCCTTTAGGGGCAGGGGCTTATCCTTTCTCCAACAGCCACCATTTTCGTCTGTGGGGCACAACCTTGTAATTGGTTTGAATGTATTTCAGGATGTGGTCCATGGCTTCGTCTATGCTGTCGGTGTACATCACCAGGTCCATGTCTTCTTTGGAGATTGTGCCCCTTGCGGCCATATCCTGCATCGCTTCCCACAATTCTTTATAATAAACTTTTCCAAACAACACCAACGGAAAGGCCGTCAGTGTTTTGGTTTGAACGAGGGTAAGTGTTTCAAAAAATTCGTCCATGGTGCCAAAGCCGCCGGGCAGAATGATGAAGGCGTAGGAATATTTTATGAGCAGTGTCTTACGCACAAAAAAATGTTCAAACGTAATGGACGTGTCCACGTATTTGTTGCCCACCTGTTCAAAGGGCAGTTGAATGTTGCAGCCCACCGAACGGCCGCCGCTTTCAAAAGCGCCGCGGTTGGCCGCTTCCATAATTCCGGGGCCGCCGCCCGTCATGGTGGTAAAGCCAGAGGCGGCAATGCGTTTGCCAAACTCCACCGCTTGTTTGTAATATTCGTTGTCTTCTTTAAACCTTGCCGAACCAAATACCGTAATGCAGGGACCCACAAAATGCAGGGTGCGAAAGGCCTTGACAAACTGCGTAAACACTTTCCAGGCAAAGCCCAATTCAAAGCTGCGGCTCTTGGGGCCTTCAAGGTAAACGGGTTCTTTGGGCGGGATGATGGGTTTGGGGGGCATAGAGAATAAAAGTAAAGGTTTGTAGTTGGTGGTTTGTGGTTTCGTGTTGTGCAAAGATGCTTTTCGTTTTTCTTTCTGCGTTTTGTTTGACGAAAGTTTGCGCGGAGAAAGATTCTATCTTGTTCACGCCAACCACAAACCACCAACTGCAAACCACAAACCCTTTTATATTCGTCCCATGAAAATCATTTCCTACAACGTCAACGGCATTCGCGCCGCCATGAAAAAAGGCTTGGTTGACTGGTTGAAAACGCACCCCGCCGATGTGATTTGCATACAGGAAAACAAGGCGCAACAAACCGATGTGGAAGCGGCGCTGTTCAATGAACTTGGCTATCACGATCATTGGTTTTGTGCGCAGAAAAAAGGGTACAGCGGCGTGACGGTTTTCACGAAAATTCATCCGGATAAAGTGCAGTGCGGCACGGGCCATCAAATGAGCGACGACGAAGGAAGAGTGATGCAACTGGATTTCGGTAAAGTAAAATTGATCAACGCTTATTTTCCTTCCGGTACCTCTGGCGATGAAAGGCAGACCTACAAGTACCAATGGCTGGATGAATTTTTTGAGTACGTGCAAAAGCTGCGCAAGAAAAACCCAAACATCATTCTTTGCGGCGATTACAACATTGCGCATAAGGAAATTGACATTCACAACCCAAAAGGCAACAAAAACCAGTCGGGCTTCTTGCCCGAAGAAAGAGCGTGGATGGACAAATTTTACAGCAACGGTTGGGTGGACAGCTTTCGAACGTTTCACCCCGAGCCGCACCGTTACAGTTGGTGGAGCCAGCGCTTTCCGTCTGTAAGAGCCGAGAACAAGGGGTGGCGTATTGATTACATCAGCGTAACCGAACCGCTGAAACCGCATTTAAAGGATGCTGAAATTTTTCCCGACATAAAGCACAGCGATCATTGCCCCATTTTTGTAGAGGTGGACGTAGAAAAAATTCAGGGATGATTGTTTACAACGTAACCGTAAAAGTAGAAGAAAGCATTGCTGAGGACTGGCTGCAATGGTTGTTAAGGGAGCATATTCCTGAGATCATGAACATGGGATGTTTCAGCAATTACAGAGTCGTTCGGTTGTTAGAAGTTGACGACAGCGAGGGGCCAACGTATGCCATTCAATATAACGCTGAGTCAAAGGCTGATTACAATCGTTACATAGAAATGTATGCGCCGCTCGTGCAGCAAAAATCATTTGACAAATGGGGCGGCGGCTTTATTGCATTTAGAAGCGTGATGGAAGTAATAGAAAGCAAGGAGTAGCAGCGAAAAAAACAATGCTTGGAAGATAATGAACACGAAAGTTCACTATTAGCTCTCTGCTACTTCCGCCCAATTCAACCCATCCGGCAAAGAGCATCGGCTGAATTCAAGATGAATCACCCGGCGTCTGTTGTTGTTTATCGTTCTGCTTGATGAATGGAGTAACAAGGGCTTCATAATCATTGCGCCACCTTTCGACACATTACAGACCGTCTCCTTATCTACGGTCCAATCAATTGTTTCGGGGCGAAAGATGCCTTTCCGGTGCGATTTCGGAATCACCTTTAACGCACCGTTGTCTTCGTTGGTATCGTCCAGGTGAATACGAACGGTAAAATTATCTTCCAGTATAGTCAAAGGGGGTTGAACGGCAAATTGGTTTTGCTTGACAGTCCAGTTTTGAAAGCCTTCAGTATCAATTTTCCTGTCAACCGAAATCGTCAGGTCTTGGTGATAAGAAACGAACCAGTTGGATTGTGGAGGTTTATCAAAGTAAATTGACTTCACTACGAAATAGTCATCGTCAAACAAGTCCGAAATCATTTTAATGAACGCAGTCGAAAACAACAAGTCCGCAGATGCCGGAACTTCTTTTAGAAATTGGCGTATAGCAAATAAATCGTTCGTTCTTCTAAAAGTTGGTTTCTCCGCATCTGCTTTTGCAATTGTGGAAACGATTGTCTCAATTTCCTCTCCAGAAAATACGTTGTCGATTACAACGAAACCTTCTTGTAAAATTTTTTCTTTGATTTTGGATAGCGTTTCCATTTTGCATTATTACCGTTGAATATATCCCTGCAGCGCCTTTACATAAGTTTCAAACGCATCAATGCCTTTGGCTGTAATCCTGCAAAGTGTTTGTGGGTAATTGTCTTTAAACTGTTTTTGCACTTCAATGTATTCGGCGTCTTTCAGCTTTTGAATTTGCACGCTTAAGTTGCCCGCCGTGGCGCCGGTCTTCTCTTTTAAAAACGTGAACTCGGCTTCTTTTACGCCAATGAGCAGGGACATTACCGCCAGGCGCAATTGCGAATGCAATATTGGATCGAGTTCTTTAAACATGCTTCTTCTTCTCCTTCAAATAAGCGCTACGCAAAAGAATTCCCGGCAAGAACCAGGCAAAAAAAGCCGAGACAAAAAACAAGAGCAAGTCAACGCGGGTTGACGTGTATATGCTTACTACGGCGGCTATCCAACAAACAATGCCACCGACAATCATGGCGGTAAAACGATGCGTGTAGCCGGTAGCAAACGTAGGCATGCCATAAAGAATGAGAAACAAACACGCACTTCCGTCGGGCTTCATCACGTTGGCATAAAACGAAAGCAAAAAGATGCCGATGCCAAAGCTGATCCAAATGCCGCTCATTGCATCGGCGGTGTGTGATTTAAACTTTTGGCTTTTGCCCTCGCGAACGGAGATAACAATTTGCGGAACGACGGCAAGCAAGGTTAACCACCATACGTTGCTCAGCCACGGAATGTGCCACCACGTGTTGCCAAAGGAAACCGCGCTGCAAAACATAATTACGCTTCCCCACAAAAGAGCACTGGTGCCGCTTTCGTGGTAAGCGTTGCGGGCCTTGTAAATCATCTCTTCAATCAGAGCCATGCTTTCTTTGTGCGAAAGTTCTTCGGGTTTTTCCATGCGTTTTATTTGTGAGGAGAGTTCACGGTTCACCGTTTGCAATTACGGCGTTAACTGCGAACGGTAAACGGTGAACAGTGAACATGTATTTACTTTGGCAATTGCGCCATAAAATATTGCAGCGTGGGACGGCCCCAATTTGGATCAATTGTGCTGGCGGGTTTAAAGCTTTCAAATTTTTGCCCCGCTTTTTCAAACAAAGTTTTTGCTTCGGTTTTGCTGCCGCCGAATTGCTCCGGTGTAAAAAATTTATCTTGGCCCTGCAGCAAATACACACGCGGGTTTTCGGGGTTTAATTTGACCGCTGTTTGCAAAGCTTGTTCGGCTTGCGGACCGTATGTCATGTAGCGGCTCATCGGGTCGGCCATCATGCGCAACGTGGCAATCATTTTCTTTACCACATAGATCTCAGAATTGTTTGGATTCAGTGCGTCGGCTTTGTTTAGCATGGCTTCGGCTTTGTCGGCCATGGGATCGGTTTTCGATGCATCGGGTTTTTGCATGCCCATCATGTACGCAGCATTCACTTGCGCAAGCGCTGCGTAGTAATAAGGTTGCCATTTGTTTTTCTCTGCATCGGCAATGCGTTCAAAAGCGGCAGAAAGCGTCAGCAGCTCCGGTGTACTGTGCGTCGTATCTATTGCAATGACTTTGGGTATCATCGCATTCATATACTTATCATCCTGTGCCTTCACTACAACGACAAAACCGGCCAGCAAGGTTAGAGAGAAGAGGAGCTTTTTCATAATTGATGTATTTGTTTTGATTTGCGTTTTTGTTGTTTTATGAACTGAGCAGCGGCCCATCCCGACTCTTCCCGGTGGGAAGGCCACCAACGCTTCGCTTAACGCGGCTCGTTTGTCAACGTTTCATTTTCCTTTCGGTTCTCTCAAAAGCATTGAGTTTTTATTTACACTTTGAGAGACTTTCTTGCCTTCCCCCGGAAGGATTTTAGCACCATCGCAACGCTTTCAGAAAAAGTTATTGGGATGGGCAGGGCTTACAAATTTGCGTTAATCGCATCTTGCGTTCTGTCAATGCCAAAGCTGAAGAAAACTCCGATGAACACAAACATTCTTGACGGCGGCACAATGGCTTCTTTGCGCACACCGTCAAAAGAATATTGATAGCCGAAGGTCTGTTTCAAATTCAAAATATTGTTCACCGACAGCACGTATACCGCCCATGATTTTGTATCCTTCTTTCCAATGGCCGGAATCCAGTTCAAACTAAAACTCAGGTTGTGATAATCGGGCACTTCGCCACGGTCGCTGAACTTGTAGCTTCCACCGCTGTTCACAATATTGTAATAAGGCCGGCTACTTGCATAATTGTACGAGAGGTTGAATCCCGTTTTTATCGGCATCACAAACTTCTTCATCACCACCGATGCCGTGTGCTTTGCAGCAAAGTTTGGCGTAATGGCAAAGGGAAAATTCAGGTAATCGCGTTTGGTATCCAGAAAAGAATACGAAACCCAGTAATCAAAATTCTTCACCGTCTTTTTATCGCGCCAAAAGAATTCAAAGCCCTTTGCATCGCCAAAGCCGTTGCTGCTGAGGGCTTGCCCTTCGCGGTTATACAACGTGCCTGTTTTCAAAAGCTGTTCGTATTTTTTATAAAAGCCTTCAACGCGGAACACTTGCAGGGAAGTCATCTTTTGGTACTGCGCAATGTAGTGCGTGGCTTTGGAAAAGTCCAGCGGACTTACTGCGGGCAAATACTGTGTTTCGGGATTCTGGTAAAAGATGCCGTAGGCCAGCGAAGCCTGACTTTCCTTTCCTAATTTATACGCAAGGGAAAGACGCGGGGCGATGTTTGTTTTGTCTAGATAAGACGAATGCTCAAGGCGTGTTCCCACTTTCGCGGCTACGTTGTTTGTTACGTAAATATCGCTTTCGGCAAAGAGCGCCGTTGTGTGTTGCTTTAAACTTGTTTTGTAAGATGTGTTTGTATAATCGGTGTAAAGGGAAGGGTCATCGCTGAAATTGTATTCGCTGCCAAAACGAATAGCGCTCAAGCCGCGCAGCCTTCTGTCAAACACGACTTTGGCGTTCACGTAATGTCCGCGTTTGTCAAAGGCAAAGTTTTTAAACTCCAAGCCGTTTACCGTTACGTCTTTCTTCGCGGCATCTTGCAAAGCGCCGTTGATGTTGTCCTTGTTGTTTGTATAAGAAACACCGGCCGCAATTTTCCAGTATTTGCCCAGGCGGTCGCGCCACGAAAGGTTGTGGTAGTGATAAGTATTTTTCAAGGCAAACTTGTCCAAATAATTCGGCGCATCAATGCTTGGCGTGGTAAAGCCAAGATGATTGTTGCTGAAATTGCCGTAGTATTTCACCATGCCCGAAGCCGAAGTCTTGATGCGAAAATTTCCTTCAATATTGTGAAAGGCGGGCACGGTAAAATAATCCTGCTTTTGTTTTACAAGGCCGAAGGCCAAACCAAGATTGGTATAATCGTAGTTGATACCCCAGGAAGCCGTTTTCTTTTTGTTTAATTGCTGGTAACCTGCAGTGGCACTCAATACCGTCAGGCCGAGGCTTGCTGATGTTTGTTCGGGCAAATCAATGGACTCTAAAATCACGGCTGAGGAAAGCGCCTGTCCGTAAAGAGCCGAGTAACCTCCCGTACTGAAAACCGTTCCTTTAAACAAAAACGGATTGAAGCGGCCGTAGCCTGCAATGTTTGGTCCCGCTTGAAAAAAGAATTTGTTTACCAGCGTGCCGTCAATAAAAATTTTTGTTTCAGCGGCTGTACCGCCACGCACAAAAAGCCCTTCGCTTTCGCCCACTTGTTGTGCGCCGGGCAATGTTTTCAATGCACCCGTTACATCGCCGTTGGCCGACGCGGTGGTCACTACATCAAGCGAGGTAAGAACCGCCGCGGCACGTTTGCGGTCGCTGGCTTCAAAGGTTCCCGCACTGATCACGACGGCTTTTAATTCGTCGGGTTCTTCTTTCATTGTAAACGAAAAAGGTTGCAGCGGCGCATCCAAATTTATCTCCTGTTCAAAGCCTTTGTAGCCGATGGCTGTAACAACCAGCAACTTTTGTCCCGTCTCAGTTGTAATGAATTTGAAACGGCCGGTTGAATCGGCCACGCCGCCGTCGTAACTGTCTTTGATGGTGACGCTGGCACTGGGAATGGGTTTGTTTTTGTGGTCTTTTATTTGCCCCGAAATTTCGGTTTGCGCTTTCAAAACATTTAATTGAATGAAGTAAAGCAGCAGGAAGAAAAACAGTCTCATAAACGCGATTTCGGCACAAACGTAAAGTAGTTTATAATATAAACCAAATTACATTTTTTCCGTGTCATCAATGGCAAAACCCGACTCTTCGCAAGGTAGCAGCCAGAGTCGGGTTTTGCTGGCGAACGATAATAGCATTATAGATTTTCCGGGGCAATCAGGGTTTTGGGCGGCAAGTAGGCTACTCGCTTTTGGTCGTTCACCAAGGCCAGGCGGTAAACAAGGCCTTGCGAAGTTGAAGCAATTTTATCGCGGAACTTGTAATCAACCAACTTGGGATTTTCGCTGGTAAATACAATGGCACATTGGGTAAAATCAACGCCGTTGGTGCTGCGCTCCACAATAAAATACGAAACGTTCTCGGAGCCTTTTTTCCATGTCAGTTGTGCGGCCACGCCGTTGGCGGTGCTTACAACTTTTAAACCTTCGTAGCGGGTGGAACTGCTTTGTGCAAATGAATTAGTACAAACAAAACTGAGGGCTAAACCAAGTAAAATTGTTTTCATTCCTTTACGTTTTTCGGTTACGAATAAAGGCTTCCAACAGGACGGGCAACCTTTTCAAAGGAATGTGGAACGAAAGAAGTAAAACAAAAAAGGTGCTGAAAATTTCGAAAGAGAAGGAGAAATTTTCGGGTAACGGATCTTGTTTTCCGGGTACGCTTTCGGCTGCAAACATAAACCGATTTTGAAAAATGCAAACGAGAGAAATCTAAAATGCAGAATGTAAAACCGCAAAATTTGAAATGTAAAACGCATCATTACAACATTGGATGTTACCCTTTTGCATTTTAGATTTTGCTGTTTTAGATTTTACATTCCAAGTCACCACTTGCTTTGGCCTAATTTTGCCCGCAACGATTAAAGCTTTATGAACCAGCAAACGCAAAACAAAATCCGTATTGTTACCGCCGCTTCGCTCTTCGACGGCCACGATGCCGCCATCAACATCATGCGGCGCATTTTGCAAAGCAAGGGCGCCGAAATCATTCACCTCGGTCACAACCGCAGCGTACACGAAATAGTGGAATGCGCCATTGAAGAAGACGTGCAGGGCATTGCTATAACATCTTATCAAGGCGGCCACGTGGAGTTCTTTAAATACATGAAAGACCTACTTGATGAAAACGGCTGCGGTCACATCAAAATTTTTGGCGGCGGCGGCGGCACCATTCTTCCGCAGGAAATAAAAGAGTTGCACGAATACGGCATCACCCGAATTTATTCGCCCGATGACGGTCGCAAGATGGGATTGGAAGGAATGATTGAAGACGTGATTAAGCAATGCGACTTTAACCTGAACGGCAACGGCGAATACAAAGGCCCTATGTCGCTTGGCGAAGTAAAAGACGTGCGCAAAGTAGCGCGGTTAATTACAAACGCGGAGAACGGTGTCCGGTCAACGGACAACAGTCAACAGTCAACGGTAAAAGCGCCGGTGTTGGGCATTACCGGAACGGGTGGCGCAGGTAAATCGTCTGTGACAGATGAAATCGTTCGCCGTTATTTGAATGCCTTTCCCGATAAAACGATTGCCGTTATTTCTGTTGATCCTTCTAAGAAAAAAACCGGCGGTGCTTTGTTAGGCGACAGGATTAGAATGAATTCAATTTCTTCTCCGCGTGCTTACATGCGTTCGCTGGCAACAAGAGATTCTGAAGTGGCGTTGAGTGCACACGTTCAGGACGCATTGGACGTTTGCAAGGCTGCTGGCTTTGACTTCACCATTTTGGAAAGTGCCGGCGTGGGACAAAGCGATGCGTCAATCCTTGATTATTGCGATGTAAGTCTTTACGTAATGACACCCGAATATGGTGCGGCTTCGCAGCTTGAAAAAATCAACATGCTTGATTACGCTGATGTTGTTGCCATCAACAAATTCGATAAAGCCGGTGCGCTGGATGCGTTGGCAGATGTGCGCAAGCAATACAAACGCAACCACCAGTTGTGGACGGCGAAGGATGAGGACTTACCAATCGTTGGAACGATTGCTGCGCAATTCAATGATGCGGGTATAAACGAATTGTTTGAAAAGTTGATGACAACCGTTGCAAAGAAAACAAGTGTAAGTTTCGGTAGCGTTGAACTGCACGCACACATCAGTGATACAACAACCAAGTCGCAAATCATTCCACCGAAACGTGTCCGTTACTTGTCGGAAGTTTCGGAAGGCAACAGAGCCTATGATCAATGGGTAAACGATCAGTGTGCAATCGCCTCAACACTGTATAAAATCAGTGGCAGCCTTGATGCATTAAAAGATTTTCCGTTCGCCGAAGGCCGGCAAGGTTATTCAAAAGCAGTAATTGAAAAACTCAAAGAACACTACCAGGAACAGCTTCATCCCGAATGCAAAAAATTGATTGACGAATGGCCTTCGCTTCAAAAAAAATACAGCGCCGATTTTTTTGAATACACCGTTCGCGACAAAACGATCAAGCAACCGTTAACGACAATTTCTTTAAGCGGCACACGCATTCCAAAAGTTGTGTTGCCCAAATACAAAGATTGGGGCGATATTCTTCGTTGGCAGTTGCAGGAAAATATTCCCGGTGAGTTTCCGTACACGGCAGGCGTGTTTGAATTGAAGCGCCAGGGCGAAGACCCAACCAGAATGTTCGCAGGCGAAGGCGGTCCTGAACGTACCAACAAACGTTTTCATTACGTATCGCAAGGCCAGCCCGCCAAGCGTTTGTCAACGGCCTTTGACAGCGTTACGCTTTATGGTGAAGACCCTGCGCACCGTCCCGATATTTACGGCAAAGTGGGCAACAGCGGCGTAAGCATCGCCACTGTTGATGACGCAAAAAAACTCTACAGCGGCTTTGATTTGTGCGATCCAAAGACTTCTGTCTCGATGACCATTAACGGTCCTGCACCGATGTTGCTTGCTTTCTTTATGAATGCAGCGATTGACCAACAATGCGAGAAAAAAATTAAAGAACTGGGATTAACTGAAGAAGTAGAAAAGATTTTGCAGGAGAAGTACAAGCATGCTTCAAAACCCCTGTACTACAATCCTTCATCACCCGAACGTTTGCCCGAAGGGAATAACGGTCTTGGCTTAAAACTGCTTGGTTTGAGCGGCGATGAAGTGCTGCCAAAAGATGTTTATGAACAGTGTAAGAAAGAAGCTTTGCAACAGGTTCGCGGCACGGTGCAAGCCGACATCTTAAAAGAAGACCAGGCGCAAAACACCTGCATCTTTTCAACGGAGTTTGCGTTGAAATTAATGGGCGACGTGCAGGAGTATTTCATACAAAGCGGGGTAAGAAATTTTTACAGCGTTTCCATCTCCGGTTATCACATTGCCGAAGCCGGTGCCAATCCCATTACACAACTTGCATTTACATTAGCCAACGGTTTTACTTACGTTGAATATTACCTGAGCCGCGACATGAACGTTGATGATTTTGCGCCCAATCTTTCCTTCTTTTTTAGCAACGGCATGGATGCGGAATACAGCGTAATTGGCCGCGTGGCACGGCGCATCTGGGCAAAAGCAATGAAGTATAAATACAAAGCGGCTGACCGTTCGCAAAAGCTGAAGTATCACATTCAAACAAGTGGTCGTTCGCTTCACGCACAGGAGATTGACTTCAACGACATTCGCACCACGCTGCAAGCGTTGTATGCGATTTACGACAACTGCAACAGCCTTCACACAAACGCTTACGACGAAGCCATTACTACACCCACCGAAGAAAGTGTTCGCCGTGCAATGGCCATTCAGTTAATCATTAACCGCGAATTGGGTTCGGCAAAAACAGAGAACTTTATTCAGGGAAGTTTTGCGATAGAAGAATTAACTGATTTGGTAGAAGAAGCCGTGCTCAAAGAATTTGACCGCATTACCGAACGCGGTGGCGTGTTGGGTGCAATGGAAAGAATGTATCAACGCAACAAAATCCAGGAAGAGAGTTTGCATTACGAGCACCTGAAACATACCGGCGAATTGCCGCTGGTTGGCGTGAATACTTTTTTAAACAAAAATGGAAGCCCAACTGTGTTGCCTGTTGAAGTCATTCGTTCTACCAAAGAAGAAAAAGAACAACAGATTGAAAACCTGCAAGCCTTTTGGAAGCGCAACGAAGACAAAAGCGAAGAGGCGTTGAAGCGCCTAAAAAATGTAGCCGTCAACAACGGGAATTTGTTCGAAGAATTAATGGAAACCGTGAAGGTTTGTTCGCTTGGGCAAATTACACATGCTTTGTACGAAGTAGGCGGACAGTATCGCCGAAGCATGTAAGACTTCAAGCGTTAACAAGAAAAAGAGCGGTGTGTTGCCGCTCTTTTTCTTGTGGTAACGAACATACACCGCACGTTTACGCAAACAAAAAAGCCCACCTTGCGTGGGCCTTAACGCTTACTGTTTTACACATGTCTCTTTTCATCAAAAACTAAACAGCAATGTGCTATTGCTTCCTTATTTCTTATACGTCTGTTGTTCTGCGGCCAAACAAAAGGCTCAGGATAAACAGCACCAAGAAAATGAAGAACAAAATTTTTGCAATACCTGCAGCACCGGCTGCAATACCACCAAAGCCAAAAATTGCGGCGATGATAGCAACGATTAAAAAGATGATTGTCCAACGTAACATAGTTAAGGGTTTTATGGTTAAAAATTGTTGTCGCATTATATAAACAAAAAAATGTGCCATAACCGCTGAATAACCCTGAAAAACGCCGTGCGGCGCAACGGAACTTATCATTTTGAGGAAGGCTTACCGCAAATAGTACAACGCAAGAGGCTGATTGAAAAAGAAAACCGCAAAGAACTCCCTTTCGCAGCGGCTTTTGCGCAATTGAATCATCTGTGCAACTCACAAAAGAAAAATCCCGCAGCAATGCGGGATCTATAAAAGAGTAAAGTTTTTCGCGAAAAACTACCGGCGTGCTGCCAGAAAGAAAAGGCCCAAACCCAATGCCGCCGCCGCAAGTCCCGCACCCAAAAATTTTGCCTTTTGTTTTGGCTGTAATCCCCATCCGCCGTGCACCGAAGTGCCGTAATCAACCGGCTCCAGCACATTGCCCGATGAATGCGAAACTTCGTCTGCGTTGCGCAGGTATAATTCAATCACGTTGGCCGTAATGCGTCGGGAAAGTGAAGGCGAAACGGCGTGTGCAAGCCGAAGCAGCGTTGACAAACTTGTAATAGAGGCGGATGCTTTTGGGGATTGAATAAGCTTCGTCATGGCTTTCGCAATGCGTTGCGGATCGTAAACAGGCGGCGCTGGTTTTAAGACCTTGCCCGTAAAATTGGCGGCATGCTGAATGCCGGGTGTGTCCAAAAAAGCCGGGTACAAATTGCACACGTGAATGCCGGGATAATGATGCAGTTCGCCTTGCAGTGCTTCGCCAAAACCGCGCAAGCCAAATTTGGAAGCGCTGTAAGCCGTGGCATAAGGCACGGGATAATAGCCGCCAATGGAAATATTGTTGAGAAGAAGACCAAAGCCTTGTGCTTTAAAATGCGGTAATGCTGCGTAAGCACCGTTTATGTAGCCAATCAAATTTGTTTCAATGACTTTTTGGTGAATGGACACAGGCGTTTCGTCAAAGGCGCCGGCTGCCAGCAGGCCGGCGTTGTTGATCCACACATCAATCTTGCCGCCCCAGTGTTGCGCCATTGCCGCCAGCGTGTTCATCTGTCCGGCATCGGTTACATCAGTCGGAATCACCAAGGCATCACCGCCCAGTTCTTTGCATTCATCCGCTACTTCGCGCAGGGCTTCTTCACGTCTTGCAGCCAGCACAAGGCTTGCGCCGGCTTTTGCCATTTGCAAAGCGGCTGCTCGTCCTACGCCACTCGATGCGCCGGTAATGACGATTGTTTTTCCTTGGAGGGGGAAATTCTTTTTGCGGGGGCTTGTTACTTTGTCTGTCATTTTTTTCAATTAACTGTGTGAAAAGAACGTTCGTTTCAGGAAACGGATGGCCGTTTTGCCGCGGGCTCTTTTACTTGTTTTTGCAGCGCCTTCAACACCTCGTTTACAAAGTAAAGCTGGGTGTCCACGCCTTCTTTCGTGTTGGCGCGAACGATGGCTTCTTCCACTACTTTACCCTTGTGCGCTATGGCATAAAAAGCGTGAAGTTCGTTGCCCCCTTCGGGCACCTTTGTGGCATAACCGGTAATGGCCACACCCCAGTGACTGGTAAATTGCTGGCACACTTCCAACGCCATTGTTGCGGCCACTTGTTCCGATACGCAATTGCAGTCTTCAGCGTGGATGGGATCAACGCGAAGGTGACGATACTTCTGCCCAAGATTGTACGCGGTAATGCCGCCGTGAAAAAAACTTGCGGCATCGGGCACGGTAGAAAAAGCGGCCTGCAAAAAACCCGACGTTACACTCTCGGCCACGGCTATTGTTTGCCGTGTACCCAGCAAACTTTCCCTGAGTTCATCCAATGCTTGTCTGTTAAACATAGTGTTTACTTTGCACAGGCATTTTCGTAAAAATTCGTGCCGCTTAACCAACATGAACAAAGACGAACTGGTAATCGCCACCATTAGCCTGGCAAGAAACCCGGAAGAAGAAAGATTGTTGAGGGCATCGCTGCCGCAGTTGGCTTCGCTGAACGTTCCCGTATTTGTTACCGATGGCGGCTCACCGCAGTCTTTTCTCCACTTTCTCAGAAGCCTGCCAAATTTTACCGTGCTTCAGACGGAAGAACAAGGCGTGTTTGCGCAAGCCCAAAACAGTTTGCGGGAGGCCGCTAAAACCGAACAGTCATTTGTTTTTTATACCGAACCAGACAAGGAACAATTTTTTCGCGAAAGCCTGTTGCTGTTGTTGACATCTGTTGAAGTCGCAGATACTCTTGGTGTTTACATGGCGTCGCGAAGCGCAAAAAGCTTTGCTACATTTCCGGCCTTTCAGCAGATGACCGAAACAACGATTAACAATTGTTGCGAAGAAAGCATTGGCGCCCAAACCGATTATTGTTACGGGCCATTTCTTCTCAACAAAAAACTTGTTCCTTTTTTGAACGCCGTAAACGAAGACATTGGATGGGGTTGGCGGCCCTTTGTGTTTAACGCAGCGCATCGTCTCGGTTATAAAGTAGCAGCATTTGAAAAAGATTTTTTCTGCCCGGAGAATCAACGAACAGACGACGCGGCCGAACGCCTTTACCGCATGAAGCAATTGGAACAAAACATTCGGGGTTTGGTATTGTCCGCACAGATTGACATAAACCCTCAGTGACTGTGCCGCTACCTTAACGAAGTATTTTTAGCCGGCGCTCACGTCTGGTATGTTATGTGCGTTTAATCACGGTACAATTAATTTATGAAGCAGCTAAAGTTTTTAACAGGCATTGTCCTCATCGTTGCACTGGTAAGTTGCGGCAAGCCGCAGCCGCCGCAATACGCCGGCTATCAAAATTTCCGGATAGAGAAGGCCGATCTTTCCAATAGTGTTCTTGCCTCCGACATAAAGCTCTACAATCCCAATGCGTATAATTTAAATTTAAAGTCGGCATCGCTGGATGTTTATTTCAACGATAAATTTCTCGGGCACTCGTCACTGGATTCGCTCATTGTTTTACCGGCGAAAGACACGGCCGTTTTTCCTTTGCGCATGACCGCGTCGCCGAAAGAAATTTTGCGCAACAGTGCAAAGCTTTTATTCAATCCCGACGTGAAGATTCGCATTACAGGTTCGGCCAAAGCCGGACGCGGCGGCTTTTACATTAACGTGCCCATTAATTACGAAGGCGTGCAGCGCATTGACCTGCGGGAACTCATCACTTCGTACAACAACGAAGCAAAAGAGGAGTAAAATTTTGCAACGGTTTTCTGCCGATATTCATTCAATGGAATTCGTCATCCTGAAATCGTTTACCAATTACGTTGATGCGCACATCATTCTTGGCCGCATGAAGAACGAAGGCATTGACTGTTGGTTGAAGAACGAGAATACAACGACCATCATGCCCATTTGGACAACGGCACTCGGCGGCATTCAATTGATGGTGGCCGCGGATCAGCAAAAAGAGGCAACCTATATTTTAAACACCATTGAAGAGGAGAGGCGGAAGCAAATCAGTTGTCCGAGATGCAACAGCCAAAACGTGGAATACATTAACACCATGCGCAAACCTGTAAACTGGTTAAGCGCCGCGGTGTCTTTTCTTTTGGGCGATTACGCCATGATGCCGGAGCAGCGCTATCATTGTTTTGCTTGCGGCAACGAATGGGAAGAAACCTGAACCATGATTTGAGTGGATTGTGAGGATTAGGAGGAAATAGAACCAGTCTTATAATGCAAGAGTCGTTCAGAAATGAACGACTCTTTCCATTTCCGATTAAATCTTTCTAATCCACTCAAATCATGGTTCAGACTATTGCTTCGCGTCCAGTATTACCGGCGCACCGCCTTTGCTTCCCATCATGATGATTTTTGCGTTTTGCGATAGCGCCATTTCTTTCATGGCTTTGATTTGTTCGTATTGAAGTTGTTTGTCGGTTAAGCTTTCGGAAATGATTTTTTGATAATCGGCAATGCCTTGGGCTTCCACTCTTTTGCGGTCGGCTTCCTGTCTTTCCTTGGCCAGAATGAACTGCATTTTTTGCGACTCCTGTTCTGCCTGGATCTTTTGCTCGATGGTGCTTTTTACAGCAGACGGCAGGGTGATGTTTCGCACCAGCAAATTTTCAAGTAATAAACCACGGGCTTTAAAATCGGCTTCTATGCCTTTGAAGATGCGGCTTTGAAACTCGTCTCTTTTTGTTGAATACAAAGCCACGGCTTCGTAATAAACGGCGTTGTCGCGAATGCGTGTTCTTGAAATGGGCCGAACAATTTTGTCTTCGTAATCGGCGCCGGTTTCGCGAATGAGTTTTGGCGCTTCGGAAGGAATAACGCGGTACAAAACGGTAAGGTCAATCGTTACTTCCAGTCCGTCAGAAGTCAAGACTCTGATTGCATCATCACCGGTCTTGTGGCCTTCATCGGTTTGACCACTCATGGTGTAGTTCTTCGTGCGCACATCAAGCCGCTCAACCGTTACCATAGGGTTTACAAAATTCAATCCGCTGTTGAGGACTTCGGGCTGCACTTTGCCAAAGAGTTTTTTTACACCCACCTGTCCGGCATCAATTTGCACAAAGCAACTTAAAATGATGCCGAGTACAATGAAGCCAATGCCTACGAGTTTGCCCACGCGGGATGCTGAACCAAGATTGGGCGTGTTTTTAATGCTAAAGGAGACGAGCAGAATGACGACACCCAGAACGAGAAACAACATGTTGTTTGGTTTAAGCACTAAAGGTAAAAGCGGAAGAGCCTTTCACCAATGCGGCAATTCATGCTAACAGGCTTCTTCTTATCGTTAAAAAGAAAAGAGCCACACCGGTTGCTCGTTAAAAATCATCGCTACGGCAAATGCTTAAAACCGTATGCCCAATGAAAGGCCGGAACGCAAACCACCGAACGGTCCGGAAAAGGCTACCTGCACTTTGTTGGCCGTTACGTTTACGGTTTTATCAACCAGCGGTATGTCGAGATCTTCGAGTGTTTGTTTTACATCGCTTTGTTCGCCGGGCGTTAACGGTGTGGACGGAACGCCGTTGAAATTACCGGTGCCGGAACCGTAGTGCGCACCCAGTATCCACCAATCCAGGGTTATGTTTTTACCCAGGAACCATTGTGCGCCGAACATTAATCCGCCGGTGTTTGCACTCAGGTCGCCGCTTAAGCTAAGACTTCGTTGCGGTCCTGTGGGCTCGGCGTAATTGACCGTAACAGTATTGGTGGCAAACCGTACGTAACGGTAATACGGCGCAATGTAAAATCCTTTACCATAGCCCTTGCCCAAATAAAAACGAACCTCCGGCGTAACGGCAAAATTACTCAGGCGGGCATTGTTGATAATGTCCTTTGTATCTTGATCGGTGCCGGCAACCTGGTTTATTAAAAGGCTTTTGAAGGGCAGGGATGTTTCGGGCATCAATCGTCCTCCCAGGGCTACTGAAATTCTTTTGGACAATACCCTTTCGTATTGCACCGAAATGTTTTTCAGCGGCAGGGCCAACAAATCAATTTTTACGATGTCTTTTTTGTTACCGAATGCCGGGCTGCCTGATGTTTGCGCCGAAGCAGAAATGGACAAGCCCAGCAAAAGAAGAAGCAGAATGTTTTTGTTTTTCATGGTTCGAATTAAATAGTTTGATACATCCGGCACAAGGGCCGGGTGATTGAAGCCGCCAAAGTATTGAACAAACCGCAATTCTAAAAGCATCAACGGTTTCTTCTGGCCTGGATTGCTACCTACCGATTTTAAACAGTTAAAGAAGGGCGTCAATCTTTCGCGAGAGCTGGCGGTCTTTGTTGGTAACAACGTCGCCGGCATCGTGTGTATTGAGCCAGATTTCAACGGTGTTCCAAACGTTTGTCCAGCGTGGATGATGGTTCATTTTTTCAGCGGCCAAGGCTACGCGGGTCATGAAAGCAAAGGCTTCGCTGAAGTCGTTGAACTGGAATTTGCGGTACAAAGCATTGTCTTTTTCTTCCCACATAATGCAAGTTTTTGATCGTGAAGAACTGGTTTACCAAATTGCTCAATTGCGGTACGGACGTACAAGAGTGCGACGCAACGAAAGCTCGATAGTAGCACCGGCTCCTGGTTCCTAAAAGTCTGTCTTCTAAAAAACTAAATGTTCTTTGTTCTTGATTTTCTCGTTCGTTAACTCCATCACCAACTGCACGCCGTTGATGGAGCGCAGCGAATAAACAAGATCGTCCACAAACTCGTTTGACACGCAATCGTCTTTCAACAGCCATAAGAAATCCAGGTGCTTGAATTCGGGCAAAAGGTATTCGCCGTCGTGCAGGTTGTTGTATAAATAATGCATGAGGCAACAGGAAGGCTGTGCGTATTCATACACCGCAAAAAAATAATTGCGGCCTTTTTTCTTGAGCTGAATTTCCAGTTCGTTGTTAATGCGGAAATCAATGTTCATCAACTGGTTTACCTGCCAGCAAAACATGTAATCTTTAACGGGAGCCTGTATGCCGAGAAGACGGGTTTCTTCAAAGAAGCCGTCCACCATTTCTTTGTTGTCAAGTACGAATGCCATGGTTGGTGTTTTGGTTTGCAGTTAAGCTACTAAAACTCAACAGCAGTTACAAAGGTTTTTCCGTTTCTTGTATAACTCACCGTTGTTTTATCGCCTTTTTTAAACCTGCCAAGTGTTTGCATATAGCTTTCCAGCGACGGTGTTTTGTAATCGCCGATAGCCGTAATGATGTCCCCGGCTTGCAAGCCTACTTTTTGCGCCGGACGGCCTTCGCTCACGCCGTCGGCGCGAACGCCTTGCCCGTTGAACGTATAATCAGGCATGATGCCCAGCGTGACGCTGAAGCGTGCCGTCGTTGCTGTTTGCGTTTCTCTTGTTTTGCTGAAAGCCAGCTTTGCGTTTGATTTGTCCACCGCTTGCAGCAAACTAAAAATGTGCTTCACGATGGCTGCTTCGCCGTTGTAATTAATCTTGTCAAAATCATCCGAAGGCTTGTGGTAATCTGTATGCAAACCGGTGAAATAAAAAAGCACCGGAATATTTTTTAGATAGAAAGAGGTATGGTCGCTCGGGCCGGTGCCGGTGCTGTCGAAACGGTAAGCGGCCGCGTTGTACAAGGCTCCTTTGCCCTGAAGATTGTACAATTCGCCCCAAGTTGGCGAAGTGCCGTAACCGCCGACGGTGATTGTTTTAGAGGAATCGTTCAGGCGTCCTACCATATCCATGTTTACCATGAAGTTTACGCTGTTCAAATCAACCGTTGGATTTTGCGTAAAATATTTTGAGCCGAAGAGTCCCAACTCTTCACCGGAAAAAGCAATGCACAAAACGTTGTTGTTTTTGAGCGGAGAGGATTTCAGCAACCGCGCCAATTCAAGTAAAGCCGCCGTGCCGCTGGCGTTGTCGTCGGCGCCGTTGTGAATTTGTTTCTCGCTGCCACGGTAGAGCGAGTTATGGTCTTCGCCGTAACCCAGGTGGTCAAAGTGTGCACCGAGGATGATTGTTTTTGCTGCGCCGTTATCGAGGTAGCCAATCACGTTTGTACCGCTTCGCTTTTTCTCAACCAATTCAATTTTTGCTTTCAGTTTTAAAAGCGCCGATGGGTCACCGAAATATTTTTTGGCCGCATCTTTTAAAATGTACACAACGGGAATGGAAAGTGTTTCCGTCTTTTCGGTACCGTTAAAACGCAAGCCGTCATCCAGCTTTGACGTGTTGTAAACGAACAAAGCCGTTGCGCCTTTTCTTACCGCATCTTTTGCTCTGGCAACAAGGGCTTCGTTCAGGTCAAAATGCGGATTGTGAACGTTGCTGTTTATTGTTTCTTCCAAATCCAAAAACCAGGGTTCGCCTTTTTCCATCAAGGCAATGGATGCAAGAGCATCTACGGTTGCGTTGGCGCTGTAAACCAGCGGAAAGAAATCTGTACCGGGCTGTAATTCTTTTCCGTTAAGGGAAAGAGCGTTTGCGGCCGTCAGTTCTTTTCCTTCGGCCACCGGAAATGTTTGAAAAAATCCCTCGCTTCCTTTGGGCTGAAGCCCGGCGTTTTGAAAGGCATTACGGATGTATTCAGCGGCCAGCTTTTCACCTTCTGTGCCCGTGCGCCGTCCTTCAAGCTTGTCACTTGCAAGGTATTCGATGTGGCTTCTTATATTCGATACCGAAGGCTCAGGCAAGGAAGCGGCCAGGCGCTGCGTGGCGCAGCCTGCGATAAAAAAAAGAGTAGAGATGAGGCTAAGGTTAAGGCTGACGTTGCGTATTGACCGGGTAAACACAAGAATAATTTTAAGAAATGAGCGGACGGCAAAAATACTTTTCTGCAAGGGTTTGCAGGGGTAAAGAAGCATTTTTTTCATCCGGCATTTTTCGTTATGCTTAACACAAAACTCCCGATATCGTAAACGGTTGCGGCCGCCGCCGAGTACCTTTGCGAACCTCATCGTCGTGACAAAGAGAACCGTCCATATTGCTCTCGTCGGAAACCCCAACAGCGGAAAGACCTCGTTGTTTAACGCCTTGACCGGTTTAAATCAACGTACCGGAAATTTTCCCGGCGTAACCGTGGACAAGAAAACGGGCAGCACGCCCCTTTCCGCGACATTGGTTGGTAACGTAATTGACCTGCCGGGAACTTACAGTCTTTATCCAAAGCGACTGGACGAATGGGTGAGTTATCGCGTGTTGCTCAACCAGGACAAAGACATTCGCGCCGACGTGTTTGTAGTGGTGGTGGATGCGAGCAACCTCAAACGCAACCTGCTTTTTTGTTCGCAGATCATGGACTTGAAAAAGCCCGTTGTTGTTGCCCTTACAATGGCGGACATTGCCAAGCGCAAAGGCATTGAAATAGACTTGTCACAGTTGGAAAGAGAACTGGGCGTGCCGGTGGTTTCCATTAACCCGCGAAAAGAAAAAGGCATTGCGCTTTTAAAGAAAGCCATCGAACTGACGGCGTCCAATCAATACAAAATACCCGTTCGCGATTTTATCGAGAACAAGGAACTGGCTCCAGCACCCATCGAAGATTTGCAAGCCGTCCTTCCAGATGCGTCTGATTATTCGGCCATTCATTTTCTCATTAACCACGAAGAATTTGAGCTTGACAGCCGCTTGCAGGCCACCATTGAAAGCATTGAAGAAAAGCATGCGTTCAATCATACCAAAACGCAGGCGGCGGAAATCTTGCAGCGCTACAACCGCATTCGCCAAATCATGCAGTCCTCGGTGGTAGAACCCGACCCCAACGAACAAAAACGCTTCACCGCCAAGATGGACGACGTGCTGCTACACCGCACCTGGGGCTACCTGATTTTGCTGGCCGTTTTGTTCCTGCTTTTTCAAAGCGTGTTTTATTTGGCGCAATACCCAATGACTTGGATTGAAGAAGGTTTTTCTTACGCCAGCATTTGGCTAAACAACGTATTGCCTGCAGGATGGTTTTCGGACTTGGTGGTAAATGGAATCATGGCCGGTTTAAGTGGCATTATGGTGTTTGTGCCGCAGATCATGATCTTGTTTGGATTGATTACTGTTTTGGAAGACACGGGCTACATGGCCCGCATTTCTTTTTTGACCGACCGGCTGATGCGCAGCGTGGGATTGAACGGCAAAAGCGTGATGCCGTTGATCAGTGGTTTTGCCTGCGCGGTGCCGGCCATCATGAGTGCAAGAAATATTGAAAACCGGAAAGAACGTTTGCTCACCATTTTGATTACGCCGCTCATGAGTTGTTCGGCGCGGCTGCCGGTTTACACCATCCTCATTGCGTTGGTCATCCCGAATAAATACTACCTGGGCTTTTTGAGTTTGCAGGCACTTGTGATGATGGGACTTTACCTGCTCGGTGTTGTCATGGCCATGTTGGTTTCCTACATTGCCAAATGGTTTATTCACATCAAAGAGAAAAGCTTTTTCATTTTAGAATTGCCCACGTATCGTCCGCCACGGGCCAAAACCATTGCGCAAACGATGATTAACAAGGCCCGCATTTTTGTCACCGATGCGGGAAAAATCATCATGGTCATTTCACTCATTCTTTGGGCCTTGAGTTCCTTTGGTCCGCCAAAGCGCATGGCCGCAATTCAAACGGCTTACGAACAGCAACTGGCTTTGTACCCGGCGTCAAAAGACTCTTTAAACACACACCTGAACACGGCCAAACTCGAAAACTCTTATGCCGGCATTCTGGGCAAAAGCATGGAGCCGGTGATCAAACCTTTAGGTTACGACTGGCGCATCGGCATTGCGCTGGTAACCTCGTTTGCGGCAAGGGAAGTATTTGTTGGAACGATGGCGACGTTGTTCAGTGTTTCGGATGACGACAAAGGCACCTTGCTTCGCGAAAAAATGGCGATGGCAAAAAAGCAAAACGGCGAGCCTTTGTTTACCCTTGCTACCGGTGTTTCGCTCATGATTTTTTACCTCTTTGCCATGCAGTGCATGAGCACACTGGCCATTGTAAAAAGAGAAACCCGCAGTTGGAAATGGCCAGTGATACAATTCGTTTACATGACCGGCATTGCTTATCTCATGAGCCTATTGGCGTATTGGTTATTGAAGTAGCGGAACGCATCTTCCGGCAACAATTGGTGAAGCCTTTCTTTCGTTTGGCGCTTGTAAAAGCCAGGCAAACAATAATCACATTTTGCCTGCAATCCCTCTCTTTACCTTCGCCGCATGAACAAATCCATCGCCGACCTTCGCAAAGAATACTCTTCCCAAACACTGCTTGAAAAAGATGCTGACGCAAGTCCCATTCAACAGTTCCGAAAATGGTGGGATCAAGCCATTGCTTCCGAAATTTTAGAACCCAACGCCATGACGCTGGCGACGGCTTCTTCCGATGGATTGCCCTCGGCCCGCATTGTGTTGCTAAAAGATTTTGACGAAAGCGGCTTTGTGTTTTATACCAATTACAAGAGTTACAAGGCGCTGCAACTGGAAGAAAACCCCAAGGCCTGTCTCGTGTTTCACTGGAAAGAATTGGAGCGGCAGGTGCGCATCATGGGCGTGGTGGAGAAGGCAAGTGCCGAAGAAAGCAATGCGTATTTTGGGTCACGCCCCGTTGGCAGCCGCATCGGTGCGTGGACCTCGCCGCAAAGCAGCGTGATCCAAAACCGCGAATGGATTGAAGAAGAATTTGAAAAACGGAAAGCGGAGTTTGGCGAAAGCAAGATTCCGCGTCCGCCTTTTTGGGGCGGTTACCGTGTAAGGCCGGTCATTGTTGAATTCTGGCAGGGCCGCTTCAGCCGCTTGCACGATCGTATTCAGTACACCTTGGAAGATGGAAGCTGGAAGATTGAGCGTTTAGCACCGTAGTTAATAAGTTGGTAGGTTAATAAGCTAATAGGTAACGTACCATCACATAGTAACCTATTAACCCGTTAACTTATTTACTTTCTTCCTTCTTCGGCGCTGCCGGCGCTGTGCCCGTAATTTTCTTTTCGCTGGCCGGACGCCATTTGCCAAAAGAGCCTTTAAAGATTTTTCCTTTTTTGGTTTTTTTATCACCTCTGCCCATAACAAGATTTTAGAGCGCAAATGTAAGGCTTGCGCCGAATACGCAAAGCCCGAAAGAATTCCGCAGGTATTTGCCGAACGACAATCCCAATAATCTTTTAAAATCCGCGGTCAAAAAAAGTCCCGCACAAGGCGGGACGGTTAATTCGTTCTCTGTTGCGGTTACAACTTAGCAGAAAGTTCTTTACCGGCTTTAAAACGGGCCACTTTGCGGGCTTTGATTTTAATAACCTCACCGGTTTGCGGGTTGCGGCCGTTGCGTGCTGCACGCTTGGATACGGAGAAAGTTCCGAAGCCAACCAGCGTTACTTTACCGCCGCCTTTCAGGGTTTTGGTTACGGCTTCTACAAAAGAATCAAGTGCGGTGTTTGCCTGGGTCTTGGTGATGCCGGCATCATCAGCGATTTTTGCGATCAGTTCAGCTTTGTTCATAGTTGATTTTTTGTGGTTTGACGGCAACAAATTTAGCCGCTTTTCTATCCAAACAAAATTATTTGCCTTCTTTTTTAAAATTTGGTGATGTGGCTGTAATCCGCTATGGCAAAGGATTTGCGGCGATGCAATTTGTTTTGTTGCGTTGGTTTTTTTGTTTGCATTAACGATTAAAGAAGATCATAACTTTCATGTGCGTTAACTCTCTTTCTTTTTTAGCACCATTACTGTAATGGCTATGCTGTCACCAAATTGTTCTACGGTATGCTCTTCTTTTTGGACGCAGTTGTGCAACACGTGTTCGATGAATGGTTTTGCCATTAACCGTTGCGGCGTGCTTAAAAGAACGATCGTTCCGTTGTCAAGAAATCGGTTCATTGTTTTTTTCAACGCAGCAAATGCACCGGGCTCATAGTTCACATCGCTCAAAAGCAAAACATCCGTACGAATATTTTGCGGCAGGTTTTTCCAGTCAACAACGGCTGTTTCAAAATTTTTTAAGCGATGATGCAGGGCTGATTTTGCAACAATGGAAATTGCTTCTTCCGAAAAGTCAGTGCACAAAACATGCGAAGCAGAAGAAGCCGCAACGAGTGAAGGCAAACCCAAACCCGCGCCAATCTCCACTACCCGTTTGTTGGCTACGTACTGCGGATGGTGTTCAATGAATTCACTTAAAGCAGCGGCAGCCGGCCATATTTTGCTCCAATAAGGAAAAGAGATTTTGTGTTCTTCATAAGCCTGCTTTACAACCGCGGCATCGGGTACAAAAAGCGACATGCGACGATCGCCGATAATGATTGTTTGTAGATACAGTGGAAAGTCCCTCATGCGTTGCAAAGATGCATGCGTTCAATGGGTACGTCTTTATTTGGAGGCATACTTGGTGGGTGCGCCGATGATTTTTAGTGCGCCTACCAACATCGTTTTCCAAACCAGCATAAAAAAACCGCCGGTAGGATTGCGAATAAATTCCGCTTGTTCGCGGCGGGGCTCACCGCCTTTTTTTGGATTGTCGTTTTTAATCACCAGTAAATTCGCAAGCAACGATGTCACGTCTTTTTTATCCAGGCCCTTTTTGCCCTTGTCTTTTTCAAGAAGCGAAAGTTTAAGATCGTGATAAGTAATCAACACATCGCCGGAGGCTTTTTGTTCGTCGCCGCTTATTGTGGCTTCAGCGCCGTCTAAAAAACCTTTGTCCATGCGCACCATCCCCAACGGCATGGCAAAGGAGTTAATGAGACGTCCGTCGAATCCCGGCGTTTTTATCTGCGCTTCAAACTTGCCGGTTTTGGCCTGTTGCATATCAAATTTAAACCTTGCTTCCAGCGGTACTTTGTGCATAAACAAAGCCGAACCTTTTACCACCAGGGGCGGAGAGTTTTTGCTGTTCGAAAGCCTGCTTGTATTTAGCGTTAAATTGTCCATGTACACGGTGCCGGTTTGTTGCGTTGCAGGATTGAACTCGGTGTACACGGCACCGAGCTTACGAACAGCGATTTTACCAACATCAATTTTTAAGGGCAGCTTTATCAAAAGCTGATTGGGAAAATGGCCCATGCTGTTGTGCGCCGGTAAGGTACGATCGAGGTAAACGGAAAGTTTTCCGCCGTCGAGAACGACGTCGTTTGCGGTTATTTCTTCGCCATTTAACAAGGTCCACCAATCCACGTTGGTAAGACTAATGTGCGGAAGCGATAGCCCGTACATTTCTTCGCTCCACTTTTGCCGCTTTGTGAATTCGGCCCTGCTTAACGGCGAAGCATACGAAAGGTTGCGGATTTCTACGCGTTGCTCCGGAATGGTTGCGGTAGCCGCGTCCATTTTTAAAACGTAAAGCCCGCCGGAGACAGGCCGCATAAAATCGCGAAAAGAAACGGTTGCTTCTTTCGCAAACGAGAAACGTTTTTTGTGTTCTAACATAGAAGAATCAATAAGCAGATCGTTCATGCGAATAGAAATGTTTTTCATCCGAATCGGCTCGCTCTTCTTTGCGTCGTTGTAAACGGTAAGCTCACCGCCTTCGATAAGAATCTTTTTAATGGAAAGCCTTTCCATTTCTTTTAAAAAGCGTTGCAGGAAATCTTCTTTCTGTCCGTCTTTTGCCGAAGGCCTTGTGCGGTGAACGACGATAACGGGTTTGGTTAGCCTAATTAGTTTGTAATCCATTTTTCGGCTCTTTAGCACATCATCCAGGTTGATGCCTTCGATTACCAAATCCTCAAACGAAGCAGTGACGACGTTTTCGGGAAGCTTGCCAAGCCTTTTGAGCGAATCCTGATTTGCTTTACCGGGCGAAAGTTTTACCCGGTGCAACACCAGCGAAGATGCCAACACGTCAATGCGTAAATCACCAACGGAAAGGGTGTACAAATCGTTTGACGACTTCTTTAACACTTGCTGCACACGTTGAACAAACAACGGCCGCAGATCCACAACGGAGAGTTTTTGGCCACCCAAACTGTCCACGCGGGGCAACACTTCGCCGGATCTTTTTTCTTCTTTGTGAATAGTAGATTGAAGGGAAAAACGCAAAAACAAGTATGCACCAATCAGGATAACGCCGGGTACCAGAATGAGTAACAAAAGTTTTCTGCGCATATGTTATTCAACAGACAAAAGCTGAGCCAAGCAAGAAGCCGAAAACTTCGGGCATCCCTTTCCAATTTTTCCAACATAAAAAGCAGGCTTCGTGCCTGCTTCAAAAAAAGAATTGTTTGTGCCTTATTTCATGCCAACGGCAGCGTTCACCGGCGCCCGGTCAATGTACATGACGGTGCGGTCCACCTTGTTGTCGTTGTTGTAATGATAATCGTTGTGCACCCAAAACTGCAGGGCTTTTCCGTTTTTGTATTTCACGTTTACTTGGTACCAATTGAGTAGCCACACGCCGGGCATGTCAGGACCGCGTTGCGGCGTGTTCACTTTAATGGGCAGCCAAATGTCGTTGCTGAAATGAAGGCTTTCAATAACGTTCTTGCGCCGGTCCGTCCAATAATCGGTGATGGCTTTTTTACCCGCTAAACTGTCGCCGCTCGACCAAGAGTACACGGCGTTGTCGGCAAAGTTGGCAACCCATTTGTCCACCTCGCCATTCTCCATTTGCATCATCATTTGCTTGCCCATGTCCGTGTATTTGGCGTCGGCAAATTCCGCTTGCATCGGTTTGTTATCAGTCGTGGTGGTTGCGGTTTTCACCATCGGTGTAGCCGCGGGTTCGGCGGTGGTTTTGTTGTCCTTGCACGAATAAAGAACAACGAACGAAAGAAGGGGAAGAAGCGCTTTTTGCATACATTGTTTTTTAACGGTGAAGAAATGAGGACGGAAGTTTTAATAGAAGCGGAGACGTGCTTTTCGGAGGGGATAATTAAAGGTAAGCATTTCGGCAAACGAATTCAACAGGCCTAAAAGCAAAAGCCCCGCACTTGGCGGGGCTGAGTTAAACATGTGTACGGGTTACCAACGACGGTTGTTCTGCGGGTAGCGGTCGTCGTACCGGCGGTTGCTGTTGCGGTAGCGTTCCCACACTTCACGGATGGCGTCGCGGCGCTGGTCTTCGAGGCGACGGATCTGGTAGTCTTTTTCCATAGGACGTAACCAACGGTCGTATTGCACGCGGCGGATTTGCTGGTCGAAGTCGCGGTTAATGCGCTCAATCATTCTGTCACGTTCACGTTCGCTCATCGAGTTGCCGTATCGAACGTTGTTGTTGTCGTTTCTGCCCAAAACCACGTCCCGCGAATCGTAACGGCCATCGGGGTACGTACGGGGCGGTTGTGCATTGGCAACAATCACGGCGCCCAAAACAATCATCAGTGTAAAGATTTTTTTCATGGTAAATGAGGATTTAATTGTTATGCTTATTGAGAAGCAAAAGAGCTTGCTGTGTTTAACCTGCCTTGGTTAAGAAAAGCACAACGTTGCGACTGTTAACGGCATTCACAAATTTGTTTGCATCCGGCCGGCACAAGCCTTTCCCTATTTTTGCCCTTCATAAAATGATTGCATGAAGACAGGAACCAAATTTATTCACGCCGGCGCTGAGCCAGACCCGAGTACCGGTGCGATCATGACGCCGATTTACCAGACCTCTACCTATGTGCAGGAAGCGCCTGCACAAAACAAAGGCTACGAATATGCCCGTAGCCAAAACCCCACGCGAACGGCGTTGGAAAAGGCTTACGCCGAAATCGAGAACGGGAAGTTTGGCCTTGCTTTCAGCAGCGGCGTGGCGGCTACCGATGCTGTGATTAAGTTATTGTCGCCGGGCGATGAAGTGATTTGCGGTAACGACATGTACGGCGGTACTTATCGCTTGTTCACCAAAGTGTTTCAAAAGTTTGGTATCAAGTTTCATTACGTGGACATGCAGGACGTGAAAAATGTTGCGGCTGCAATCAACGAAAACACAAAGCTTGTGTGGGCCGAAACACCCACCAATCCGTTGATGAACATCTGCGACATTGAAGGCATCGCATCACTTACAAAACCGAAGAATATTCTGCTTTGCGTGGACAATACGTTTGCATCGCCGTATTTGCAAAACCCGCTTGATCTGGGCGCCGATATTGTAATGCACTCGGCTACAAAATATTTGGGCGGTCACAGCGACGTCATTCAGGGTGCGTTGATGATGAACGACCAAAAGCTGCGCGACGAGCTTTACTTCATTCAAAAAAGTTGCGGCGCCGTGCCGGGACCGATGGATTGCTTTTTGGTTTTGCGCGGCATTAAAACATTGCATCTGCGCATGCAGCGTCACAGCGAGAACGGAAGAAAGATTGCAGAATGGTTGCGCAAGCATCCAAAGGTTGGAAGAGTTTATTGGTGTGGGTTTGAAGATCACCCGAACTACGCCCTTGCTAAAAAACAAATGCGTGACTTTGGCGGCATGATGTCGTTTGAGTTAAAGAACGATAGCGTGGATGAAGCAAAACGTGTGTTGTCTTCTACCAAACTTTTTTCATTGGCCGAAAGTTTAGGTGGTGTAGAATCACTCATCAATCATCCGGCAACAATGACGCATGCTTCGATACCGAGAGAAGAAAGAATCAAAAACGGCTTGAGCGATTCGCTCATTCGTCTGAGCGTGGGTGTAGAAGACGCGGAGGATTTGATTGACGATCTGAAACAGGCAATCGGTTAAATCATTTGTGCATGAGGAAAAGTTTGTTGAACAAAGAATGCGGCGAAACACTCGTTCGCCGCATTCAAAAGTTACAGCCGGATGCGTCGCCACTTTGGGGCCGTATGAACGCCACCGAAATGCTACTGCACCTGAACCGCATCAACGAACAATTGCTCAACGCACCGGCGACAAAAAAAGGAATAAGCCTCAAGCAATACATCGGCCGCTGGCTGTTTCTGTACGTCTTTTCTAATTTTCCCAAAAATGCCCGCACGCCCAAACGCAACGACACCAAAGGGCAGATTGATACATCAGCCTTTGGTGAACAGCAACAAAAATTCATCGAACTCATTCAACGCTTTCCTCTTCATCAACAACCCATTGAATTGCCGCATCCTTATTTCGGCGATTTGAACACAAAACAATGGGGACTTGCTGGCTACAAACACGTGAACCATCACCTGCGGCAGTTTGGCGTGTGAAGACTTGTGGTATTCATCCGCCCGAATCCGTCATTCGTCAGTACAGATTTCTGAAAGCCTTCTTTCCCTCGCAGCTTTGGCTTTCAAATTTTTGTTATGCCCAGGCTTCTTTCAATCCTTGTCGTTATTATTCTGATAGCCCTGCTTCCGTTGGTTGCAAAAAAAGCAACTGGCTTGAACAAGGCTAAACCTGCATTTGTTGGCAATCCTGTTTTTGTGCTTAACCAATAATCGCATGTTGGTCATTACGCTTGCGACGCAAATTCTTTTGCTGCTTTTTCACCAGGCAACCACGCTTTTTGATTTTTATCCTTTCAACAACGTGCGGCATTACACGCTGAAAGAAAGACTAACTGAATGTTGCGTGAACGGCCTCCTGATGGCGGCGCCGATTGTTGGTTTTGCAGCGCAGTTAAAATGGCTGATGATTGCCTCGCTTGTTATTTATCCGGTACTGTTAATTGGCGAATACCTGAGCTGGTGGCATCCGTATTTTTTTGGCGCTTCGGAAGGTTGGCAAAAGGTTTACAACCGCTTGTTTAAAAACACCCTCGTTGTTTTGTCGCCGCTTAAGAACAATCCCGTTCCCAATTTGGAGCACACCGTTCTTCACTCGCTTACGCTGGTTGCAGCGGTTTTCACCTACATCGCTTATTTTACGCGGCATTGAAAACAAAACCCTTTTATACAAACGTTCACTTTCTTTTTATCGGCACCGGGCTGTTGCTGAATTTTTTGCTGATGGTGATGTACAGCTACATCAACAACGGCATCCCTTTTATTCCGCTCTATGCCTTCGGCGAATTTTACACGCAGGGGTGGCCCATCATGCTGCAAACCTTTGTGATTTTGTACCTGCTTTATTACACCATCAAATACTTCAACAAAAAATACAGTTATAATCCCAATGGCTTTGAACGTTTTTTGCGGGAGATGTTGTTTGTGCTGCTCGTGGGCTTCTGCATTATGGAAGGCTTTCGTTGGGTGTTTATGACTTACATGGTGGTGCCCGAAGACGATCCCGCTTTTTTGGAACGCAAGCTCAAAATGATTCTCACCATTGATCTTACCTTCCTGATTGTGGTGTATGCCTTCATGACTTCCTTTCGCATCTTTCGCTATCTGCAACAAAAAAATATTGAAGTGGCGCGGTGGCAACGCGAGTACACGCAGTCGCAGTTTGAAGCCGTGAAAAACCGACTGAACCCGCATTTTCTTTTCAACAGTTTGAACGCATTAAGCTCACTGGTTTACGTGGATGCGGACCTCGCGGAAACCTTCATCGAAAAGCTTTCCAAATCGTATCGCTACCTGTTGGAGCAACGCAGCAAGGAAACCGTTCCGCTAAAAGAAGAACTGCAATTTCTCGACTCCTTTCTTTACCTGACAGAACAACGCTTTGGCAAAAAACTGCAGGTGCAAATTGAAAATATTGCGCCCAACGAATATGAAGTGCCGCCGCATACGCTGCTTATTGTGATGGAGCATATTTTACAAAACAATGGCATGTCGGCGGCAAAGCCTTTGCGCATTTCCGTTGCGCAGAAAGAAGAAGTGCTTTTTGTTGAATATTCAGATCAACCAAAGAATGAAGCGGCAGAACAAAGTCCGCAGTTTGCTTATTTGCAGGAGCAGTTCCGGTTTTTAAAGGGCGAAGAAATTTCAACGCTTGCAAACGACAAAACCGTTCAACTCACCATTCCTTTAATCAAGAAGTGAAAGAAGCATTGACCATACAAAAAACAATTTCGCCGTTCAAGTTAACGCTGACGGTTATTCTTATCGTGAGCTTTTTCTACCCGGTGTTCTTTGCTTACATTGATCACGAACTGACGATGAAAGTGTTGGCGAGAGAATGGATTTTCACCGCCGTCCGGCTTACCGGCATCGGGTTGATTGCACACGGCGTCATTCGATTGAACAACGCGGTGTTCAAAGGCTTCAAACCTGCGTGGCTGCGCTATCCCGTCGAAATCATCCTCATTCTTTTTTGCACCTACTGGTTTCTCTTCGGCTTTGTTAAATACATTGACAGTCCGCTTACAAGCAGCAATCCCGCCGATCCGAATCTTTGGACCTTTCGCCGTTACATTGGCTTGTATATGCTCGGCACCGTTTTCATCTACACCTTTTTATCGGGGCTAAACATTTACCAAGTTGCGCGGCAGAAAGAAGCGCAGGCTGAAAGCCTTCAACGCGAGTTTGCGCAGGTGCGTTTGCAGGCCTTAAAAAGCCAAGTGAACCCGCATTTTCTTTTTAATAGTTTGAGTGTGCTTTCCTCTCTTGTTCACGTAAGTGCGGAAACATCGGAACAGTTCATTCATCATTTAGCCAAAGCCTATCGCTATATTTTGGAGCAGAAAGAATTGGATCTTGTCAACCTGAAAGAAGAACTTGGATTCCTGGATGCTTATTTCTTTTTGCTGCAAATTCGCTTTGAACAAAAAGTGAAACTGGAAAAGAATATTGCTGCTGATGACGAAGACCTCCAACTACCGCCACTGACCTTGCAGTTGTTGGTGGAGAACGCGGTAAAGCACAACAAAATGTCGGTGCAGGAACCGCTGGTGATAAAGGTTAGTGTTGAGGAAAACACTTTAATAGTCGAGAACAGCAGTCGTCCGCGTGGACAAGCCGAAAGCTCAACGGGCATTGGTTTGGAAAACATTCGCAAACGGTATGCGATGCTTACCGAACGCAAACCAATTATCACGCAAACCGCTGAAATTTTTCGTGTGCAAATACCCTTGCTTAAAAAATAAATCATGAACGTTGTCATCATTGAAGACGAACACCTTTCGGCGCAACGGCTGGAGGCGATGCTGAAAAAATACGATGCCTCCATTAACGTGCTGGCCGAAATTCCTTCGGTGGCAGAAGCCGTGCAATGGTTCAAGGAAAATGAGAATCCCGATTTGGTCTTGATGGACATTCATCTTGAAGACGGTCAAAGCTTTTCCATTTTTGAACGCATCAACCTTGATGTGCCGGTGATTTTTACCACGGCTTTTGACGAGTACACCATCCAGGCATTTAAAGTCAACTCGGTTGATTATTTAATGAAGCCGCTGAACTATGATGAATTGGTAAAGGCCATTGAAAAATACAAACGCATTCACACCGAAAAAGAAGAAAGCGACAAAAGCATTGAACACCTGCTTCAGTCGCTGCACAAAAAAGAACCCGAGTACAAAAGCCGGTTTTTAATTTCCATTGGCTCACGCTTAATGACGGTAGAAACAGAAGACATCCAATATTTTTTTAGTGCCGATAAAATCACATTTCTCGTGACGAAAGATGCACACCGCTACCCGGTAGATTTTAGTTTGGATAAACTCGCCGCAATGCTGAACCCAAAAGAGTTTTACCGCATCAACCGCCAAATGACGGTGAAGCTTTCGGCCATCGAAAACATTCACGTTTTCTCCAAAGGCCGCATCAAGTTGGATTTAATTCCGCCGATGAAAGAAGACGTGTTTGTGAGTTTGGATAAAGTGGTAGAGTTTAAAGAATGGTTGGGCAAGTAGGCATTCAGCATTCCCTATTCGTCATTCATCGTCTTTCATTTTTTAACTGCGTGCAAGCTTCTTCTTTGTCCTGCAAAACACATTGCATGACACCTTCACTTTTCAAAATCGTTACCGGCTTTAATGTCCTGTTCCTTTGTTATCATTCCGCAGAGTACATGATACTTTCGCAGAACAGTGCCGTGGGTTTTCTCTTTCTTTCTGCTTTATTCTTCGTGCTTGCTTTTCTTTTTGCCAAATGGCAGGGCGATAAAAACCTGGAGCCGTGGGGACTGACGCTGCAAAAATTGCTTTCTGTTTATTTAATCAGGGGCTTGCTTGCGGGACTGGTTGTAAGCGGCCTTTCTTTTCTTGCCTGCTTTGTCTTGCATATTGAAGTCATCAGTTTTGTTCCGCCGCTGAAAGACTTTTTACCCGGCGCGGCTTTGCTCATTTTTGGAAGTGCCTTTTCATCGCTTACCGAAGACGTTCTGACACGTGGTTATGTTTACCGTCATACAAAAAATAAAGTAAGCAGGCAATACGTGGTTTTTCTTTCCGCCATCATTTACGTATTGAATCATGTTCACCGGTTGAACGAACCAATTTACCTGCTTTACGTTTTTGTACTGGGTCTTGCACTTGTGCTTCCGCTTCTCATCACGGGCAATATCTGGTACACGCTGGGCGTGCATTGGGCTGGCAATATTGTTTATCATCTTACAAGCAACGTGATGCACACAAGCAGTGGCAGCAACGCGTTTCCGGCGCTTTGGATATCCATTGTCTTCACGCTTCTTTCCATTCCGTTGCACTGTTTTATTTGCCAACAACTGACAAGCAAGAAAGAAAATGAATCCTTTGTTTCCCCACCGTGGCATTCGTCAACTCTGATCCGTCATTCATCCGAACTCGTTTGAAAAGGAGCTTGCGAAATTTTCTCTTTGTGGCATAAATGAACGGCATGAAAACGATACTTGCTCTCTTCTTTGTTTTGCTTCTTCACGTTTCATCATTCGCAACCGACCGGCACTTTTATTTCACCACATCCGATAGTGTAAAGCTCTACGTTCGCATTGCCGGCGAAGGCAAACCTTGCCTCTTTGTGCATGGCGGCCCTGGTTCAACCTCTTATTATTATGAAGCGATGGCCGGCGCACCGCTCATCGAACAGAAGCTGCAAATAATTTATTTTGACCAGCGCGGCAGCGGCCGTTCCGACTCTGCTGCTAACCGCAATTACACGATGAAGCGGATGTTGCTCGACATGGAAGAATTGCGGCAGCATCTCGGCATCAAAAAATGGGCGGTGATGGGACACTCTTTCGGTGGAATTCTTCTTACCAATTATGCCGTGCAATATCCGCAAAGCATTACAGCCATGTTCTATATTCACTGCACGGTAAACATGCAGGCTTCGATGAACAGTCATCTCGAATTTGGTTTGAAAGAACTCGACATCAAAGACCAAACGGCATTCAGAGATACCTCGCTTCCGTTGAACGAAAGGGTAGGGAAGGTGCACGAAAAACTAACCGAAAAAAACCTTTGGTACAAGCTGATGTTTCGCAATGCGTTTGAAAAACAGTTCAGCGATTCGGTTACGTTTTCTGCCGGAAAGTTTAACCGAGATTTTGCCACGCAATGCTGGAAGGACACCGATTTTTGGAAAGACTATTCATCGCAAACAGCGCTTATAAAATGTCCTGTGTTGGTGATGACAGGTGATAAAGATTACGCCATTGGCCCTAATCATTACAAGCTGTTTCGCTTCCCGCACCAAACTGTTGTGCACTACATCGGTGGCCATGCATCTTTCCAGGAAGAGCCGCAGTGGTACGCCGAAAAAGTTCTGGCTTTCATTCCTTCTATTCACTAAACAACGATACTTGCAAACAACATGAAAAAATTCTTTCTCTTTTTGGCGACTGCGTTTGTGCTTAACGCAACGGCGCAAAAGAAATTTGATTCCGCGGCTTATGTAAACTTTAACGAGAACCGTTGGGAGAAAGTTGATTTCTCCGCCTTCACAAAAGAAAAGCCCGTCAACGAGCATTTAACCAGCGAAGAGAAAATTGCGGGCCTGGGTAAATGCTGGGCCGAAGCCAAATACAACTTCGCCAATTTTGATCTGGTGCCAGACTTGAATTGGGACAGCTTGTACACGGCTTACATTCCCAGGGTTGCTGCCGCTACCACGACCTATGATTATTACAAAGTGCTGCAAAATTTTTACCGGCATCTACGCGACGGACACACCAGTGTAACGCTTCCGCTTGCCTACATGAAAAAGCTGAACGGCATTCTTCCGCTTGAAATTCGCTGGATAGGAAACAAGGCCGTTGTGGTGCAAAACTCGTCGGATAAAAAAGAAGAGCAACGCATCAAACCCGGAATGGAACCGATAGCATGGAACGGAACGCCACTGTCTGCATACATTCAAGATAGCGTCAGCCCTTACCTGCATTTTTCCACGCCGCAGGATAGCATCAACCGAATCTACCGTTACGAACTTACGCCGGGCAGCGCAGGCAGCACGGTATCGCTTGCGTTTAAAACAGCGGAAGGAAAAATCATCACGCAAAACTTTACCCGCAAACCCGTTGAAAAATTCTGGGATCGTCTGCCTTTGTTCAACTTTCAAATTTTAAACGGGAACATTGCTTACCTGCAAGTGAATGCATTCAACGATGCAAGGATTGTGAAGGTCTTCGACAGTTTGTTTGCAAGCATTGCACAGGCCAATGCGTTGATCATTGACGTGCGCAACAACGGTGGCGGCAACGGCAGCAACGGTTTTGAAATTTTGGGCTGTTTAACCAGCGATGTTTTTTATACGGGCAAAACGGCGCTCCGGCAATACCGTCCTGTCGGCCGTTCGTGGGGCGGAATTGAAAAAGGAAGCATCGGAGAAGATAATTGGCGGCCTTATAAAAATAAATTATTCAGCAAGCCGGTTGTGATTCTTACAAGTGCCGCCACGTATTCGGCTGCCGAAGATTTTACCGCCACGTTTAAAAGCATGAAACGCGGTGTGGTCATTGGTGAACCAACCGGTGGCAGCACGGGTCAGCCTGTGTTTGTAAATCTGCCCGGCGGTGGCTTAGCGGCCGTTTGTGCCAAGCGTGATTTCTTTAGCGACGGGACTGAATTTGTTGGCGTGGGGATTCAACCCGATATTCTTGTACGTCCTTCTGCAAAAGGCATTGCCGAGGGAAAAGATGAAGTGCTGAATGCTGCAAAAAAATATTTGCAAGGCCAGAAATAAAATTTTGGCGAAAGCGCATCGTTCTAAAGTTGATTCGCGGCTTTCACTTTGCATAGTTTTGGGCTGTGAACGAAACGCTGAAAATTTTTTTGGATAAAAAGGTGGCTGAATACAATCAGCCTTCTTTTATTGCGGCCGATCCAATCTCTGTTCCGCACCTCTTCACTAAAAAGCAGGACATTGAAATTGCGGGCTTCTTTGCCTCCATCTTTGCCTGGGGAAACCGCACTACCATCATCAATAAAACAACGGAGTTAATAAAATTGATGGACGATGCGCCGCACGACTTTATCGTTCATCATTCGGATAAAGAGTTACAAACACTGTTGCATTTTAAACACCGCACATTTAAAACAACCGACCTTTTATACTTTCTTCTTTTTTTGGGCCATCATTATAAAAATGACGCTTCGCTGGAAACGGCTTTTACAAAATGGATGAAGAAAGAAGACGAAAACATTGAAAACTCATTGGTTGGTTTTCATGATTATTTTTTTTCGTTAGAAGATGCGCCGGTGCGAACAAAAAAACACATTGCCACGCCGGCACGCGGCTCTACGTGCAAACGACTTTGCATGTTTTTGCGGTGGATGGTGCGAAGCAATGGTTGCGGTGTGGACTTTGGGCTCTGGAAAAATATTTCGCCGGCACAACTCGTTTGTCCTGTTGACGTGCACGTAGGCAGAGTGGCGCGGCAATTCAATCTCATCACGCGAAAACAAACCGATTGGACAACTGCACTTGAACTCACCGAACAATTAAAAACGTTCGACGAAACCGACCCGGTGAAATATGATTTTGCTTTGTTTAGTTTGGGGGCAACGAAAGAGCCGTTGTGAATGTTGGTCGTTCCCTGTCGTTTATTTCTACGCAAATGAAAAAAAGTTTTACAACAGAAAAACAGGCAACAGGGAGCAAGGCGCTTTCGCTTTTGCAACCCTGGGCATCATTGGTTGTGATGGGAATGAAAAAGATTGAAACGCGGTCGTGGCAAACGACTTACCGCGGCACCTTGTTCATTCACGCAAGTTTGGGAAAGAAAGGCAAAGCGCTGGTGAATGAAGTGCCGTTTTCAAAATACATTTCCGATTTTGATGCGCTGCCGTTCGGCGCCGTTATTGGACAAGTAAACTTGGACGACATTGTGCCGGTTGAAAATTTATTTTATTCCGATGCGATGCTGAACACATTAACGCTGGAAGAAAAAGCCTTTGGCGATTATACCAAAGGCCGTTATGCCTGGTTGTTTTCGGAAGCAGTAATGTTTGATAAACCCATTCCGGTGAAAGGTGGTTTGGGTTTGTGGAAGTATGGCGATGCGTGATTCAACCTGCATAAGTTCTTCGACCCAAGCCTGCGGCGATTGACTTGCCGGACAAACCTTATGGCCTTAGTAGTAGTTGTCGTGTTGTGCGATGCCAACCTTATTGCCTTATTCAACCTGATACTGTAGCACAAATCAGGGAATAAAGTCAGTGTCGCACCAAACGTTTGCACCTACTAAGGTCATAAGGTTGATTGATGTTGCAAACCTCGTCGTTGCGCAAGCCACTCATCACCGATTAATCATTACTCATTCCCTCAATTGCCAACCGCCACTTGCTTTGCTCTTGAAAAAAGATCGGTAAGGTGATGGCGTTCGTTTTCCTTTTGAGGCAAAAGATTTACAGGCGATTTTTTCTTCGTTTGCCAAAAATAAACGGCAGCGGCCGCAAGCGTTACACCAAGGGCTATTGAAACTGATGTTTTCATAATCGTTTGTTTTCTGCAATGCGACAATTGCCGTGCCAGCAGTGGAGATGATTTACCTTCGCGCCTTAATGGAAAGAACAATGAATTATAGCGATGACCTGCAAAGCCGGTGGTGGAAGCTGGAAGAAAAATTAATGGAACGCTTCGAGAAGAAGCCCGACGTGGAAACGATTTTGTTTTTGATCGGCATACAAGAACTCGGCGACATCAAAGAAAAATTTACGAAAGAGCAAAAGCAAGACCTGATGCACGTAGCGGTGTGCACAGTGCTGCTGCCAAGCGGTTATTACGAAATTGAAAAAGTGGACGAAGACGGTTGGCCGCATTTCAAACAACTGAAAGCAATGCCGGAGCTAAATCCTTTTGAACAGGAGGCCTTTTTGAAAGACCACATCCTGCTTTACTTTCAAAACCACGAACTCATTTAAACATGCGCCAACTGCTTTTGCCGCTTGCCCTATGTCTTTCTTTTTTTGCGTTTGCGCAACAGGATGTAAAAATCAAAAACAAAGACCGCAAGAAAGACGTTGAACTCATCACGACTGAGGGCACGATCATTCTCCGTTTGTCAGATTCAACCCCCGGGCATCGCGACAATTTTCTGCGCCTCGTTAAATCGCATTACTTAGATAGCATCTTGTTTCACCGCGTCATCAAAGGTTTTATGATACAGGCCGGCGATCCGAACAGCGTTCGCGCCGAAGCACACAAACCACTTGGCAACGGCGGTCCGGAGTATACCTTGCCCGCTGAAACTGTGCCTTCGCTCTTTCATAAAAAAGGAGCACTCGCCGCGGCCCGCAAAGGCGATGCGGAAAATCCCGAAAGGCGCAGCAGCAGTAGCCAGTTTTACATTGTGAATGGCCGCACGTTTACCGATCACGAACTGGATTCCATTGAGGTGGTGCGTTTGCAGGGAAGAAAGATTTCACCAGAACGAAGAGAGTATTACAAAACCATCGGCGGCACACCGCAGCTTGATGGTAACTATACTGTGTTTGGTGAGGTAATAAGCGGACAGGATGTGGTGGACAAAATCGCTTCAATGCCGGTGAGCGCAGGCCCTGATTTAAACCGGCCGTTGCAAGACGTGCGCATTCTTTCGGCAAAGCTGGTGAAGCGGAAGAAGTGAGTATTTGTGCGGATAGAAGTTTAAAAAGCTATTTTATGCAAGTTGTAGTACTTCTTCGTTGATAAAAGGCAATTCAATCTTCTTGAACAATTCCTCCTCCAACATCTCCGCCATCGTTTCAAAATACACAATCACGTCTTCCCGAACGTTCTTCTTCAGCCAGCGAAAGCCACCGGGCAATTGTTCCAAAACTTTTTGGTCTTCGAGGTATTCAAGGTTGTGAATATCGGTAGGCGTGAGGCCGAGTTTCTCCAATTTGGATACGAGCAAATAAGCCGGTGCGTTGGTTACGCCGCAATAATCTTCGGCAATCTCCGTCCACTCGCCGTGCACCGTTTGCGCATGGCGAATGATTTCTTCCCTGCTCAACTGCGTGGCCACCTGCAACACGTGCCCGCAGTTGCACGAGCCGTGACTGCCCCAGGCATAATGCGCACCGACCCGTAAATTTTTCGCGGCTTCGCGAAGCGTCGTTATCAATTCAATATTGGGATGCGCCATTGTTTTTGTTTTTGGTAAAACGGGGAAGGCTTCGGTTTGGTTGCCGACCGTAAGTTAACACCCCTCCACCCGAACAAAAACAATGCAATGTTTACGAAAGCTGCGCAACAAGATTTTTGTCCTTCGGCTTAACATAACGACGAACGCTGTACGAAATGAAAACCGTTCCAATTACCGTGGGCAAAAGCCACACAATCACCGGCGGCAAAAACTTTATGTTCGTCACCACGAATGCTGTCCACGTGGCAATGTAGCCGGCGCCCATGCTTACAATGTGGCTGGCCAGCCAATGCTGCTTCTGTTTTGGACCTTTCAGGTAAAGCTTTGCATCGGCTATGGCAAAGGCGGCTGAGATAATTCCAAACGTTAAAGGCACGGGCCAGAAAGAAAGGCCGGAAATTTTTTGATACACTGCCCAGCCAATTAAGCCAAGCCCAAACAAAAGCGCCGCGCCGCTGATGAACCAATCGAGCCCCGCAGCCTTTTGCGTTCTGCCCAATCCTTTTAAATAAAGTTGGCGGTAACCCCGCACCACAAAATAGTAGCTGAAAAACCCAACCATAAAAAGAAAGGCGAGGCTTTTTAAAATGGAAATGGCAATGGCTGTAACGAACACGCCGGTCATGGCACGAAAGTACCAGCGTCCCGAACGCCGGTGCGCTTTGCCGCCCTTGGGCGTGAAAGAAGCAAGTCCGCCTGTGATGAGTGCCGTAAAGCCCGCCGCAATGTGAAGAACGAGAAGAAGGAGGAGGAAGGTTTTCATTGCCGTTTGTTTCCACAAAAATGCGCCGGCAAAAGAGGCCTTTACAAAAAACAGGGGCTGGCTGCAAGGCTTTGGGACGAAAAGCAAGTGCAGGGGCGAAAAGCAGCGCTGCTCAAGCGTTTTGGGGCGAACGGGAAAGCCGGTGAAGCCTTTCTTTTACGCCTTCGGTAAGGTTTCGGCTAACCGGAACGGCTTCTTCCAAACCGGAAAGATGAAGTTTCAGGCCTTGTGCGTTGCCGCTAACCGAATCCACGGAACGAAGGTTGACGATATACGTGCGGTGACAGCGAAAGAACTCCGGATGCACCGCCAATTGTTCTTCTATCTTTTTCAGGCTGCTTCGCATGAGCAGCGACTTTCGAACGCCGCCTTCGCAAAAGTGTACGTTCACGTAATTGTCGGCAGAGGAAACAAAGAACAATTCATCGGGAAGCAGCAATAGTTCTTCGCGCTGGCCTTCGCCCCGAAGCTGAACTTTTTGCGCAGGGCTGACCGGCGGCTTTGGCACGATCTCGTGGACAGTATGAATGTCTTTTGATGCTTCTTCGGCTTGTGCCGAAAAACGGCGGAACAGTCTTAACTGTTTTAGAAACACCACGAAGAGAACGGGAAAGATGCCGATTTCGAACGTAATGAGTTGTGCTTTTAAAAAACCGGCCAGGCTGGCGTTTTGCGGATAAAGAAGGTGAATGAGCCCGTAGTTTGCCGCCCCGATAAAAACGGTATTGACGAGCAGGTAGGAAATTTCTTTCCAGCTTCGCCAGCCTTCTTCGCGAAAGATCGAGGGAAAGATTTTAGGAAGAACGGTTTGAAAAAGAGCGGAAACGCCAAATGTAACGGCGCCAAAAAGAAAAGCGTGAAGCCATTGCGCAGCCGCGGGCAGTTCGTTAAAACCAAAGGGTTTAAACACCACGAGAAACAAAGTGATGAAGGCCCCGATGCCGCCGCAAACGGCCAACTTCCGGCCCGGATTCTGGCTGAAAGGATAGGGCTGCAAGAGAAAGGAACGCATGGCGGGAAGGTATTTCAAGTTCGCTAAAACCTGGATGGATACTTTTTAGCCAATTTTACCGTTTTAGCCAAACATGCGACCTATAAAAACCACTTTCTGCCTGACCGTCCTTTTCTCCTTTTTTCAAACCAACGCACAAATGCTTACCGGCGTATGGCACGGCAAAGTGAACGGGCAAAAAGCCGAAGTCAAGCTCGTTAAAAGCGGCGACAGCATCACGGGCACGTCTTATTACTACGCTTCCATGAGCAATTATCGCCGCTACACCATCAAAGGTTATTTTGACGAAAGAACAAACCAGGCCGTGTGGTGGGACGATCGTTTGATAGAAGAAAAGAGTGGCGGCATTTTTAGCACGCCGGGCAAAGTGCCTTTGCTGTCAAGAGCCGATTACAATTGTCCGGGCAGCGGCGTGATGAAACTGGATGGTTCAAGCAACGAAAAGAACGAAGAAATAAAAGAGGGCGAAGTGCATTTGCAAAAGACCGGCAGCAATCCGGTGTTTACCGATGAATGGGACTGGGTGATTGACAACTTTACCGTAGGCACAAACGATCCTTACATTATTGATTCGGTTTCGCTGGTTGCTTTTCATCCAACAAAACAAGTAGTGCCAAAAGCAGAACCGCCGGTTGCGATGAACAAGAAGCCGTCAATGGTTTTTGTTCCGCCAACAAAAGAAAATACAAAGGAGCCAATGCCAGAACCCCTTGCCGTTGCACCGTCAAAAACCATCGAACAAAAGTTTACAAGCCGCACTAAAAAAGTCTTTACAACAATTCCCGTTACCGGCGATTCCATCGCGTTATCGTTTTATGATAACGCCATCGTTGACGGCGATTCCATCTCGCTCTTTCTTGATGGCCGCATGGTCTTCTCGCACATACGTCTCGATTCAAAACCGTACAACGTAAAGCTTGCGGTGGCTGATTTGAAAAGCGAAAGCGAATTGGTGATGGTAGCCGAAAATCTCGGTGCCATTCCGCCAAACACATCCTACATGGTGGCAATGGTGGGCAATCAACGCTACGCCGCCAATCTTGCCAGCACCGAAGAAAGCAGTGCGGTGGTGGTGTTAAAGAAACCTGCGCCGTAATCGTTCTTAAAACGCAACATGCGTTCGCAAGCTAAAAATGTGCACCGGCCCGCGGTCTTTGTTGTAAGCGGGATTGACGGCGAATTGATAATCGGGTGAAAGTTGTAAACGGTCCTGAAAAAAACTAAAGCGATAGTATGTTTCTGTAATGATTTCGGAAGCGTAATTTAGTTTTCCATCACCGATAATAAAACCGTAACCACCTGCGGCAAGATAATCGCGGTGCGGGCCCGAAATGCCGTTAATCACTACACCAAGGCCCAATTGATTCAGCTTTTGAAAACCGCTGTTGCTCCACGTTACACCCAGGTTCAGCGAACGGTCAATTTCTGTATACGCCCAGGTTTCATTCTTTCCGTCGTTATAACTGGCCCGCAAAAACGAGCCCCAGTTTTTGGATAATTGTTGGGCAGCATTCAATACAAATCCGCCTTTGTAATTTTTGTACGAACGCACCGACGTTATATCGGGAGAAACAGGCATTGCTTTGAGTACCTCGCGATAGCTGCCCATGTGCGCACGGTTTAAGAAAAGTGTAAGCTGCACCTGGCCTGGCAGCTTGTTCAGTTTATGCATGTGCGTCACTTCGGTTTGAAGAGCGACAGAACGGCTGATGTCTTCGTCCATGTCAATGCCGTTTGCCACTCTTGGCATCAATGCAAAAGCCAAAGCAGCCCGCCAGTTCTTTCGCCGCCATTCACTTCCCAGGCCCCATGTATAACCGCGTGTATCGGCTGCATAATCCCAGGCGCCGCCGCTCATAAAACTCCAGTTGATAAACTGCCCGCGAGGATCATGATTATACGGATTGCCATCAAAATAATCGGCTAAACAAAACCGTCCACCATACACTTTAAAATAATGCGTGGGATAATAACCCGGCGCCAGGTTGCTGTCGGTTTTTGCAGCCGCACCGGTTGCGGGTTGCAGCGGAAGAATTTGTTCTATGACCAACCGCGCCAAATAAATTGTTGGCTTTGGATTGCCCACGCGAAAGGATTCACCGTTGCTGAAACCCGCAAGTCCTGTAGCGCCACTGAAACCTTCACCGCCCGCTACTTCGGGGTTGAAGATGATCTGCGTGCCTTTACCAATCTTCAAATTAAAATACAGCGTGCCGGTTAGCGTTGAGCGAACCGGTTCTTTTGGTTCAAGGCTGTTGTCGCCAACATACGGCGAGTGAAACTGTGGATGCACTTGCGAGATGGACGTGGTTTGAAAACCAAACGTGAGCGACGAATCCTGCTGCGCTACTCCAAAAATGGATACACTTGCGGCCAGCAAAGCCAAAGCAAACTTTCTCATGCAATGCAATTGGTGAATTAGACAACCAGGTTGACCATTTTATTGGGAATGAAAATGAATTTCTTCAACGGCTTTCCGTCCGTCCATTTTTGCACAACGGGATTGGCCAGCACAAGTTCTTCCACCTGTTCTTTCGTGGCACTCAGTTCCAGCAACATGGTTGTGCGCATTTTGCCGTTGATGGAAACGGGATATTCTTTCGTGGTTTCCACCAAATACTTTTGTTCAAATTTCGGAAAGGCTGCGTCGAGAATAGAAGTCGTATTGCCGATTCGATGCCACAACTCTTCGCTTACGTGCGGTGCGTACGGTGCAAGAAGAATCAGCAACTGCTCCAACACTTCTTTCTTGTGGCATTTCAAATCCGTCAACTCGTTCACGCAAACCATGAAGGCACTGACCGCCGTGTTGTACGAAAAACGTTCGGTGTCTTCTTCGATTTTTTTAATGGTGCGGTGAAGGACTTTTAATTCTTCGGGAGTTGCGCCTTCTTCCGATACCAATTTGCCTTTCGCTTCATCGAAGAACAAGCGCCAAAGTTTTTTAAGGAAGCGGTGAACGCCTTCAATGCCTTTTGTGTCCCAGGGTTTGCTTTGATCAATCGGGCCAAGGAACATTTCGTACATGCGGAAGGTGTCTGCGCCGTATTTAGAAAT